>Ga0207654_10000222_pt1 | contig 34847 bp, 29 predicted proteins | sample KBSC64metaG_FD_184355 | JGI IMG/M metagenome (GOLD analysis project Ga0207654, IMG submission 184355) | Corn rhizosphere microbial communities from Kellogg Biological Station, Michigan, USA - KBS C6-4 metaG (SPAdes) (version 2) | ecosystem: Host-associated > Plants > Roots > Rhizosphere > Soil...
CGTCGCGCGGATGCCGGAGGACGGGCGCGGGCTCGTCATGCCCGTGCGCGGGCGCGACCAGGTCAACGGCGTCCCGCGAGAGATCGACATCTGCCAGGCGGACATTGCCCCGTCGCTCAGCGACCTTGTCGATCAGGTGGTCGAGACCGTGTTGCGCACCCTCGCCGCCACCGCGCCCGAACTCGCCGCCGACATCCACGAACACGGTATCGTCATGACCGGTGGCGGGTCGCTGTTGACCGGCATCAGCGACGCGCTGGCCCAGGCGACGGGCGTGCCGGTCATCATCGCCGAAGATCCCCTGACCAGCGTGGCGATGGGAGCGGGCAGGGCGCTCGAGGACGAGGCGTATTCTGGGGTGATGATCGATAGTTAAGGGGTGTGGGTGCTGGTTGGGTTCTGAGCCACGGGAGGGCCGCGATTATTGGGTACCTGCGCGACCGGACAGTTCGCCGACATGACCGCGATGCGCCCCAATAGATGCCGTTCCGGCTTGAGAACAATGACTCTGAAAGCGGTCGTTCGTGCAGGCACTATCGGACGTCGGCGATGGGGTGGAGAACGGACCGGCCGCTCTTGGGCGACCGCAGGCCGAAAGCAACCCTTCGTTCAGCATCTGGCGACTGGCAGCTATGCGCTCGATTGTGTTGAAAAACGCACCCATGAGCGGAGCGTAGCGTTGGTTTGAGCGCGACGCGCGGCGCCGGTGGGCCTCAGGCAGGGAGCGGCGGCGCTTGCGTCGGGACGATTTGGCAAGCTTGCGGAGGTTCTGGGCGGTGGCGGCGAGGAGGAACTCGTCTTTGGCGCCATTTGGTCCTCCTAGTCGCAGGCGGTCCAGCTTGAGGATGCGTTTTAGGTGCGCGAATAGCATCTCGATCTTCTTTCGCTGGCGGCGAGATGTCTGGTGCGGTCAGGCGCGTGCGACGTCGAAGGTCAGGTGCGCGACGCTCGTCGCGACGACTGGACCGCGCAGAGTAAGTTTGAGGTCTGCTTTTTCGAGTCCGTCGAACAGCCGCGCGCCACCATGCAGTAGCAGCGGCGAAAGTTGAAGCTCGATGCGGTCGACCAATCCGAGGGCCAAGACTTGCCGCGCGACCTCGGCGCCCATCACCTTGACCTCGCGCTGGCCGGCCACGTTCTTCGCCCCCGCGACCGCCGCGGCAACCCCGTCGGTGACGAAGCTGAAGGTGCCGCTCTTTTGCTCGAGCGAGTCACGGGCGCGGTGTGTCACCACGAAGCAATCCGCCGGATAAGGCACATCGCCCCAATGCTCGAGTCCCAGATCGAACGTGCGACGCCCAAGAACGATCGCGCCTGCGTTGCCGTGCTGCCTGCTGATGGCCGGCTCGTCGCCCGCCTGCTTGTCGCTGAACATCCAGCTGTGGAGGTCCTCGCCGTGGATGCCCATCGGGTCCTGCTGACTGATCCTAGGCCCTGCGACGAAGCCGTCGAGAGATATGGTGAAGTAAAGGACGACGTCGGCCATTCTGGATACCTCAAGTCGTTGTGGTTGCTTTTTGACTTCGACGCGAGACAATTCCACAACGACCCGCTAGAGAATCTCGAACAGGTCGTACTTCACGCCGCCGGCATAGCGGGCGCCCTTGCCGACGCAGACGATGGCGTTAATCCAGGCGTGAACTGGCGAAGCTGTCTCGAAATAAGGGGTGGTGCGCAAATAATATTCGTCTGGGTCGATGCTCTCACCGCGCGCTATGCGGTCCGAGACCGCGGGCGAGGCTTGACGTACACCGCGATAGGTCATGAGAATGGGCGCACCGTCACTAGCCTCGAGCAACAGCCTCACATCTTGCTGGAACGTACCGTCCTGGCGTGTAACCAGAAGATCGGAGCCGATAAGCGGCGAGACCTTGCCCGCGATGCGTTCTCCATCAAAGTGTCCGCCCGATACAGCGAACACGCGCCGTGTACCTGCCGGGCATGATCCCAGTTCGATGACAGGGTGGAGCTCGAGGGTCAGCGTGAAAAGGGGGCGTGACTGCAGCGGCATCGAAAACATTCCAGAGCGGGCCAGGGTTGGTTCCAGTTCCATGGGATATTTACATAGGCTGGTGAGGCCGGGAAAACGCTCAATGCTTGCGATCATCGTAAGCGAGGCTGAACATGCGTCCGTCACTTGAATCGCTGCGCATCCTGGAAACCTGCGTTGCGTCAGGGAGCTTTGCGCGCGCCGCCGAGCGACTCTTCCTAACCGCAGCTGCGGTCAGTATGCGGATTCGGTCGCTTGAGGAGGAACTGGGTGAGGATCTCTTTGTGCGTCGCGGCCCGCGCGTCGTTCCTACCTCTAAGGCGGTTGAGCTTGCGGCTGGCATTCGGCGCGCACTGGGCGAGATAGATGCATCGCTCGCCCACTTCGAACGAGTCGCTACGCGCTTGCGTGTCACGGCGCCGCCAACATTTGCTGCTCGATGGTTGGCGCCGCGGCTTTCTGGCTACCAGGGCAGCGAAATTGAGCTCGACGTCTCCGTCGGGTTGCGCGACCCGTCGGATTTCGATGTTGCCATAAGGACGGGCATTGGGGGCTGGCAGGGCCTCACCGGCCACCGCCTGTTTCCGGTCGAGCTGACGCCACTTCTGTCGCCCGCCTTGACAGGCGGCCGTGTAGAAATCACGCTAGAAGAGTTGTCGACGCTGACCTTGCTACCGCATCCGGACTGGCCGCGCTGGTTTCAGGAGGCCGCAGGGGACATCCCAGCTTCGCTCAGCTTCACGCGGATCGAGTACCCCAACCACGATCTCAATGTGAGTGCCGCCTGTGCCGGCGAAGGTGTCGCGCTGGTCCCGCCGGGTTTCTACCGCGACCTGATCCGATCAGGAGCCCTGATCGCTCCAGTCGCCTGCGTTCTGACGGGGCCAAACTGGCACATTGCGCTCGTCAGAAACGACGATGCGCGTCCCGCATCCAACATGTTCTGCAATTGGCTCCTCGAGCAGAGCCGCAGCGGAATGGCGCCGCCCAACTGACCCATGTCTGCGTCAGGCGCGAAGCAGTCGCCGCGTGGGACGATTCGAATTTCCGTTCCGCCGCTAGCCGCCCGGTCCACCACGCAGGCGTAGCCGGGGCGGCGAAGGCCTTTCAGCGATCAACGCCACCATTCGCGTCGACAATATGGGCGGGCTGGGCTTTTGCAGGCGCATATATTTTTGTGGATGACAGCCTCCGACGGGCGGTGCCGCTCAAGAATGGCATCGCGTCGTTCGGATCAACCAGTGCGATGTTCTGCGACGAGGCAAATGACCGGGGTTCAGGCGATGACCGGGCCCGCCGCCGCCTGAACCGTGTCCATGAGCGCGGCCACGGCCGGCGAATTGGCCCGCTGGCCGACCTTGGCGACATATTCAACGTCGGGCAGAAGCGGGAGCTCTTCGGAGCTCGCGGCAACTATGCGCAGGTCCCCGCCCGCCAGGCTCCGCGGCAGCGGTGTAGCGGCGATGCCGGCTAGCGCAGCCGCGCGAACCCCAGCCAAGCTCGAACTGGTGCAGGCGATCGTCCACTCCTGCCTGGACCCGCCCATGGCACTCAGCGCCCGGAAGGCAGCGTCGCGATAGGGACAGGGCTCCGGGAACAGGGCCAGCTGCAGCGGCATGGGAAGCTCCCGCTCGCGGGCGAACATCCAGACCAGGGGCTCTCGCCAGAGTCGCCAGCCGTCGGCATCGTCTCCAGCGCAGCGTCCGGCCACCATCACGTCGAGTTCTCCGTCATCCAGCTTGCGCATGAGCTGGGGACCAATCCCTATCTCAAGATCGATCGTGACCCCCGGAAATCGCGAGACGTAATTCTTGAGGACGCGCGGCAGCCACGCGCCGGTTAGGTCCTCGGAGGCGCCGATGCGGATTCGTCCGGTGGGCGTCGCGCCATCTAACTTCTGGCGGGCGTCCTCGTTGATCCGAAGGATCGTTCGGGCATAGCCCAAAAGGGTCTCTCCGGCGGCAGTCAGCTGAACGTTGCGAGTGCTGCGGGCGAAGATCGGCTGGCCCACCTGCTCCTCCAGTCGACGCACCTGCGCGCTCACGGTCGATTGGGTCGAGTTCAGAATTTCGGAGGCGCGGGTGAAGCCGCCGCTGTCGGCGACGGTAACGAATACATGCAGAAGGTCAGTGTCGAACATGGGTCCCAATTAATCCACATTATCACTGAATACTACACAAATAAGTTGTTTGTGTAATTTATCTGGGCGGGCCAGAGTGGCCTCGAACCCGCAATCCTGCCTCTGGAGCCGGTCATGGCCAAGCTGCTCTACCTCGAATGTTCACCCCGCAAGACCAGTTCCGCCTCGATCGAAGTGGCGACCGCCTTTCTCGAGGCCTACCGCTACACCCACCCGGCTGATCAGGTGGAGGTAGTGGATCTGTGGGCGCTCGATCTCCCAGCGCTCGATGACGATGCGCTGAACGCCAAATACGCCGGGATTTATGGTGAAGGCCGCACCCCCGCCCAGGCAGTGGCATGGGCCAAGATGGGGGCGCTGGCCGCGCCATTCCTGGCGGCCGACAAACTCCTGCTCGCCATTCCGCTCTGGAACTTCTCCATTCCCTATCGCCTCAAGCACCTTATCGACCTCGTGTCGCAAAAGGACATCCTGTTCTCCTTCGATGACAGCGGGTTTGGCGGCTTGGTGAAGGCCGAGCGCGCGGCGGTGATCTATGCTCGCGGCCTCGATTACGCCCCGACCAGCAGTTGGACCCCCGGGGATAGCTACGACTTCCAGAAGCCCTATGTGGAGGCCTGGCTGAAATTCATCGGCGTGCGCGATGTCCAGAGCATTGTCGTCGAGCGAACCCTCTTCGGTCTCGAGGCCGACGCCGAGGCCCGCGGGGTCGCCGCCGGCGAGGCGCGTACCCTGGCCCAAAGCTTCTGATCAATGAGGCGGTCGGTCCGTTTTCCCACCAAGTCAGCAATCTGCCCCGGCAAATTGCCGTTGCCGAAAGCGGTCGCCGAGCACCTGAATGAGTGTCTGAAGATGGGGAGCGGGATTGAACGTCGGAATGACCGGCTTTGGGTCGTAAGCGGTCGAAAGATCTACGCCGATGCGTGACGACAGCAACGCGCCCTAGTTGAACGGGCAACAGGTTCTTCTATGAAAGTAGGAGCGCTCGAATGGTTGGTCTCAGGCTGCGGCTCGCGCGAATTTGCCGGGCGGGCATCCGAGGCGCTTCCGAAACGCAGTGCTGAAGGCACTGGCCGACTCGTAGCCTATCTCTTCTGCGATCCGATCCAGTGCCATGTTGCCGCAGGTGAGAGCGTCCTTGGCGATCGCCATGCGCCAACGCATCAGATACTCGATTGGCGCGCATCCCAAGACTTCACCGAACCGGGCCGAGAAGGCAGAACGCGACATGCCCGCGATGCTCGCAAGATCTGCCACAGTCCAGCCGGCACGGACATCGGCATGGATCGCCTGTAGTGCGCGGGCGATTGCCGGGTCCTGCATCCCGCTCAACAGGCCCGCCGGAACAGCCGCATTGCCAAGGCTACGCCAGCGAAGCGCCTCGACCAGCAAGGCCTCCAGCATGCGCTGAATGATCAACTCTTTGCCGGGATAATCGGTGGCGCATTCCTCGGCCAGCAGATCGATTAATCGTCCGAACCGCGTCGAACGACCTTCGGATGCCGGGATATGGATACGCTCAGGTAGCAGCGACAGCAGGAGGGGGCCGTTCACCCGCTCGAACGAAAAGCTCCCGCCCAACGCCATGAAGTCGGGCGCACCATCGGGGTCGCCATGCCGGACGGCTTCGACACGCGGCGTGACAGGCGTGCCGGGAATATGGGGTTCGCTCGCCAGCGAAAAAGCGGGCGTCGTCGGCAGCAACAAGAAATCTCCCTCAGCGAGACTCAGCGGCTCCGTGCCATCGAAGGTCAGCCACGCCTCGCCGGAGAGGATGATGGTAAAGCCAGGCGCGTCATGCGCATCATAATGGACGGCCCAGCGTCCTTTCCCCGAGATTGGCTTCGACACCGCGGCCCTCGGGCGCAACAAGGCAATGATATCACTCAGAGGATCCATGTTCCTGGACGATTCATAAACAAATTTGGCCGTACGATTATAGATCGTATAAGCCGCCCTGTCTATCTTCTCGGTATCGAAACCAAGGAGACAGTCATGACCAAGACCATCCTCATCACCGGAACCTCGTCGGGCTATGGCAAGGCGATCACCGAGCATTTCCTTGCCCAGGGTTGGAATGTGATCGCCACGATGCGGCGGCCCGAGGCGGCCGACTTTGCTGGCGACACCAGCCGGTTGCGGGTTTTGCCGCTCGACGTCACCGACGAAACGAGCATCGCGGCGCTGATTAAAACCGCTGGTCCGATCGACGTGCTGGTGAACAATGCCGGCATCGGAGCGGTCGGGGCGTTCGAGGTGACGCCGATGTCGCTGGTACGCCAGCTGCTCGAGACCAACACGATTGGCGTGATGGCGATGTGCCAGGCGATCATCCCACAGATGCGCGCGCGCCGCTCGGGTATGATCGTCAACGTGACATCGAGCGTCACACTCGGTGCTTTCCCGCTGGCCGCTGCCTATACTGCCAGCAAACAGGCGATCGAGGGTTTCACCGGCTCGCTTGCCCATGAGCTCGCGTATTTCGATATCTCGGTGAAGCTGGTCGAGCCGGGCTATGCACCGACCACCAATTTCGGCGCGAACGCCATCATTCCGTTCGACCAGCTGCTCCCGGCCGAGTACGCCGATTTCGCCAAACCCATCATGGAAAGCTTTGCCGCGCCGGCGCTGACCACCCGGGAGAGCGATGTGGCCGAAGGCGTCTGGAACGCCGTGCATGATGCAAACGGTCGGCTTCGGTTCCCTGCGGGGCCTGATGCCGTAGCGCTCGCGGAAGCGCGATGACGGCCGTCCTATGTAGTGCCTCGGGACGTAACGTGACCTTGTTTCCGAGCCGGCCCTGACGGTGGGGTCGCAGCCGCCGTCAGGGCCATCTGCCGTTTCACGGTCGTGTTTGTCGGAGCAGCGGGGCGCTAAGGACTTTCGACATACGATCCTGCGACGCAATCGCGGCCCGCGTGGAATGCGGGAAGGATGGTCGGCACCAAGCGTGCTCTGATGCAGAGGTAAGTTTGGGCAGTCCGATTTTACCTCGAGCATGAAGGTCGGCTGCGTGATGGGGCGCTTTTCGATCTGGCCATCGACAGCAAACTTCGCGGCTGTACCCTTGCCGAACGAACTGAAATCTGAAGCGGAGCGGCCCGTCCGCAATCGGATTGGGCCGCTTTCCACCTCGGCTGCTACGCGCCCTATTTGTGGTCGTTCGACCAGGATCGCGACGATCCAAAAGCGGCCGTTCATTCAGCTGGTCCCGAATGTCACGACGGTGGTGGTCAGCGGGCATGCCCAAGGGAGAGTTCAGCTGCCTATAGGGATCTGGCTCATACGGTCACGCCTTCTAAGTAACGCGAGCATAACCACGAATCCTAGAGCTGTGGTTCCGGAAAATATTAAGAGCAGGTCGAGGTCGCGGTATTCGCTCGTACCGGGAACCTTGAAAGCCCAGCCAAAGAGCAGGAACGATAGACCTACTGCGAATGCCACAATAGGCGCCAAAGAAGCTATTGCATGGCGTGAAATGATGTTTCGAACCGGATACATTGCAGGAACACCAACGATAATCGCCCCCGGCAAAGTCCCGATTAATGTGAACAGCCAAAATAGTGGCAACGCGTCATGTCGGGGCGGGTACAGATAATGGTGACCTAGCGGCTCGTAGATGACATAGAAAGCGGTCCCTAGCGTGCTGCCGATTGCAGCCGCGAATGGCGCAATCTTCAAAAGACGTCCCAAGGATAGCATGGTCCCGAGTTTAGGCTCAGTACCTTAATAGACGCTTGTCGGGTCGGCGCAAATGTAGGCGGCAAGACGAATGACGGGTTTATGGGTCGGAAGCGGAAATTCGGTGCGGCGGGGCTAAGGCTCGCGCATAGGCTTAACGCGAGCGGTGCCCAAGGCCCTGGGCGCGGTCAGCATTACCCTCTGGTACCCTTGCGGGTCTCCTCTGCCCCCCGCCGCAGCAATATTCTATGGCAACTTGCGGCAACCAGCAAACTCATCAGCTGCACTCGCTCCTGGGTCGCGAGCTGTCATTCGCCCTGGCGGAGATCTGATTGTCCGCAACGCGCCCTTATTGCCGTCATTCGAAATGATCTCAGGCGCGCCCAAAAAGCCGTCACTGTAGGGTTAGTTTGAAAACGGTGCCGCTGCCTGTCGATCCTGCAACGCCTGAGCGGGTGATGCCATAAAATGCGCCGTCCTTGCCACGGACGAGCCCGCCGATGGGCGCGTTCGGCGCCTGATTTACGGGACCGAAGGAATAAAGGGTGTTCAGCGTACCCGAAGGCGTGAGTCGGAAAGCCGTTCCGCAGGAGTCGCAGGAAAACGCGCCGCCTGAAGTTGTGGTGCCGTATAAATTGTCATCGGGTCCGATTGTGAGACCGGACGGGCCATCGCCGTCGGCCCTCGAATTGACCGAAAATGCATAGACGATTGCTAGCGTGCCGGCGGTTGTGAAGCGAAATATTGTGCCGCATCCGAACAGGCCCCCGCATCGCCCTTCGCCACCCGATGACGTCGCGCCGTAGATCGAACCATCGCTTGCCAGCGCTAACGTGCCAGTGGGCGCTATGCCGTCTTGACCAAGGAACCCTGCGTTTTGGCCGCTTCCGAAAGAATGGAGGACCGTTTCCACGCCCGCTGGCGTCACTTTGAAAAGCGTCCCGCAATCGTGCGTTTCGCCAGACGAGCTGCAGCTGTTCGCACCGCCATTCTGGGTTGTACCATAGAAATTACCGTCGGCGCCCTGGATGAGGCCGCCGGGCTCGACGCCATCAGAGGCAAACGCGCCGAAGGAATAAAGTACCGTCTCGGCACCGTTCGGCGTGACCTTGAACACGGTGCCGCAATTGCCGCCGGCTTGTGGAATCTGCGTGCAGTGGTTCGCACCACCGGACGCCGTTGTTCCGTAGAAATTGCCGTCTTTGCCCTGGATCAGTCCGTTCGGGACAACGCCGTCAGTGGCTGTCGCACCGAATGAGTAAAGGATGGTATATTGGCCGGCGAGGGTAACCCGAAAAACCGTGCCGCCGCCGCCAAAAGCACCACCGTTTGTTGTGGTCCCATACAGCGCGCCATCGCTGCCCTGAATCAGCGCTCCGTAAGGCGTGTACCCGTCGTTCGGCACGCTGCCGAAAGCGTACAGAACCGATTCCTGCCCATCGGGAGTGATCTTGAAGATGACGCCACAAGGGATAGCGTTACCGGGGCGGCAGCTGTTCGGTCCGCCAGCGGCCGTTGTGCCGTAGAAGTTGCCATCACTTGCCTGGATCATGGGGCCGTTGGGCTGATCTCCATCCGGTCTCTTCGAGCCGAACGCGTACAAATAGGTGAGTTTTGCCGCCGGTGCCGGAGTTGGGGTGGGAGTTGGCGTCGGACTTGGACTTGGGGTGGGTGCCGGCATATTTCCCACGCCCCCGCCCGAGGAGCTGCCCCCACCGCAGTTCACCAACAGTGCGCAACAGCCAAGCAACATAAGTGACTTACGCATACAGCCCCCCGTTTATGGCTGTATCGTTGCTCCAAATCACACAGGCAATTGATTTCTTGCCGTGATGGCCGGACCCCCGGGCGAGATTGGTATGTCCGTCGCAAGGGCGGCTATGCGCCCCAATTTTTGCCGTTCAAATCGCCAAGCGGCGCTCCCAACACCTGCCGTTCGCCGCGATCCCGCATTTTGCGAACGAGCGCTATGGACGCAACCTCCTATTCAACGAGACCGTTTCACCGATTGCCCGCGGTCATTGACCGGTGAGACGCCGCCCGTGCGCCGTGATCCTTTCATGTATGAACTCCGTGAAAAGTCGAACGCGCTTGGTCTTGCGCGTTTCGCCCTGTGTGAGGATCCAGAGAGTCCCGTACATGTGAAGGTCGGCACCCGGCACGCGTTCGAGCTGCGGATCGGCATCGCCGACGAAGCACGGTAGCGTTGCGATCCCGAGCCCTTCTCTGACGGCGGCGATCTCCGCTCCAGCATCAGTGACCTTGAATGGCACCCCCATGGTCCGCACCGCACCCTCGCTAGCCCACTCCGGCACGCCGTGCGCGGCGATGACGATCCACCGCAGCGGCTCGCCTGCGCCGGAGCGCCACGCGGCAAGCCGATCGCGCGCAATGTAGACGCCGCCGAATACCTCCGGCCCCTTCAGGCCGTGCAGATTGAGAGGTAGCGTCTTGCGGTCGTAGACGACGCGGATTGCGACATCCGCTTCCCGGTTGGTGAGGTTCGCCAACTCGCCCGACGACAGGATTTCCATTTCGATATCGGGATAGAGACGCGCGAAATCGGCCAAATCCGGCATCAGTAGGTGGGTCGCGAGGATCGGTGTCAACGTCACGCGCAATAGGCCGCGCACGCTCTGGTCGCGTCCAAGGATGCGCGTTTCGAGCTGATGCGACGACGTTTCCATCTGGATCGCGAGCTCGAGCACCTCCTCGCCCGCTTCGGTCAGGCGATAGCCCGAAGGCAGCCGCTCGAACATTCGTGTGCCGAGACGTTCCTCGAGCTGGGATATCCGTCTGAGCACCGTGGCGTGGTTCACCGCCAATCCTTTGGCAGCCGCGCGCACCGAACCGCCGCGAGCGGCGGCAAGGAAGTAGCGGACGTCATCCCAGTCGATCATGGTGCGTTATCGCACCGACGATGCCGCGTTAAAAAGCGTTTTGTAGGCAGTGGGTCGCTGAATGTGGATACGGCGGCGACATCAGACTTGCGATCGGTGCGTTCATGCACCAGCGATGTGCGCCTTTTCGCACTGATGAAGCAATCGGCGCAGACCCATCTGGAGGCGGTCAGGGTGATCCCCGCAACTTGAAGGATGGACGAAATGAAAAGGCTCGAGGGCAAGGTCGCTGTCATCACCGGCGGAAACAGCGGCATCGGGTTGGCAACCGCGAAGCGGTTCGTTGCCGAAGGCGCGCGCGTCGTCATCACCGGGCGACGAGAGAAGGAATTGCAGGAAGCTGCGGCCGCAATCGGGAGCAATGTCACCACGGTGACGGGCGATGTGACGCGCCTTGATGATTTGGACCGTCTCTATGCCGTCGTGAAGGAAAAGCACGGTCACATCGACGTGCTCTTCGCGAATGCCGGCTGGGGCGAGCTTGCGCCGCTCGAAGCGGCGACCGAAGAGCATTTCGACAAGACGTTCGACCTGAACGCGAAGGGAACGTTTTTCACGGTCCAGAAGGCCCTCCCGCTCTTCAAGAATGGCGGCTCCATTATCCTGACCGCTTCGGTCGCGAACGTGAGAGGCGATCCCGCCTTCAGCGCCTACGCCGCCGCCAAAGCGGCGGTACGCACCTTCGCGCGCGGTTGGACCGTGGAGCTCAAGGATCGGAAGATTCGCGTGAATTCCATGAGCCCGGGTCCGATCGAAACGCCGGCTCTGGAGAAGGTGGGGCTCACCGCCGACCAGATCGAGCAGGCAGCGGCGCACTTTGCCTCGCAAGTCCCGCTCGGTCGGCGGGGTAAGGCCGAGGAAGTTGCGGCAGCCGTGTTGTTCCTCGCCTCCGACGAAAGCTCCTACGTCACCGGCATCGATCTCGCCGTCGATGGCGGCATGGCCCAGGTCTGACCGAACCCGACTGCTAATCGGGGAGCCTCTCGTGAGCACGACGCAAGACGTTCAGACCATGAAAGACTTCTTCGCCGCAATCGGCCGCGGTGACAGGGAGGTTCAGGGACGACGCGCTTCGTAAGGCACACTGATATGCCGGGTCGGGATCGCTCCCCTATGTCACGCGCCTGTCGGCCCTCAATCGTAAGGAACATTTCGATGTACGACCAAGCCAAGCAAGCCGAACTGATCCGGTTCGCGACCGTCACCGAGGGTGCCACCGTTATCGACGTCTACCCCGGCAATGGCGACTGGACCCGCATCTTCTCCGACGTCGTGGGACCCGAAGGGCGGGTCTACAGCTTCGTTCCAGCCGAAGTTGCGCATTTCAAGAACGATCCGGTCGGGCTCATGCGAACGCTCGCGCAGGAGTCGGGCCGGGAGAATGTCGACGCCGTTTCGGCCGCTGTCGTCGCGATCGCGAAAGTTGCCCCCGCCGCAGATGTCGTTTGGATGCACTTGTTCTATCACGATCTCCACACCCCGCTGGTCCAGGCCAAGGGCGCGACGGCGGACGCGTTCAACCGGGCCGTCTTCGCAAGTTTGAAGCCTGGCGGGCGTTACATCATCGTCGATCACGTCGCGGCGCGTGGGTCTGGCACGACGGACACCCCATCACTGCATCGGATCGATCCCGCGTCGGTTGTCGAGGAAGTGCAGGCTGCCGGTTTCGTGTTGGACGCGCAAAGCGACCTTCTTGCCAACAGAGAGGATCCGCACGAGATCAAGGTGTTCGATCCGGCGATCAAGGGGGAGACGGATCGTTTCGCTTATAGGTTCTCAAAGCCATGACACGCGCTGACCTGCCAGCCGACACATACGGGTCAGCCGATCACCCCATAGTCTCGCCGATGGGCCGCTAACCTAGCCGGTCGGCAAAGCGCCCTAAAAGTGGTCGTCGAGTAGCTCCGCCGCTGATCCCAAAAGTCGTCGTTCGTTCATCTCGATCGGGAGGCCACTTGGCACGATCGCTCTCGGGACTTAGCGACCAGGCGGTTTGGGGCCCGCAGCTCTACCGCTGCCCCAGCGGCCGGACAGATGGCCGCAACCGACTACACGTCACCACCCAAATATCGCTTGCACCTTCAGCGGCGTCCACAGTTGGGAAAGCGGACTTTTCGATCCTGACGCTGGCGGGAGCGGAAACGGTCGATGACCGCCGTGCTTACGGCGTAGATGCGCGACGGCTGGTCTGTCCTAATTGCGGCGCGGCGGGTAAACAGCAAGAGGCGACCGTCTCGTGTGACGCTCGGACCCATTTCCCAGCCGGCGGTGTTGATCTCGCCGCCCAGATTCTGGGGTTCGGACCAATTGCCGCAGGGCTGCCGGAAGGCGATATAGAGATCGTGCTCGCCGAAGCCTCCCTTCCGGTCAGAATGGAAGATCAGATAAGAGCCGTCAGGAGCAATGAACGGGTCTGAATCATTGCTGTTGTCGAGATTGATCGGGGCGGCAAGGCGCTCGACATCACGATAATTTCCGGTGGAGTCCCGGCGAGAGAAATAGATGTCAGCTTTACCATCTTGCCGGCCGCGCTCGGACGCGAAATAGATCGTTCCGTCATCAGCGACACTCGGGTGCCATTCGTTCGAACGAGAATTGACGGGCGGGGGAAGCCGAACTGGTTCCGACCAAGCCTTGCCGGAACGCCTGGCGAGGTAGATGTCTGTCTCACCAGATTGCACGATTCCAGCGGACCCCGCCATTCCCGTTTCGGCCGGTCGGGTTCCCTCGCGGGCCGAGACAAAGAACAGCTCAGCGCCGTTCGCTCCAATAAAGGGCTCGCCACCATCCTTTCCTTGGCCCCACACGAAAGGCAACGGCTCGAATGGCGACCACTCGCCGTTTCGGCGGATTGAGCGCAGGATGCCACGGTAATTCCAGTCGGCATCTGCGACCGACAGATAATATTCCGACCCGTCGGGTGAGAAGGCCGAATACTGATCGAAGCGCGTGGGGTCCGCGAGAGTCGGGGATGGCACGAAGGTCTGGGGAATTACTGGCGCGTCGGCTGAATGGGCGCAACTCACCAAGGTGAGCAGAACTAGGGAACACGCCAAGGCTCTCATAGATCGCGCTTCCCAATAGTAGATCAGGCGCATGATATAGCAGCGGCTAATGACCACAAGGGGTAGTGAGCGAGCTCCGTCCATAATATCGCCAGTGCTTTGTGGCTTGTGCCCTGCCGCCCATGATCTCCGTCAGCAACAGGCCAAATAGTCCGGCGAACACAGCACAGACGACAAATGTTATTTCATCGGTCACGCTCTAAAACCCGCTCGTGAGTTCCGGGCTGCGAACGACCGCTTTGTCCGGCTGGAAACCCGAAAGCGGACGGACAGCTCTCGACCCATTCTAGCCCCTCTCGGTGTAAACGAGAGGGGCTACCTCGAACGTCAGCTTCGGTGCCACTCTGTCCGAGAGCTGCCAGCCTGAAGACGGCCCAAATTCCGACCAATGCCTTGGTGAAACTGTTCAGCTTTCGCTCCTGAGGCGCCCAGCCTTGCGGCTCGTCTATCGATAAGCGGAAGATTGGACGTCATTTTGGTCACGGGTTCGCCATGACCAAAGTAAATTCAACTATATCATGATGCTGGTGCGGACGGCGGGACTCGAACCCGCACACCCATAGGGCGAGGGATTTTAAGTCCCGTGCGTCTACCAATTTCGCCACGTCCGCGTGCCGGCACAGGTCGCGCAGGCGCGCGCCTGGGTCAAGCGGGAGTTGAAAGGGAAGGGGACGTCACGCGGGTAAATCGCGTGACGTCGGTCAGGCGCGCTGCGCCTGCCGGCTGGCCTTCGGCGAGTCCTGTTTCAAGCTGGGCTTGAAACAGGCCGCCTCGGCTCAGGAAACGTTGAGGCGGACGCGCATTTCCTTGCCGGGCTTGAAATAGGGGACGCGCTTGGCGTCGACTTCCACTACTTCGCCCGTCCGCGGGTTGCGGCCGGTGCGCGCACCGCGCGCTCGCGTTGAAAAAGCGCCGAAGCCCCTCAGTTCGACGCGGCCATCGGCCGCCAAACGCCGCGAAATCTCATCGAAGAACGTTGTCACGATTGCCTCGACATCGCGGAGCGCGAGATCTGGATTGGCTTCTGCAAGCTTCTGAATCAGTTCCGAACGAATCATACGAACACGGTCTCCCCAGAGTCGAAGGACCACCGGGGCACGTCCCGGTCTTCTCCATCGACTACCCTTTTCCCGAGAATTTCCCCCTCACGGAAAAAGGGCCCCCACCGATACTCATCATAATGAAAATCTGCCGAACGCAATAGGACCGATTCGACAGTGAAAGTGTAACAAAAAGGGTAGCATCCTCAGGATGCTACCCAATCTGAGCCTTATTTCTTGGTGTCGCGGGCCTTGAGCGCTTCGCCCAGGATGTCGCCGAGCGATGCGCCCGAATCGGACGAACCATATTGCGCGACGGCCTGCTTCTCTTCGGCGATCTGCATCGCCTTGACCGAGAAGGTCGGCTTCTTCGAACGATCGAACCCGGTGACCATGGCGTCGAACTTCTGGCCGACCTGGAACCGCTCCGGACGCTGCTCGTCGCGATCGCGGCCGAGATCGGTGCGCTTGATGAAGCCGGTGGCGCCATCTTCGCCGACCTGAACCTCGAGGCCCGCGTCGCGGACTTCGAGCACCGTGACGGTGACGACCGAATTCTTGTTGAGCTTGTCGCCGGCGCCCGAAACGATCGCGGCCGACGGGCCGCCACGCTCGAGCTGCTTCATGCCGAGCGAGATACGCTCCTTCTCGGCGTCGATGTCGAGCACGATCGCCTTCACCATCTCACCCTTGCGGTGCAGGTTGAGCGCGTCCTCGCCCGAAATGCCCCAGGCGATGTCGGACATGTGGACCATGCCGTCGACATCGTTGTCGAGGCCGATGAACAGGCCGAATTCGGTGGCGTTCTTGACTTCGCCCTCGACCGTCGAGCCGACCGGGTGAGCAGCGGCGAACGCTTCCCACGGATTGGCCTGGGCCTGCTTGAGACCCAGCGAGATGCGGCGCTTGTCCTCGTCGACCTCGAGCACGACGACATCGACTTCCTGCGAGGTCGAGACGATCTTGCCAGGATGGACGTTCTTCTTGGTCCAGCTCATCTCGGAGACGTGGACCAGGCCTTCGATGCCCGCTTCGAGCTCGACGAACGCGCCGTACTCGGTGATGTTGGTCACGCGGCCGGTCATCTTGGCACCGACATGGTACTTGGCGGCGGCGCCATCCCACGGATCGCTCTCGAGCTGCTTCATGCCGAGCGAGATGCGCTGCGTGTCCTTGTTGATGCGGATGATCTGCACCTTGACGGTGTCGCCGATGTTCAGGACCTCGCTCGGGTGCTGGACGCGCTTGTAGCTGAGGTCGGTGACGTGGAGCAGGCCGTCGATGCCGCCGAGATCAACGAACGCACCGTAATCGGTGATGTTCTTGACCACGCCGTCGATGATCTGACCCTCGGCCAGGCTCTGGATGAGGCCCGAACGCTGCTCGGCGCGGGTCTCTTCGAGCACCGCGCGACGCGACACGACGATGTTGCCGCGCTTGCGGTCCATCTTCAGGATCTGGAAGGGCTGCGGAATGTCCATCAGCGGCTGAACGTCGCGGACCGGGCGGATATCGACCTGCGAGCCGGGCAGGAACGCCACGGCGCCGTCGAGGTCGACGGTGAAGCCACCCTTGACGCGGCCGAAGATCACGCCCTCGACGCGGGCCGACTGGACGAATTCGGCTTCGAGCTTGTCCCAGGCAGCTTCGCGGCGTGCGCGGTCGCGCGACAGCATCGCTTCGCCATTGGCATTTTCGACGCGGTCGACGAACACTTCGACTTCGTCACCGACCTTGAGGTCGGCCTTCTGGCCCGGCGCGGCGAATTCACGCAGCGGCACGCGGCCTTCGCTCTTCAGGCCGACGTCGATGACGGCCATGTCGTTCTCGATGCCGGTGACGGTGCCGTGCACCACGCGGCCCTCGAAACCGTCGGCATCGCCAAGGGTCAGTTCGAGCAGTTTCGCGAAATCGTCGCGTGTCGGGTTTGCCGTAGTGGCCATAAAAATATTGTTCCTAATCAACTGTTTCCGGCCAACCGGTTGTCTCCGGTGGTCTTGGCCAAAACGCCACGGCGGCCGAACGCCGACGTGGCATCCGTAGGGCAGACGCTGCGGAGGATGGGCTCAACGCTAGAATGCGAAAAGGGCGCCAGAGGGTACCTCCGCGCCTTCCTCCGCGAGAACCTGCTCGCCGGACGGCCGCGCCCATAGCGCCTAAGGGGCGCGAAGACAAGCTGGCGCGCACCGTCCGGCGAGTGCTTGCGACGAGGCGAGCGGCGCGCGCGGGTCAGCCGATCGGCTTCGGGCGCCCCGCCTCGTCCACCGCGACCATCACGAACTCCGCCGTCGCGGCACGGCGACGGTCGGCGCTGAGCAGGTTCTCTGCCCAGAGCTCGACCCCGACGCGGACCGAACTGCGCCCGCTCATCACTACGCGCGCGATCAGTTCGACCATCTCCCCTTCGCGTACCGGCGAGCGGAAGTCGATGCGGTCCGACGCCGCCATCACCATCACGGCGCGGGCGTGGCGGGTCGAGGCGATGAAGGCCGCCTTGCCCAGCATCCTCAGCGCATCGCCCCCGAACAGCGTGCCGTAATGATTGGTCTGCGGCGGAAACACCATGTCGATCATGTGAAGCCGGTCGTCCTCCGGTTCCGCCACGCGATCGAGCGGCGGCAACGGCAGGGGCGTGTCGGGGCCTTTGACTGCGACCAGGGTGAACAGTCCGCGCGTGCACAGCCGCCGGGCGCCGCTCAGCAGCTCCTCGGCGGTCAGCTCGATCTCGACATCGACCGACCGCGTTCCCGCCCGGACGACGCGCCCCGTCGCCTCGATCAATTCGCCCTTCAGCGCCGGCGCGGTGAAGTCGATCCGTTCCGAAGCGGCAGTGACGAAGGGCGCCCGGCCATGGCGCGAGGCGGCGAGGAACGCCACCTTGTCCATGTGCGCGAGCGCCACCCCGCCAAACAATGTGCCGTGATGGTTGGTGTCGCCCGGGAACACCATGTCGATGAGGCGGACGACACCCGACATCAGGCCGGTTCCACCACACGGACGCGCAATTCACGCGCGGCCGCGACCATCGCGTCGATTGCTGGCTTCACTTCCTCCCATTTGCGCGTCTTCAGCCCGCAATCGGGGTTCACCCACAATTGCTCGGGACGGAGGTGATCCTGCGCCAGCCGCATCAGCGCGACCATTTCGTCGACCGTCGGCACGCGCGGGGCGTGGATGTCATAGACGCCCGGTCCGATCGCGCTCGGATAGCGATAGCGCGCAAAGCCTTCGAGCAGCTCCATCTGCGATCGCGCGGTCTCGATCGAGATCACGTCGGTGTCCATCGCGCCGATCGACGGCAATATGTCGTTGAACTCCGAATAGCACATATGGGTGTGGATCTGCGTCGCGTCGGCCACGCCTGCCGCCGAGAGCCTGAAGCAATCGACTGCCCAATCGAGATATTGCTGCCAGTCGCGCCGACGCAGCGGCAGGCCTTCGCGCAACGCCGCCTCGTCGATCTGGATCGCCTTGGCGCCGGCCTTCTCCAGGTCGACCACCTCGTCGCGGATCGCCAGCGCGATCTGGCGGCACGATGCCTCGCGCGGCTGGTCGTCGCGGACGAACGACCAGTTGAGGATCGTCACCGGGCCGGTCAGCATGCCTTTCATCGGCTTGTCCGTCAGGCTCTGGGCATAAAGCCACCATTCGACCGTCATCGGCTTTGGCCGCGAGACGTCGCCGAACAGGATCGGCGGGCGTACGCAACGCGAGCCATAGGATTGCACCCAGCCGCTGACGGTGAAGGCGAAGCCCGACAATTGCTCGCCGAAATATTGCACCATGTCGTTGCGCTCGAATTCGCCATGGACGAGCATGTCGAGCCCGGCGTCCTCCTGCCAGCGAACCGCACGTTCGGTTTCCTCGCGGAGGAACTGTTCATAGGCCACGGCGTCGAGCGTCCCGCGATTATGATCGGCACGCGCGCGGCGCACCTCGGCGGTCTGCGGGAACGAGCCGATCGTGGTGGTGGGGAAGGCGGGCAGGTCGAGCGCTTCCGTCTGCGCCGCGGCGCGGACGGGGTAGGGGGATTGCCGCTCGCGATCGGCTGGCGTGATCGCCGCGAGGCGCGCCGCCACCGCGTCATCATGGATCCGCGGCGAGGTCTTGCGTGCCGCGGCCGCCGCGCTTGATGCTGCCAGGTCGTCGGCGACGCTGTCCCGGCCTTCATTGAGCGCCCGCTTCAGGGTGGCGAGTTCCCCGACCTTCTGCACCGCGAAGGCGAGCCATTGCGCGATTTCCGGATCGATCTTGCGTTCCAGCGCCAGATCGACCGGCGTGTGGAGCAGTGAGCAGGAGGGGGCGAGCACGATATCACGCTTTGCGGCGATCGGCTCCAACCGGTCGAGCAACGTGGCGAGATCGGCGCGCCACACGTTGCGTCCATCGATCACGCCGAGCGAGAGCAATAGCGACTTGGGCGCCTTGGCCAGCACCGCGTCGAGTTGCTGCGGCGCGCGGACCAGGTCGATGTGCAGCCCGGCGACCGGCAAGTGGATCGTGAGGTCGAGATTGTCCTCTAGCCCGCCGAAATAGGTCGCCAGCATCAGCTTCACGCCGGTGCGCGGCAGCTTGGCATAAGCGCGCGTGATCGCGTTGCGCTGGCGTTCGGTCAGGTCGAGCACCAGCACTGGTTCGTCGATCTGCACCCAGTCGGCGCCGGCCTGGCCAAGCTGGGTCAAGATGGCGGTGTAGAGCCCCAGCACCTCGTCAAGATAGTCGAACGGATCGACCCCGCGGCCCTTGGCGAGGCTCAGCCAAGTGATCGGGCCGAGCAGGACGGGGCGCGTCTCGAACCCCTGCGCCTTGGCCTCGCGATACTCGTCGACGATCTTGGCCGAGCTCAGCGCCAGTTTCTGCCCGGCGACCAGTTCGGGGACCATGTAATGGTAATTGGTGTCGAACCATTTGGTCATCTCGCACGCGGTCAGGCTGCCATGGCTGTGACTGCAACCAGCATCCTCGCCAGTCGTGCCGCGCGCCATGGCGAAATAGGTCGCGAGGTCGGAATCGCCCACCGTCTTGCCATAGCGTTCGGGGATCGCGCCCAGCATCAGGCTGGTGTCGAGGACATGGTCGTAGAGCGAGAAATCGTTCGACGGCAGCCAGTCGGCGCCCAGCGCCCTTTGCCGCGCCCAGGCGGCGGTGCGCAGCCCCCCGGCGGCTTCGAGCAACTCGCTTTCGGACGACTGGCCCGACCAGAATTTCTCGAGCGCGAACTTCAATTCGCGGCGCGGCCCGATGCGTGGGAATCCGAGAGTGGCAACAGTGACGGTCATGGTCTTCATACCCCGATGAAAGGCAGGGCAGGGACCAGACACGAGCATGCGCAGACGACACGGGGCCGACCGCGAAATGCAAGCGGCCAGCCCGGACACCCCGCCGGTGGACGTTATCGCGTCGGAGGCAGGTCTCCTGGCTCACGGGTCAACACGCCGGTCCGGCCTTCCCAGGGGATTGGACGCCCCCAGTGACACTCATCGACCGCCGCTCGCCGCTTACAGTTGCGGGGGCAGCGCCGGCCTTGGCCCCAAAGGGACCGCACCGGCTTCCCGTCTTAGCTTCGGCGCGGGCGAACCCGTCCGAAGAACCTCGACATGGGCCTTATCTCGCCGCGAGCGAGGCGCGTCAAGTAAGATATAAAGATTTCTTTATATGTTTGTTCCGCCCCAAAGCGGGGCGCGACAGGGCTAAGGTCGGGCTGAATTTGTTCACGCGGAGGCGCGGAGGAAAAAGGAATTCGCGCAGAGGCGCGGAGGGCGCTGAGATGGCTCGCCCGGCTGCGCCAGCAGCCTTTCAATGTCAGGTGCAAGCTTCAATGCCAGGTGCAAGCTAAGGCGCGCTGCCGCGCGCGATCCCTCCGCGCCTCCGCGTGAAAACTTTATCGCCCCGCTGCCAGCATTGGGATCGTTCGGCTCAGCCGTTCGCCGCCTTCAGCCGCAATTGCCGCTCGACCAGTTCGATCGCGCGCTTCACCGCGGCTTCGATCGACAGGAAGCTGGTATCGAGGATGCCGGCATCCGCCGCCATCACCAAAGGCGCTGCGTCGCGGCCCATGTCGCGCTGATCGCGCACGCGGATATCGGCCAGCACCTTGTCGAAGCTGAGCATGCTGCCCTGCGCCTTGAGTTCGGCGTGGCGGCGGCGGGCGCGGATCTGTGGCGTCGCCTTGACGAACAATTTGGCGTCGGCGTCGGGCGCGATCACCGTGCCGATATCGCGACCGTCGAGCACCGCGCCGCCCTCTTGCTGCGCGAACTTGCGCTGGCGTTGCAGCAGCGCCGCGCGAACCAGCGGATGGGCCGAGACGATCGAGGCGAGCTGCCCCGCTTCGTCGGTGCGCAAGGCGGGGTCATCGAGCAGTGCGTCGTCGAAATTGCTGGCGGCGACCGCATCGGCCTCCCTGGTCGGGTCGAGGTCGAGCCGCCGCACATTCTCGCCGACCGCGCGGTACAGCAGCCCGGTGTCGAGATGCGGCAAGCCATAATGCTTGGCCAGGGCGCGGGCGACGGTGCCCTTGCCGCTGGCGGCGGGACCGTCCACGGCGATGATCATACACTAAACTCCATCGCGATCCTCTAGGACTTGGCGTCCTGTCGCGCCAGCCAGCCGCGGATCAATGCGACCGTTTCCAGCGTCCGGTCGGCGAAGATACCATGCGCCGATCCTGGGATCGTGGCATATTCGGCGCCGGGCACGCACGCGGCAAATCCAGCCAAAGTGGTCGGGCGCGCCTCGTCATATTGGCCGCCCAGGAAGATCGTGCGCCGGCCGTCGAGCCTGGCCAGCAGCGGCTCGCCGTCATAATCCTTGAGGCTGCCGGTACAGGCGAATTCGCTCGGCCCCCACATCGCATTGTAGAGCTTCGGGTTGAAGCCGTTGGGATGCGCGCCGGCATAAGCGATCGCCGCGGGCTTGGCCGGCTCGCGACCGTTATAGGCGCGGTAGAACGCATTGACGCCATCGTCGCAAACGCGGCTCGGGCCCTTGTCGCAACTGGCGATCTCGGCCTGGACATCGGCGGGCAATTGGCCGCGCAAAGCATTGGCGTCGGCGATCCAGCTCCGCGTCGAGACCAGGGGGCTGGCGAGCGCGAGCCCGCGCAGCGCCGCCGGCCGCCGCGCTCCATATTCGAGCGCGAGCGTGCCGCCCCAGCTATGGCCGAGCAGATGCCAGCGATCCACGCCAAGCGCCTTCCTGACCAGTTCGATCTCGTCGACGAAGCGCTCGACTCGCCAATTCTTCGGGTCGTTGGGCCGATCCGACTGCCCGCTGTCGAGCTGGTCGTAGAGGATCACCGCACGCTCATCGGCAAGCGCAACCGCCGGCATGAAATGCTCATGATCGCCGCCCGGTCCGCCATGCAGCATGACGATCGGCGGCTTCGCGCCATCGAGCTTGCCGTTGACGCGGACATAGACGCGCCCGCCTTCCACCGGGACCATCTTTTCGAGATCGGGCGCCGGATAGCCGTCCGCCTTGCGCGCGAACAGCGGGCGGGGGAGGGCGAAGGTCGCGCCGAGCGCGAGCCCGCCGGCGAGCAGCTCGCGGCGGCCGACCATGCGGCTCATGCGCGGCCCGCCAGATGCTCCAGCGTCTCGAAGAACACCGGATAGCTCGTCGCGACCGGGGCGACGTCGTCGATCGTGATCGGCCGCCGCGCGACCAGCCCCGCCACCGTCATCGCCATCGCGATGCGATGATCGAGCAGCGACGCGACCGTGCCGCCGCCGGGGATCGGCTCGCCGCCGCTGCCGGTGATGGCGAGCCCGTCCTCATATTCCTCGACCGCCACGCCGCAGGCCTCGAGCGCGTCCTTCATCGCCGCGATGCGATCGGATTCCTTGACGCGCAATTCGTGCGCCCCGCGCGCGACGGTCCGCCCCTCGGCCAAAGCCGCGGCGACGAACAGCACCGGATATTCGTCGATCATGCTCGGCGCGAGGTCGGGCGGCACGTCGATCGCCTTGAGCGTCGCATGTCGCACGATTAGATCGGCGACCGGCTCGCCCCCGACATTGCGCGCGTCGACCTCAGTGATGTCCGCGCCCATCATCCGCAACGCGGTGAAGATGCCCGCGCGCGTCGGATTGAGCCCGACATTGGCGATCGTCACTTCGCTGCCCGGCACGATCGATGCCGCCACGGCCCAGAACGCCGCCGAGCTGGGATCGCCCGGCACGACGATCTGCTGCGGCTTCAATTCCGCCTCGCCATGGACCGAGATCACGCGCCCGCGATTGGTCGCCTCTACCGTCAGATTGGCGCCGAACCCTGCGAGCATCCGTTCGCTATGGTCGCGCGTCGGCACCGGCTCGATCACCCGCGTGATCCCCGGCGTGTTGAGCCCGGCGAGCAGCACCGCCGACTTGACCTGGGCCGACGCGACCGGGAGCGTGTATTCGATCGGCACCGCCGGGCAGATTCCGCGCACCATCATCGGCAGGCGGCCGCCCGGACTCGACGTGAACTCCGCCCCCATCAGCGACAGCGGATCGATCACCCGACCCATCGGTCGCTTGCTCAGCGAAGCGTCGCCGACGAAGGTTGCGGTGATCGCATGGCTCGCGACCAACCCGGCGAGCAATCGCGTCGACGTCCCCGAATTGCCCATGTCGAGCGCGCCCGCCGGTTGCAGCAATCCGCCGACCCCGACACCCCAGACCCGCCAGATACCGTCGTCGCTGCGTTCTATGGTAGCACCCATCGCGCGCATCGCGGCGGCGGTGGCCAGCACGTCTTCGCCTTCCAGCAGCCCCTCGATCCGGCTTTCGCCGACCGCCAGGCTCGACAACATCAGCGAGCGGTGGCTGATCGACTTGTCGCCGGGCACGGTGACGCGGCCGGTCAGGCCGGCGGACGATTCGATCCGGAGGGATTTGGGAGCAGCATGCGACATCGGTCGCGGGCTTTGACAGCCACCTTGCGCTATGGCAAGGCGCGCGCCACTTTAGGGTCTGTACTCGGTTACCGCGAGGATCGTGATTGCCCGCAGGAGCCCGCCGACGAGGAGCGCAGCGCAGACGCGTAGCTGAAGCTACGCGCAAGCAAGCGACGACGCTCGGCGGGCTCCTGCGGGCAACCGCGAAGCGGCGGGCCGATTTTGGCGTCCGGACGTCGTCGCGCGTTGGTCACGATGCTATCAGCATCGCTCCCTCCTTGCTTCTCGCCGGACACCAAAATCGGCTCCGTCACGACCTCGCGGTAACCGAGTACAGACCCTAGGGGCCAATCCCCGAAATTTACATAAATCGAAAGGTACAAATCGGCATGGTCAAGCCGGAATGGGGCACGAAGCGTACGTGCCCGAAATGCGCAACGCGCTTTTACGATCTCGGCAAGGACGACCCGGTGACCTGCATCAATTGCAACACCGCCTGGGCGCCCGAACCGATCCTGAAATCGAAGCAGCCGCTGCCGTTCGAGGTGGTGAAGGCCGAGAAGCCCGAGAAGGACGATTCGGATCTCGAGGGTGACGATCTGGACATCGAGATCGAGGACGAGGGCGAGCCTTCGGCCGACGACGAAGTCGATCTCGGCGGTGACGACGACCTGGGCGTCGAGACCGGCGGCAACGAAGACGACAGCTGATCGACGCAATTTTTTTACGGCAAGCGGGCTAACCCCCGCTTGTCAAAGGGGCGCCGTCCGGTTACGGGCGCCTTCCTTCCCGGAAAGTGTGGGGCCGTAGCTCAGCTGGGAGAGCGCTGCAATGGCATTGCAGAGGTCAGGGGTTCGATCCCCCTCGGCTCCACCAACCTTTTCCGCAGGACTGAAAGAGCCCGCAGCGCCCGATGGCGCGGCGGGCTTTTTCGTGCGGTTTAGACTGGCACGGGGCGGCTATTGGTGGTTCGCCGCTATCCCTGTCCGCCAGGCCATACTGACAAACACACCCCGCTTCTGCAGATAAGCTTCGATACAATGGCGTTGCGGCTCTGTATTCCGGACTCCGTCGGGAAACTTCACGGTGAGTTCGCCGCCGGAAGACGCGAGATATTGCTGAGGAACCCGGCAGCTGGACAACGCGGCCGCGACCTGAACCCGCGTCGCACCTTTCGGACCTTCGTTATCGCCGAGCGGGAAACAGCCGCCGGTCGCAAGCGCGAGCATCACCAAGATGTTTCGGCGCTGGGCTCGCGCTGACCTAACCATGCCACGAACTAGGCCGATAAATGATTGGCTGCAATTGGACCGCCAGAGTGGCGCATATTACAGTGACACGTGCATAAATCCCCAAATAACAAGCCGGTAGTGTTGCACGCGTCACCGCAATTTCAGCTCGCCGAACTAGCCTGACGCGGGGTCGGACAATCGTTCGCTGTACGCCTTTAACAATGCCATACAGGTCGTTATTACTCGGACAAATCAAGGGCCGAAGCAGGAAGTGGATGGGGCGAATCGTCGGTTGGCTGCCTTGCTTCCGGCCACATCCGGGTTGCTCGGTTCGCAGGTGCCGGCGCTGGCCGCTCCGAACCTCCATGCCGGGCTGTGGGTGAAGAGCGCACCGGAGTTAAGAAAAACAGGGAGAGAATGAATGACGCTATACCATCACCTGCGCACCGCCGCCGTCGCGGGGCTGCTGTCCATCCTGGCGCCGACTGTCGCTGGAACGGCTGCTCCAGCGGCTGCGACCAAGGATAGCGACAATGGGCCGGGCACGGTGCTGCAGCGGATCATGGTCCATGGCCGCTCGCTCGAAGGCAATCTGATGGGGGAATCGGCGGATCGCGAAACCTTTGTGATCCTGCCGCCGAGCTACGCCTCGCATCCGCACCGGCGCTATCCGGTCGTCTATATGCTGCACGGCTATTCCTACGACTCCAATCGCTGGGTCCATGACGACGATATCGCGGAATCGGCGCGGGTCGATTTTGCCAAAGGGGCGCGGGAAGTGATCCTGGTCCTCCCCAATGCCAGCAATGCCTATGACGGCTCGATGTATTCGAACTCCGCCACGATCGGCAATTTCGAGGACTTCATCGCCTATGATTTGCCGCATTATATCGACAGCCATTATCGCACCATCGCCAACCGTGCGAGCCGCGGCCTGGCCGGTCATTCGATGGGCGGGTACGGCGCGGCGCGGATCGGCATGAGGCATCCGGACATGTTCGGCGCGCTCTACATCATGAGCCCTTGCTGCATGTCGCCGCGCGATGCGGGGCCGATCGATCCGGAGAACGAGGCCAAGCTCGCGGCGATCCGCACGCCCGCCGACGCGAGCACCCTGCCACGCATGCTCAAGGCGCAATTGGCGGTCGCCGCGGCCTGGTCGCCCAATCCCGCCAACCCGCCGCTCTATCTCGATCTGCCGGCCAAGGACGGCGCGGTCCGGCCCGACGTGCTCGCGAAATGGGCCGCCAATGCGCCTTTGGCCTTTGTCGACCAATATATCGGCAATTTGCGGCAATATCGGGCAATCGCCATCGATGTCGGAGACAAGGATGGGCTGAAGGCCGATACGGTCAAGCTCCACACCATTCTCGATTCCTATCACGTCGCGCACAGTTTCGAGCTCTATGACGGCGACCATACCAATCGCGTTCGCACGCGGTTGCGCGACCTGGTGATTCCGTTTTTCAGCCGATCGCTGGCGTTTTCGTCGCAGCGTTGAACGGGCACTTGGTTCACGGTGACAGGCGCATAAGTCACAATAATAATTGGGTATTGTTGCACGTGTCACCGTAATTACTGCGTAATTACTGGGCGCTCACGACCGACCGAGCCGGCGCCTGGTAAGTCACTCCGACCGAAATTGACCCCGCGAGAAACAGAAAGCCTGATACCCACCCCAAGGCGGGCGCCACCCACGACCACCTATTCCAACGGACGATCGCGGCAAGAAGCGCCTTTTCCGCGTCCTCGTCGCGCTCACCGGAGAATTCGACGCCACGCCAGTATGCCAGCCAATTCTCGAGTGGCCCACTTTGCTTAACCAGGACTGCCTGTATGGCGACAGCATTCAGGAGGGCGAATGTGATACCTCCGACAAATATCCCGCCGACGATCGCCGGATGGGAAAACCGATCAGCGACATTTAGCGATGCAATGGCTCCACCGCCGTTTACGGCCAGGAGTGAGGCACCCAACCAGTTCGACGTTCTGATAAGGTGATCGGTGGCAGACGACGTCATTACTTCGATCCGCGCCGCCGCCACGGCCCCCGCCCGTTTCACTGCTTCGAGTTCGTACATCTAATACCCCCTGCTTCGCACATAGCCCCCGGTGCCGGTCGATGCGAATTACTCCCAGCCGAACAAACAATTGATCTCCTTAGCGGTCGGGTGAAGTATTGGCGTTGATGCGATGTTCGCCAGCCTTGGCGCTCAGATAGCTTCCGCCTTTGGGTCGCGCTCGAACACCGCGACTGGCGCGCCCGCATGATCACGCTGGATCAGGCGCCAGCGTTTAACGATGAATCCTTCATGCGGATTACCAGCGACCGCGACGTCTGAGATCCGCAGATTGAAGAATTGACCACCGCGATCGACCACAACAAAGGCGCCTGTCGACGAGACGATAATATCCATGGCTCGCGGACGATCAGCAAGCACCTCACCGGTGATCTGAAGCTCGACCGGGCCAAAGGACAGGCCAGCCCGGTGGGCGTTCCCATCTTCGAGTTCCCACGCACGACCAACATTATCGCCGGTCAGGACCAATGCCACTGGATTGCCACTTGCGTCGGCGACTAGATAATCAACAGAGCTACCGCGAAAATCCACACCGCGGAAAAGCCCTCTGGGGGTCCGACTGTCAAGGTTCGAGGCGACCACAGTCGCAGCATCGAAGTATTTCTCGGTCATGCTCTAGGTCTGCTCGGACTGGGCGCACTTTGCTAGCATGGATCGCGTCCGTTTTGGCTCAACCGGTGACGGCCGGCTCAGCAGAAACGCGCGCGTCTCGAAAATTGCAGCGCGCTATCGGCCATGTCGCCAACAACGCCACCGTCACGCGTGTCGCCAATTATTGATAATGACATTGACTCGCAATAGCGACAATCATACGAGCCGCGCTTCCCGATCGCATCATGGAAGGCTCGTCGATGACCATTGCCCGCAGGCACCTCGCTCTCTCTGCCGTGCTGGCGCTGGCGTGGAGCCATCCGGCCTGGGCCGCCGGGCCTGAGGAGGAGGGCGACGATCAGGCGAAGGCGGAGATCGTCATCACCGGCACGCTGGCGGCGAATCAGAGCGCGTCGTCGACCGGGCTGCCGCTGACGCTGCGCGAGACGCCGCAATCGGTCACTATCATCGACCGCAGCCGGATCGACGATTTCGCGCTGACCAACATCAACGATCTGCTCGACCAGGCGGTCGGGATCAATGTCGAGCGGGTCGAGACCGATCGCACCTATTTCAACGCGCGGGGCTTCGACATCACCAATTTCCAGGTCGACGGGATCGGCCTGCCGTTGCTCTGGGGAGTGCAATTCGGCGCGCTCGACACGGCATTGTGGGACCGGGTCGAGACGGTGCGCGGCGCCAATGCGATCATGACCGGGATCGGCAATCCGTCGGCGACGATCAATTACGTCCGCAAACGGCCGACCGAGGATTTCCAGGCCTCGGCATCGGTCATGGCGGGATCGTGGAACCAGCTGCGCTTCGAAGGCGACGTGTCGGGGCCGCTCGACGCCTCGGGGAATGTCGCCGCGCGGCTAATCTACGCGCACGACAATCGCGATTCCTGGCTCGACTTCAACCACGTCAACCGCAACGTCTATGGCGGCATCGTCTCGTGGAAGGTCACGCCGCGCCTGACCGCGACCGCCGGCTACACGCGTCAGGAAAACCATGCCGATGGCGTGATGTGGGGCGCGTTGCCGCTGACCTATAGCGACGGGACGCGGATCGATTATCCGGTCTCGGCCTCGACCTCGGCGCCCTGGACCTATTGGAACGTCACCGATCAGAGCGCGTTCGGCGAGCTTGCCTATGATCTGGGCGGCGGCTGGTCGGCCAAAGGCGTGTTCACCTACAAGCGGTTCGAGGAAGAAGCGAAGCTGCTCTACGCCTATAATTTCCCCGACCGCACGACCGGGCTGGGCGTCGCGGGCATGTCGGGCATCTATCCCTCGACCTATGATCAATATCTCGGCGATTTCTACGCGTCGGGCCCGTTCACGCTGTTCGGGCGCCAGCACCAATTGGCGTTCGGCGTCTCGACCGCGCGCTCGCATGGCCGCGAGTGGGAGAATTTCTCGACCGACACGATCGTCTTTCCGGCGGTCGGCGATTGGGGCAAGACGATCGTCCCCGAGCCGAGCTATCCGGGCGCCTATCTCGCCGCCGATTATACCGACCGGCTGACCCGCGCTTATGGCGCCGCGCACCTCAACATCACCGATCGGTTGAAGGCGGTGGTCGGCGCCAGCGCGATGTGGCTCAAGTCGACCGGCATTTCCTACGGCACCGACCAGTCGCGCGACGCGCATGCGGTCAGCCCCTATGCCGGCGCGGTCTACGACCTGACGAAGAACGTCTCGCTCTATGCGAGCTATACCGACATCTTCAATCCGCAGAGCGAAGTCGACATCAACAACCGCAAGCTCGATCCGGCGCGGGGCAGCAGCATCGAGGGCGGCATCAAGAGCGAATGGTTCGGCGGCCGGCTCTATGCCACCGCGTCGCTGTTCCGTGCCAAGCAGAAAGGGCTGGCCTCGGCGATCGGCGCGTTCGGCGATCCCAATGGGCCGTGCGCCAACGGGCCGGTTGGGGGGACTTGCTATGCCGGCGTCGACACGACTTCGCGCGGCTTCGAGATCGAGATTGCCGGCAAGGTCACCGACAATTGGCGCGTGAGCGGCGGCTATACCGGGCTGAAGATCGAGGATCAGGCCGGCAACTCGACGCGCACGTTCCTGCCGACCAAGTCGCTCAAGCTGTCGACCACCTACACGATGCCGCGGCTCAACGACCTCAAGCTCGGCGCGCAGCTGCGCTGGCAGAATGCGATCCGCTATGCCGATGCCACGGTGCAGGCGATGGGCGTGGTCAGCGGCGACGTCCTGCTGCGCCAGGATAGTTATGCGGTGCTCGACCTGATGGCGGGTATCCGGCTGCTCGATCACGTCCGCGCGACGGTCAATGTACGCAACGTCACCGATACCAAATATCTCGCCAGCCTGATGTGGGGCCAGGCCTATTACGCCGCGCCGCGCAGCGTGGCGGTGACGATCGGGCTCGATTTCTGATGGGCGCGCGAGCGGCCGATCGGCGCGGCTGGCGCTACCGCGGCAATGTCGCCGCACGCGTGCTCGCCGGGAGTTTGGGAGCTTATGGCGTCGCTTCCTGCCTGGCGATGGCGGTCGCGCGGCTGGCTGCGGGCGGGCGGATCGACGGCGTGATCGCGGGAACCTTGTGCGCCTATCTCGCGGTGCCCGCGGTCGCGATCTGGGCGTTCCTCGCGCGCGGGCCGTGGCGGGCCTGGGGCGGGGTGGTCGCGCTCGTCGCGCTGTTCGGCGCGCTGGCCTGGATGATCGGGCCGCCGGCGCGATGAGCGCGATCCGCGAGGGCACGCGCCAGGTCATGGCCTGGCTGCATGGCTGGACCGGGCTGGCGCTCGGATGGGTGCTGTTCGTGATGTGCCTGGCCGGCACGATGAGCGTGTTCAAGCCCGAGATCAGTCGCTGGATGCGCCCCGAAGCAACCGCCAGCGCTGGGCGGGTCGAGGCGATCGCCGCGGCAACGCGCTGGCTGGCGGCGAACGCGCCCAAGTCGGCCGGCTGGTACCTGACCGCGCCCGACGATCGCGCCAACAATGTCGAGGCGACTTATGACAGCGGCGGCGACTATGTCGCGCGCGCGCTCGACCCGGTCAGCGGCGCGCCGGTCGCGCGCGAGACGTTGGGCGGCGAGTTCTTCTACCGGCTGCATTTCGAGCTCGAACTGCCTTATCCCTGGGGCCGCTGGCTGGCGTCGATCGCCGCGCTGACGATGCTGGTCGCGCTCGTCACCGGGATCATCGCGCATCGCCGGATCTTCCGCGACTTCTTCACCTTTCGCCCGCGAAAAGGACAAAGGTCGTGGCTCGACGGGCACAATGCGCTGGGCGTGCTGGCGATGCCGTTCCACCTGATGATCACCTTCAGCGGGCTGGTCACGCTCGCCTCGCTCAACATGCCCTGGGGGATCGTCGCCAATTACGGGAACGACCTGGCGGCGGCGTATCACGACCTCACGCCGGGTGCGGTCGACCGGCCGGCGGCGGGGCGTCCCGGAACGCTGGCGTCGATCGCGCCGATGCTGCGCGAGGCCGAGCGCCGGTTCGGCGGCGCGCCGTTCTCGCGCGTATCGATCGCCAATCCCGCCGACGCCGCGTCGGTTGTCACCGTCTATCGCAGCGACGCCGCGCAAATCGGCGCGACCGTGGCCGAGGTCAGTTTCGACGGGCCGAGCGGGCGGGTAATCGGTGCCTGGACCGAGACGCGGCCGGCGGTCCGGACCTATACGGTGATCTACGGCCTGCACATGGGGCGGTTCGCGAATGGCGTGCTGCGCTGGCTCTATTTCCTCGGCGGCGCGATGCTCACCCTGGCGGTGGCGAGCGGGATGATCCTGTGGGTGGTCAAACGCCGCGAGCGCGCGCCGTTGTCGCTCGGCAACCGGGTCGTCGAGCGGCTCAATGTCGGGATTCTCGCCGGGGTGCCGATCGGCTTTGCCGCCTTTCTCTGCGCCAACCGATTGCTGCCGCCGGGGCTGATCGATCGCGCGCAACTGGAAGTGACGATCGCGCTCGACGCCGCCGGCATCGCGCTCCTCGTCGCGCTCGCCGTGCCGCCGCGCCTGGGTTGGCCGTTGCTGCTGGGAGTCCTCGCTTTGCTCTGTCTCGCCGCGCCCGTGGTCGGGGGAGGGCTAGCCTACCTATCGCAGGCCTTGGCCCGCGGCGACTTTGTGCTGCCCATGATTGACGCATTGCTCATCGCCGCCGCCTTGGCCGCTTCGGTCGGCGTGCGGACCGTGACACGCCGACGCTCCGATACCCGCCGCACCATGCGGGGGAGGGCGATGGCATGACCTTCGCGATGCTGGAATTCCTCGGCCTCTATCTGCTCGCCGCGTCGATGCAGCCGCACCGCGGCGTCCTGCTCGGCAACTGGCGGAGCACCGCCACGCCACGCGCGACCGTGATCGCCGGCTGGGCACTTCTCGCGCTGTCCCTGGGCCTTGCCGTCGCCAGCCGCCGGCCCCCCGATATCGTCACCTGGTTCGGCTTGCTGCCGCTGGCCTGCGGCGCGATCCTGTCGGGCCTGAGCTTCGCCCCGCATCTGGTGCGCGCGTTCGTCGTCGCCGGGCTGGCCGGCGGCCTGGTCGCGATCGCCCTGCATTAATCCCGTCACCCCAGCGAAGGAACATCGGGTTGAGCATGCCCCGCATGCTCAAGGATCGTCCGGGGGACGATCCGACCCGATGTTGGTCTCTGGCGGTGACGCAATGCCGCCTGAGATCCCAGCTTGCGCTGGGATGACGAGCTTGAAAGTCCTCCCGTCAGCCCTGCGCACCCAGCCGTCATCCCCGCGAAAGCGGGGACCCATCTCGGAGAGAAGTCAGCCCATCACGGCTGTTTGGAAAGCTGGAGCGAACAGCAGACGGGTCGCGTCCGCACGCTTTGCATCATTGCTGTCGAAAGTGTAATCCGTGAGTTCGACTGAACTTGTGAAAGAGTAGAGCAGATGGCGGGAGCCACGGCGCGGGAGATGGACTCCGACAAGGCGCCGCGCGCCAGCCGGCTACAGACCGATCTTGCCGCGCGCATTCTGCGGCTGCTCAAGGAACAGGGTGCCGGCCCCGGCCATCATCTCGTCGAGCTCGACCTTTGCCGTCACTTCGACGTGTCGCGCACGCCGGTGCGCGGCGCGCTGAAACTGCTCGCCGAACAGGGTGCGGTCGAGGCGCGCGCTAATCGCGGTTACGTCCTGCGCAGCCTGGTCACCGAGGCTCCCGACCTCGACGTCACCAACCCCGAGGATGAAGAGGACCAGCGCCTGTTCGTCGCGATCGCCGAGGCGCGCAACCAGGGCCGCATGCCCGATCAGTGCAGCCAGTTGGAAGTCGCGCGGCTGTTCGACGCCAAATTGCCGACCGTGATACGCGTGCTGCGCCAGCTCGCCGAACTCGGATTGGTCGAGCGCAAGCCGGGCAATGGCTGGTCGTTCGCCTCGCCGGCCGATTTGAGCCGCGCGCGTGCGGAGAGTTTCGCTTATCGCGCGATAGTCGAGCCCGCTGGCTTGGTCGAAGCGACGTTCGAACTCGACCGCGAATGGCTCGATCGGATCCGCGCGGAGCACCGCGCGCTCCGCAAGCGCAAATGGGTCGACACGCGGTCGGTCGAATTATTGGCAATTGATGCCGATTTCCACGAGGGAATCGCTCGCTGTTCGGGCAATCGCTACCTGCTCCAGGCGGTGCAGCAACAGAACAGGCTGCGGTCGTTCATGACCATCGAGTGGATCGATGGCGCCGAACGCATGATCGACCAGCATCTCGAGATCATGGACGCGATGGAAGCGGGCAATATCCGCAAGGCGCATGATCTGATGAAGGCGCATCTGACGCCGGAACGTGATGTCGGGTAATCGTCCCGTTCGAGGACAGTGGTTAACCAATCTTAACGATGGCCGAAATCGTAAACGGCGCGTTAACTGCTGGCTATGCCAGGGTATCTCCAACTCGCCCCACGGGGGGCCAGCCACCCTTTCCGCCGCCGGCTAGGACTCGACGGCGCGGTCGGTCGACGCAATGACGATGGCGACCTGAAGCTCTTCGTATTGAGCTTCACCGCCTTCTTCATCTGCATCTACACGCTCATTCTCTGAGCAGCGCGCCGCCGGGCGCGTTCGTTCAGTCGCAAGCCTTGTGCAGCTTCTGCGCGAGCCAGGCCGACACCGGGCACATCGCGGCGACGACGAACAGCATGTTGGTCGGCGTCACGCCTATGTTCGACAGCGCGGTGACCATCGCCGCGCCGATCGCCATCGATCCCGAATTGACCACATTGTTGGCGGCGACGGTGCGCGACGTCTCGTCCTTGGTCACCGTCGTGGTCAGGAACGCGTAGAGCGGTACGACGAACATCCCGCCGAAGATCGCAATCCCCATCAGGGCGCCGATCACCAGCAGCGCGCGCGGCATCGCGATGAATTCGAGCCAGCCATAATAATGGCCGACCGCGGGCGGCCACGTCTTGCACAGGATCGAGAACAACACGACGAACGCGCCCATGATCAGCACCGAGGCGGGGCCGTATTTGGCCGAGGTATGGCCTTTGAGCAGCGAGTTGATCGCGACCGATCCGATCGCGATGCCAATCGAGAACAAAGCGGTCAGCAAGGTGGCGACATGCTTGTCGGCGGTCAGCACGTTCTTGGCCAGCGGCGTGAAGATGATGATCAGCACCGCGCCCATCGTCCAGAAGAAGCTGATCGCGCAGATCGCCAGGAACAAGCGGGGAATGTGCATCGTCCCGCTGATCAGCCGCCACGACGCGGTGAAGGGGTTGTAGTTGATCTTGAGCTCGGGCCCGACGCGCGGCGCCGGGGGGACCTTTCGACCGGCGAACCAGCCGATCGCAGCGACGACCAGGGTGCCGATGACGGCATGCTCAACCTTCATGAAGCCGGCGAGCACGGTACCGAGCAGGATCGCCAGATAGGTCGCCGATTCGACCAGCCCGGTACCGCCCAGCACCTCATCCTCTTCGAGATGCTGCGGCAGGATCGCGTATTTGATCGGGCCGAAAAAGGTCGAATGGATGCCGAGCGCCAGCACCGCGGTCAGCATGAACGCCATGCCGATCGCGGTATGGCCCGCTTTGGCCAGCAATAGCCCGCTGCCGCCGACCAGCATGATGATGATTTCCGCGGTCTTGACGATGCGGATGATCTTGCTCTTGTCGTTGGCGTCCGCGAGCTGCCCGGCCAGCGCGGACAGCAGAAAGAAGGGTATGATGCTGATCGCGGTGGCAAGCGCGGTGAAGCTCTGTTCATACTGTGGGTTGTTGTAAATCTGATAAACCACGACGATGACCATC
>Ga0207654_10000225_pt1 | contig 34547 bp, 27 predicted proteins | sample KBSC64metaG_FD_184355 | JGI IMG/M metagenome (GOLD analysis project Ga0207654, IMG submission 184355) | Corn rhizosphere microbial communities from Kellogg Biological Station, Michigan, USA - KBS C6-4 metaG (SPAdes) (version 2) | ecosystem: Host-associated > Plants > Roots > Rhizosphere > Soil...
TAGAACCGCCGCTTGACCCGGATTCAATGTGATGGGGAAGCTGCCCCCTGAAACGGTGAATCCTGTTCCCGAAATTGAGTCGGAGTTGATCGTTACAGCGGCTGTTCCGCTCGATGTGAGGGTGACTGATTTCGTCACTGCGGTATTGACGGATACATTGCCGAATGCAAGAGAAGTTGTGCTCAGACTCAAAGCGGCCGTCGACGCGTTCAGGGTGATTGCGAAACTCTTGGAGGACGCGTTTGCCACCGCCGTGAGATTAGCCGTTTGCGATGCGCCGACTGCCGAGATCTTTGCTGTGAACGATGCTGAAGAAGCTCCGGCCGATACGGACACACTGGCCGGCAAGGTCACAGCTGTGGTGCTGCTTGCAAGTGTGACGCTTTGACCCGTTGAGAGAGCTGCTGACGTTAGTGTCACAGTGCAATTCGTCGATCCCGACCCGGTGAAGGTGCTGTTGGCGCACGTCAGTGAACTCAGTGACGGCGAAACAGTCGATCCCGATCCGCTGAGCTTGATGGAAGTCGTCTTTGAAACAGAACCTGCGCTTGCAGTGAGAGTGACTGTCTGCGATGCAGTGACCGCGGAGACAGCTGCGGCGAACGGAGCACTTGCAGCTCCAGAGGGAATGGTCACCGACGCTGGAATCGCAACTGCCGTGCTGCTGCTTGCCAGATTCACCACCACACCGGTCGAAGGAGCCGCCGCGGTAAGCGTCACCGTGCAGTTGTCGGTTCCCGGGCCAGTCATCGATGAGCTTGTGCAACTGACGGAGGAAAGCGACGGTGTGCCCGAATTCGATCCCTTTCCATGAAGCTTGATGGTGCTGGATGACTTGGCGGCGGTTAACGAAGTAGTAGCTGAGGTCAGGCTGATGCTTCCAGTCGAATCGGTCGTCGTCGTGGGATCGTACTGAATCTTGACGGTCATGCTCTGTCCTGCACCCAGCGTTGCGGGGAGTGAACTCGTCGTAACGGTAAATGCGCTGTTCGAGCTTGTGATTCCTGCGACCTGAATCGGCGAGCTTCCCGAGTTCGTGACAGAGACGCTAGTCGATGCCGCGCTGCCAACCTTCACGTCTCCGAAGTCAACCGACGATGGCGACGCGACGAGTGACGAGGAACTCGTCGAAGGCGAAGAGAACGCCTTCGAGTCCGATCCGCAGCCTGACAAACCCAGGCTGACAACCATTGCTATAAGTGCCAGGACTCCAAAGAAAAACCGTCGATACGATTGCTCTCTCTGTGAATCTCGCGAAGAAACTGCTGATATCTCTTTAGCTTCTAAGGATGAAAAACTGCGAATTCTATTCATGCGGTGTCACCTGATCCAAAGTCAATCTGGTGTTTCCGTCAGCCGATGCAGAAAACCCCGCTGATCTTGCTGCGGGGAACATGGCCTGAAATCATCGGTTGAGCTATCAGCAGAATCGACCCTGCGGAGGTCTTGGTACAGGTGACATTAGTCACGAATGGGGCATGTACCAATTACCTTCGTACTACTCCCGCAAGATATTGCATCGCTTGTGGTTGTGATGGGACTATTCCACGAAGGTGTTAGGCATTCTCGTGATCACAACGGTGAGCGGAAGCCCTGTTTAATGTTACTAGTAACCCTCAAATTAGTTACCTTTTAGGGATGCCGGATCGACCGATTTCAGGCCGTTTCCGGCACCCCGGAAGGGCTACGGAATGCTTACTGCCGTCGTGTTCGAAGCCACGCTCTCGGCACCGGCAGAATCAACGCTCTTCACGTAGTAGTCGTAGCTAATACCGCTTTGCACAGTGGAATCGCTGTATGCAGCTAGTGTGTTCGCGCCTGCGTTCAGCCTCCCGAACGAATTGCTCCCATGCACCGATCGGTAGATGTTGTAGCTCACCACGGGATCAGTAGACGAATTCGGCGAGGTCCAACTCAAATCGACCCTGTGCGGATTGCCTGTTCCGCTCAGTGCGATGGAGATCGTGGGCGTGCTCGTTGCGTTTGACGTAACGGTAAACAGGCCTGTAGCGGACCCGGTGGCTTGAGGATTGAAGGTCAGAGTCACAGAAATCGACTGGCCCGGATTCACGATCACTGGCAGACTGGGGGCCGATACCGAAAACCCGTTTCCGCTCACGGCGATCGAATTCACCGTAACCGGGACCGCGCCCGTCGATGTCAGGGTGACTGTTTGCGTGGTCGGCGTGTTGATCACGACGGCGCCGAACGGAACACTCGTCGCATTCGCAATGAGGCTCGATGCTGCGGCGTTCAATTGAAGAGCAACCGACTTGGATGTGCCGCCTGCATTTGCAGTCAGCGTTGCTGCCTGCGCGGTGCTCACTGACGCGATGTCAGCAACGAAACCGGCGCTCGTTGCTGTTGCAGGAACCGTCACAGACGCGGGCACTAAAACCGAGCCGCTGCTGCTTGCGAGTGCAACCGTAACGCCGCTCGCCGGTGCGGAGCCCGTCAGCACCACGGTGCAAGAATCGCTAAGCGCTCCTGTGATTGATACGCTGTTGCAGTTCACAGAACTGACCGTCGGAACGACAGAAGTTCCAGTGCCGCTCAATCCGACAGAGACAGCTGGCGCATTACTCTGAATCGTGAGCTGCCCTGTGACCGACGCTGTACTGGTCGGATTGAACTGAATAGAAATCACAACTGCCTGACCCGGATTCAGGGTCGCAGGAACTGTGAGTCCTGTAACCGAGAATCCAGCCCCTGATATGGGGCCGGAAGCGATCGTCACGGGAGCTGTGCCGGTGGAAGTAACAGTGATTGACTTCGAAACGGCGGTTCCCAGCGAAACATTGCCGAATGGCAGGGAAGTGGCGCTCAAGGTGAGTGCTGGCGTAAACGCATTCAGCTGAAAGCCGAAACTCTGCGCCGACGAATTAGCGCTCGCCGTTATCGTCACGCTTTGAGTTGTGATGACGGATGCTGCACTGGCGGTGAACGACGCAGCAGAGGCGCCAGCCGGGACCACGATGCTGGACGGGACGGCAAGCGCGCCTGCACTGCTGGAGAGAGCCACCTGCTGACCGCCGGATGGTGCCGCGGAGCTGAGAGTGACGGAACAGGAAGCCGATCCCGCTCCCGTGAAGGCATTCTGACTGCAGGACAATCCGCCGATCTTGGGAGCTGTTGTAGCGCCGTTGCCAGTGAGCAGAACCGATACTGTCGGAGCATTGCTTGACCAGATCGTGATCTGCCCAGAGGCCGCCCCAGCGGTTGTCGGGTTGAACTGAACCGTGAGTACCACGGTCTGGCCTGGATTCAAGGTGGCTGGCGTGGTCGCTCCTGTCACGGAGAATCCCGCCCCGGTAATCGAACCGGACGTGACATAAATCGGAACCGCTCCCATCGCCGTTACCGTCAAGGTCTGCGATGCTCCCGAACCTAAGGTGACGTTGCCGAAGTTAATGGAGGACGAGCTCAGCTTCAACGCGGGGGTTTGTGCGGGAGACAGTGAGATGCTGAGAGTCTTCGACACTCCGCCGGCCGTAGCAGTAATGGTCGCGATCTGCGGAGTGGTCACCGATGCAATCATCGCCGTGAACGGCGCCGTGGACATCCCTCTGCTGACAGTGACCCCGTAAGGTACTCCGACCGCAGGATTGTTGGACTTCAGCGCCACGTAAGTTCCGTAGCTCGTTTTGGACTTCAGCGAAATGGTGCAGTTATCGAGGCTGCTCGCCGTATACGAGTTTCCTGCGCATGAAATTGAACTCAGCGTGGTCGCAGCTGCCGTCCACGACATTGCAACCAGGATGATGGTTGCGAAGAACCCCAGGCTGTTCCGGCGCAATAAACGGAACGACAGGTAATTTAAATAGGTTTTCATGAAGCGGTTCCTTTTTTTCGCACACGTCTCCTGTGTGCGTTCCGAGCACTGCTCGGCGCGAGATTCAAACGCCCCTGCGGCTTTTTGGTTGTGAGCTTAGGGTCTCGTGACAGTAAACAGTGGGCCGTGACAGTTATCACGACAGGTAATAGGAAAAGTTACCTTCGTGTTACGAGCGCTCGAGGACAGCAAGGACAGAACCACCCTTGCTGTCCAGTAGTCGTCACGGAACTGCGACCGTGGTGGCATTCGAGGCAGAACTTTCAACCCCTGATGAACTCACGCTTTTCACTATGTACTTGTAGGTCGAGCCGCTTTGGACCGTTCCATCCGTGTAGGACGTAGTCGGTTCGGCGCTCCCATTGAGGCGTGCGTAGGATGCAGTCGAAGAAGGCGAACGGTACACGTTGTAGCCGACGATCGAAGAGGTTGAGTTGGGCGGGTTCCAACTCAATTCAACTTGGTGCGATGCTCCGACGCCTGTCAACAGAATCGACTTTGTGGATGCGCTGCTGCTCACGGTCAACTGCCCGCTGAAATTGCCGACAGTCTTCGGATCGAAGAGCACTTGCAGCGTTGTGGATTGCCCGGCATTCAATGTGACCGGCAGGCTCACACCGGAGAGCGAGAATCCTGTGCCGGTTATGCTGGCAGAGTTTACCGTGACCGCAGAGGTGCCTGTTGAGGTCAGTGTCACGGACTGTTCCTGCGGCGTGTTGACGAGAACGCTTCCGAAACCGATGCTCGTCGCGTTGATGCCAAGGCTCGCACCCGATGTCGGTGGGGTCAGATAGATCTTGAAGGTCTTCGCGATTCCGTTAAGCTTCGCGGTGATGGTTGCCGTTTGCTTCGAACTCACCGGTGAGATCACCGGGTAAAAACCCTTGCTGGCCGCGTTCAGGCTGACCGTGATGCTACTCGGGACCGTCACGGCGCCATTGTCACTGGAGAGTCCGATATAAAGATGCGTTGTCGTGATGCCCGTAAGAAATGCACGGCATGTGTCATTGCCGGCCGTTGCGTATGTTGTCTGAACGCAGGAGATTCGATCCAGACTGGGAGTTGCGCCCAGAGCTAACCTGCTCGCTGCAAATAGAAGCACCAGAACAAAAGCGATTGATGAGATCTGAATTCTGAACTGCGTGTAAGCATCTTTAAACCTAATCACTACTCGATCCCTTCATACGCGCACACATCTCCCGCGTGCGCACCGAGACCAACTCGGGCGCAAAGCAAGTGCCGATTGTCTTGGGATGGACCTGGCCCTCCAGGCACACATCACCAGCTAGCAGTTGCCAATGGAGAGCAACGAACGCGATTTCGTTGGAGTTTTAAGGCAGATTTCGTGCAGGACTACATACAAAGTGCTTTACTTGCGAAGCAAAAAGTAAATAACCATCAATTCGTTAAGCTGAACCTATGTTAATCAAACAGGCAACAAGTTGCCAAGCCTGTGACCAGGCCGGATACGAGCTTTTGAATCCGAAAGTAATTTGACGATCCTGCCGTTGGGAGGCAGAGACCGCGATCAATTCACTTGATTCGTAAAAACGACACTGAGAATTGCGAACAGAATTCTTCCGATAAGAGGTTGTTCCGGTGGTGATTCGCAACGCCGAATCTAACTGACCTTCGCGCTAATCTCTGCCGGGATTTCGAGCGTTGCCTGCTGGAAAAGCCACTCGGCATCGCATCCCAATGCCTCCGCAATCTGCTGCTGCATCTGTTTCCCTGGAACACGCACGCCGTTGATGATTCGGCTGAGATAAGCCTCGTCAATCCCTACAAGCTTGGCGAGCCGGTTCTGGCGCATCCCCGTTGTGTAGACCCTCAGCTTCAGGTTTGGATAGATGAAGCGCTCTTTCGCGACTCCGGAATTTTCGTTTCCAGCCTTAGATATATTCACTTGCTCCATTGGTTCGCCCCCAGTGTCTTTCTGCAGCTTGAATCTCAAACTAGGCCGCTCACAAATACTTGCCAAGCCCATTTGGTAATTCGGCGGGTCTTTTGTAGTAATGGCGGTCTCCATTACTCATGAGGTGCAATGTCGGGTTTGGAGCCACGCTTGACCGGCACTGATCATCATTCCCCACAGCAGGGCTGTAAAGATAAGCAACAGTGGGGGAAGGCCTGCAAATCGTTCAAATTGTTATAATGGTAGTGTGACTACTTCTGCGCTCGATTCCATCCCCAACCGTGCTGCAAATGACTCATCATCCGGCGAGAAGCGGGTGCTTCTGCTCAAACCGCGCGGGTTCTGTGCCGGCGTAGTCCGTGCCATCGACATTGTTAAAATTGCACTCGATACGTTCGGAGCGCCCATCTACGTTCGGAGAGAAATTGTCCATAACCGGTATGTTGTGAACGAGTTGGCGGAGAAGGGCGCGATTTTCGTGCACGAGATCGACGACGTGCCAGACGGCCAGCGGGTTATCTACTCGGCCCATGGGGTTTCGCCGGCTGTCCGCGAGCGCAGTAAGGGCCGCGGTCTGAAGGTAATCGACGCTACCTGCCCCCTTGTCACAAAGGTCCATATCGAAGCAGTCAAGTTCGCCAAACAGGGATATTCGCTGGTGTTGATCGGCCATCGGGATCATGACGAGATCGAGGGTACTCTCGGCGAAGCTCCCGATGTAACTCAGGTCGTTTCAAGCGCAGCAGAGGTTGCCACGCTCGAGGTCCCGGACCCGAATCGTGTTGCCTATCTCACTCAGACCACCCTGTCCCTTGACGAAGCTCGCGACATCATTCACGCGCTCAAGGAAAAATTCCCAAACATCGTTGGTCCCCACTCGCAGGACATCTGCTACGCAACAGAGAATCGACAGGTCGCGGTTCGGAATGTTGCGCATAATGCGGACCTTGTCCTCGTTGTGGGATCTACGAACAGTTCCAACTCCAACCGCTTAGTCGAAGTCTCCCGCAACTTGGGAACGATCGGGTACCTGATTGATAACTCTCAGTCGATCGACCCAGGATGGCTCAAAGGCGTCTCCAACGTCGCGGTAACTGCGGGCGCTTCGGCCCCCGAGGTTCTCGTCGAGGATGTCGTCAATTATTTGCGTCAAAACGGTTTTTCGAGCGTCGAAGAAGTGGAAGTAATGCCGGAGAATGTGCGGTTTGGGCTCCCTCCGGAGATTGTTCAGGCAATCGGCACCTCCGGGGGTGCGGAGTCGGTACCGGTCCGCTGACTGCGGAGACGAACGCGTTTTTTGGACTCGCGAATCGAACTGGCACGAAACGCATCGGCAGCTCGGACTCCTTCTCTCCGGAAGCCGCTCAGCAGGGAATTCTGCTGAATAACGCAAATTCCGGGCTATTTTGAATCATTGAGGGCCGTATATCGCAATGAGTATTCAGCAGGTTCAAACGGAAATGAGTGTGCCGAAGTTTGGCAGGCTGGATGCCGCCCTTGCCGATGTGAAGTCGGCCATCCTGCGCTCCTGCGATTACCTGCTGGGCCGCCAACACGCTGAAGGCTACTGGTGCGGGGAGCTGGAAGCGGACTCGATGCTCGAGGCCGACTACATCTTCCTCCATACGCTCCTCGAATCGGGCGATCCTGGGCGTCTCAAACGCGCGTTCACCGAGATGATGCGCTACCAGAAAGATGACGGAAGCTGGAGCCTTTATCCCGGCGGACCGGGAAACATTTCGCTCACGGTGAAGTGCTATTTTTCTGCGAAGCTGATGAATGTGCCGGCGACCGATCCGCGCCTTGTGAAAGCCCGCGGATGGATCCTGGCCAACGGCGGTGTTGTCGCTTGCAATACATTCACCAAGATGTATCTCTGCGCGCTGGGTCAGTACGATTACGATGCCGTACCTGCGATTCCACCCGAGATCGTTCTCTTCCCGAACTGGTTCTACTTCAACATCTACGAGATTTCCGCGTGGTCGCGATCGATTCTGGTCCCACTCGCCATCATTTACGCGAAGAAGCCATTCAAGAAGATTCCTGCTGAACACGCGATCGACGAACTTTACGTGGGCGGACGCGCGAACGCAAATCTTCGCCTGCAATGGGACACCAGGAACAAGATCTCCTGGAGAAATTTCTTCATCGCCATTGATCGCCTGATGCACTGGGCCGAAGCGGTGCACCTCAGGCCGGTTCGAATGCTCGCGCTTAGAAAAGCAGAGAAGTGGATGCTCGAGCGGCTCGAGATGTCTGATGGTCTCGGCGCCATTTATCCCGCGATGATGAATGCCATTATCGCGCTGCGCTGCCTGGGCTACTCCGAAGATGACCCCCAGGTTATTCGAGCGCGCGACGAGTTTGAAAAGCTCGGCATCGAGCAGGAGCCCACTCCAGAATTTCCCGAGGCGACCTTCCGCATGCAGCCCTGCATGTCTCCCGTGTGGGACACCGGTCAGGCCATCTACGCGTTAGGCGAGGCCGGTGTTTCGCGCAGCGATCCGCGCATGCTCAAAGCGGCGGACTGGCTCCTCTCGAAGGAAGTTCGCCACAAGGGCGACTGGTCCGTGAAGGTACCGGGTACAGAACCCGGTGGCTGGTACTTCGAATTCAATAACGAGTTCTATCCTGATACGGACGACACTGCCCAGGTCCTTCTCGGACTGAGCAAGGTCGACAATCCCCGCGAGCGCTACCAGCATCAGGTCGTTCAGCGCGCAATCGAGTGGGAATTTGCGATGCAGTGCCGCAACGGCGGCTGGGGCAGCTTCGACAAAGACAACACGAAGATGATCTTCCAGTACATCCCGTTCGCCGACCACAATGCCATGCTCGATCCGCCAACGGTCGACATCACGGGGCGTATGTTGGAGATGCTGGCCGCTCACGGGTACACGCGCTCAGACAAGCGTGTCGAGAAAGCAATTCAATTCATCCTGAGCGAGCAGGAGCCCGACGGCAGTTGGTTCGGGCGTTGGGGCGTCAACTACATTTACGGGACATTCCTTGTGCTGCGGGGCTTAGAAGCCATTGGGTTCGATCGCAACGAGCCTCAGATTCAGCAGGCTGCCGAGTGGATCCGTATGGTTCAGAATTCTGATGGGGGCTGGGGAGAGTCGTGCGGAACGTACGACGACCCGGACACTCGCGGCGTAGGCGTCAGTACCCCATCACAAACAGCATGGGCGCTGCTTGGACTGCTCGCAGCAGGAGACGACCGTTCGGATTCAGTTGCCAAGGGTGTGCGCTGGCTGCTTGAGCACCAACTGCAGGACGGCAGCTGGGATGAGTCGATGGGGGAGGGCGCAAAACGCGAAGGCATCATCACCGGCACCGGATTCCCAAAGGTGTTTTACCTGGCATACACGCTCTACCGGCAGTACTTCCCATTGATGGCTTTGACTGCCTATCAGCGCGCGATGGAGCGGGCATCATAGTTTCCAATTTTTGATACGAAATCAGCACAGTACTAATGGCTGAAAGCTGAATGCGGTTTTGGGGCCTACGGCCCGCGAGGATAACGAGTAAAAATGGCAATTCCTATTTCTCAGGTGTGGACGGTCTTCTCGTACGTATGGAAGCAGCGTCTCAAGGGCAACGATCGATATCCGCTCGTGCTCATGCTCGAGCCGCTTTTCCGCTGCAACCTGGCGTGTGCCGGATGCGGCAAGGTGCAATATCCACCGCATGTCCTGAAGCGGATGTTGACTCCGGAAGAATGCTTCGCGGCGGTTGAAGAGTGCGGCGCTCCCATGGTGTCAATTCCTGGTGGCGAGCCGCTCCTGCATCCGCAGATCGTGGAGATCGTCAACGGTCTCATCGCACGCAAGAAGTACATCTACCTCTGCACCAACGCGCTCGAACTGAAGCGCCGCATCCACGAGTTCACTCCATCGAAGTACCTGACATTCTCGGTGCATCTTGATGGAGAGCGCGAACATCACGACTACTCTGTCTGCCGTGAAGGCGGATGGGATCTCGCAGTCGAAGGCATCAAGGAAGCTGTAAAACGCGGCTTCCGCGTCACACCAAACTCGACGTTCTTCGACGGCACAGATCCCAACAGCGTGCGCCGCTATTTCGACGAGGTAATGGCACTCGGGGTCGAGGGCATCGTGCTCTCGCCGGGTTACAGCTACGACAAGGCTCCCGATCAGCATCGATTTCTCGGCCGCGCTCGCGTACGCCGGCTCTTCCGAGCGATTCTTTCCAACAGAAAGAAGTCGTGGAAGTTCAACATGTCGCCCCTGTTCCTCGAGTTCCTGATGGGCGACCGTTCCTATGAATGCACCCCTTGGGGCAATCCGGCCTACAACATCTTCGGGTGGCAGAAGCCTTGCTACCTCCTTCAGGACGGATACGCTGAAACGTTCAAAGAACTGATGGAAACCACGATGTGGGAAGAGTACGGTGCGTCCAGCGGCAATCCAAAATGCGCCAACTGCATGGTCAGCTGTGGATACGAGCCCACGGCGGTGATGGACGGCTTCCTGTCGGTCCGGGGTTTGCTCTCCATGGCGAAGGGGTGGTTCAGTACCTACGAAGATGAGCACGCGCTGAAGTTGCTAAGCGAGCCCGCGCCGCATGGGGCGACCACACTCGTCCAGATCGAAAGCAACTCCCGCAGCCTCGAGGAGACCAACGTATGACCGCCGAAGTCTCCAAATACACCATCGAGCAGATCGAAGCTCTGGAACTCGTTCCGGGCACCGAACACGAACAGCTCGAAGGCTGGGTGCCTGAACTCGCGAGCGAAGACGATCTTCGCAGCGCTCTCGAGAAGGCCTTCGACTATCGCGGCGATGTAACCATCACCACGAAACCTGGCAGGAAGATTGAAGCGTTCATCTTTAATCGCCACACGGGATCAACATTAGCCGACAGCTACGTGCAGTACTTCGAGCCAAACGTGAACGGGAAACAGAAGCTGAGCTATTCCGAAATTGCTCGTCTGGAATTCACCGGCAAAGATCGCGCCGCTGGAAAGCACTGGGAAGACTGGGTCAAGGCGTACAACGCCCGCAAGGCGGCCGGGGAAAAGGGCATCGCGCTCCATCCCGAGACGGAATAGCATCGCAGGCTTAATAACAAGGACGAGGCCCTCGCCGCGTCTCTTTGTTGAATTACACCCTGCTCTACTCCAACTGCCATTCCTAGTTGACGACAAGCGTTACAGATTGCGTTTGCAACACCTTGCCATCATTCGCAACCACCGGGACGATGTAGGTTCCCTTCGCGACTGTGTTCTGCTGTAACCGCGAAACCGGTCCCGTCTCCAGAGGGCCTGAAATATCTGCAACCGTCCCGCGCGGAATCACGGCTCCGTGTAGTAAGAATTCATGGTTCGCACCTCGACGCCGGGCCGCTCCACCTTGATCGCGAGAGTGTGCAGATCGCCGCCGCGTGTCGTCGCCGGAGGAGCATTGAATGAGATCGTGTAGTACCAGTCCGCATCGCGAATGCAGGTGCGGAGGTCACCCGTAAGATCCGTGCTCCTTGTGATCACGCGTCCTCCGGTTCTTCTCGCAAAATCATCAACCGCGATTCGTCCAGGAGACACCTCTGGCTGCTTGGAAAGACTCATGGCTGCGCCGGTATCCACAATTTCATGCTGTGATTGTCCTGAGTCGGATCCGACTTTGTACACCGTCACTTGCGCTGCCCTTAAATCGTGGAGCACTGTCGAGAACTCATTTGCGCCGCTATGCAGCTGCAACGAGAGCCGTTGAGCCTCCGCATCGGGCAGCACAGGCCAGCCCGCTCCCATCCAGATGAGCAAGGTGCGTGCGCCGGTAGTGAGTTGCTGCTGCGCAATTCCGTCCAGTGCTGCCATCGAGTCTTTTACGTGGACCGCGCGGCAGGTCGCCGCATCCACATGCCCACCACTCCTGCCGGTCGACGTCGTCTGAGATCCTGAATCCTGTCCAACTTCGCATGCATTCGAGTGAATACTCTTCGTCAGCTTCACAAACGCGCGGCCGAGAGCATTGCGATCCGTCGTTGTCGGGGTCGCGCTCAGATGACCGTTGAACCATAGTGCAAATGCGGTTGGAAATGCCATCGGCTTGTGGCTTTCCGCAAGATATTTGAAGATCGCGTTCCTGGCCTCTTCCAGTTCCGGTGCTGGAGTGTTCACAGCATCAAGCAAAATTACGATCTGTGTCGCATCGCTTTGTGCCTGCCCATCAATTGCGTGGAACGCGACAATTCTTCGCGCCTGTTGATTGTCGTAGAGGATGAAGTCCTGAGGATGGAGGTCGGAAACAGGATTACCGTCCGCGTCGTTCACCTGCACATTCATCGTGATACGGTGCAGCGCATTGAACCGGGCATCCCGGTCTTCTTTCGGGCGAGTCTTCAGAACAGGATCCTGGCTCAACAACGCAAAAGGGAACAGGGACAGGAAGAATCCGGCCAGGAGAGAAGCTGCCGAACCGGAACTCAGAAGACGGTACCGCATGGCCCTAAGATAAAACGGATGCGCCTGTACTGTCACAGGGATGTGGTCTGAGAAGATGTCAGCCGAATAATGCGGTTACGATGTGGTTTACCGCGAAAGCACCCAACCAGGCGAGCGTCAGCATGTAGGCGAACTGTATTGCCGGCCATTTCCAGCTGTTCGTCTCTCGTCGAACGACGGCCATCGTCGAGGTACATTGCATGGCGAACGCAAAGAAGATCATCAATGCCACTGCGCCGCCGAGTGTCATATCGGTGTGCAGCGCGGTCTGCAGGTGCATCGTCTGCGTCTCGGGATCAGCACCGTAGAGCGTACCCATCGTGGAGACCATTACTTCGCGTGCCAGTACGCTGGAGATCAGTCCAATGCCGACCTTCCAGTTGAATCCGAGAGGAGCAATCACCGGCTCGATCACGTGGCCCATCTTCCCGATCATGCTATCCGCAAGTTCCGGCGCCGCGTAGTGACCTCCCGGCCCGGGGACCGGAGGAATGTGCGCCAGCAGCCACAGTCCCATGGTCACAGCCAGAATCACAGTGCCTGCCTGCCGCAGGAACACCTTAGCGCGGTCAACAAGACGCATTGCGAGTGATCGAACGGTCGGCATCCGGTATTGTGGCAATTCCAGGATGAACGGGGCTTCATTCGACTTCAGGATCGAACTCTTCAGCAACCAGGCCGTAGTCATGGCCGCTACAAAGCCGGCAAGATAGAGCCCCAGCATGACGATCGTCTGCAGACCCAGAAATCCGTGCAGAAACGTTTTGTTCGGAATGAACGCTGCGATGAGCAGCATGTACACGGGAAGTCGCGCCGAACAGGTCATGAAGGGCGTTACAAGGATCGTCGCGAACCGGTCGCGTTTGTTCTCGATGGTCCGCGTTGCCATGATCGCCGGCACCGCACACGCGTATGCCGAGAGAAGCGGAATGAAAGCCTTTCCGTTCAATCCCGTTGTACGCATCACACGATCAGCAATGAGCGCTGCGCGTGCAAGATAACCCGAGTCTTCCAGCACCCCAATAAAAAGAAACAGCAGCAGGATCTGCGGCAGGAACACCAGGACCGAAGAAATACCCTTCCACACTCCATCAATCAGCAACGACTGCAGCCAGCCTGCATGCAGCAGCGGGCGTACTAGAGAACCAACTTTCGCCAGCAAGTCTCCAAATCCATCGCTCATCGGCTGCCCAAGCGCAAACACCACTTCAAAGACGCCGATCACCACCACGAGAAACAGCAGTGGTCCCCAGATGCGATGCAGCAAAATGTTGTCCAGCTTGCGGCTATTCTCGGCCGAAAGCGGTGCTCGATATCCGGTGCGGCCACTCACCTGCGCAGCCCACCGATGCGTGCTGGCGGCATTGCCCAATACCGGCAATGTCAAAAGCTGTTCTGCTTTCTTCACTGCAGGAGGCAGCGCGCATTGATTCAGGAACAATGGAATCGCGTGCATTCCCGTGCCGCGAACTGCGCTGATCTGGGCAACCGGTGCTCCAAGTTCTTTTGCCAGCTTCAGCGGATCAATCTGCCCGCCACGCGACTCCATCAGGTCGCTCATGTTCAGCAGGACCAGTGTGGGCAGCCCCAGTGCAAGAACGGGAGCGGCGAGCATCAGTTGACGCGTGAGGTGCAGGGAATCGAGAACCAGCAAAACTGCATCGGGCTTCGGAGTGCCGGGCATCTTGCCCTTCAGTACATCCACCGAAACGCGCGCGTCTTCGGAGTACGGAGTAAGCGAGTAAACGCCGGGGAGATCAATGAGGGTAAGGTCATCGCGCCCCACGCCGGCCATCAAACCCATGCGCTGTTCCACCGTGACGCCGGGATAGTTCGCGACCTTTTGTCGCAGACCCGTAAGGCGGTTGAAAAGTGTGGATTTTCCGGAGTTAGGTGGCCCAATCAGGACAACGGTGCTAAGTCCTCCGGATCGCGGTGCCTGAGGAGCCTCAAACGCCGGCGTCTCGCAGCAGGCATTCATCTGGCCGCCCCTGCAAATTCGTGAATTTCAGCCTGAGCTTCATTGCCGGAGTTCTGCGCGATCCTTTTCAGCTCTGCATCGAACTCACGTTGCGACGCGCCCTGGTTACTGCGGATCCGAATGGACTCAGCCGTTTCGCGGCGCAGCGCAATCTCCATTCCGTCGATGGCATAGACCGTCGGATCTCCGGCAGGCGCTTTGCGCAGAGCCGTCACCTGGGCATCGGGAACAAATCCCATGTGCATCAGGTAGTTCTGCACTGCGTCCGGTAAATCCAGTGCAATCAGTGTTGCTGTCTCGCCAATGCGCAGATCCGTCAACACACTCACCTGCCGAACTCCTTGCGGCCGCCGAAAGGGCAGCACACGAAAACTACGACCAGAATGGTCTGAGTTAAGTATACGACCATTTTGGTCCGGATCGCAAACCGCTTGCCGATTTGGTCCTGATCCCTCGAACCTCATGACCCTGACCTCCCCGAATGGGCCTGCATATCTGCTCATCGACCCCTTCGGAACCCACTTCAGAACTACTGAATTTGTGTCTATTCTTATCTCTGGCAGAGCGCTGCGGATGTGATTTGGGTCACCGAATTCGAGAAGAAAATAGCAAGGAACAAGTCAGCGCCAAGGAGGTAAGGGTATGGACATGAAGGAGTTCCTTGAATCCATAAAGTTCGACGCTCCACCCGCAGGAATGTCGGCTCCGGTTGCCGCCCTCTGGTGGGATGCCCGGGGCGATTGGAAGCGGGCCCACGGCCTCGTCGATGAACTCGAATCGAAGGACGGCATGGCGGTTCACGCCTACCTGCACCGCAAGGAAGGGGCTCTTTCGAATGCTGACTACTGGTACGCCCGCGCGGGTCGCGGTTTCCAGCGGCCAGAACTCGATGAAGAGTGGCGAGCCTTGGTGGATGCGCTCATCGCTGGGTGAGTCATCGCAGCGACTCTCGCCAGGATTCAGCCCCGTGAGCTACTCGTACCGCAGCGCAATCAGCGGATCCACCTTGGAAGCCTTCCGTGCCGGCACCCACGTCGCCACCAGCGTCATCCCAAATACCACGCCAATGGCAACGGCAAACGTGAGGGGATCAGTCGCGCTCAAGCCGAACAGTTGGCTCTGGATGCCTCGCGCCGCAGCGATGGTGAGAGGCAATCCGACAGCAATGCCGATTGCCAGCAAGAGGAGCGACTCGCGCAGAATCATCCACAGAACACTTTCGACCTGCGCACCCAATGCAAGACGCACTCCGATTTCTGGCGTGCGCTGCACGACGTTGTAGCTCATCACACCGTACAATCCAATCGCCGCCAGCGCGAGAGCAAGCAACGAGAAGATGCTTGTCAATGTTGAAATCAATTGCTCATTTGCAATCAGGTTCGATACCTGTTCCCGAATGGTTGTGATCTTCGTGACGGGCAGGTTCGAATCGATGGAGGCGACGGCGGTCCTCAATGCGGCCGTCACCTGTGCCGGCTCCCCCGCCGTCCGAAGCAGGATGATACTCGCGTAGCGGTTCTGATTCTCTTGACGGCTGCCTGAGACCGGCGTGCCCGCCGGGTTTTTCTCAACTGGCATGTACGGTTCGATCTGGGTGAGCGGAAGATAGGTCATTCGAGTCGGATCTGTGTCACGAGGATTCTGCGATCTCGTGTCGCGGGCAATACCGACGATTTGCCACGGCCCGGCGACGGCGTCGATTCCCACCGTCAATTTGTGCCCGATTGCATCGCCATGGGGGAAGAACTTCTTGGCGATCGTTTCGTTTATGACTGCGACTTTGAGACTGCTTGACGAGTCAGAAGGGCTGATCGCACGACCGGCGACGATCGAAATGCCCGCCGTCTCAAAGTAATTCCCGGAGACCCTGTTCAGCAGGGAATTCATGTCCTCTTTCGGAGCAGGCGTGTAGCCCTCCAGCTTGATATCGGAACTCCATGCGCTGTTGCTGACCGGTGGCGTTGCTGAAAGCGCGACGGAACGCACGCCGGGAAGGGCCGAGAGCCGCTCAATAAGTTGCTGATGAAGAGTCGCAACCTGCACCGGCGTGTAGCCCGCAAGCTTCTCGTCGTAATCCGCCAGCAGAAGATGCGTGCGCTCGAACCCGTAGTCCTGATTCTGCAGATTGCGCAGAGTCCTCAACAGCAGCCCGGCGCCCACCAGCAGCACGAGCGAGAGCGTGACCTGGATGGTGACCAGCGCCTTCGGCCATAGCCGCGCCCCCTTGCCGCCCGCCGCGTGCGCGGTTCGCGAACTGGTATTCAGAGCTCCTCGGTTTCCGATACGGGACGCGATCAAAGCGGGAGCAAGTCCAAACAGAATCGCAGTTGCCAGCGACACACCCAGTGTGAACATCACGACCGGCAGGTCTGGGCGGGCGCTCATGCCCACATCTGCATTGCGCTGACTCACAAAAGCGATAAGAGCGCGTGTCGCGACGAACGCTGCTCCCATACCCAGCGCCCCGCCAGCCAACGAGAGCAGTAGCGTCTCCATCAGGCTCTGTCGCACAATGCGCGTCCGACTCGAGCCGAGTGCAAGTCGAGTCGCAATCTCGTGCCGCCGCGCCGTAGCCCGCGCCAGCAGAAAATTGGCAAGGTTGGCGCATGCGATAAGCAGGACCAGTGCTACGACGGCCATAAGAATCTTCAGCGAGTCCCCGTATCGCGAACGAATAAGAGAAACACCGTTGCTCGCAGGTACGAGCGGAACAGTGAGACGATTGATCTCTGCCCGGCGCTCGGCAGTGACCTTGCTTCCTTCCCGCGCAAGCGTTGCCAGGCGAATCTGCTGGTTCACCCAATTCTGCGCAGCCGCCAAAGCCGCTTTATGCGAAACAGCCTCGGGGTTGAGGCGACCCAATATATGCAGGAAATACAAACCGGAGTTCGGCAGAAGCATCGACGGCTGCTGTAATACCACCGGCTGCATGCTCATCGGCATCCACAGATCTGAAGGCTGCAACTCCTGTTTGAAGCCTTGAAAGGCCTCGGGCATCACTCCCACAAGTTCGAACGGAGTTCCGTTGATGCCGATTGTTCTGCCGACGATATTGGGATCCGCTGACAACGTCTGCCGCCAGAAGCGGTGACTAACAACCACTGCTGCTCCCGTGCCCGGCACCTTGTCGTCAGCGGGGAGAATGGTGCGGCCAATGAGAGGTTGGGCACCAAGGACATTGAAGTAGTTGCCCGAAACTAAAGTTGCCGTCGCGAGTATCGCAGGGGCTCCGGTTGAACTCTGGCCGCCCAACCGGATGCTCACTCGGTTTGAAAAGCTTCCGTAGGAGGCGATCCCCTGAAATGGCCCTGGGTCTGCTTCCAGTTGCTTCGCAAAATCCCACGGAAAATATCCGCCGAAGCCGCCGAGTTCGATTCCGCCTGCAACACCCCCGAAAACTGAATCGCCGAACGCGACGAGTTGTTGCGGATCACGCACGGGGAGGTTACGCAGGAGCACCTGGTTGATAAGCGTGAAAATTGCTGTATTGCCCCCAATCCCAAGCGCAAGCGAGAGCAGGGCGATGGCCGTGAACCCGGGACTTTTTGTTAGCGATCGGAACCCCATGCGAAGATCCTGTAAAACGCCCTCGAGTGAAGACTCCCATCGCGAACTCCATACCTGATGCTTTACCGCATTTCGCGAACCGCCGAGATCTCCCAGGGCGGCGCGGTGCGCATCAGCTGGCGTCATGCCCGCCTTCAGCTTCTCTGCAAACGAAGCTTCGATGTATCCGGACAATTCCTCGTCGAAGTCATAGTCGACCTCGCTCTTTCTGAATAGCGATCTGAAACCGACAAGCAAGTTCGACAACCAGCGCATGAACGTTCCCTTCAAAGACGATAGGATCCGGAGTTCTTCCGCTCCTCCAGATAATCAAGAGAATAGATAGCACATCTAGATTGTCAAGAGGAGAGTGACCGGGCGGGCGCTGGCTCACGTCATTTTCCTGAACTGATCAGCCTGATCCTGGCGGTGAATGATCGTCCTTCGGTTTCGCTGAAGCTTCCGAATTGAGGTGAATCCACTACACGAGTTACAACTTCAGGATTGCGGCTGCCAGTCATGTTCTCGAGAACTCCCCGCAATCCGAAATACGATCCTCGGAAGTGGAATCGCCATTCCAGTCCGGGGCTGAATGACGTGTAGTTTGGAAATCTGTGACCGCCTGCAAAGCCCGCAACCTGCCGATCTGCTTTGATCGCCGTGTACGGGAATCCTGTGTGCCAATCGGCCGTGTAAACGAAGTCCCAATTCTTCCGAAAGTACGGAATGTCAAACGGAAGCCAACCCCAGGATAGAACCCGATTCGGCGTATCCCACGGCAAAGGCCCACTCTGTTGCGGCCCGAAGTCCGAAATCGCCGGAGTGTAATCAAGTGCAGAATTCGTATGTGCCCGCGAATGCGTGTAGGCACCGAAGAGCGTGTAGCCCCCGCTGAAGGTGCGCCGCGCATCGAGTTCGAACATGTCATCGTGATCCTCTCGCAACGGACTTAGACGATACGTGCCCGAAAGGGCGCCAGAATCTGTCTCATTTGTAAAAGCAAACTGATCCTTAATGTGCTTGAAAACAACCTCGGCCCGAACGAACACCTCGCCAGGCAGCTTCTGCTCCAGGCCTGCACTCCAGTTCAAAGCTCTGGCTTCTCGCAGTGAATGGTAGTCAGCACTGAAGGTGCTTCTCAGAGGAGTGCCCACCGGCGTGACTCCATCTACTCCGAAATATTGATCCAAGCGGGCGCTCGTAAACGTGCGCGTGAGGTACTCAAGCTGAGTGTGGTCGAAGTAGAGCCCGATTCCGGCGCTGAGTTTTGTCTTTCCTTTTAATCTCACAGGCGAGAAAGTGCCGGCAATTCGGGGAGAAAAGAGCGGTCGTCTTACGATTTGATCCCAATCGAATCTGAGTCCAGGATCTATCAGCAGACCATCCGGCAGCGTCCAGCGATCCTGCGCATAGAAAGCAACTTCTGAATTATGCAATTCCGATTTCGACGGGGAAGAGAGCCACGCACTACGCCGCAGCAGTGTCCCATCTTCGCGCAGGTATTCGACGGGATCGAGAGATTCCCGCTGATCGTAGCTGACGCGATCAAGATTCACCCCCGTCCTCACATCGTGCTGTCCGTGCCAGGATCTGCGCGGCAGATACAGCGATGCGCTACCTTCTACTCTCTGCGAACGGCCAGTCAGGGTTTCGAAAAAACTTCCAAGCGTCTGTTCCGGCGTAACCCTGAACGGTCCATCCGGATACGGTTCGTAGCCATCGCGAATGCGAACGACTCCGGCGCCCGCTTCCAGAAGAGCACCGTTCCTTAGGCTCAACTGATCGCGCACATAGGGCATCCACGCGGTGCTGTTTCGTTTGGTAGTGCTCTCCTGAGGCACCAGGGGCGAGAGGCCGTCATAGGGCGAATGATATGCATTCGTCAGCAGGCCCAGCGTCAGAATGTTTGCGGGGGTAAGATTCGCCTGAAACTTCAGCAGATTGCTTCCGCGCAACAGCTGATTTGTATTTGCATTTCTCTGGAGCTCAGAGATGTAGATGTTGTCGTATTCGAATTCAAGCCCATCGAAAAACCATGCCCGATTGGGAATGACTGGTCCCGAAAACGTCAATCTTGGGACGAATTTGTCGAACCGGATCCCTCCCTTCTGCTGGAATGAGGGAACAAAGTTCGTTGTGTTGAATCGAAATTTATCGTCGCCCATGCCTGTGTAGAAAGCGATCACCCCACCCGTCGCGCGGCCGAATTCAACGGGGTAGCGCGTGGACTCCTGATCAATGGACCTCACAGCATCCGCGCTCACTCTCAACGCAAGGTTGCCGCTCATTGGCGATCGAATATCAAACCCATCCAGAAGATCCAGGGTCGCCCACGTCTCCGAACCGGACACGTGTACCTGCCCGCTCTCATCCTGCACCACCCTGGGATAGAAAGGCAGTAGATTGCGAATGTCTCGCGAGGTAGGGTATGGCACATTCGTGATCTCAGGCACGTTCAGCGTCAACCTGTCCGACACCTGTTCAGGATTCATATCGGGCACAGAAGCCTCGACCCTGACCTGCTCCGAGATAATCTGCTCGTGATGCATCGCGATCCGCAATTCGCCTGCGTCCGGATCCGCATCGTCGGTTACGCTCTGGTAGAACCCCGCTTTGGATGCGCGGATCTGGTAAGGAACGTCGCTTTTGAGAGTGAAGCTCACTCGACCGGCGTAGTCAGTCTGCAGACTGATGATTGGGGAGTCGGCCTGCGCAATGCTTACTCGTGCACTGGGAACCGGAACACCGGTCTCGTCCACGACCTTGACTTTCACCATTGAGCGAGTTGCTGGCTGAGCATGCGTAAGGGCGGCAAGAATAACGAGACAGAACTCGATAGAGGTTATTCTTAGAAGGCGCATGGCTGCACCGCTGGCATTCACCTCATTGTAGATGCGCAGCACTGAGTTTCTGTCCGCCTAACCAAAAAGCTTGCGTTCAACTCAGAAGTACATCACTCTTGAATCGTCTTGCTCGAGCTCCCGGCAAAGGTCAGCGTTCTGGACCTCACCAGCGGCACCGCGTATCCGAAATCGTAGCTCACATTCACTTTTACCTGGCAGCCCTGAGAATTTGCTGTGGCGCATATCCCGCAGTTTTTTGTACAGGTAGGTGTGCTGCCCGGCCATGTGGTTGTGACTGTAATCTGCGACGAATTGATCAAGGGCGTTGCTATGCTCTTGACGTAATTCTGCACGTCACTTGATTGCGCGACGCATGCATACTTCATGGAGAAGTTCGGCGGCGCCGAAGTCGAGCAGCTCCCCTTGCCCTGCCATGCATTTCCGCGAACGATGGCGAACCTCGCGCCTTCCTGCGCTGCATAGGTGACGAAATGATAGGAGTACATGGCCAGGCTGAAGTACATAATCCCGAACATCATCGTCAGCAGAACGAGCAGCGCCAGAGCGAATTCAACGAGCTGGCTGCCGTTCTCGTCGGGCAGCTTGGTGAGCACATTCAGAAGCGCTATATCCGGCTTTATGAAATTCATCTTTATCATCCCACCCCGTTTCACAAGCATCAGTTTCCACCGCTCCGCATACTCGCGGAGCTGGACAGGTTCAGATTCGAAGGAATGCCCGGCCACGGAAACAGCGGCTTGTAGGCGGCGCTTGTCTGCACGTCAATGCGGTACACATAGTTGGTTGTGCACGATGGAGTGCTGCTGCAATTGGCAGAGTACGACGTGCCGTCTGAGCATTCGCAGCCATAAGCTGGAGTGGTTACCGCCAGGTTTGGAACATTGGGTGCATCGCTGGTTGCCGCGGCTTTAATCCCCGTAGTGTCCGCTGGATTCTGCACCCCATACTCCGCGCCTGCGTGCGCGGCTCCCGCCACTTCCATGGCAAGGTAGTAGGCCCGGCCGAAATCCACTACCGCAAGCATCATGAGCAGAAGAGCGGGAGTCAATAACGCAGTTTCGACCAGGCTCGACCCTTCGTCATTGGCTCCCAACTGGAACCATCGTCTATGCTTCATTGCTACTCCATCAAATATGCGGTGCTGCCCTGCGCCGGAGAGCCGTCGGGAAGGGAAGAGTAATCGCTATTAATCGTGAACGTGTTGTTCCCATTCACCGTGAGAGTGGCGACATCAAGAATCGTGTAAGCTGCGAGGTTGCTGCCGCCGTTCAGGAGCAGTTGAGCTCCGGGCAAATAGATCGCACCTTGCCACTTCGAAGTGGAATCTCCGTTCAGGATGAACTGACTGCTGTCATTTTTGTTCTGATAAAAGAGAATGCCGGCATAGGTCCCCGATGTCGGCGCCGTCAGGTCGGCGTGAGCCGCGCCATTCATGGCGAATTGCCCCGTAGGAATATAGAACGTAACATTCGTGCCGGAGATGGTGGCATTCCCGTTGATTCGGGTGTTGCCGCTCAGGATGTACATCCCGGAATTGAACCTCACAGTTGCACCGCCGTTGACGTTGAGGCCGCCGCAATATACGCCGGGGCTTAGTGTCTGCGTCGAGTTCCCGTTCACCGTCAAGTTGTTATAGGTACAGGATCCGACTGTCGGCGCAGGCGTACCGGCCAGGGGATCCGCCTGCCGCGGAGAGTTGAGCTGCGGAGATGGCGTTATCGACGGGTTGCCGTTGAGGAGATCCTGTCCGTGCACGTCCACCACAGTCGCCGATAGGGTCGCATTACCGTTTGCCAGCAGCGCCGTGTTCGAGCTCGAGTCAACCATCACGCCGCAACTCGCGCTCATCGATGAACTGCCATTCATCAGTAGAGCCTGCGAGGCGCTCGGATCGATCACATGGACACAGAATTGAGATGGGCCTAATGCTGCTTCTGAGCGCGCAGAAAGGGTCACACCGCTTATGCCGAGAAGCGATCCAAAAAATGTATTCTGCCGCTTGAAGACAACCGCCTCAACGTACTTGGTGCTCCCCTGGTTTGGATCGCTTACCCCCATTGCGCATGGCCCGTTGTTCAATTCAAGGGTCAGATCCGTCCCAACCGTGCCCGAACATTGCGTCAAAAGAGAAGGGGTTGGTTGTCCATTTTCAGTAACCGCGACCTTGGCGGCAATTTGCATTGCGGTGCAGTTTGGACTCGAGCCGCATTGCTTGCCTTCGATTGCTGCGGCCAGCGCTGCCGAATCAGCGAGGGTCTGAAGTTGTCGCTTCGTATAGAGCAGGTGGCCGACATCGATAGCAAGGGCGGTAAAACCAATCAACACTGCAAGGCATAGAACGAAGACTACGAGAACTTGCCCTGTCTCATCATCTCTTACACGCATGCCAACCGTCCCATCCGCCGCATTTAAGGGGAGACACTCTGTGCACGCCTCGATCGCCCCGTGAATTAGTTTGTCAGCCCTTGAAATCGGGCATAATACAACCAAAGCCAAAAGTACGGTACACCAAAGTTGCAAACCATTGATTGCCGGTCACTTGCTGCTCAACAACTGTACGGTCAGTAGACCGAGATGGATCGATCTCAGTTCGGAACGCGCCCATCCGTGCATATCAGCGTTCATACCGCGACCCACTCTGAAGTCTCCGGCATGCGATCAGGTGCGGTCGAGCGGTGCCGAGTAAAGGCCGCGAAAACATCGACAGCTTCCATATCGACAATTGCCGCAAGATTTTCAAGCGCCAGGTCGCACCGTGGGCGGGGAGGCAGTTGCTTCATTCAGGAGTTCTTGATGACAGGGAACGGCCCGGAATGATTCCAGTGGGGCGATTTCACAATCAGGCTCCAGATTCTCTCCGGTCCATATCGTCCGAATTATCGCCCTGCAACTCCGGTGCATCTCACTAGTCTGGTTGTCTCTTCGACCCTTTTATCGAGATGGATTACTCCGACACCGGATTGTTGAAGCTCATCGCGGTTTTCAAACTGCTGAAGACGATCGCGCTCATTGCGACCGGAATTGCAGCCCTGAAGGTGGTTCACGCGGATGTTGGCACTGTGCTGGAAACTACGGTTTTGAAATTCGGATTCGATCCGGGCAGCAATCTACTCAATCACGCCATTCAGCGGGCGTGCGAAATTCCACAGGACAAGATTTGGGAGCTTGGTGCGATCAGCTTTGTTTACGCAGCTCTATTTCTTACGGAGGGCACTGGCCTCTGGCTGGGGAAGCGCTGGGCCGAGTGGTTCACAGTCATCATCACTGGATCCCTGATTCCATTCGAAGTCTACGAGGCTATCCACCGCCCGGACTTCATCCGTATTGTTGTGTTCCTCATCAACGTTGCAGTTGTGTTGTACCTGATCCTTCGTATCGTCCGCGAGCCAGGGTCTCGCCGACTCCCTCAAAGCAGTGACACTGTCCAACTTCGTGGGCCTATCCAATGATCTCAGTCCCGTCGCTTTCAGTTTCTTCCTGATGAATATTGCTCCTAGTAGATAACGGATTTGCGAAACCATCACGGGCACAAGTGATCGCAGACACTGTTTTCAGTTGTGAGCGGTCTATCTTCCCTTCATCCATTCGGGGCTCCCGCCCTTTGCGTTGAACCTCGCTCCGGATGGAAGGAGCGCCTCATGCGTAAGCCTGCGTACTACGGATCGATCGTGACTCTCCTGCTGTTGTTATTCGCGATTGTGTGCCTACTAGCTGTGCCGGCAAGTGTTGCCGAGGACTCCAAGTCTCCCGTCGTCCTGCCTGCACCCTCGAGCGGGAAAGCCATTGTGTGCATCTACCGCACCTACAGGTTCACTGGCTCGGCAGCGCACGACGAGATCTTCGTGAATGACACCCATTTGGGCAAACTCCTCAACAGCGAATATGCATTCACTGAGGTTTCACCGGGAACCGTCGTTATCGCCGGGCTGCCCAAGATGTACTACGGCAGTGCCGTTATGTCGGCTGGAGCAGCTCTCAACCAGGCAAGACAGAAGGAGAACGAACGCGCACGGTTCGAGGCAGAGGCAGGGAAGACCTACTACTTCAAATGGACATCAGGGGCGATGGCGACCATGATCAAGGTCACGCCCATCGAGCAGGGCGTCGGAGAAAAGGAGGTGCGGAAGCTTCACCTCACCAAGCCGCCTGACGACAAGGATCAGCCAAAACCGGACACCAAAGAAGCCGAAGCGCCCACGCCGAAATAATCCTTTGAAGGGAGCGTAGAGCACCGCACGCTCCAAGGTCGACGGTGAACGTTAGTCCGCCGCTCCAGCCCGCTGCTCGCCAGCGCCATCGCTTAGGAGCTTCAGCGCTCGTCCGCCTACGATTACCTTTGCCCCGACATCCTTTACCTTGAAGGGATCGTCGATATTCTCCGTATTCATGATTTGCCGCCAGGCCTTCCCGCGCGGCGAAGCAGGTAGAGTGAATTCCACTCCTTGATCAGCTGCATTCACCAGCAGAAGAAAACTGTCGTCCACTATCCAGTCGCCGTTCTCATCGGATACCTGCAGTGTGCAGCCATTCAGCAGAAGAGCAACAGCACGCGTCCAGCCTGCGTTCCATGCTTCATCCGATACTTCGCTGCCGTTCGGATCAAACCAGTCAGCATCTTTCTCCACCAGAACGAGACTTCCATCTCTGCGGCGCCGAATCTCGCGGTCCTGAAAGAACTTCCGGCGGTGCAGATTGGGATGCTCGAGCCTTAGCCTTATGATTTTGCAGGTGAATTCCCGGAGCCTCTTCCGCCGTTCATCCAGATCCCAATCCATCCAGCTCAGTTCACTGTCCTGGCAATAGGTGTTGTTGTTTCCCATCTGGGAGCGGGCGATCTCGTCACCCATTGTGAGCATAGGCACACCCTGCGACAGCATCAGCGTGGCCAGAAAATTCCGCATCTGCCGCTCGCGGGCTTCATTGATCTGCGGATCGTCCGTCGGCCCTTCCGCGCCCATGTTCCATGAGTCGTTGTTGTCTGATCCGTCTCGGTTATCTTCGCCGTTGGCCTCGTTGTGCTTGCCGTTGTAGCTCACCAGGTCGCACAACGTGAACCCGTCATGTGCCGTGATGAAGTTGATGCTTGCATACGGCTTGCGACCATCGAACTGATACAGATCGCTCGATCCTGTCAGCCTGTAAGCGAAGTCCGAGAGCATCCCCCCGTCACCCTTCCAGAATCTCCGCACAGTGTCGCGATACTTCCCATTCCACTCAGCCCAGAGGACAGGGAATTGGCCGACCTGGTATCCGCCCTCGCCCACGTCCCATGGCTCTGCAATAAGCTTCTTTTCCGCCAGCGTAGGATCTTGATGAATGGTGTCGAAGAACGACGAGAGTCTGCTCACATCGTGCAGTTCTCGAGCCAGCGTAGCCGCAAGGTCAAACCGAAACCCATCAACGTGCATGTGCGTTACCCAGTATCGAAGCGAATCCATAATCATTTTCAGCACCTGGGGGTTGCGCACGTTCAGCGAATTGCCGGTCCCCGTGTAATCCATATAGAACTGCGGATCATCTTGCACGAGCCGGTAATACGTCGCGTTATCGACGCCTTTCCAGCTCAGCGTCGGGCCCATGTGGTTGCCTTCGCAGGTGTGGTTGTACACCACGTCGAGGATCACCTCGATCCCGGCCTTATGCAGAGCCTTCACCATCTCCTTAAATTCGCGCACCTGGCCGCCCTGATCTCCTGAGGAGCTGTACCTCGACATTGGCGCGAAGTAGCCCAACGTGTTGTACCCCCAATAATCGCGCAGACCTTTGTCAACCAGGTTGCCCTCATCGATGAAGTGGTGCACGGGCATCAACTCCACCGCTGTGATGCCCAGGTTCTTGAAATACTCAATGCTCGCCGGGTGAGCGAGCCCCGCGTACGTGCCGCGCAAGTTCTCGGGCACATCGGGATTGCGGTAACTGAATCCCTTCACATGCGTTTCGTAGATCACCGAATCCGCCAGCGGAATCTCCGGCGAGCAATCATCCGACCAGTCGAAAGGATCGTGAATCACAACGGACTTCGGCACGCCGCGCGAGCTGTCCTGCGTGTCCTTTTTCATCGGATCACCGGATGCCACGTCATACGGAAAGATCGGCGCATTCCAGTCGACGTCCCCTGAGATCGCTTTCGCATACGGATCGACGAGAGACTTTGCCGCATTGAAGCGCATCCCGTTCGCGGGATCCCACGGCCCGTGAACACGGAAGTTATAAAGCTGTCCTGGCTTGATGCCGTTCACAAATCCGTGCCACACAAACGCGGTGCGTTCCAGCAGCGTAATGCAGTCTGTTTCGTTTCCATCCGCATCGTAGAAACACACGTCCACGCGCGCAGCAAACTCCGAGAATAGCGCGAAATTTGTGCCTTTTTTGTATGCTGTGGAACCTAAAGGGTAGGGCTTTCCTGGAAGCAACGTCCGGCTCATTAACCTCTACGATGCGGAGAAGTTATGAGCCGTTGTGTGTAGATGGTCCGAAACCCTCGCGCCCGTCCCACGCAGCGCTAGGCGGCCATTGCCTTCGCCAGCCGCCGAACCGTCAGCACGGTTATATCGTCTTCCTGCCCGAACGCCTTGGCTGCATCCGCGATGTAAAACGCCGATTGGTTGCTCAGATTGTGTACGCGATCGAACCCGAACAACTCGCCCGACCCTTGACGCGCTTCCACGACCCCGTCGGACATCATCAACAGCCGGTCGCCGGGATGCAGATAGAGACGAACTTCGTCGTACTTGATCTCTGGCACGACTCCAAGCGGAAGCCCGCCTGGGAGCCTGATCTCCTGCGTGTTTAGATATGGCGGCAGGTGTCCGGCGTTGGCGATGACGACCTCTCCTTCTGGACCGAACCATACCGCCTGGCACGTCGTGAAGCTCTCACTTCCTTGCAGAACCCGATTCAACGATTCCAGTATGCGTGCGGGCCTCTTCTCCTGCGTATATCGCAGAACTCCCATCAACATCGAAACATTCATTGCTGCCTGCATGCCGTGGCCTGCCACATCACCCAGGACCACGAGCAGCCCGCTGTCGGGAGTGACTTCGAGGTGGAAGAAGTCACCGCCCACCTCGGCTGCCGGCTTGTACACCGAATCCACCTCGTACCCCGGCGTATCTACCTTCTCCCGCGGGATCATCAACTCCTGCACGCTTCGCGCTGCTTCCAGTTCGCCGATGGCCCGTTCCTGCTCATGGTGGATCCTCAGAAAGCGCATGAAGATGATCACCACGATCGCGAGCAAGCCGGCGAAGTCCGCGATCGCCGCGAAATGAATGGGGATCGGACCCGCCTGGATCGTCAGCGGGGATTGGTAGGTGCCGCCGCCAAACTCATTGAAACCACCTGTGAGAATAGGCTCCGCAATCCCCACCATCGTCAAAATCAGCGGAATCAGCAGCATTCCTGCTTCGTAGTTCCGCTTGATCGTGGCCACAATGAGGGTGACAAACACGAAGACTGCCCAGCACACAATCCACACGGTCGAACAGCCCATCACCAGAAAGAAAGCCACGCGGATCGTGCCGTTATGTCCAGCCAGCAGGATCGCCGGCGCTATTAATGCCAGAATCGGCGCTGTGTGCCGCAGCACCTTGATGTACAACCTGTTTTTAAGCCCGAGAAACGAAATCAAAAACTCAAAATACAAATATGCCGACAGAAATAGAAACTGCGTGTAAAGCGCCCCGAACCAGATGTTGTCCAACCAAGCCGAACTGCCCGCCAAGTCAATAATGCCGATGGGTACCTGAACCAGTTCGTGCAAGGCCAGCCACAGGTACTCCGGATGCCCCTTCTGGGTGAAGTACAGTGTCAGCAAAAACGCCGACAGCACAAGCAGCAGTACCGCGATGATCAGACGCGGTAACCGCTCAAATAGCGTCCGCACCGACCACATATCAAGGCCTTGTCGAAGATCGTCGGGACTTCCCAGCCGAAACGTTCTCCGATCAAAGAAGTTCGTATAGCCCTTCAGTCCAAACGGAACGTACCAGGTGCGGACCGCGAGCACCAGCGACGTCTCTTCCGGCGGCACATCAAGCTTGTAGAGCCGTGAAATCTGCGCGTACTCTGACTGATCATCCGCGTGCGGGCCACCGGGCAGCACCAGTTTCCCATTCACAAAAACTTCAGGAGCAGGCCCGGTCGTAGACAAGCCCATTCCCGCGCTCTGGGTCACCGGTAGCTCGATCAGCAGCGCAACCGGGCCATGATTTTGCGCCAGCCGGATATGGATCCGGAACCAGGCGTACTTGTCGTCGTGTGACTTGAAGTCTGGGTCCGGGTCATCTGACTCCGAAACATCCGCAATCGTCCCATTCGCGTCACGAATCGCCCATCCCGAATCATCAAAATCCGGTGTCGCGGCGGCGGGATTCGAGCTGACCCCAACTCGCCATCCTTTGTTCAGAACAATCGGTGAGCCGATACTCGAGGCATCCACTACCGGGGCGCCTGTGGGAGCTGGTTTCGCAGGCTCCTTGGCCGCGCGGGCGCTCAGCTTGGCGGTCGGATGCGCTTGCAGGGCAAAGCCTTGCACGGCAGCAAACAACAAAGCGGCAATGGCCCACAACGATGCCCGACGCACATATCCTCCGCAGATTGCTACCTTTGCTCACCACTTTAATTCACCCGGCACCGGTATCCAAGCGGAACGCGCCCTCGCCCTGCAACCCAGCATTTTCCCCCGCCTGGGCCAAAAGTTCCCGAATGCTGTCTCCGCCCGAAATTGCTGCAAACTTCCGCTCCCCAGCGGTGACATACTAGCGTCTAATGAATGAAGCGAAGCGGCACGAGTGTCGGCAGTTGCATCGCAGGCTAAGAGCAGACCAGAGGTGAGGTCATGACACCATCGTTGATCAGTTTCAGGGCGGCAATTCTCACGGCATTGGTTTTCGGAGTTGCCACGCTTGCGTGGACGCAGACCCCAACTCCCCAGCCAAGCCCGACTGACCCCAATGCGCAATCGGTGCCTCAGTCTGCTCCGCCGTCGGCCCAGCCCGTGCCGCCGGGAACCGTTCCGGTCACTGGCGATACGCCTCCTTCAGCCTCCGATCCCGCGACAAACGACAAGAAGGATACTGCCTCAGCCGACACCCCCGATTGCGTCCCCTCCGCCGACAAGAAGGACAAGCACAAGAAGGACAAGAAAGACAAAAAGGATAAGGACAGTAAAGACACTGTCTGCCCCGCTGGGACCGAGCCCGTTTCAGGGGATGTAGCTGCCAGCAACAAGGTTGACCCACTGAAGATCGTTGAGGTCGGCAGCCAGAAACAGAACGTCAAGCCCGGAAGCATCGACGATGTAAGTGCCGTGGGCAACCGCGACATTGGCGGCAGAGGCCTGGGCAACTGGTACTCCACCGACACCGAGATCAAGATGGGCAAGATGTACGCCACTGAGATCGAGAAGAGCACTCGCTTCATCACCGATCCTGTCATCACGGAGTACGTAAATCGTATCGGTCAGAACATCGTCAAGAACTCGGACTGCAAGGTCCCGTTCACCATCAAGGTCATCGACTCAGACGAAATCAATGCCATGGCCCTCCCCGGCGGTTTCTTCTACGTCAATTCCGGCCTCATCCTCAACGCCGATGAAGAAGCCGAACTCGCCGGCGTCATGGCTCACGAAACAGCGCATGTCTGCGCTCACCACGCCGTTCGCGAGCAGACCCGCATGAACTACGCGCAGCTCGGAACCATTCCGCTGATCATGATGACCGGCTATAGCTGGACTGGGTACGGTATCTATGAGGCCACCCAGTTCGCCGTGCCTCTGACCTTCCTCAAGTTTTCACGCGACTTTGAAGCTCAGGCAGACTTCCTGGGTATCCAGTACATGTATCGCTCCGGTTACGATCCGCAGGCGTTCATCGCTTTCTTTGAGAAGGTTCAGGCTCTCGAGAAACGCAAGCCAGGCCTTGTCGCCAAGGCGTTTTCCGATCATCCTCAGACACCTGATCGAATCCTTCACTCACAGGAAGAGATCGCACGGATTCTCCCGGCCCGCGACGAATACACGGTTACGACCTCTGAATTCGACGATGTCAAAGCGCGTCTCGCACGCATCGAAAACAAGCGCCGCCTGCTCGACACGAAGGACAAGAACAAGCCCTCCCTCCGCCGCGCCAGCACAGGCGATGACAAGAATGGACAGGCGGGACAGGGAAGCAGCGGCGATGATCGCCCAACCCTGCACCGTCGGGACGATCAAAACTAACAGAGGATTTACCACGGTGCGCCTGGGGCACCGTCGAAACGCCGCTCGATTCGGGCGGCGTTTCTAGTTGCTCGGAACGATCTTCCGTCGTTTCTCGAATATTTCGATTGCAGCTACTTAGAATTCGGGGTACATTGCCCACAATCTCCTGATCGTTCGCCCGCGGCTTTCCCTCGCCTTCATGGGCTAAATCCTTGCCACTGAGGTGCTGTCGTGCTCTTGCGCCCCATTGTAGTGATGTCGCTTGCGGGAGCCATCGCAGTGCTCCCGAGTCTTCGATCTGGCGCACAGCCAGCGGAAATCCCCGATCTGCCGCATCCTTCCATCCGTCTGGCGCCCGAGCTTAAAAGCAAAATCCTTACACTGCGCACAGCGCTCAACGCTGCTGCTGGTACAAAGGACACTCACGCTCAGGCAGTGATTCTTAATCAAATCGGCGCGCTTTACTATACTCACGCGGACCCATCCGATGCCCTCGAGGCATTCAGCCATTCTTTGGACCTCGTTCGCAAGTTCAACCAGCCCACCGCTGAAGCCACCGCACTCTGCAACGTTGCTGCATCCCACTTTGCCCTGGGACATGCCGAGCAAGCCCTCGAAGCATACAAGGGAGCTCTTCCGCTGTGGCGCAGTTCGGGAAACAAGGACCACGAGGCCGCTACGCTTGGCGATATCGCCGAGGTCTTTCGTGCACTCAATGACACCGATGAAGCTCTCCGTTTCGACCTTCAGTCCCTTCCCCTTCATATCGAGGCAGGGAATAGCTCCGGACAGGCTGCTGTGCTTAACAACATCGGTCTCGTTTACTTTGCTCGCCACGACAGGAAAAAGGCGCTCGACTACTTCAATCAGGCAATGGCCGTTTATCGGGCGCTTCATCATGAGGGCGGCCAGGCGACTACCCTCAACAACATCGGTGGAGTCTACAACCAGTTTGGAGACCGCGCCAAAGCTCTCGAGTTCTTCAGCAAGGCTCTTCCACTACTCAAGGACATAGGCGACAAGAAGGGGCAGGCAATCACCCTCAACAATATGGGGCTTGCCTACGCGCACCTCGGAGATGCTGCTCGCGCACTCGCCTGCTACAACCAGGCTCTGCCTGCCTACGCGGATGCCGGAGACCAGGCGGGATTCGAAGCGGCAACCAATAACATCCGCTCCCTCTATGCCGATCGCCGGAACACGGCAGCCCTCGCGTCCAACCCAAAGCAAAATTGAAGATTCTTTAGCCGGCCTGCGCTTGCCGCACAGATTCGTCGGATACAGATCGCTCAGGTTCGTACAAGACTCGCGATTCGCCATCCGCCAGAACCGAAAGCTCACTCGACGGAGCAAAAGAGAGAGGAAATCGCACCCTGACCTCAACCATCCCTTTGTCGATCTCCTGAATCTGCAGGTGCCCATGATCTGCGAAATGCAGCCGCAGACGACTTCGGATATTGCTGAGCCCGATGCCCGCACCCTCCGTTCCGTTTTGTCCAGCAGCTAAAAGCCCTTCGCCAGTATTACGGACACAAATCTCGAGCATGTCCCGCACTGGACTCGCCGTAATTTCAATCGAACCTTCACCATGTCTCGATAATCCGTGCACATAAGCATTCTCGACCAGAGGCTGAAGCAGCATCGCCGGCACATAGGCATCGTGCAGTTGAGGATGTATGTTGATTTCCTGCTGAACCCGTCCGGAAGAACGAACATCCTGCAAGGCGAGATACATCTCGATAAACTCCATCTCCTCTCGCAAGGTGATCATCTGTTTCGACCCCCGTGCCAGCGAGACGCGAAGCATGTTGCTCAGTTGTTCCATCATCTTGTCGGCCGCTTCAACATCGACATACATGAGGCTGGAAATTGCATTCATCGTGTTGAACAGAAAATGGGGATTGATCTGCATCCGCAGCGCCATCATCCGTGCCTCGGAAAGCTCGACGGCGAGTTCCGACATTGCCCGTTCGCGCTGCCGCGATTCCCGGTAGTGCTCCATCCCTCGCACAATCGCATACGCGGCCCAGAAGATCGCGGTGTTCTCCAGGAACTCCTCGCCAAGGGAGAAATCAAGTCTCTGCCAGAAGGTGAGGTGGCCTCGCGCATTCGTCAACTGTGGGAAGAATCCCACCAGAACCATCTCGACGCCGATCCCCATCACGATGCTGAATGGCCCCAAAACAAACAGCAGGTAGCGCCAGCCCGCGCTTCGCAGCTTGTCTCCATGCCAATGCCACAATGCCCAGCAGATCAGCCCCCAGAGGAAGTACTGCACCTCCCAGGCCCCAATGATCATCGCCGGATTCAGATGCGTCTTCGGGTACCAGAGCCGGGCGTTCAGCCATTGCTGGACTGCGAAAAGAAGAGCAACCGCCAGAAAGCTCCCGAGGAATGGGATCAGTCGCATCCTTCGAGGTTCCGTCGATGTCGAATTGTTTACGCCGGTTGTTGCCATCCAGGAGTCCATACTGCGAAACGCACGCCTAGTGTACTGTTGAGCGCGAAGCGCAGTCCTGACACTCGTCACAAATCGGTGTCCTCTCATCAATCCAGCGTCATTGGAGCCGCACCATCCGGTTCAACAATGCCACGGCTTGCGTTCCAGCACGCTTGAAACCCCAACAGATTGCGCTTTGCCAGGGTAAGCTTCACGATCAGCGACGCTTAGAGCAGGGAACTCACCCCTGAATCCGGCAGAATTCCCGAAAATACCTTGAAATCCTCGCCAAAACCGAGTTATAAACAGGATCACCGTCAAGGGCACAAACTCTGCCCGCCGGAATCCTGCCTGGGGTATCCATCATGCGCAACTCAGCCCTCCGTTCCAATCTTCTTGTCCCCGAAATCCGGGAAGTCATGGACATCCGCCAGGCCTCCGATTACCTCGGAATCTCGCCCGATACCCTCTACAAGTACGCCTCCGAAGGCTTCGTTCCAGCTTTCAAGCTCGGCAATCGCTGGCGCTTCAAACGCAGCCGCCTCGACGAGTGGATGGACCGTCAGTCTGACGCCACTGCAGCTGAAGTCAACCCGGATATGAAAAAGCCGGTCAAGCCCGCTATATAACCGCGTTTCAGCTTCCGGTCTGTCTAGCTGCTGAATGCTGGTAGCGAAAAGCTGCCGTCTGATATACCTGTCCCGATGGACCACGTACGCCGCCTAGGCCAGCTACGCCGCCGCCTTACAAAATCAGGTCTCACAGGCCTTCTCGTCACCCATCTCATCGACATCCGGTATCTCGTGGGTTTCACCGGCTCCAGCGCTGCGCTCGCTATCACCCGTCGCAGCGCCCGCCTCTTCACCGATGGCCGCTATACAGCGCAGGCTGCACAGCAGGTAAAAGGTGCGCAGGTCGAAATCGTCTCTGGCCCGCCGGCCGTCTCCGCCGTGCAATGGCTGGCCGCGCAACCTGCATCAACCGCCGCCGGCTTCGACCCCACCCACATCACCGTCGCCGAACTCACCCGCCTCCGCTCCGAGCTTCCTTCCAAACTCCGTCGCACCTTTCTCACATCTTTAGCCACTCCGCTCGTTGAAACCCTTCGCCTGATCAAGGACGACCTCGAGCTCGACATTCTTCGCGAAAACGCCCTCATCGGCTGCCGCCTCTTCGACTACATCCTCACCGTGCTCCGTCCCGGAATACCCGAAATCGAAGTCGCCGCCGAACTGGAGTACCAGGCGCGCCTCCACGGAGCCGAAGCCATGAGCTTTGAGACGATCGTTGCCTCCGGCGAACGCT
>Ga0207654_10000228_pt1 | contig 34402 bp, 30 predicted proteins | sample KBSC64metaG_FD_184355 | JGI IMG/M metagenome (GOLD analysis project Ga0207654, IMG submission 184355) | Corn rhizosphere microbial communities from Kellogg Biological Station, Michigan, USA - KBS C6-4 metaG (SPAdes) (version 2) | ecosystem: Host-associated > Plants > Roots > Rhizosphere > Soil...
CAGTTCCGTCCGTAGACAGGCACGCGTCAGGAAGTCCGATGGCAACCAGCGTATTGTCTGCGCGAGGCGGAGCGTATTCGTCAACGCCTTGAAACCCCTGTCCGCTTCGATACGCCTTCAACATGCCAGAGACGCGGTCCTCTGCATCGCAGAACTGGTGGAACATGATCAGGGAGGCGCCGGTGATTCCAAGAAACAATGCCGTGCAGGATGCAACCACGAGTCTGCGGAGCGATCGCTGAGTGGGCCAGACAGCGGCGGCAAAAAAGATCGCCACGGGCGCCTCGAGCGCGACAAGCCAGCGCCATGGAAACTGCAGGAAGCGCAGCTTGGGCAATAGATTCCATATCGGCAGCGAGATCGGAAACTGAAGAAACAGGATAACCAGGGGAATGAGCGCCAGCGGAACCCATAGCGCGCGATCCTTCGGAAGCTTGCCGCGTCTCCACGCCACGAAGAGGCTCAGGAACACAATGCCGAGCATAACGACGCCTACGATCGAGACCCGCAGCAGTTCGAGATCGTGTAGCTCGAGGTTGGGGTCCGCGTGACGTGCGAACAGAAAACTGTTCTCTATCGCCAGCCCCGGATCATCAACCGCCTGTCGTATCTGCACCCAGCGCTGCTCGCTTGCGGCCGGCACAAGGTAAAGCGCAGACAACCCAAGGCCCACCACCACGCCCGCAACAGCTCGAAGGACCGGCGCCCATGAGCGCCGAAGCAGTGCCACGACGAGGGCAACAGCAGCGAGCAGATAGCTTGCCATCACGCCTAATGGAGCATTGGAGAGCCATGCGCCTGCAACAACAAGCGCGAGCACAGCTGCGGAGCCATCGAACGCTCGGCGGAGCGTTGAACCCTGCTGTCTGCGATCGCGAAGGATCAGCAACAGGAGCAGCGGAATCCAGAAACCGCCAGCCAGTTCGCCGAAAGCCGACCGCTCGTAAGCGGTGAACATCGAATATCCGGAAAAGAGCGCGGCGCATCCAGCCAGCGTTGCCGGACCCTCGCTCAAGCCGAGATGTCGCGCGAGTGCTCGCGTAGCCAGTCCGGTCAGCGCAAAAAACGAACAAAGGATGGCGAGTTGGACGCCGTTCCACGGAAAGATCGTTCCGAATGCCGCGCCCAGCATCCAGGTGAGCGGTGGATAGAAGACGAAGCGCGGTTCACCCGCTCCCCAGTTCGGGCTCGGCGCCCAGTGCGGATAGAAGAGGCCCTGCCTCCACGCGGCCTGCGCATCAATCCACGAGGCGAGATGGAAATCAAAGTCATGGCCGCACGAGTTAGCCCGGAAAAGATCGGGAGTCGTCGCGATAAACGCGGCGAAGCAGATGATCAATGGACCGATAAATCGCCGCAGTAGGTTCTCTCCATGGACACTGGTTCCAGGTCTCCGGGGTGTGGTGAAATCCGAGCTCTCAGACAGTCCCGATCCCTGATCCCTGTTCCCTGATCCCTGTCTCTTCATGGCAGCAAGCGAAGGGTGTGCTGTGTGCTCGCATTGACAGCGGCTGGCGTGAATGGCAGCGCAAACGTGCGGCCGTTGTAGTAGTCGCTCCATTGATCGCGGTAGTAAGGGCTATAGGGATTGCCGCTCTCGCCCAGAGAAATGTTCTCGGTAGAGCCATCCACATTGCTCCAGTCCATCGTGAAGCGCTGCGACGGGCCGAAGCTCTCTCCCACCTGTTTCACCGTCACCGTGTCCCCGCTGAGCGGGTGCTTGCCTGTTCCCGCCATCCGGCCGACGAACGGAAGAAAACCTGAGAGCGGATGTTCGATCTCGACCACGTGCCAGCTGCCGTAAGTCCACTTGCTCAGGTCTGAAGGAACGTTTCCGTCCTTGAGGGCGCGGCGAGCCACTGCAGCAAGGAAGGCGTCCCAGTCCTTGTAGTCCGGCGGAAGCCACTCAGGGCTGGCGTGCATCACAATCTCTTCGATGGCAAAGTTGGACTCCGACCAGCGATAGCTCCCAGCGAGCTCTTTGCCAAGTTTCGGTTCCAGAAGCATCGGCCGTAGTGTGTAGCGCGCATTCACTTCGATGGATGCGGCTACCGAGTCGGTGGTGAGGCGGCCATTCCAGTTGCGCAAAAAATCAGCGGCTTTGCGGAGCCGGTCGTCAGCATTGGCTGTGTGGTCGATCGCAGTCGCGAGCCGGTGCGCCATCTCCTGGTCCAGTTCGCTGTAGATGTCTGTCTGCACTGCGAGCATATCGGCCGGCGTGAGATGGTCGCGCCCCTGCAGGAGTTTGTAAACGCGTTCCGCGCGGTAAGGATCGGCCCACTCGTCGGTGATCGAGTATATCGACTTCGCGGACGTGACGCGAGAGTTGGCGGTAGCGAGAAAGCCGGAGGGTGGATCGAAGGCGTTGGGGAGATCGTCGAAGGGAATGTAGGTCGGACATTTGCCTTCGCAAGCCGAATACCCCCACATGGACTCACTCGCTCTTTCGTGCGGAACAGGAACGTCAAACACGTGCGCAGCATGTGGCTCAACGGTGCCGGCACCCCCATTGCGGATAGGGATCTTTCCTACCGCGTGATATCCGATATGTCCCTGGTCATCGGAGTAGACAACATTTTGCGTAGGCCAGCACCACTGCTTGAGTGCAGCCGAGAACTCCGTCCAATTCGACGCCGTATTGATCGCATAGATCGGGATTGAGTTCAGAGTGGTGTCGTAGAGCGTCCATCTCAGAGCGATCGGCCGCGGATCTTTCGTGAATATGGGATCGATTAATGGACCGTGGTCAGTTATGCGAACATCGTAGTTCACATCTTTACGACCTCGCACATGAATGACTTCGTGGTCAATGTTCAGCGGATGCCACTGCGCGTCGCTGCCCTCGTACTTGTCGCCCTGAACCTTTTCGATGTAAAGATCCTGCACATCTCCGTACAGCGCAGTAAATCCCCATGCGACATGCTCATTATGTCCGGCGATGACGAACGGCATTCCTGGCAGCGTAACTCCGGCGGCGTGGAAGCCGGGCGCGCGCAGGTCAGCCATATACCAGATGCTCGGCTCATTCAGCCCGAGATGCATATCGTTCGAGAGGAGGGGCTTTCCGCTGGCGGTATGCGCCCCGGAGATCACCCAGTTGTTGGATCCGGGCGTGCAGTCCCGGCACGAATGATCCTCAACCGAATATCCAATCAAATCCTTGATCAGATTTGCATCGGTAGCAGGCAAAAGGTTGGCGACGGTTCGCTCATCGTCATCGTCGGCGGTAGATGTCGGTTGCGGATGCGGCTGGCTGTCATCGATGAGTTCGCCCGTGGGTGGATGATCGCGCCACGAACCGACAGGATAAAGATCCGATTCGAGCTTCGGGTTGTGAAGCGCAGCGGCGATGCGTTCGCGCGACAACTTCGAATACCAGTGCGTGTCCAGCATGTCCACCATCATCATGCCGATCGAGACCGAGTCAACTCCCGACCACGGCTTCGGTTTGTAATGCAGGAGCCGGAACTCCGGCGGCAGCGAATCCTGGTGCTGTGAGATGTATAGGTTCACGCCGCGTGCGTAGGCCTCAAGGCGGGCGCGCTCTTCAGGCGCAAGGTTCCCGTATATCCGCCGAGCGACGTTGCGAAATTGCTGCAATCTCTGCATCTTGTCATGCCGGACAAGAGAAGGACCCATCACCTCGGCGAGTTCGCCATTGGCGTTACGCCGGTAGGCATCCAACTGCCACAGGCGGTCCTGCGCCGTAACATAGCCCTGCGCAACGAGCATGTCGTCCTGCGACGCAGCTTCGATGTGTGGCACACCGTGCTGATCCCGCCGAACCGTGACCGGCGAAGAGAGGCCCTGGATACCCTCTGCGGTGAGATGAATTTCGCCGTCGAGTTGCGGCAGCGCAGCCTTTGCCGCGCTGCGCAGCCAGAGAACCAAAACCGCATAAAGGAGAACGACTGTGGTCAACAGCCACAGCCCGCCCCAGAAAAAGAACCGCGGCCATCGACGACGCCGTATCGTCGCACTCGCCGAGCTTGGTTCGGAATCCGGCTGTCCAAGAACTTGTTCCTGATCCGCAGGCTGAGAGGGAGGCATGGTCTAAAACAGGATAACGCCCGATGCAGCTGCTCGCTTCTCACGCTCCAGCGCATTCAGCGCAGACGAAATTTCCCGTGCAAATGAGTCTGCGTTCTGACCCGAACACCCATTCCGTAGATCGGTCCCCCATAAGGCGGTGACGAGAACGGCCCCGGCAGGAATACGAATGGCGCTCCGATGGCGCCAACCGCAACTGCGCCGATCAACCCGTCTCGTGCTGCATGACTGGCGTCTGTGTTCTGCGATGCGATGATCCCCACGATCAAGCCACCGGCGATCATGCTCGAAATCCATGCGGGATGGTAGTTGCGTTCGGGCTTCCGAGTTTGGGCTAGAGTCGCGTCGGGACGGTCGTAATCGACGCTGGCTATCTCGGCCCGATTGAAGCGGAAACCAACTCCGGCGGGATTCCCCGGAGGATTGCAGAAAAGATAAGTTTCGGTCACGCTGCCGAACAGACAGTGTGTTAAACGGTTGTCCGTGGTGGTAATCACGATGGACTGGCCGATGGGTAGGCTGAACAGGCGGCTCCACGCAGGATCAGGCAGCACAACGGGCGCATCCGGCAGAATCTGCGCCTCGGTTACAAGCGGCAATAGCCAAAGAGTGATGAGTGCAATGGCAAGGCGTTTCATGCCTCGCATGTTAGCCAGTCCAAATTGCTAAGAGACGCCGATGAGGACAGAATCGTAAGTGTGCTATTGCGAGGAGGCAGAAGTCAGCACGTCCTCTTCCCGTTTTCGAAGATCCGCAATCGCCGATTCGCTGAGCAGCCGGAATGCGATGGCGCGCGATCCAGCCGGCAACTCCTGCTCGATGGCAGCGTCGCAGACAACGGCGACAGCCGTGTCGAGCCCCCGCTTCCACCCCGCCTTTGTGGCGTCGCGAACCAGGAGGCATTCGGGTGCGAATCCTGCCGCCACCAGCATCGTCTGTGCAATCCGCTGGAATTCGCCCCAGCGGGACGCGATGCCAATCAAATCGCTGGAGTGCGCAGGCATGTAGCGCTGCAGGTACGACTGCAACTCCGGCGAGACTGGGTGAATCTGCAGCGTTACCAGTTCCTTGCCCGCCGGCAACATCTTTCGCACCTGCTGGGCTTTACTCGGCAGAACGGCAGGCATCGCCCCATCGAGCATTGCCGGGGCCACGCAGTCCTCAAATCCGCATCCGATCACCGGCAGCGAGAGCGCCTCCTCCATCTCGCAAATGACGATTCGCCTCAGTTCAGGATCGGGTTCGATGACTAGCCAGCGTGCAGGTGGCTCGACCGCCAGCCATCGTCGCAGACGCGACTTCAAAAATTCATCGGACGCCCCAAGCTTGCGTGCTCGGGCGGCAAGTTCACCGATCATCTGGTCGATCGCCATCTCCGGACTCAGCGCAGCCTCAGGTCGCGTTGATCGGACAAAGACACCGCTGCCGTGGTGCATCTCCACCCAACCCTCGTCTTCCAGTTGGCGATAGGCGGCGCTCGCGGTATTGGCGTGGATGCCGAACCGGCGCGACAGATCGCGCGTACTGGGCAAACGCTGGCCCGGCGCAAGCTCGTTGCATAGAATGCCGAGCACCACCTGCGTAATGAGCTGATCGCGCAGGGAGACTTCCGCGGTGCGATTGAGCCAGAGGCGCATCGGTCCCTCAGCTCGCCAACTGTTCAGGTACCGCCCCGACTGCGACGTCGGCCCCCTTCGGACGCCGATAGACAATCAGCAGCCAGGCGAGAATCAACAGCACGACAGGTATTACCAGCAGGCTGCCTTCCGGTCCATCCGCACCGCCGCTCCACAGCGAATTGCCCGCCGGCCTCGTGGAGAACAGATGGCCGGGTGCGACGAACCCGCTATCCGCCGTGCCGTAGAAGTATGTCTCCGCCCAGTCCCATGCGGCATGGCAACCGATCGCCCACCATGCCGATCCCGTAACCCAGACGCTCACGCAGAACACAAATCCGATAAATGCAGCGGCAAAGATACCAATCCAGTTTTCGCCGTTGTTGCCCGTGTGTCCCGCGCCGAAGAGAGTGGACGTGAGCCACGCAGCCTGCCAGAACCCGGAGCTGGGAAGCTTGTTCAAGTGCAGCAGGAGGCAGGGAACCAAACCGAGCAGGGCAATGATGTACACGCCCCATGCCGCCTCGCCTTTCGTCTTCCAAAGAAGGAGTCCACATAGGCAGGCGATGATCCCGGCAGCCCACCAGAAATTGAGCCCGCGCGTGAAGGTGTACTGCAGGTAGCAACGCATTGTGCCCTCTTCAAAACATCCCACCATCAGGAAGACAGCACCCCAGATCAGCGCGTACTTGATAATCGCCGAACCCGTCAGGGTCGCCGGACCGAAGCTGAGCCAATGGCCGGCAGCCAATCCGCCAACGAGCGCAGAGAGCGCAATGAACCCGATGACCAATCCGCTGAAAAAGTGAACCACTCGTCGCGAGCCTCGCAGGTTGTAGTCGAAAATCGTGCGGCGCTCGATAAGCGCGACAAGTGCAGCCGCTGCGACAAGCGCGATGACCTGGAAAAGCTCGCTGAAGATCGCCGTCTTCGGTGTGAACCCACCTCTGGAGATGAGGTGCAAGCTGAGAAAGAGCGTGGCCAGCCCCTTCAGAAATCCCGCCAGGAGCACGAAGAAGAGCAGGATCGACCAACCAGAGCGCAGTCCCTCAGGGCCGATAAAGATCCACTTCAGGCCTCGGTAGGGGTCTTCCGGTTCCTGGGAAGGAAGTGTTACGGGCGCGAGCGGCAAGTCCGATGAAGAATTGCTCTCTGGTGCCTGCGGTCCGATCTCGGGATCCATGTCTTCTCCTTGCGGCGGGTGAAGCTTCCCGTCGGATGCATTCTACTCAACCACCGCAGTTCATGGCAGCCCATTGCCCTGTCCGAGCCAGTTTTCAACCCGCCGCTCCTTGACACAACGGGTCTCCCGTATGATTCTTACTCTTCCGGGTTTACCGGAAAGGGCACGAGAGGAGCTGGTGCGGTTGCGGGTCAAAGTCTTCTATCACGATAAGTGCTTCGACGGGGCCTGTTCCGCATCGCTATTTACGCGGTTCCATCGCGAGTGCATTGCGAAAGACGCCGCCTACCACTATCACGGGCTCGTCCACCGCGCAGGAGCGCTCTTTGACGAGAGCGAGTTCACCGGTGACGAGAACGCGATCGTCGACTTCAAGTATTCGGCATCGCCCAGGATCACCTGGTGGTTCGATCATCACCTCTCAGCGTTTCTTACACCGCAGGATCACGAGCACTTCCTCGCCTGCCAGCGCGATCCCGAGTGCAGTATGCGGAAGTTTTTCGACCCCACATACACCTCGTGCACCAGCTTCCTGGCCTATATAGGATCGCTGAAATTCGGCTTCAACACCGAGCCGGTCGCGGACCTCATTCACTGGGCCAATATCGTCGACGGCGCACTGTACGAGAGCCCTGAGTCTGCCGTGGAGATGGCAGCACCAGCCATGAAGCTCACGCTGATCATCGAGTCGACGCAGGACCCGGAGTTCATCCCCAAACTGATTCCCCTGCTGACCGAGATGCCGCTTGGTGAAGTGCTGGCTCAGCCGTTCGTCGCAGACCTGCTGCCGCCCCTTCTCGAGCGGCACCGCGAAGGCATCGAATTGATTCGCAACCGTAGCGAAGAGGTGGATGGCACCATTTTCTTCGACATCACCGACCGGCCGGTTGAGGGATACAACAAATTCATCCCCTACTATCTGCACCCGAACGCGACCTACTCAATCGGGCTGTCGAAGTCGAGCTTCCGGACCAAGGTGTCGGTAGGTTCAAATCCCTGGACCAAGGCTGACCCCACGAAGATGGTGAATCTGGCACAGGTCTGCGAGCGCTACGGCGGCGGAGGACATGCGCGCGTCGGTGCCATCAGCTTCCCGCCCGATAAGGGCGATCAAGCCCGGCAGGCCGCAGCAGAAATTGTCGCGGAGCTAAGAGCCAAAAACCCGATGAAGTGATCGGTCCAATCCATGGGACAATTGCTGAAGCAGTCAAATCCAATCAAGGCCGGCGGACCCAATCCGCGAAGAGGCCGTGCATGAAAACAAATCTCCTCTAATCACCGATCGCTCGGATCCCCGTTTTTCGCAGCTCGTTTCACTCAAATCGTACAAAGGAAGAGCCCGGACAGATCGTTATCTGATCGAGGGTATCCGTCACGTGGCACGCGCTCATGACGAACGGGCTCCGATTGAGTGCATATTTGTCGAACCATCCACACTTCAGAACCCATTCGGCCAGAAACTCGCCCGACGGCTCCGACAGCGAAACATCCCGTTCCTTAGGCTGGCTCCGGCCCTCTACCACGATTTGACGCTGGCGAACGAACCACAGGGTATCGGCGCAGTTCTGCGCCAGCAAAGGTCAAGTCTCTCGCAAATCGATCTCACTTTGTCACCGTTCTGGTTGGCTGTTGAATCTATCGACCTGCCTGGGAATCTTGGCACGATTCTGCGCAGTGCCGAGGCGGCGGGAGCTGAAGGAGTCATCTTCGTGGGCGATGGAGCGGACCCTTATGACCCAGCGTGTGCGAGCAACGATGGGCGCACTGTTTTCCCTCAAGATGGTGCGATGCACGTTGCGTGAGTTTCGAGAATGGGCGCGCATCACCGGCGTCGCAGTGGTAGGCTCTTCCCCACGCGGACTTATGTGCTACAGAGGATCCTGTTGCCGATGGCCCGCCGTGCTCGTTATCGGCAGCGAACGGGAAGGAATGTCAAACGAGTTACTGGAAGCTTGCACATTCGTTGTGCGAATTCCGATGTGCGGAAAGTCAGACTCCATCAAAGCTGCCGTCGCGGCCGGCGTGCTCCTGTTCGAACTCGCCGGACAGAGATCGGGATGACAGTACCTGAATTAAGGCGCGCAATTTACGCGTTACTGCGGATTCTTAGCGCCTTCCTTCACGCCCTCAGCGCCACCCTTGACTGCATTCTTCGTGCGCTTGGCGCCACGCTTCGTGTGGTACTTCGTGGAGTTATATGCCTTCTTGGTGCCGTGTTTCACGGCGCGGCCGGTGTCCTTGGCAGCTTCTTTGGTCTCATGGCCAGCGCGCTTCGCGTCCTGCTTGGCCGTGTGGTCTTCGCCGGGGTACGGTTGCTGGCTGAATGCCATCAACGGCGTGACGGCTAGTGCGGTTCCGAGCAGCAATGTAGATATCTGTAGTGTCTTCTTCATACATAGAGAGATTCAAAATCTGCCGCCAGAGTTGTAGCACTCCCTGCTGTTCGAGCCTAAAGCCCTAATTCTTCAGCGCGTTTTTTCATCGCCTCCAAACAAAAGCCGATATGTGCATCCAGATCAACTCCCAACTCCGCGGCTCCCTGGATGACATCATCACGGTTCACGCCGCGCGCAAAGGCCTTGTCCTTCATCTTCTTTCTCACGCCCGGCACTTCAACCTCCGCGATCTTCTTGGTCGGCTTCACCAGTGCGCATGCGGTCAGAAAGCCGGCAAGTTCATCGCATGCAAAAAGGACTTTGTCGAGGTGCGTCACGCGGGGAATGCCTGAATACTGCGCATGACCGAGAATGGCCGTGCGCAGCTCCTGCGGCCAGCCCAGACGCTCGAGTTCTCGCACTCCAACGAACGGATGTTCCTCGGCGCTGGGGTGGCGCTCATAGTCAAAGTCATGCAGCAGAGCAGTCGTGGAGTAGAGTTCCAGAAACTTCTCTCGCTCGCCTCCTGTCAAACCGAGCCGGTCAGCTTCTGCTTCGCCGTAAGCTGTTACGCAAATCTCCACGGCCTGTGCGTGTTTGCGGAGGTTCTCAGTTTGCGTCCACTCGCAAAGCAGGCTCCATGCCTGCTCGCGGCCGTGTTGTTCGTTAGCATTCTCAGCCAAAGTCATTTCGTGAATTTTACGTGTTGCATGACAAGGTTCGCGTTTTTCCGGGTTGCTTAGGGTTTCCTGCCTCTTTCTTCGGTTTGCGCCTAAGTTTCTACTTGACAATTATGGTTCCTCGGTCGAAAGTAGCACTTATCGCGGTGCAATTTGATCGCGGGAGTACCTCGCTCTGGCACTCCGCAACTTAAACGATGGCTACCACTCTTATCTGCGTGGAGACACGCGAAGTCGTGCGTTGCGATTTCTGCAGTTTGGTGCAGTACAGAACGACCAACTCAATGTGCAGAAAATGTCGCAGGCCTCTCGATATTGAGGAGCCGGCGCCCCTAACCCCACAACTTGTTCCCCCGTCACCAGCAGCGGCTTCGGCCGAGGCTGGCCTCCAGGTTGCGGCTCAAGTGCGCGAAATTCGAAAAGCACGTCATCTGAGTCAGCGTCAGCTTGCCAGCCGAATGCAGGTGCCTCGCACCTACATCTCCAAGATCGAGAACGGCAAAGCAATTCCGACTCTCGGTTCGCTGGAACGACTGGCCGATGCGCTTGAAGTGGACATGCGCCAGTTGGTGCGCGACTCGCGCAGCCGTCGCGAGGAAGAGGTTGCCGCGATCATGGCCGACTCATTCCTGGCGGAGATTGCTGCGATGTTGCCGCATCTCGATTCGCTTCACCGGACTCTGCTGTATGGCTCGGTGCGCGACATGGCGACGGGTCGGCGCCGGACCGCCTAGTTTTACAGGAACGATCTCTCTTCGTCTCTCCGTTTGGCGGGCGACTGACGCTTTCGTGCAGTCGCCCGGCCATCTTCTCTTATCGAAGATGACGATCGATTCATCTGTGCCGCGTGTCATCGAATGTGCCTCGCCCCTTTGTGCTAGGCTCGAATGTGTCGCCGAAAATTTCCCTTGCCCGGGAATTCGATTGGCGGACACCGAGGTGACGGAGCTGACGTCGGAAGCAGCGCCAGACCTGTGAGCCGTCCGGCTTACCCGTCACGAAAACTGCGGAACGGGTGCCATGCCCGCACACGTAAAGAACTCCACTGAGGCATTTTCCTTGCATCCAACTGGCATGTTGCGGATCGATGAGCTGAGCGCGGACGAGCGCGCTATCTGGAACACGCTCAAGCCGGAACGCCTCCCGGAACACGTAGCCATCATCATGGACGGGAACGGACGCTGGGCCGGACATCGGTCATTGAAGCGCTTCCTTGGTCACCAGCAGGGCGCAAAGAGCGTTCAACTCGTCACGGAAACTGCATCGCGCATCGGCCTGCCGTGGCTGACCCTCTACGCTTTCTCGCTGGAAAACAACCTGCGTCGGCCCAAAGCTGAGGTCAATTTCTTGATGCGCTTGCTCAAGAGCTACCTCGAGAACAATGTGCAGCGGATGAACGACAACAATGTTCGCATTCGCTATGTCGGACGTGTGCACGAGTTGCCCCGCGAGGTGCAGGACAAGATGCAGTGGGCACAGGAGGCGACGACGCGCAACACGGGAACGACGCTGACCTTGGCGCTGAATTACGGTGCGCGTTCGGAGATGGTCGATGCCTGCCGTGCGTTGGCGCGCGAGATGCAGCAGAAACACATTGCGCCCGAGCGCATCACGGAAGAAGATCTCCACCGCCATCTCTATACGGCGCACATGCCCGACCCCGATCTGCTGATTCGAACCTCCGGCGAGATGCGTATCTCGAACTTCTTGCTCTGGCAGATCGCATACACCGAGATCTATGTGACGGAGCGTTTGTGGCCCGATTTTCGCGGCATCCATCTCCTCGAGGCCATCGCAGCCTTCCAGCGCCGCGAGCGCAGATACGGCGGACTGAGCGACAGCGTCGGAGAAGTCCAAGAAGACTCCGAACAGATCAAAATCGCCGGTTGATTTCTCGTTCAAAAAGCTGATTTCAGCTCCTGTCCTTCACACCGTATTCTTTCCGCATGATCAACACGCTCGCAGTGTCGGGCTATCGGTCGTTGCGCGATCTTGTGCTGCCGCTCGGACAGTTGAATCTTGTTACGGGCGCAAATGGTACCGGTAAGTCGAGTCTGTATCGGGCTCTCCGCCTGCTCGGCGATGCGGCGCTGAATACAGTAGTCGCATCGCTGGCTCACGAAGGCGGCCTGCAGTCGACACTCTGGGCCGGTCCTGAAACGATTGCGAAAAGCGTGCGTCGCGGTGAGCACCCCGTCGAAGGAACTCCTCGACAGGCGTCCGTAAGTCTGAAGCTGGGATTCACCGGTGATCCCTACGGATATTGCATCGATCTCGGATATCCTCCTCCCGCTCAACTGGCTTTTCCCCTCGATCCAGCTATCAAGCGTGAGTGCATCTGGCACGGCGGCATTTACCGGCGGGCAGCCGTCTTGGTGGATCGCAACAATCGCCTCGTTCAGATAGCGCCCGCGAAAACGGCCAGGCACGACGAACCTGAGCTTCTGACCAAAGAGCTCAGCTCCACCGACAGCATGCTGGCGACGATCGCCGATCCGCAGCGCGCCCCGGAGATGCTGGCCGTGCGGGAGTCGATACGTGGGTGGCGGTTTTATGAAGGATTCCGAACAGATGCGGCTTCGCCAGTTCGAATCCCGCAGGTGGGCACTTTCACTCCGGTCCTGAACAACGACGGAACCGATCTACCGGCGGCGCTCGAAACCATCCGGCTCTTCGGCGGCCGCGAAGAGTTGAACCAGACTATCGACGATGCTTTTCCCGGAAGCCGAATTGAGATTCATCAACAGGCCGGACGTTTCGAGGTTCAGCTCCGACAGCACGGATTGCTCCGGCCTCTCGGAGCTTCAGAGCTTTCCGACGGAACTCTGCGGTACCTGCTTTGGACGGCGGCGCTTCTTACCCCCAGACCCCCAGAATTGATGGTGCTCAATGAACCCGAAACCAGCCTTCACCCCGACCTTTTGCCGGCCCTTGCGCGGCTCATCGCTCGTGCGGCGGAGCGGACCCAGCTGATCGTCGTTTCGCACTCACCACGATTGATCCAGACGCTGGAAGAAGACCGCAAGTGCAACCGGCTGCATCTCGAGAAATCATTCGGTGAAACGGCTTTGGCGGGCACGACTCTGTTCAACGCCCCCAAGTGGGAATGGCCCAGACGGTAAATCCAGGGTACGGACATGCGGCTGGAGTTCTTCGCTGCGGCCGCTTCCGCCGTGTATCCTCAACCCTGGAATGAAACGAGTCCTGACCGCTCTCATCCTGGCGCCGCTTGTGCTGGTCCTGGTGTTTATTGGCCCCATGTGGCTGATTACCGCGGTCGTAGCCGGCGTCGCCATGCTGGCCGCCTGGGAGTTTCTGGCTCTCACACAGCAGCGAGGAGCCAAGCCTCCCAAAGTGCTCACACTGGGGGCCATCGGGCTTCTGTTCGCCGGGAATTATCAGTGGCCGGATGAAACCGCCACGATATTTGGCCTGTTTTGCATCGTTCTCCTGGTGTATTGCACTTTTGCATCGCCGGTGGAGCGGGCGCTGGCAGACGCGACATCTTCTGTATTCGCGCTTTTCTATCTCGGACTGACTCTAATCCCGATTGTGCTGTTGCGTGGACAGAGCAATGGCCCTTCGCTCCTTGCTTTCCTCTTCTTGACTGTGTGGGCCGGCGACACCGTGGCGATGTATGCGGGACGAGCCTTCGGCGAGCGAAAACTCGCGCCGAATCTGAGCCCCAACAAGACATGGGCCGGCGCGATCGGGTCCGTCGCCGGCGCGGTTGCCGTAACCGGGATCCTGCTTGCCCTCAGCACTTACCTCGCGCAGTGGAATTCAGTAAAGCTCTCCTACTCCGACGCGCCCTGGTGGTACTGGCTTGCGCTCGCCGTTGTCGTGAACGTCGCCGCGCAGGTAGGAGATCTGGCCGAGTCCGCCCTCAAGCGCTCGGCGGGTGTAAAGGACTCCGGCACCCTGCTGCCCGGCCACGGCGGCATCCTCGACCGCATCGACGCGCTGCTGCTGGCTGCTCCTGTGCTGTGGTACGCTCAGGTCATGCGTACCCGCTTTTAGAAACTCATATCCCTTGCATTCATTGGACTTAGCTTAACGTTGAAACGCCTCGCCATCCTCGGTTCTACCGGCTCCATCGGCCAAAGCACCCTCTCCATCGTCGAGCAATTTCCCGATCGCTATCAGGTGGCGACCCTCGCCGCCGGACGCAACGTTGATGAGGCCTTCGCACAAGCTGTTCGCTGGCGGCCCGGCTTGGTCTCAATGGCGACCGAAGAAATCGCCGCGGATCTGTGCAAGCGCTTCAGCGCAGCCGGAGTTACCGGAACGGAAGTTGTCTACGGTAGCCAGGGAACCGTCGCCTGCTCCACGCACCCCGACGCCGACTTCGTCGTTTCCGCCATCGTGGGTGTCGCCGGGCTCGAAGCCACCCACGCCGCAATTCTGGCCGGCAAGCCCGTCGGCCTCGCCAACAAGGAATGCATGGTCGCGGCCGGCGAGATTCTCACCGCAGCTGCCCGCGAGCGCAAAGTCCCCATCCTTCCCATCGATAGCGAGCACAATGCAGTCCACCAGTGCATGCGGGTGGGTGATCATCGCGAGGTCAAGTTCATCTGGCTCACCGCTTCAGGCGGGCCCTTCCGCAAGACTCCCCTCTCCGATTTTGCCGTCATCACCCCAGAGCAGGCACTCAAGCACCCCACCTGGGTGATGGGCCGTCGCATCACCATCGACTCCGCCACCATGCTGAATAAGGGCTTGGAAATCATCGAAGCCTGCCGCCTCTTCGACGTTCCGTCTAGCCAGGTCCGCGTCACCATCCATCCGCAGTCGACCGTTCACTCGCTGGTTGAGTATGTAGACGGGTCGATTCTGGCCCAGATCTCGGTGACAGATATGCGGTTGCCGATCCTCTACGCCCTCGCCTACCCCGAACGCCCGGCTTCGAATCTGACCTTCGACCTTGCCGCCCTCCGGCATCTCGACTTCGAAGAGCCCGACTTTGAGCGATTCCCGTGCCTCCGTCTGGCCTACGAGGCCGCGGAGAAGGGCGGAGCCCACTGCATCGCCCTAAACGCAGCCGACGAGGTCGCAGTCGAGGCCTTCCTGGAGCGCAAAATCCCATTTACTGGGATAGCAGGTACAATTGAAAAAGTGCTCGCGTCCACCCCCGAGTCACACCCAGCCACCATCGCAGAGGTGCTGGCCTCGGACCGGGAAGCGCGAGAAAAGGCTCACGCGTTCGTTGCCTGAGTCCGAGTCGCCGCCGCATCGAATTGCGCGGCCCAGAGGTTTGAATCGTTACATTTATGCATGATTTCTTTGTCTCTGCAGTAGCTTTCATTGTCCTTGTTGGCTTGATGGTGGTGGTCCACGAATTCGGCCACTTTATCGTCGCCAAGCTCTGCGGAGTCCGCGTAGAAGCCTTTTCGGTCGGTTTTGGCCCTCGCCTGTTTGGCGTCAAATACGGCGACACCGACTACAAGGTCTGCCTCCTCCCCCTCGGCGGCTTCGTAAAGATGACCGGCGAGACGCCCGATGGAATTCAAACCGGCACCGGCCCCGAAAACGTAGGCGACTACGATCCGGGCTCCTTCATGAACCATCCACGCTGGCAGCGCATGCTGATCGGCGTCGCCGGGCCCGTCTCCAACTTCATCCTGGCTTTCGTGCTCATGGTGATCTACTTCAATTTCATCCATGAAGTGCCGGATATCCGCACCACCAAAATCGAGTGGATCACACCCGGCTCGGCCGCTGATCAGGCTGGATTGAAGCCCGGCGATGTGGTCACAAAGTTCGAGAACACTTCAAATCCTGACTACCAGAAGTTCTACGATGTTGCCGCCGACAACAAAGGCAAGTCCATCAGCATGGCGGTGGACCGCAGCGGCACGATCGTCCAGACTTCACTTCATCTCCCCACGAACATCGATCCCCAGCACTATGACCTCGACAAGGCCGGTCTGTTCATTCAGGACGCGCAGAGTCCGATCGAAATCGAGCAGGTCAGCCCCGACTCGCCGGTGCAACGTGCAGGCTTGCAAAAAGGCGACAAGATTCTGTCCGTCGATGGCCATACGTTCCATTCCGTATTGCCTCTCGTCGACTACATGCAGGAAGTTGACAAAGGCAAACCGGTAACGCTTTCCATCGAACGCAATGGAGCTACCTTGTCCCCTATCACCATTCAGCCCTACCAGCAGGATGGCGGATGGCGACTCGGGTTCCAGGGAGCAATTCCGGATGACTTTTCAGTTCGCTCTGAGCCCATGAGCTTCTCGAACGCCGTTACCGAGTCGAAAGACTTTTGCGCGTCGAGTTCGCTGCTCATCGTGAACGTGCTCAAGAAGGTGCTTACCCACAAGGTCTCAGTCAAGCAGTTGTCCGGCCCCGTCGGCATTGCTGTGGCAGCCGGTCAGGCTGTGAAAGAGCCCTATTGGTCTGCGAAGTTCGGACTCGCCGCGAGCATCAGCCTCAACCTCGGCATCTTGAATCTGCTCCCGTTCCCGATTCTGGACGGTGGCTTGATCCTGCTCTTGGCCGTGGAGAGCATCATGCGGCGCGACATCAACATGATTGTGAAGGAGCGCATTTACCAGGCGGCCTTCGTTGTGCTTGTGGCGTTCATGGCGTTCATCGTGTTCAACGACTTCAGCAAACTGCAGATGTTCCATCACCTGAAACCCTAGAAGCAGGGAACAGGGATCAGGGAATCGAATGCCAGTGATCCGCAGTTCCCTGGAATGCGTGAGCCGGAATTGCAAGAGACGCCAGTGACAACTCATCAGGTTCGAGTGCGGTATGCGGAAACCGACCAGATGGGCATTGTCTACTATGCCAACTACCTTGTCTGGTTTGAACTCGGCCGCGTAGAACTGCTTCGGTCTCTGGGCCTCGCCTACAGTCAGCTTGAAAAAGAACACGAGTGCATTCTGCCGGTCGTCGAGGCGACTTGCCGCTACCGCTCCCCCGCTCGCTATGACGACGAGATCCTGATCGAGACCCGTCCCGCCATGCTGCGCGGATCAGTGCTGAAATTCGCCTATCGCATCCTCCGCAAAGGACCCGATGGTAGCCAGCCTGCTCTGTTGGCCGAGGGCGAAACGGTTCACGTTGTCTGCGACGATCAGCTCAAGCGCAAACCGCTGCCAGAGCACTATGCGGCTGCGCTGAGGAAGCTCCTGCCGGAGCGTCACGCGCACTAAACCCCGTCCCCTTTTTCCCGCCGAATCTGGATTACGACTGCTTCATGTGATGGCGCGTGTTGCACTCCGCACATGTCGTGATCAGGTTCTCCGGACTCTCGTCTCCGCCGTCCTCCGGCGACCGGACGTAATCTACCGTCGCTGTGAAGCGGGTCAGTTGCCTGTCACAATTCCGGCACCTGTACCCATCCCGTTCGAACACCTGCATCCGCACTTTGTGCTGTCCCTTATCCGAAATCGGAAAGAGCGCCGTCTCTTCAGCCAGGCGTTCGGCACGGAATTTCCGGCATGCCTCAATCTCGTCGGGGATCATCACGCGATAAAGCGTGCCCTGGCGATTGGGTTCGCCCAGTTTCTGAATCGCGCCAATCTCTTCGAGTGCTCGTAAGGTGTCCTGCACCTTGCCGAAAGAAATCTTGTTCTCCGCCGCATCGGTGTACGACGACTTCACCACTGCTCCCCGTAGTGTGCTGCGGCTGACGCGGATTTGCGGGTTCCCATCCTTCGCAATGGAGTGGCGGAAGAGGAACCAATAAAATGCCGCATCGTAGGCCGTGAGAATAGGCTGCAGGTCATCGACGATCTCGCCGATGATTTCCGGCAGTTCCAGCGCGGAGAAACCGATGTCACCGCGAGGCGCAGTCGCACTTTCAGCTTCTAGCTCCCCCAGGAGTTGGCGGATCCTTTCGATGCGCGCATTCATTTGCAGAGCATTCTACGCCTGCGATGCGAGACCTCGTCGCGCTGTGATGTGTGGGGCTCGCCACACTCGCTACAGCCGTTAAAGCTCCGGTGATTCGCACAGCGGTTCCGATGCCTTGTCGAGCTTAGCCAATCCGCCGCTTTGCAGCTCCGATCCGATCGAGTCTTCCATCTCCACGGCTCGGGGGAACAGCACGTCATCTTCAAGATGGATGTGCTGCTTCAAGTCTCTTTCGAAGGCACGCAATCCCGTGTGAAACGACACATGTGTCGCGCAGGCCCACTCAGGGGCAGTGAATTCATTAGTAAGACTGCGCAACTCGGCAAGTATGCTCAGAGCAGATTCGTGCTCGTTCATCATCATTCTCACCGGCTGCGAAACTCTCCAAAATCCCCCGATGGCCGTTGGACGAGCCAGCCCGAGGTTCTGATCCAGATGAACAACGTACGGGAAGAGCACATTCTCCTCTTTTTCGAGATGCGCGATCAACTCCCCGTGCAGATCATCCATCAGCCTGTCGATGGCAATCAACTCCGGCGCGTGTTCTCCATGCTTGGTAGCAAGCTTATGTGCAAGCGCGGCGAGGCGCGGTAGCTCCTGGCGCACCAGTCGGTGATGGCGGCGCACGATGTACTGCACCAGCTTCTCCAGTGCCATTGAAGCTGGATCGACCGGCGGCGCACCGTTCTGTTCGGCATCGGCAGCTGCAAGCTTTTCCAGCACCTGCTCCACTGAAAGCTGCAGGCTCGAGCAAGCCTGCGTTAAAGACTGGTTCGCGCTCGAGCACAGGTCAATTTCGAAGCGCTGCAAAACTAAAGCGGCTGAAGCCTGCGACGCGAGAATCTCGCGTATGGATTGGGTTGCGGTGGCCATAAAGAACTCTCCACTGCAACACTAGCGATTCGCGGTTCTGATGCCAGTAACTTATGTCACTCGCGCTTGATTTTCTCAGCCTGCGGATTCAAGCTGAGCGGTAAGCCCTTTGATGTCGCGCACCACGATATGCCGTGCGTCAACGTCCAGCAATCCCTCCGCCTGCAGCCGCATCAGATTCCGTGAAATCAATTCGCGGACTGTCCCAAGCTGGCTGGCAAGTTCCTGATGCGTAGAAGGCAGCTGGAACTCAATACCACGCTCGGTCTTCGTGCCTTGAGACTGCGCAAGCTTCACCAGCATCGCAATCAGGCGTTGACGAATCGTGGTGAACGAGAGCTCCTCGATAATCCCGACCAGGCGACGAAGCCGCGCCCCAACCTGTGCGAGCACCTTCAACGCCACCTCAGGATGTTCAAGACAGTAAGCGTGGAAATCGCGACGCGAAATGAATGCGATTTCAGCGTCTTCTGTCGCGCTCGCCGAGGCTGGATATGGCCCACCATCGAAGACCGGAAGCTCCGCAATCGTATCGCCGGGGCCGTTAAGGGCAAGCACCTGTTCGCGGCCGTTGACCGACGTCTTGAAGATGCGGACCTTGCCGCGGGCGATGATATGCAGGCCGCTGCATGGTTCACCTTCAGAGAACAGCAATTCGCCCGATGCAAACAGTTTCCGCACCGTGCGCGCGGCAAGAAGCTGCAATTCGTTCGGCGAAAGGTCGGCTAGAAGAGGAGCCTTTGCGAGTACCTGGGCAAGATCGATCCGTGGCGTGCTCACGCTGGGATTCTAGCAGCAAGAGACCTTAGTCACTGCGAGCCGCCGGAGCCGCCGGTTGTCATAGAGAAGTAGCTTGCAGCATCGTCAACACATCTAAAATAGGGAAGGGATCAACGGCATGGGAATTCAGATAGGCGCAAAGCCGGACGCGGGGTTCGACGATCCGATCGGGATGCTGAAGGACTGCCATCGCCGCATCGAGCAGTTCCTGCATGTGCTCTGCCTCGTGGTGGAGCGCGCGCCGGGCCGGAACCTCACGGACGAAGAAGCCGCCGCCGTGAAATCGGCGCTCGCCTATTTCAAGGTTGGTGGCCAGCGCCATACTGCCGACGAAGAAGAGTCGCTGTTTCCCCGCATGCGCGCCGGGCAGAACACCGCGACTGCGTTGAAGGAAATCGAAGCCCTCGAATCAGACCATCGTCAAGCGGACGATTTGCACGCGGCTGTCGAGAAGCTGTATACGTCCTGGCTCGAAGGCAAGACATTGAGTACGGAAGATGAGCAGAGACTGCGTGCCGCAACCGAACGCTTGAAGCAGCTCTACGAAGGTCACATCCGCATCGAGGAAAACCTCGTCTTTCCGCGTGCGGCCCAGGGTCTCGACGATGCAGCACTTGCCCAGATCGGCCAGGAGTTTCGCGCACGCCGCAAAGAATACTAGCTCAAAGAACAGCGGCGGACCTCTCAGAGATCCGCCCTTTGCTTTGCCGAAACGCGGATGCCTGACCACCTACATCCCAGGATGCGCGAGTTGATTGGCGCGCGGCACCAGGTGCATGTACACCTGCTCAGGAATGTTGGTCCGCCAATGATTGGTGGCGCGCGCAACCAGGACCACCCCGAAGAAAAAGTACGCGAGCACAGCGCAAACCAGTGCCGGTTTCAGCGAGCGTCGACGCCACCGTTCGGCCGCGGTTGCCGCCTTACGAGGAGGCAGCGCGAATTGTAGCGCATCCTGCGCGGGACAGACTGCCACGCAAGCCATGCACGCAGTGCATTCAACCGTGCGAATCTGAACCAGTTGATCGACCGCGAGCCCCGCCGGGCAGGCCTTCGAGCATTTCGAGCAATCGATGCAGGCCTCTGCGTCGCGGCGAATCTTCACCGGGCTCAGCAGGGAAGCCAGCCCCATCAGCGCTCCATAAGGGCACAGATAGCGGCACCAGAAGTTCTGCACCAGCATCGACAGGAGCACGAGCAGAGCGATCACAACGGCGGCCGTGATGCCCATATCGCGGAAGAAGTTCATCATCTTCACATCGACAAGCAGACCGTAGGGTGTCTGCATGAATCCATCGAGTGCCTCGGCCGACATCACGCCGATGACGGCAACGAATAGCCCGAGAAGAACGTACTTCAATCCGCGCAGCGGTATATCGAACCATTTGGGCAGACGCAGGTTGCGGCCAAACACTCGCCGCCCGATCCGCCAGAGATACTCAGAGAACGTGCCTACAGGGCAGAGCCACGAACAGAACGCCTTCTTCAGCAGAATGCTCATCAGCATGAAGCCAATGAACAGGTACATCGCTGCTGGGTGAATCTCAGGAACGCGGCCCGTAACCAGCAGGTACTTCGTGTTCATCAGTCCTGCGATTGGAAGCCAGCCCTCAACGCCCGCTGGCCGTGGCATGCTCAAACCAACCCCGCCCCGCTCGTAAAAACGCGCCCAGAGGTAAAACTGTATCCCGAGCCAGCCGTTCAGGAGCAAAAAAAGACCCTGCACGATGTGCCGGGTGCGCTGTGAGGTGTCCCGTCCGAAGCGGCGGATGAAAGGCTTTTTGCTGGGGAACTGTACCGGTGCTGCGGCTTGTGTGGCCATGTTCTTGTCTCTATGCCCCAACCCTACAGGCCAGAGCAAACACGAGCAGCGACTTTGGTCACACGATTGAAACTGCCGGATATGGAGGACTTACTGCGCAATCACGATTGGGGCGCGCCAGAAGTTTGCCTTCGAGGTCGCAGGATCGAGCACAGTTACCTGGCAATCGTAGCGGCCCGGTTTAAGGCCTGCTGCACTTACGCTGAAATTCAGAGGAGTTACGCCCAGACGCGTTGCGGAATTGGGATTCACGGCAATCGGTTGCGTCTTGAAGGCTTCAGCTCCGTTCGAATACAGCGTGACAAACGCCATCAGGGGATCAGTTGCAGGAGCCGGTGTTGCATTGACCGGCGTCGCCGCGGCACCACCGGCCGAAGGTTTATAGGCCTGCAGATACACATAGATGTCGCGATTCTGCGCGAAAACGCGCGTTACGCTGGGCACCAGTTTCTTGCCATCCTGCACCAGCGGGTTGACGGCGTTGTCCTTCGCTCGTTCCTTGGCCTTCGCAGCGTCGTAGATTGCGTCCTTCATGTCCACCCGCTGACTGCTTAGAACGACCGAGCTGATGGGAACGCGCTTCTCTTCCTTGTTCAGGTTCGGAATAACAAACGTCGTCTGATAGGTCCCGATCCGTCCCGTCTCATCATCGCGCGCAAGGAACTTGATCATGTACCTGCCCGGCAGCAGCGTGAATCCAGTGTCGTACTCAATCGGCCGATGCGCAAGTTCGGCTGCCGTCGCGTCAGAAAGTTTGATATTCACGAAATCGCGCACATTGCTCACGGTGGTGCCGCCAACCATGTCCTTGATTTCACCGACAAAGTCGATCAGCGTATGCTCCGCGCCGCCGCGCTTGGCCAGCGCCAGTTCGCGCCCCGGAATTTTGACGATGATCGGCACAAAATACTCGGCGCGATTCAGTTGAAAGTGATCGATCTCCATCGCGATCGACAGTTCTGTAATCGGGTCCTCCAGCATCAGCGCGTCTTCCAGCTGACGCTCCTTGTCAACTGCAGTGAACTTGCTGAATTCCTTATCGGCGTAGTAACCCTGCCTGTAATCCAGCTTCGCATCGAGCGTTTGATTGTTAAGCCCAATTTTGACGCGGCGGAAGTGCCCATTCTTTGCAGGATTTGTCGTGTAATAACCAATGATGTAGTAGTCCGAAATCGAATCCTGCGCCTGCACGATTCCCCGATCGAGATCATTGGCATCCAGCAGCGCTTTGCCGCCGGTATCGGCCGCAAGCGAATACATCGTGTCTTGCGACATCTTGAATTCAAAGCTTACCGCGTTTGCTGCCGCGCCGGTGTAGATGCTGGCGTTGCCCTGCGATCCCTGCGTGGCATCTCCCAGCGGAGCCTCAGCGACCAGCCCGCGCGCATCGATCGGCCAGAACGAGACACCAGCCTTGATAGCCGCGTCCACCGTGGCATGTAACTGCGCCTGGTTGTCGACGCCATTGAGCCGCAGCCCGCCTGCAAAATAGATCAGCGACTTCTTCTCATTGAGCTGACCCAGTATGTGCGCAGCAGTTTGCAGTGCGGATAGCTGGCGGTCGGTGTTGAAGATGTTGAATTCGCTATCATCCTGCCCGAAGGCGGAGCCGGTGTCGGAGCTGCTCGCGTCGTCCACCTCTTCTGCAAAATCCTGTCCTTCGCCCACGATCAAGGTTTCTAGAATGCTCAGCAGCCGGTCGCGATTGGCGGTAAAGTCCTGCAGGATGTCGACCGAGCCGTTCTGGTAGCGCATGATCGCCACCATGTCGACTGACGTCATCTGCGTGCGAATAAACTTCTGGGCCGCCTGCAATGCTCGCATCTGGTCGGCAGGTCGCATCGCCGACATGTCGAAGTAGAGCGCCAGCAGGCGGCGATTCTTGTAGCGCTCATTCTCCGTAGTCTCGGGAGCGATGCGTTCGCGGGCGAGGCTCTTGTAGATCTTCACATCTTCGTCGGCGCGTTTCGACTGCGGTAGAGGCTTTGCGTTCGCGGCGAGGTCCTGGTGTTCGAAAAATTTGATCGTCTGCGGTACGTTGTCTTCCGTTACCGTGAAATCGTTGGCCGTGAGCCCATGAATCGGATTGCCTTGCTTGTCTTTCACAACAACGGCTTCCACCACAAGCTGCACTTTTACTGACAGCGTGTAGTTCTCCTGCGCGTCTTTGGGCCGATTCTGGCCGATCTGTTGCGCGTTCGCTGCCGTAGCGAACGCAATCGTCAACAATGCAGCGGCGAGTCTGCGCATATCAGAACCTCACCCGCATCGTGACCTGCAAACTGCGCATCTGGCTCGGCGATTGCTGCAGGCCGAACTGCGCACTTTGCACAACCGTATTCCAGCTGCCGAACACAGGGTGATTCAGCAGATTGCTCGCGTCGATGCGTACATCCATGTAGAAGTGCTTGTTAGGCCTGAACGTTCTCTGCATCGCTCCATCGAGGCTGAAAGTGTTTGGGCCCGTGATCGAGTTGCGTCCCGCATTGCCCCACGTACCTGCGATCGGGGCTGTGAACGCCGATGCGTTCAGATGCGCGCCATTTTGTCCGCCGTAGATCGGAGCCCCCGTCAGATCAGGTCGCAGCGGACCGATCCAGCCTGTGCCGGGAACAGCGGCAGGAAATGTGGCTGTCTCCGGCATGCCCGTACCCACCGAGAGCTGCGTCATCAGGGTCCACTCTTTTAGCGCTCTTCCGCGCCATCCGCCCAGCAGCGTTCCTCCTTCGAGACCCTGGCCCGTGGTGTACTGCGCCTGAAGATTCAGCAGATGTCGCTGGTCGAAGCTCGACAGCGATCGTTCTGCTCTAAGGTCCAACCAGTTTTGGGCCACTTGTGCATTGCCGGCAGTTGCCTGCGTAGGCTCGGCTGCAAACTGCGTCTGCGCCGCGCCCGACTGGTATCCCTGGCCCCCGAGCGCCGCGTCGTTGTCTATCGATTTCGAATAAGTGTAAAGCAGCATCGCAGCGAAGCCGGCCCGCAACCTGCGCCGCAACTGAAGTTGGCCGGATTGCCGTATCGAGTTTCCGCCTGAGGTTTCATAGAGAAACCCTGAAGGACAATCCGGGCACGGATCCACACCGTCGATCGGGTAGCTGTTGGGCAGAAACTGCTGAACGCCGTGTGTGCCCTTCACTCCCATATAAGTCGCAGTCATCTGCAGCGCCCACGGCAGATCGCGCTGTACGGCGAGTTGCCACACTTGTGCGTAGCCGACTCGGAAGTTGGGATCGATGCCGAAGGTGTCCGGCGTGGTTGTGCCGCATTGCGTGAACCCGTCGGCAAGCGTCAACGGACACGCCGCACTGTTCTGCTGCTTCAGGCTCTTCGACAGCGGCGCCTGCTGCGCCAGTTGCAGCATCGGCGCTAGATACACAGAGGTGTCGTGATAGATGCCGTATCCACCGCGAACCACGATCGTAGATGCCGGTATCGGTCGCCACGAGAAGGCGATGCGAGGCTCGATTCCCGATCGGTCCGGATGTACGAGCGATCGAGGATAGGAGCGGCCACTCACCGCCCCCCGGGGATCGGACGCAAGCACAGGCGCCACCTGCGCGAACCCTTGCGCCACGTCGATATTGACGAGACGATCCTTCAGCTCCGTCATCGGTCCGCCGTATTCGTAACGCGCGCCCGCATTGATGGTGAGGCTAGGCATCACGCGCCAGTCATCCGTTGCGTACGCGTCGTAGACGGTTTGCCGGAAATATTTGTCCGGGTTGCCAAAGGCGATGGAACTCGTATCGGGAACGCCGATAAGGAAGTCGGCGAAGTCTGATCCGGTCGCGGCACCCGTAAACCCGAAACTTCCGCGCGGGTCTTGCTGAAAGAACTCATTGAACTGCTGTTTGCGCAGGTCTCCTCCCACCGTGATGTTGTGCCTGCCGCGATACAGACCGACAGAAGCCGAATAACCGTCCGTGCGATTGCGATTGAAGGCATTCTGCGCATCGGAGAGGGAAGCGATGCCGCTGTTGAAGCCCAACGCAGGCGGACCCCAGTTTGCAGGAGTCTGATCGTTGCCGGTCACCCCGGCCTCTCCGGAAATGTTCTGCCGGTTCTCAAACTCCGGCCGCACCAGCGCGCGCAGTCGACTGAAGTGATAGCCCGTATAAAAGAAGAGGTGCGGATTCAGTCGATGCGACCAGTTGACATTCGCGTTCAACCCAAGCGTGTCCGTTGTATCGACAAAACTGAAAAGATTCACGGAGTCCCCGCGAATGCTCTCAAGATTGAACGTCCCATATACCTGGTCGCGTCGGCCGATCGTCTTGTCCAATCGCGATTGCACAAAATCCTGGTGGCTGCTGTTAAGAACGGGTATCTGGAAGTTGTACAACGGATTCCCGGTGACGTTCGGCAGTGGATAGAGATTGAGCAGCGCGGCGGCCTGCGGGCTGACCGGCACCTGACTGTTCGCGAATGGCTGGCCTGTGCTGGGATCAATGATCGTCGCAGGCTGTCCCGGTGCGCCAGCGAGATTACCGGCTCGTTCATCGAGTGTAGGCACCAGCGCGGATTGCGTCAGTGCCGTGTGGTTGCGCGTCCACTGATAACCCACAAAGAAGTTGGGGCCGTTGCGCGGCATCAGGTGCGGAATCCTGAGCGGTCCGCCAAACTCAAACCCAGCTGTGAAGCGGTCGTAGACCGGTTTCGGTGTCGAGAAGCCGCTCAGCGAATACTGCCGTGCATCCAGCGCGGAGTTGTCGAAAGTAAGCCGGAAGCTGCCGTTATACAGATTGTGGCTGTTGAATCGCCGATTGCCGAACGCCCTGTCCAGCGAGTATTGCGAGGTCGCTGCGTTGTTTACGCTCCCGTTCACGAGGAAGCCATCGTTGCTGTCCTGGTTCGTCTCGCTCGCAGGTTTCGGAATGTCGGTCGAACCGGGCTGTGCTCCCGGACCATCCGCCTTCTTTTCAGTCGATGCCGTCAGTTTCGGAGCAGTGGGGGCCGGCGGCGGAGCAGTCGCCAAAGCCTTCAACTCCGCCATTGGCAGCAGTTTCAGTTCCCACTTTGCCGGCGCCATTTGCGGCGCAATCGTGACGTCTGCCTTAAGGGTCTCAAAGCAGAGCATCTTCACTTCGATCTTCCAATCGCCGTCCGATAGATCGGCGAAGCGGAAAACGCCACCTTGATCCGTCGTCACGCTAATGCTCTTGTCGCCCTGCGTCGCCGTCACGGTCGCGCCGGGTACGGGCAATCCGCCAAAGTTGACCTGTCCTGAGTAAACCGAGGCGCGCGCAAGCATCGAACCACACGCGCATAGGATCACGACGATCAGGAATTGGCTGATCCTGCGTACACGCATTTTTCGTTCACAACTGGGCTGTAGGCTCAATTGGGGGAAGGCCCTCTCGTCAGTTTTCCGTGGGCAGGTCGATGTGGTCGATCACGATCACATCCACTTTGCCCTTTTCCGACTGCAGTTTCAAGCCGAGTTGTTCCTCCAGCGCGGTGAAAAGGGTCGGTCCGTTCGGGTCTACAGACGCATCCATCTGGGGCGGCGGCCCGCCACCATCGGGACCAATCCGAGGCATCGTGCTCTCATCCGGTGTCCACTTCAGGCTGAAATCGTAATTGCCGGTCAACCCCGTCTTGTCGACAACAGAGCGTCCAACCAGCGCTGAAAGCGCGTGCGCGAGGAATTGCATTCCTCCGCCATTTGCGTCGATTTCGCCAGGGCTCATCCGCATCATGCCGGGACCACCTGGGCCGGGACCTTGCCGCGATAATCCAGCTGCACGTCCGGGGCTATCAGGGGCTGCAGGGCCGCCGGGCGCACCGGGTGCTCCGGGCGGAGGCGGCGGTGGGGCGGTAGAGACCTTCAGCTTCGAGCCGGCTTTTGCAACGACCAGCGAATACATGGGCAACTCGCGCGTCTCATGGTGGTACTTCAAACCGAATCGCTCCTCAAGAAGCGGCAGCAGCATCGCGCGTCGTTGCTCCATCTTGAGCTTGTCGAGTTTAGGGGCATCCTCCGGCGCGACTTTCGCGGCGATATCGAAGCGTTTCGACTGCACCCAGTCGGGCTCGCCGATGATCCGATCGCGCTCGACCCCAAAAGCCTGCTGCAGCAGCATCTGTGGCTGAACTCCGTTGAACTCCGCGCCATCGGGCGTCATCATCATCCGAATCCGCCCACCCTCCTCCGTCGATGGCTTGATGGTTGCCACCTCGTACTTCGGCAGATCCGCGGTTGCGGCGTATCCCTTCGTCTCATCGCCGGTAATTGCCGGCGCCTGCCCGTGCAATACTCCGAACCCAATCGGCCCCGCAACGAGCAGCAGTCCGGCCGCAAACAGCAGCCATTTGCGGCCGATGCTCAGCGCCGTCCCCGACCGCTGCGTCATGATGCGCAGCACGCGCTGTTTCAAATCGGCCCCGGACACTCCGGAGACGCATGAAGCCGCAGGCTCCATGCAAAACGAGCAGACCGTAAGGATGCTCTCCGCATAAGCTTCCGGCCGCGCGCTCTGCTCCAGCACTCGCTCATCGCATGCCCGCTCTCGTTCTTCGCTCAGTCGCGTGCTCATCCACCTCACAAGGGGATGGAACCAGAACATCGCCTCAACGAAGGAGTGGATTGCAGAGGTCAAATTGTCGCGACGCCGTACATGCTCCATCTCGTGCGCCATGATCGCCTCGATCTGCACATCGCTGAGCCTGTCCGAAAGCCCGGCTGGCCAGAGCAGAACCGGCCGCACAATGCCGAAGATTCCCGGCTCCATTCCACTGGAAGACAGCAGCAGAGGGATGGACCGCCGGATGCCCGCGCTGCTTTGCGCATGAACAAGCGCATCGAACTCACGTCCGCTGTTGATTGGTTCAGCCCCACGCGCCATCTCCGACGCGCTCCTCCATCCCGCGATCCATTTCAAAAGCAGTACAACGAATCCGCAGAGCCAGACTGCGCCCGCGATGATCCACACCACGTTGAGCGAATGCGCCTGCGATCCAGAAGACGTGGCCTGAATCGGATCGATCGGCGCCTGCCTGATCGGACGCGTGAACTCCTCCACAATCGTGAATATCTGCACATCGCTGCCAGCGATGGGCCTGGACCACAGTCCACCCACAAACGTCAGCACTTGGAACGGCAACAGGAACTTAACGGAGGCAACAAGCCAGATCGCATGCCGCACACGCGCCGAGTTGTTGCCAAGCGCGAGCGTAAGCATCCATGCCGCCAGCGCCACAGCTGTCGATTGCCAGAGGTGATTGAGCAGCGCGGCGGTCCACCCGGATGTCAGTAGTTCGGACGTCATCACGATTCACGCTCCTTGCTGAGATTGCGAAGCAGCCGCTCCGCCTCTTTCACGTCGTCAAGCGACAGCTTGCCTGACTCGATCAGATGCGTCATCACCGGCTGCGCGCGGCCGCCGAATAGCGCAAGCAAGTCATCCATCAGCCGTCGCTGTGCCGAATCACGTGAGATAGCAGGTGCGAAGATGTGAAAGTTTCCTACCTTCTTGAGACGATGCACCACGCCTTTCGCCTCCATCCGGTAAACCGTGGTCTGGATGGTGGTGTATGCGGGCCGCTTCTTCTCCGGGAACGACTCCTGGATCTCGCGAATGGAGCACTCTGTCTTCGCCCAGAGTGTCTCCATGATCTTGAATTCAAGCTTCGATAGTTTGGCTGCTGGCACCTTATCTCCTACAGATGTAGTAATAGGTACCACGCTTGTTTGTTTCCGGTCAACACCACTCGTCACAAAGTCCCGTGAGGATTCCGTCGTCGATCTTAGTTAGCGCTTGGTTTATCCGCGTGATCAATCACGATCACATCATCCGGAACCTTTGCCGGGCCCATTTTCAGCCCCAGCTGTTCCTGGATCGCGGTGTAGAGCCCCGGAGGAGCATTGGCCTCATCTTTCGGCGGCTGCACCGTCACGCCCGTCCCGCGAAACTGGCCGAACTGCGATTCGTCAGGAGTCCACTTCAGTTCGAAATCGTATCTGTCCGTGAGCCCCGTTTGGTCCACAACCGGCCGATCCATCACGCCGGATTGCATCCACTTCGCAAAATCCGCCATCGATTGGTTGCGAACCGTGAGGTCGCCAAGCTGTCTGAAAAAGAAGGCCGAGTTTTCGCCCGGAGCGGACTCGTTCTTCCTCATCTTCAGTGGCCCGCTCCCCACAGAAATGACATAGACAGAGAGCTCTTTTTTGTCGTGATGGAACTTCAATCCGAAGCGATCTTCCAGCAGTTTCTGAACCATCGTCGCCATCTGCTTCTGATTAGGCCTGCCCTCCACATCGGGTTTCGCCTCGATGTCATAGAGGTCGACCCCGAACCACTCGGGCGCGCCGATGATCTGTTTGGCATGAAAGCCATATGCAAATGCGATCAGATCGTTCAGGTTGGTATTGATCGTTCTGAACCGATCTGCCTGAAACCCGAAACCTTTTCCCGGTCGGTTTGGAACGCTTGGCTTGATGGTCGCCACCTCGAAGCTCGGGTTGGCATCCGCTGCCATCGGGGGCACCGGCGGAGGAGGCTTGGGAATCTCCCACGCTGTTTCAGGCGTGGCGCGAGTCATCACGAACGGTATGGGATTGGGGCCCTGAGTCCAGGTACCGTCGATGGTCTTGCCATCGCCGCTAAGCTTTCCGTTGAAGGTGCCGCCAATCAGCTTTACTTCCATCTTCACATCGGAACCGGTAACCGTCACGGCGTCTATCTTCAACGGCTGCCCACCCTGATCGATGCTGTAGAACATGCCCTGGTAGGCGCCCTTCTCATCCTTGTTGATTTTCGCCACAATGCGCAGGTCGCGGCCCGCGTGCAGCGTGCCCTGCCACGTGTCGGCGATGTCATGGGCCGAAGCAGGCGATGCCTGCGCTGGCGCCTGACTCGCGTTGGCTGAACTTCCGACGCCAGTACAGAAGATGACGGCAGCAATGAAAGGACCTGTGAACAGCTTGTGAACGAGGCGACCCAATAGAGGATTCATCAGCATTGGCATTTTCCTTTGTACCGGAAGGCCAGACACAGCACGCGATCCAGTTGGTTTTGGGAACGTGCTGAGAATACACGTATCCGGGCAATTGCGCCGGATTTTGTGACTGCGGGTGAATCGTTTTACGTTCGGTCATCGAACCGGCATCGCGGTGTCTAGGGCTCTACCACCGCAATCGCAAACCCGTCGTAGCCTTTGGCGCCAACAGTTTGCAGCACCGTGGTGCTGAGCCGAGGTTCCTTTGCCACCAGTTCTGTGAAGCGTCGAACGCCCTGGATGTTCGGATCCGGATTGTCAGGGTCGATCACCTTGCCATCGCGAACCACATTGTCCGCGACGATCACGGTGCCTGGCCGCGACAGCTTCAGAGACCACTGAATGTAGTCGGGATAGCCGGCTTTGTCCGCATCGATGAAGATGAAATCGAACGGGCCCGACCCTTCGGCAACGAGCGCTGCCAGCCATTCCGATGCGGGCCCAACGCGCAACTCAACCCGGTCTGCCAATCCGGCGTTGTCGAGATTGCGCTGGGCGATCTCAGCGTGCCGCTTCACCAGTTCGAGCGTAATCACTTTCCCTTCGACGCCAACGGCCCGCGCGATCCAGATGGTGCTGTACCCGCCCAGAGTCCCAATTTCCAGAACCCGGCGAGCGCCGGTCGCGCGAATCATCAATTCCAGAAATTTGCCCTGCAGCGGTGTCACATCAATCGCCGGCAGTTCAGCTTTGCGATTCGCAGCGAGCGCTGCATCGAGCGCCGAGTCAGCAGGGATCAGGGCGTCTGTAAAGAAAGCATCAACCTTCTTCCAAAGTTCAAGGGATTCTTCGGGCAAGCAGATTCTCCGGGGAAGTGAAGTTCGCGATCTCGATCTCTGGCGCGGCTTACTTGTCGCGAGCGACCACGAAATCCGGCACCCACAGCAAAGCCCGCTTGAAGTCCGAATCGGTGAACGCGGCGAGAGCATGGCGCGATTGCTCCGCATAACGATCCGCTGCAGCCATGGCGTATTCCACGGATCCGTTGCGGCGCAGAATCTCGCGAATCTGCTCGCGGCTCACATACTCAAAACTGCGGTCATCCAGTACCCGCTGAATCGTCTGCCGCTCTCTTGCCGTGCCGTGATCAAATGCGTGAATAACGGCCAGCGTGGTCTTGCCCTCGCGCAGATCGCTTGCGACTGGTTTGCCCAGCACCTCTTCGGTCGCTGTGAGGTCGAGCACATCGTCGACAATCTGAAACGAAAGCCCGACCGCGCGCCCATAGGCTGCAAGCTTCTCTTCTTGCGCTTCGCTTGCTCCGGCAAGCACTGCACCCAGCCGCATCGACGTCGAAAACAGGCATGCTGTCTTCCGAAAGATCAGGTCGTAGTACTCGGCTTCCGATACGGCTTTGCCCAGCTTCTGAATCTGCAGCAATTCCCCTTCGACCATCTGCTGTGTCAGGCCGATGAGCAACTCCAGCACCCGCAGGTTCTTCTCTTCGAGAGCAACCTTGAAGGCCTGCATATACAGCCAGTCGCCGGCCAGCACGCATTTTTCGTTGCCCCAAGTCGTGTTCGGCGAGGGCCTGCCGCGTCTCGTTTGCGCTCCGTCGATGATGTCATCGTGCACCAGCGTGGCCGTGTGCACCATCTCTACAACCGCACCGAGCCGGATCGCACTCGGTCCCGAGTAGTCCAGCAGATGCGCAGTGAGAAGCAATAGCGACGGGCGAATGCGCTTGCCTCCGCCCTCCCGCAGATACTCGGCTATTTCCGTGATGGTGCTTACGCTGGAAGCGGCGTCGCGCCCCAACTCCTGCTCAATGGCTACGAGGTCTTCCCGCAGCAGCTCGAAAACCTCTTTTGCCGTCGCTATCGCCAGGGTGCTCAAAGTTGCAATCGTCCCGCGCCTTCAGTTGGTCCGGTAGTTGGTGAACGTCAGCTCAACGCCAAGATCCCGCCCCCGCAGGGTTGCGATGATGGCCTGCAGGTCGTCGCGATCTTTGCCGGATATCCTCACAGTATCGCCTTGAATGCTCGCCTGCACCTTCTTTTTTGAGTCTTTGACAATACGGACAATTTCCTTGGCCTTTTCCGTGGGTATCCCCTGCTGCAGCGAGATCTTCTGCCTTACGCTCTGGCCTGCCGCCGGTTCAACCTTTCCATAGGTCAGGTTCTTCAGCGACACGCCGCGCTTCACCAGCTTCTGGCCAAGGATTTCTTTCACAGCTTCGAGCTTGTATTCGTTCGAGGATGCCATCTGGATGGCGTCATTCCCCTCGAGATTGATCTCCGAGTGCGAGTCCTTCAGATCGAAGCGCTGGCGAATCTCTTTCATCGCCTGGTCGATCGCGTTGCGCACTTCCTGCATGTCCACCTTGCTGACGATATCGAATGAATTGTCCTGGGCCATGGTTCCGTTCCTCGAATTGCCTGGGTTGCTGACCTTACGCTCTCACGGGCGGTGCAACTCTATCAGTTTCCCATGCCGACCGGAAGATTGAACAATCGCCTGAAGTTTCTTGTGGTTGCGGCAGCAATATCCTCCACAGAGACGCGATGCAGTTCGGCCAAAGTTTGCGCGGTTTGGATCACGTAAGCAGGCTCGTTTCTCTTGCCCCGCAGTGCGTTTGGCGCAAGCCACGGTGCGTCAGTTTCCACGAGAACACGGTCAATCGGCACCCTTGCGGCAACGTCGCGCAGAGGCTGCGCCTTCTGGTACGTCACATTGCCGGCAAACGAGATCAGAAACCCAAGATCGAGCGAACGTTTGGCTTGTTCCCAACCTCCGCCGAAACAGTGCATTACGCCGCTCAGGCCCGTGGCGGCCCAGTGTTCATCGAGCACCTCAAACAAGTCTTCCCATGCATCAGCCGATTCATTGGTCCCGCGGCAATGGATCAGGATCGGCCTTTTCCTCCGGGCCGCAATCAGGAGTTGCGCGATAAGCCCTTCCCTCTGAACAGGATGAGAGGCGCCCTCGTGATAGTAATCAAGGCCGATCTCCCCGCAGGCAATCACTTCCGGCTGAGCCAGCAGGTCATCTAACTTGGCAAGCGCGCCTTCATCTGCCTCCGGAGTGTTGTGCGGATAGATTCCGGCGCTCGCATAAAGCTTCGGCATCCCCGGCTTGCCATTGAATTGCCGGCAAATGTCGAGCGCCTGGTGCATCTCAGCCGGCCTTTCGCCGATGCCGATCGCGAGTATCAAACCAACCCCGGCATCAGCCGCCCGCCGCAGCATCTCTTCACGGTCACCGTCATAACGCGGGCTGTCGAGATGCGCGTGCGAATCAATCAGCAAAACGGGCGTTCCCCCACTCCCGGCGTCCAACACCGGTTTTTAAACTGACAACTGAAGAATGAAAAACTGCTGCCTCTACTTCAGCCGTGCCCCGAGTGGCACATCCTCAAGAAACCCCGCAAGCACCGGAGCGCCGTCCGGCGGCAGCGAAGCCGCAAGCAGCATCCCATTCGATTCAAGGCCCCGCATCTTGCGCGGAGCGAGATTCGCGACAATCACGATCTTGCGCCCAATGAGTTTCTCGGGTTCATAGTACTGCGCGATTCCGGCGAGGATCTGTCGCTTCTCGTAGCCAAGGTCCACCTCGAGCCGCAGCAGCTTGTCCGCTTTCGGAATTCTCTCCGCCACTAACACTTGCGCTACCCGCAGCTCCACCTTGGCGAAGTCATCGATGCTGATGTGGTTTGTCTGCGCCGGCTGTGTCGACGCGTCCGGAGGGTTTTGCTTGTTGTCCTGCGCATCAAGCGGCTTGTTCGATGCTGCGGGCGGTGGAGTCGAGTCGAGCCGGCTGCTCGTCAACTCCGGCGGAACCTGATCTACCTTCGCGGTTGGAACCGGCTTCGCAGCGTTTCCAGGCGCTTGTGTGGGCTGCGTCGGCGCAGTTCCCGCCGGTGCATCTTCGGTACTGGCAGATGACTGCACTGATGTCGAAGATGGAGCTTCTTTCACAACCGCTGGAGTACCGGGCTGCGGCTTCACTCCCAGCGCCGATGGCGGTGCCTCTGGTGCCGCGGTCTCGTTCTTGCTCGCTGCCTCCACGGCGTTCTTGTTGTTTTCGTCTTCCAGATTCTGCATACGGGTGACTGCGTCCTTTTCAGCGCGGGGGAAGAGCGGTGCGGGCTCGCCCAGTTTCGTTCCGGGCTTCAATCCACCCCACGCAACATCGGTTAGAAACTGGGCGAG
>Ga0207654_10000229_pt1 | contig 34372 bp, 26 predicted proteins | sample KBSC64metaG_FD_184355 | JGI IMG/M metagenome (GOLD analysis project Ga0207654, IMG submission 184355) | Corn rhizosphere microbial communities from Kellogg Biological Station, Michigan, USA - KBS C6-4 metaG (SPAdes) (version 2) | ecosystem: Host-associated > Plants > Roots > Rhizosphere > Soil...
CCAGTCCGCCCAGGGCGTGCACCGCTCCCGCCCCTCCTCCATCCGCAAATCCCGATCCGATTCCGAAATTCCGGCCAAGCTGCGCGAGCCATCCCGCCCACGTCCAGTGAGCGACGAGAGGGAATACTGCCGCGCCGAGAATCGCCGCCACAGCCGCTCCTGCCAGTAGCCGCAATCGGTCCGCACCGGATCCCCATGGAATCAGCGCGATCATCGCCGCCGAAAGCAGCTCAAAAAATAACTCCAGTTGCACCCTGGGTGAGGCTGAACTCAGCCCGCCTCCGAAAAGATGCGCCGCTCCTGCCAGGTCCCACCATCTGCCCGCTGCGTGAAATACGACATCTCGTTCGCTGGTTCCCGCAATTGCGGACCCCGCAAGTACAAACGCAATCACGGCCGAAGACATCACAACAAGAGTGCCGAGCATCGACTGGGCAGCCGAACGCGAACGTCCTAATCCCGCGTTCACAAGCGCGAGGCCCGCAATCGCAAGGGGAGCAACTAGCAACAGCACCAGCATCAATGCAAACGAAGTCTCGGGGAAGGGCATTGTTGAAAGCGGCGTCATCGGTTTTCATCCCGCAGTTGCATATGTCCGCGCACTGCAACCACTAGTCCCATCACTTCAACCGCCACTCCGCACAACACAAAAGCGGCCCTCTGTCCCGCGCCTGAGAACAGGATGATCGCAGCAATCGTAAGAAAGAGACCTGCTGGCATTACCGCCAGCCCGGCGTATTTCATAAGGCTCCTTTCAGCCCATCCCGGCGGTGACGAATCTTCAGCGCACCCTTTTGGCGTGAGGAAAGATGACGCAGTGAAATCGGCGGCAGCGCTTTTATGGATTCTAAATGTCTTGATTGCTATGGTTGACGTGATTCACTCAATGCTTGTGCGATCGTGCGGCAAAATCGCATCTCTCTCGGAGAACTCACAATGTCTCTGCTCAACCGGCTGGTCCAGAATCAGCTCGGCGCTCTCTTCTGTTCTGGCAATCGCCGCGTTTCTTGAAGCTTGGGGTGATTCCTTCTTCCAGTCGGCCTTCTACCGCTCCGCGGGGGCATCAAGAGTCCTGTCCCTTTTTTGCGGTGTTTTTGTCCTCGCGCTCTACGGCTCCACTGTCAACTTGCCTCGTTGGGATTTCGGCAAGCTGCTCGGCGTCTACGTTGTCCTCTTCTTCCTCGCGGCGCAACTCCTGGCCAAACTCCGCTTCGGCCAGTCTCCCACGACGCCCATCTACGTCGGCGGATCACTGATTCTTCTCGGTGGCTGCGTAGTCGCTTTCTGGAAGGCATAATCCGCCCAACTCGGCATGCTGTCAGCGCGATAGACTTCTCTTCATCCGAAAGCGAAGCGAGAAAAACAATGCCGAAAATCTTTGCCTCTGTTGTCGCGCTCATCCTCGCCGCATCTTCCTCAACGGCGCAGCGAATCGAGGTTTCCGTCCCCTCCTCGAAGCCCTTGAACGGTCATCTCATTCTCGTCATCGCCAAATCCGATGCGCCCGAGCCGCGAAATCAACTCTCTGAGACCTACGAGTCAGCACAGGCGTTCGGCGTCGACGCGGACAATCTACAGCCCGGCACCCCGCTCGTCGTCGATTCGAAGACCTTCGGCTATCCTCGTCGTTCGCTCGCCGCTCTCGATTCCGGCGACTACTACATCCAGGCCGTCTTCAACGTCTACGAGCAATTCCGCCTCGCTTCAGGTAAGACGCTGTGGCTCCCGCCCGACAAAGGCGAGGGCCAGCACTGGAATGCCAAACCCGGCAACCCCTACAGCAAACCTCAAAAGATCCACTTCGATCCAAAATCGTCTTCGGTCATCAGGCTCACGCTCGACCAGGTCATTCCGCCTGTTGAAGGCACATCGCGCGATCCGCTTGTGATTGCCCAACAACAGCCCACGGCAAAATGGCTCAAATTCGAGCGATTCCGCAGCGCGAAGTTAAGCGCCTTCTGGGGCCGTGACATGTACCTGGGCGCGTGGATTCTGCTTCCCGACGGTTTTGAAGAACATCCAGACGCAAAATATCCCGTCATTGTCTATCAGGATCACTACCACGTTGGGATCGGCCCGGCGCAGTTCACCGCCGTTGCACCGACCGACAGCAAATCCCCTGACTTCGCGCGCGAGCAGCTCGGTTACCGTCTATTTCAGGACTGGACCTCCGGCCGCTTGCCGCGAGTCATTCTTATCTACGTCCAGAATGCAAATCCCTATTACGACGACTCGTACGACGTAGACTCCGCCAACGTAGGTCCCTACGGCTCCGCAATCAACCAGGAACTCATCCCCATCCTCGAGAAAAAATACCGCGGCATCGGCCAGGGATGGGCGCGCGCTACCTTCGGCGGATCCACCGGCGGCTGGGAGGCTCTCGCGACGCAGGTCTTCTATCCTGATCTCTACAACGGTGCCTTCGTCGCCTGTCCCGACCCCGTCGACTTCCATGCCTATCAGAACGTAGACCTTTACAACGACGCCAACGCATTCGTCCGGAAGGGCAACTTCGGTGAAGTGCCCATTCCAGGCGATCGCAAGACTGACGGCTCCATCATTGCGCTCACCGGCGATGAGTACGCCTACGAGCTTGTCCTCGGCACACGCGGCCGCTCAACGGAGCAATGGGATATCTGGCAGGCAGTCTTCTCACCCGCGGGCGACGACGGATATCCCGCCCAGATCATGGACCCGCAAACTGGCTCGATCGACAAGAACGTTCTTAATTACTGGCACGACCATTACGACCTTGCTGCCATCATGAAGCGCGATTGGCCCACGCTGGGTCCAAAGCTGGAAGGCAAGCTTCACATTACCGTCGGCGATGCGGACACGTTCTTTCTCAACAATGCCGTTCACATGCTCGAAAAACAGCTTCAGTCGACTCATAATCCGCACTCGGACGCGACCTTCCAATACGGTCCAGGCATGCCCCATTGCTACACCGGTGGACCCAGCGAATACTCCATGCGCCAAAACAATTCGGATTGGTTGCAGCGCATCCTCCCAGTCATGATCGAACACATGCTCGCAACCGCTCCGGCCGACGCCGATATCAAGTCCTGGCGCTACTGAAAAATTTCTTGCCGCGGCTACAAGAACAGTGCAAAACGGGGCCTGAAAACATACCATTTTCTGGGACACTCAGAGTGCGCGAAATTATTCCTTCGCGCCCAGTTCTTCGCGAGCGAACCAGTTTCGCTTTCAGTGGATTACAAAAAATTAAGCGGCATAAACATTTTTTATTCCCCCAAGTGTTGAGACCGTTGCAGATAGGCTCTCGGCTGCTATAGTGAACTTTCGGGGTCGTCCACCTTTCAGGTGGTATTTATCCGAAATCGAAATCTGACCATATCCTGTGTGATCGCCAGCACAGCGCGCACAATCCGACCGATTAACGAACAACAAGCAGGAAAGCATTCATGGCGCAGATCTTTGACCGCAGCTCCAATGCTTTGGCTCGAGCGAGCCTGGTGCTGACGGGTCTCATAGTGATCGCTCTCGGAGTAACACTGGACCAATTGCAGCGCTCCCCATGGGTAACTCGCCAGGGTCAACGTCCCGAACAGCCGGTCCCGTTCAGCCACAAGCACCACGTCACAGGATTGGGCCTGCAGTGCCAGTACTGTCATACGAGCGTTGAGAAGTCGAGTTACGCAGGCATTCCCCCGACGAAGACCTGCATCAACTGCCACGCGCAGATCTGGACCAATGCAGCCCTTCTTCAGCCTGTACGCGACAGCTGGGCTACCGGTGAGTCGCTCCCCTGGATCAAGGTTCACGACCTTCCCGACTACGTCTACTTCAGCCATGAGATTCACGTAAACAAAGGCCTCGGCTGCTCAAGCTGCCACGGCCGCGTCGATCAGATGCCCTTGATGTATGCGCAGAACACGCTCCAGATGGAGTGGTGCCTCGATTGCCACCGCAATCCCGCAAAGAATCTTCGTCCCACCAGCCAGATCTACAACATGGCCTGGGAAGCTCCCGCGCCAGAGCGTCCAGTGTGGTGCGCGGTAACCGGCGAGAAGACAGGCGTGCCGACCGCACAAAGCGCCAATTGCACTACCAAGGACCCAACCGGTGCAGGTCCTCAGATGGCAGCCTTGCAAAAGCCCACTCTCGAGCAGGAGAAAACCGCGACCGACGCGTCAACAGGCATTCTCCCCGCATCATTGCACTATGAGAAATTCACCACCCAGGATCAGCTCGGGCACTTCCTCCTGAAGCAGTACCACATTCGCAACCCGTACGAACTGAGCAGTTGCGAGGTTTGCCACCGATGAGTCGCGAGCCTTTGAACGGAACGAAAACAACGGGGAACACCGTGGAGATGGATAAGAGCAAGGTCAGCCTTGCTGAAAACGAAGCGACCCTCACACTTGAGCAGGTGCGCGAAAAGCTGAAGGGAACGACCGGAAAGAAGCTCTGGCGATCGATCGACGAACTTCAGAACACTCCGGAATTTCAGGCCGCCGTTGAGCGCGAGTTTCCTGCCGCTGCGCAGGAGTGGGTCGATCCGGTTTCGCGCCGCGGCTTCCTTAAGATCATGGGCGCATCCATGGCGCTTGCCGGTCTTGCCGGCTGTACCAAGCAGCCCGATGAGCCGATCTATCCCTATGTCAAGGCTCCCGAAGATCTCATCCTCGGCAAGCCGATGTACTTCGCATCCGCAAATCCATTGCCGACGGGCGCGGTGCCGCTTCTCGTCAAGAGCGATGAATTCCGTCCTATCAAGATCGATGGCAACCCTGATCATCCTTACAATCACGGTTCATCCGACGTTTTCTCGCAGGGAGCGCTTCTCGACCTCTACGATCCCGATCGTTCGCAGCACGTCACCTATGAGGGTGAAAACCGCGACTGGCCTGAATTTGCACAGGCATTCCGCGATAAGGTCGCGAGCACCAAAGACGGAACCGGAATCTACATTCTGAGTTCTACGGTCACCTCGCCAACGCTGGCCCGTCAGTGGAAAGCCGTACAGGCTGCATATCCAAAGGCGAAGCTGATCCAGTACGATCCGGCGATCGCCGGCACCTTCCTTGCCAGGGGCTACAACGTCCAGTACGACCTCACGCAGGCCGACATCATCGTCTCGCTCGATGCCGAGTTCCTCTCTGGCGCGACTTATCCCGGCTTTCACAAGCTCGTCGGTGACTACGCCAAGCGCCGCAAAGATCCCGCAAATGGCATGAACCGCCTCTATGTTGTCGAGAGCACGCCGACAACAACCGGCATGAAGGCGGAACACCGCATCGGCCTCCGCGCCAGCGAAGTCCCAGCCTTCGCCGCTGCCCTTGCAGCTCAAGTTGGAGCGGCCGGGGCAAGCGCGCTGCAATACGGATGGACTGACGAGCAGCAAAAATTCCTCGCTGCTCTCGTCAAGGACCTCAAAGCGAACGGCGGCAAGAGTGCCGTCATCCCCGGTCTCTATCAAGACGAATCGGTCGCCGCTCTCGCCCTTGCCATCAATCAGGCTCTCGGCAACGTCGGCAAGACCGTAACGGTTTCCTCTGAGCCCGCGATTCCGATACCCAGCGATCAAATCGCTGACCTCAAGGGTCTCGTCTCTGATCTTAACGCGGGTAAAGTCGACTGGCTCGTTTTTCTCAACACCAACCCGGTCTATTCCGCCCCTGCCGACCTCGGATTCAACGAGAACCTTCTCGGCAAGGCAAAGATCCTCGCCCACGTTGGTTCGCACTACGACGAGACAGGCCGCGTTTCGCACTGGCACATTCCATCCGCGCACTTCCTCGAGTATTGGTCCGACGCTCGCGCATACGACGGCACTGTCTCTATCGTGCAGCCGATGATCGAGCCTCTCTGGGGAGGTCGTAGCGCTCACACGGTTCTCCAGACGCTCCTCGACAACCCGCAGCTCAGCGCCTACGAAGCCGTCCGCGCCACGCAAAAAGACAACATAAAAGGCGATTTCGAGACTGGCTGGCGCAAGGCGCTTCACGCCGGATGGATCGAGAACACCGCCTACGCGGTCGGCGGCGCACCGAAATCTGAAACTCCCAAAGTTCCGACCCCCAATTCAAAAGACCAGCTCGAAATCATCTTCCGTCCCGATCCCAATATCTATGACGGCCGCTGGTCCAACGTCGGCTGGCTACAGGAACTTCCCAAGCCGGTTACAAACCTGAGTTGGGACAACGCCGCCATCTTCTCCGGCTCCACTCGTGAAAAGCTCAACGCCGAAGAAGACGACATCGTCGAGATCAGCGCTGCCGGCGGCACTGTCAAGGCTCCAGTGATTGCCGCTCCCGGCCACCCTGACAATTCCGTCACCGTGTACCTCGGTTATGGCCGCGAAGCAGCGGGTCGAGTCGGTTCCGGAATGGGCTTCAATGCCTATCGTGTCCAGTCTTCATCCAATCCCTTCGTCGCCACTGGAACCGTTAAAAAGGTCGATGGCAAGTGGGGAATCGCAATTACCAAGAGCCACTTCCAGGATCACCGCGCCAAGAACCTCACCGAGCACAGCAACGAGAACTGGTCTCTCGAAGGTGTCGAGGCTCTCGGACCGCGCGGCATCATTCGCTACGCCACTCTGGAAGAGTTCAAGTCAAATCCCAACTTCGCGCACGAAGGCGAAGGCCGTGATGCGCCGGAGCCAGAAACCACGCTATTTCCCAACTGGCCTTACCCGGCCAACAAATGGGGCATGTCCATCGACATGAACAGTTGTACCGGCTGCAACGCCTGCGTCATGGCCTGCTACGCCGAAAACAACATCCCCGTAGTTGGCAAGCAGCAAGTACGCATCGGCCGTATCATGCAGTGGCTTCGCATCGATGCCTACTTCGAGGGCGATCTCGCTGCTCCCCGGGCCCACTTTCAGCCGATGACTTGCCAGCATTGCGAAAACGCGCCATGCGAGCAGGTCTGCCCGGTTGGCGCAACAGTCCACACGCCGGAAGGCCTCAATACGATGGTCTACAACCGTTGCGTGGGCACCCGTTACTGCTCCAACAACTGCCCATACAAGGTGCGTCGGTTCAACTATCTGCTCTACTCCGATTACGAGACGGACAGCCTCAAGCTCATGCGCAACCCTGACGTCTCTGTCCGCTCGCGTGGCGTCATGGAGAAGTGCAGCTACTGCGTGCAGCGCATCAATGCCGCCAAGATCGAAGCCGATAAGGAAAATCGCCAGATTCGCGACGGCGAAGTCGTCACCGCGTGCCAGCAGGCGTGTCCTGCTTCGGTTATCACCTTCGGCAATCTCAACGACAAGAACAGCAAGGTAGCAAAGCTCAATCAGGACAAGCGCATGTATCAGGTACTCGCCGACCAGAACACGCGTCCCCGCACCCGCTATCTCGCAGAAGTTCTAAACCTGAATCCTGAACTCGAACAGCGTCCGGTCGAACACACGCCGGAAAAGGGTTGAAGTCACGATGGCGACTAGTGAAATTAAAAGAGGCGACCCTGGCATCGATCCCGCAACCGGAGAATTCCGCGTTGTAAACCAGGCTGAGACTTTCAAATCGGTAACGGAAAAGATCTCGCGCATTGTGCTCACACCGCACACGCCGCTCGGATGGTTGGCCATCTTTGGCATCGCGGGAGCCGGCGCGACGGTGCTCCTCGTAGCTGTAACCTGGCTCTTCCTCAGAGGCGTCGGCATCTGGGCCATCACCCAGCCTGTTGCCTGGGGCTTCGCCATCATCAACTTCGTCTGGTGGATCGGTATCGGCCATGCCGGCACCCTGATCTCCGCCATTCTTCTTCTGTTCAAGCAAACATGGCGTAACTCCATCAGCCGATTTGCTGAAGCGATGACGATCTTCGCCGTGGTCTGCGCCGGAATGTTCCCGCTCATCCACGTCGGTCGTCCCTGGCTTGGATACTGGCTGTTCCCGATTCCGCTCACCATGAACGTCTGGCCGCAGTTCCGGTCGCCACTCCTCTGGGACGTCTTCGCCGTATCGACCTACGCCACCATCTCGGTTGTGTTCTGGTACATCGGCATGATCCCCGACTTCGGAACCTTCCGCGATCGCGCAGACAACAAAGTCGCCCAGTACTTCTATGGAATCTTCTCCTGGGGCTGGCGCGGATCCATCAAGCACTGGATGCGCTACGAAACGGCATCTCTACTTCTGGCCGGTCTCGCAACGCCTCTTGTGCTCTCCGTGCATACCGTCATCAGCTTCGACTTCGCCGTCGCTGTCCTGCCCGGCTGGCACACCACCATCTTCCCGCCCTACTTCGTCGCCGGCGCCATCTACTCCGGATTCGCCATGGTGCTTACGCTTGCCATTCCGCTGCGCAAGTTCTACCATCTCGAGTCCCTCGTAACTGAGCGGCACATCGACAATATGGGCAAGGTCATGCTCGCCACCGGCTTCATCGTCGCCTACGGCTACGGCATGGAAGCCTTCATGGCCTGGTACTCGGCTTCGCACTGGGAAGCCTTCATGTTCTGGAATCGAGCATTCGGCCCCATGGGCTGGTCCTACTGGACCCTGATCTTCACCAACCTCGCATTTCCGCTGACGACGCTCTGGGTACGCAAGCTGCGCACCAATCTGACCTACATGTTCATCCTCTCCATCGTTGTGAACACTGGCATGTGGTTCGAGCGCTTCGTCATCGTTGTAACCAGCCTTTATCGTGACTTCCTGCCCTCATCGTGGGGCACCTATCGCGCAACCAAATGGGATTACATGACGTTCATCGGAACGCTCGGCCTGTTCACGACGCTGTTCCTCTTGTTCGTCCGCTTCCTGCCCATGATCCCGATGAACGAAATCCGCATGATTCTGCCCTCGGCCAAAATCAAGCCGAAAGCGGCAGCCGGAGCTGATTAACGATGCCTTCTCGTGAAGGAACCTACGGCCTCCTGGCCGAATTCGATAACCCGAGCGACCTCGTTCGCGCCGCCCGCCAGGCGCGCGAAGACGGATGGCGTCGCATGGACTGCTACACGCCCTATCCCGTAGAGGAGGCGGCAGAGGCCATCGGCTTTCATCGCAATCGCGTTCCGCTCGTGACCTTGATTGGCGGACTGATGGGTCTCGCTGCAATGTTCTCCATGGAAACCTGGATCTCGGTGATCGCATACCCTCTCAACATCGGCGGACGCCCGCTCTACTCATGGCCCGCTTTCGTCGTTCCCGCGTATGAGTGGACGATTCTCTGGGCCGGTCTCTCTGCGGGATTCGGAATGCTCGCCCTGAACGGCCTGCCGCAGCTCTATCACCCGCTCTTCAATGCTCCGAACTTCCGCGATGGCGCAACCACCGACAAGTTCTTCCTCTGCCTCGAAGCCCTTGACCCCAAGTTCGACTTGATCGAGTCAAAGCGCTACCTCGAAACCCTCAGCCCCGTTTCCGTAGTGGAGGTGGACTACTAATGCACTCCCTCCAAACCAACAACGGAACTCGGGTGCCCCATGTCTCGCTTCTGAGACGTGGGATATCACAACGTTTCGCCGTCCTTGTCGGACGGGTGCCCCAGGTGCCTCGCCTTTGGGCACCTGGGAGACCACAGAAGCTCGCAGTGCTCACTAGCCTCACCGCCATCCTTCTCATCGCCGGCTGCCGCCAGGATATGCACAACCAGCCCAAGATGATCCCGCAACGCGGCTCCGATTTCTTCGCCGATCATCGCGGTGCGCGTCCTCAAATCGTCAACACCGTCGCCCGCGGACAGCTACAGGCTGACAGCTATTTCTACACCGGTGTCGTGCAAGGGGCCAACGGCTACCGGGAAGAAAAAGATCAATTGCCGTTCCCCGCGACAATGGAAGTTCTCGAGCGTGGTCAGGAGCGATTCAACGTTTACTGCACTCCCTGCCATTCGCGTGTCGGCAATGGTCTCGGTGAAATTGTGCAGCGTGGTTACAAGCCGGCAGCGAACCTGAATGACTCGGTTCGTCGCTCGCAGCCCATCTCGCACTACTTCTACGTAATGACGCACGGATACGGCGCCATGCCCGATTACGCCGAGCAGTTAGCGCCAGAAGATCGCTGGGCCGTGGCTGCTTACATCCGCGCGCTTCAGCTTAGCCAGGCTGCAACCCAGGCAGATGTACCCTCCGGTACGCAGGTCCGTGATCTGAAAGACCTCGCAACCGAAGCCGGTCATCCCGACTACGCGCAGCCGTGGTCCTTGCCCACGTCCACCGGCGTAGAAAACTACAAGGTTCCCTCGGAAGGCAATCCCGGCAACGCACCGGCAGGTCCTCCGAATCCGAAGATCGTTATCCCTGTAACCAAAACGGCTCCAGCGGCCGCGAAGTAAGGATTGAGTTCAATGGCTCACGACGCACACGGATCATCACACGCCAAAGCGCTCCCGGCAGATCTCAGCGCGCCGGCGTTTGTCGACGGCTGGCGGTCACGCGCAATCATTGTTGGCGCGGTCGCCGGGGTCGTCGCCGTGATTCTCGCTTTTCTTGGTCAATCTCAGGATCACCTCGGCTGGGAGCACTTCATGCGTGCATGGATGCTCGGCCTCACCTTCACCTTCGGCTGGTCCGTTGGCGGTCTCGCGCTGCTCATGGTGCAGTACTGCTCCGGCGGCAAGTGGGGACTTCTTCTCCGCCGGCCCCTCGAAGCCGCCACGCGTGCCCTGCCGCTGATCTTCGCCTACTGGGTCGTCTCCGTCTTCTTCATGAAGCATCTCTATCAGTGGGCGATGTACACCAACGTCTCCGCCACTGCTGAAGCACTGAAGAACGGCCTGATCAACGAAGCGCAGGCGCATTGCCTCGACTTCAAGCGCCCCATGTTGAACCCGACGACCTATATCGTCGTCATGCTCATCTGCTTCGCAATCTGGGGACTCTACACGTGGCGTTTGAACGCGCTCGGAATGCGCCGCGATCACGAGTCGCCCGACACCACGCCCTACTGGATCAAGAAGCTCGAAAACATCAGCGGACCCGGCATCGTCGTCTACTCGCTTACGATGACCGCAGCCGTCATCTACTGGGTAATGTCCATGGACGTCACCTGGTTCTCCTCCGTCTACGGCCTGCTCTTCTTGGTCGGCGAGGGGTACTCGGTACTCGCGCTATCCATCATGACCTCCGTCAGCCTCTCCAAGGCTGAGCCGTTCCGCACCGTCCTTCGCACCACTGAGCAGCACGATCTCGGCAAGTTCACCTTCGCCTTCGTCATGCTCAACATTTATCTCGCCTTCGGCCAGTTCCTTATCATCTGGTCGGGCAACCTGCCTGAAGAAATCAACTGGTATCTCGATCGCATTCGCGGCCACTGGGGCATCATCATCACGCTGGACTTTATCTTCCACTGGGTGATCCCGTTCTCGCTCCTGCTCTCCCGCGACATCAAGCGCAACAAGAAGCGCATGATCCGCGTCTGCCAGTGGATGATCTTCGCCAAGGCATTCGACCTCTTCTGGCTCATTGAGCCCAACTTCAAAGACGCTGCGCGCAACCTGCACTTCAGCTGGGGAATCCTCGAGTACATCGCCCTTCCGGTGGCGATGGCTTCCATTTGGGTCGCATACTTCAGCCACAACCTGAGAACCCGACCACTGGTGCAGACCAACGATCCGCACGTCGCCGAGATTCTGGAGCCCGAACATGTCCACGCTTGATCACAACGAACCCGACGAGAACAAGATGCTCGGTTCCCACGGACCCAAGGACATTGACGCCTCGGCCGGCTACGAGCAGTCTGACGTCAAGGTCACGGGCATTATCGTCTTCCTTACTTCGCTCGCCATCTTTGTGGCAGTCTGCGGCGTAGTCACCTACGGCATTGGCAAGCTGATCAACGCAGAATTGAACAGGGAAGACGGCCCAAATACCAAGTGGACCACCGACGCGGACGCGCAAATCCGTACCCTCGGCAACCTGCCCACCAATCCCGACCTTCAAAACAAGATCGCGGAGATGACAAAGAGATTCCCCACGCCCCGGGTTCAGACCGATGACGGAAATGTCGACGTCGCCGACCTTCACGCGCGCGAAGACCTGCTCCTTGATAACTACAGCTATGTCGACAGATCGCAAGGCAAAGTAAGAATTCCGATTGAGCGCGCTATGCAGATCATCGCGCAGAAGGGTCTCCCGGTCGCTCCAGCAGTGCAGGAAGCGCCGCTCCTCGCAAGAGACCAGAAACCAACGATCACGGTGCCGCTCACGAGCGGTTTCGCGCGCACCGGGTATGAACAAGACCTCGCCGCATCACAGAAGGCCGAAGAGTTGTACACGCACGAGGGTGAAGGAAACGGTACAGGTACCCGCACCCAGGAAACAAAGCCCGAGTAGCAGAAGAACGTTTCAGCGAAGCGAAAGTGGCATTGGTCACGACACGAATTTGTAGTGCGAGATCGAGCAAGAAGGAAACGAAAAGCGTCAGGGCACGACTTTAGTCGTGCCGAACAGGCAGCAAAAAGGATGGGGCTTTAGCCCCTGAGAAAAGCGGCAACTCACCGCAAAAGGTATTTGCAGTATGAAAAGTCGTAACAGCGCGAACAACACCAGGCGAGCAGGCCGGTTTATGGCCGCCGCTTTCCTGTGCCTGGCCGCGCTGACGCCATCTCTGGCACAGGTTTCCCGCTACGACGAGAAGCAGGTCGGCCCTACCAACGAGAAACCAAACATCCTGAATGCAGTCGGAATCGCTCAGCACCTCAATGAGCAGGTCCCGCTTGATCTCACCTTCACGGACGACACCGGCAAGCAGGTCCAGCTCGCGAGCTACTTCGGCAAGAAGCCCGCAATCCTGGCGCTCGTCTATTACCAATGCCCGATGCTCTGCTCCGAGGAGCTCAACGGTCTCACCAGCGCGCTGCAAATGGTCGACCACGTTCCGGGCCGCGACTTCAATATCATCGTCGTCAGTATCGATCCGACGGAAGGTACAGATCTCGCCGCCGCCAAAAAGCGAAGCTATCTCCATCGCTACGGGAAGCCCGAGACCGCTGACGGATGGCACTTCATGACAGGCACGGAGCCCAACATCGACGCGCTCACCAAGGCCGTCGGGTTCAGCTATGTCAAGATTCCAGGACCTGACGGCAAACTCACGCAGTTCGCGCACGCCAGTTCCATTCAGATCGTGACCCCAGGGGGCAAGCTTGCCCAGTACTACATGGGCGTCGAATACTCGCCGAAAGACATTCGGCTCGGATTGGTCGAAGCCTCCGGCAATCACATCGGCTCGCCTGTCGACAACATTCTTACGTACTGCTACCACTATGATCCGCAGACCAACAAACACTCACTGATCGTCGCCCGCGTTCTCCAACTCGGCGGGGCGATGACCCTGGTGATGTTGGGCGGATTTATGTGGATCATGTTCCGCAGGGATTATCGCGCGGCACACGAGAAGCTTTCTTCAGGAACACAGGAACAAAGGTGAACGGATAACGGAATGTCGCACATAAGTCCAGTACTCTGGCAATTCCTCGTCAAGTGGTTGACGAATTTCTCGCTCTATCCGCCCCAGGCGTCGAAGATCGCGCCTCAGATGGACGCGCTGTACTTCTTCATGGTGCTGGTCAGTCTCATTGGCCTCACCGTCGTCATCCTGCTCGTTACCGCCTTCTCCATCATGTACAGGCAGAAGAAGCACCCCATTCCTGTACAAATCGAAGGCTCTACGATGCTCGAGGCCACCTGGACCATCATCCCGCTTGGCCTATTCCTCATCATGTTTGTCTGGGGTGCGCTGATCTACTTCCGCGTGTACACTCCGCCCGCGAACGCGATGAATATCTACGTCGTCGGCAAGCAGTGGATGTGGAAGGCAGAACACCCGGGCGGCCAGCACGAAATCAATTCGCTTCACGTTCCCATGGGACGCGCCGTCCAGCTCACCCTCATCTCACAAGACGTGTTCCACAGCTTCTCGATTCCCGCCTTCCGCGTGAAGCGAGAAGCGATCCCCGGCCGCTACACCACCGTCTGGTTTGAAGCAACCACCCCCGGAACCTATCACCTCTTCTGCACCCAGTACTGCGGAACCGACCACTCGCATATGATCGGCGATGTCGTCGTCTTGACACCCGACGACTACAAGCGCTGGCTGGCTGGTTCTACCAGCGGCGCATCCCTCGCCCAGAATGGCGAACGTCTCTTCGCGAGCCTCAGCTGCACCGCGTGCCACAATGCTCGGCCCGATGCTCGCGGCCCGAACCTCGCAAACGTCTACGGTTCGAAGCTCATCTTGGCGAACGGTCAGTCGCAGCTCGCCGACGAAGCATTCATCCGCGATGCAATCCTTAATCCCTCGCAGCACGTCACCCAGGGATACGCTCCGATCATGCCCACCTATCAAGGCCAGGTCAGCGAAGACGGCGTGATCGCTCTTGTCGAATACATCAAGCAACTCAACTCTGACTACCGCATTCAGCAGACGACCACTACCACGACTCTGCTGCCGGAAGGTGAAGGTAAGGCAACGCCCGCCGGACAAAAGCCCGCTGGGCAGGGGATGGTGAACCAATGAGTGCTGCAACTATCGTCAGTCTTCCCGATCAGTCCACGGCCCGCATTCCTCGCATGAATTTCATGTCCAAGGAAAAAGGTCTGCTGAGCTGGCTGCTGACCGGCGACCACAAGCGGATCGCTATGCTTTATCTGGTCTCGATCACGTTCTTCTTCTTCATTGGAGGAGCGCTCGCCGGCCTTATCCGCCTTGAATTGCTGACCCCGCAGTCTGACCTCATGGCTACGGACACCTATAACAAGGTGTTCAGCATGCACGGCATCATCATGATCTTCTTCTTCCTGGTGCCCTCCGTGCCGGCAACCATCGGAAACTTCCTCATGCCGATCATGATCGGCGCCAAAGATCTCGCTCTTCCCAAGATCAATCTCCTCAGCTGGTACCTCTACATGGCGGCCGGCATCCTCGGCCTCTACGCCATGGCAACCGGCGGCGTCGACACCGGCTGGACCTTCACCACTCCGCTTTCTACGCACTACCTCAATACCAACGTCATCACCACCGGACTCGCCATCTTCATTGCCGGATTCAGCTCCATCTTCACCGGCCTCAACTTCATCGTCACCATCCACAAGATGCGCTGCCCCGGCATGACATGGTTCCGTCTGCCGCTCTTCGTCTGGTCCAACTACGCAGCCAGCATCCTCATGGTCCTCGGCACCCCGGTTCTCGCCATCACGCTCGTCCTCGTCGTCCTCGAACGTACTGCGGGCATCGGCGTATTCGATCCAGCCAAGGGTGGCGACCCGCTCCTCTTCCAGCACCTCTTCTGGTTCTACTCACACCCCGCCGTGTACATCATGATTCTTCCCGGCATGGGCGTGATCTCCGAAACAGTCTCCACCTTCAGCCGAAAGCGCGTCTTCGGATACACGGCCGTCGCCTTCTCCTCGGTGGCAATTGCGGTCTTCGGCTTCTTCGTCTGGGCGCACCACATGTTCATCATGGGTATCTCCAACTACTCCATGCTGGTGTTCTCGCTCCTCACGATGCTCGTCGCCGTGCCCTCGGCCATCAAGATCTTCAACTGGGCCTTCACCCTCTACAAGGGTTCCATCACCTTCGAAACGCCGATGCTCTACTCCTTCGGCTTCATGGGACTCTTCACCATCGGCGGCCTCACCGGAGTCTTCCTCGCCTCTTCCGGCACAGACATCCACCTCACCGAGACCTACTTCATCGTCGCCCACTTCCACTTCGTCATGGTCGGCGGCATGTTGATGGCCTTCCTCGCAGGTGTTCACTTCTGGTGGCCCAAGATGACCGGCCGCATGTATCCGGAAAAGATCTCGCAGCTCGCCGCGCTGGTCACTTTCATCGGATTCAACTTCACCTTCTTCCCGCAATTCATCCTCGGAACCCTCGGTATGCCGCGCCGTTACGCGACCTATCCGCCGGAGTTCCAGGTGCTCAACGTCTTCTCCACAGCGGGCGCAACCATCCTCGGCGTCGGTTACCTCCTGCCGATCCTCTATCTCACGTGGTCGCTTAAGTACGGCGAGATCGCCGGCGACAACCCATGGCAGGCCACCGGCCTCGAGTGGCAGATCCAGTCTCCGCCCCTCACTGAAAACTTCCCCGCGATCCCCATCATGGATCACGAAGCGTACGACTACGAATGGCTCGAAGGCCAGAAGGAGAAAGTAGCCAGTGTCGGATAGCCAGGTCGTTGTTCACGGCGCAGCTGAAGGCGCTCACCACGAGCACCTGCCTTACCAGCGCCATCATTTCGAGACTTACGCTCAGCAGAGCGATGCCACTAACTTCGCCATGTGGCTCTTCCTGCTGACCGAAGTCATGTTCTTCGGCGGCCTCTTCACCGCCTATCTCATCTACCGCAACTGGTACTACCCTGCGTTCGTTCAGGCCTCGCACCAGCTCAACATCTTCTGGGGTACCGCCAATACCGCGGTCCTCATCAGCTCTTCCTTCACCATGGCCATGGCCGTCTGGTCTGCAGAAGTAAAGAAGAAGAGCTCGCTCGTCCTCTACCTGGTCATCACCTTCATCCTCGGCCTCGTCTTTCTCGGTATCAAGACCATCGAGTACAGCGAGAAGATCGAGAAGCACCACGTTCCCGGCTTCCACTACAGCCTGCAATCGTTCGTGAACCCGCAGAGCGACCCCGAGGTCTACAAGGAGTACAAGGATAAGCCGCTGCCCTACGACATGGCCCGGCATACCGAGATCTACTTCTTCCTCTACTTCGCGATGACTGGCATGCACGCGCTCCACATGATCATCGGTATTGCCATCCTCGGGGTCATGATCTTCCGAGCCCGAGCCGGTGCCTACACCACCGGCCACGTCACATTCGTCGAAAACTTCGGCCTGTACTGGCACTTCGTCGACATCATCTGGATCTATCTCTTCCCGCTGCTCTACCTCATCAGCAGGCACCAATAAGGATTAATGCCATGAGTGCACCTCACGACAAAGACTTCGAATCCATTGAAGAGCACGAGCACCATCACCACATCGTCAGCCCAATCGTCTATCTCACGATCGTTGGCATCCTCCTTGTGATGACTGGCCTGACCGTCGCTGCCTCCTACGTGGAAATGGGCATGTTCAACCCCATCGTCGCGCTCGCGATCGCAGCCTTCAAGATGGTCCTGGTCGTGCTCTTCTTCATGCATGTGAAGTACTCGACAAAGCTCACCAAGCTCACTGTCGGCGCCGGCGTATTCACTTTCCTCGTCCTCGTCGGCATGACCCTCTCCGACTACTGGACCCGCGCCTGGGGCCGCTGGTAGAACAGAGCGCCGTTCCATCCAATACAAAGGCCGCCCATGGGCGGCCTTTGTCATCTACGCTGTTGACGAACCCACCGCTATCAGCACAGGCTGTCATTCCGTCGATAAACCGGAAGGCGTTGTCAAGGCGCAGCAGGACGCGCGACTGCATTGAGCAGTTCGTGCGAGCCATGGGTTTGGAGACCGAGGCATAGCGCGAGTCCATCTGCGAATCACTTCGGTGGAATCGGATTCCACCACCCATCGATACGGCCATCCACATCGGCCATGATTCCTGTTCGAACATCCGGCCTGTGGCGGATGCGAGGGTGCCCACTCAACCGAACGGCCTGGCTTTCAGCTGGCCACAGAATGACTCGAGCTGCCCCCGTTGTGAACCGCCGGCCGATACGGTGTCTGGGTGCGCAGCATCCAGTACAACCGCACCGCCAGCTTGCGTGCCGCCGCCACCTTGGCCACGCCCTTCGGCTTCTGGTGGCAGCGATGTTGATACTCTCTGCGAAACTGCTCATCATAACGGCAGGCTGACTGCGCAGCCTCGACCAGCATGGTCCGCAGAAACATGTTGCCTTGCTTGGAAATCGATCCCAGCCGGCGCTTATCGCCTGAACTGCGTTCGGCCGGAATCAATCCCAGATAGCTGGCAACCTGCTTGCCCCGCTTGAAACGACCCACATCTCCGATCGTCACCACGAATGCCAGTGCCGTGATGGGACCTACACCTGGCTGGGTCATCAGCAACTGAGCCTGATGATCAGCGGCCGCAACTTCCTCGACGGCTCGGTCCAGCTTTTCCACCTGGCTCTGGACTAACGACAGTACCGCAACAAGGTCTTCCCGCCGCTGTCCAGCCCAGCGCGCCAGAGAAAGGTTGTTAAAATCAGCCCTCCCCCGAACGCTCCACAGGTGACGTTTTTTCTGCATCCCCTGGTTCAAAGCCAGATGCTGCAACTCGGTCTTGACCCGCGTTCGCATCTGAATCAGCTTGTGCCGATGCAGCAGCAACTGCCGCACATCCCGCTGTTCGCTCGACGGTATCCAGATACGCGGGAATCGCTGCTCCACAAGCAAACGCAGAATGTGGCCGGCATCGCGGCGATCAGTCTTCTGCCGCCGCACATAGCTGGCACGGATCTGGGCCGCATCCCCGATCCACAACTCATGCCCCAGCCGCCCCATCAGCTGCTCGAACCACAAGGAGTTGCCCACCGCCTCCATGCCGATCAACGCTGGTCTCTTAAGCTCTCCATAAAAAAGCTCCGCTCCTCCGTCGCTATGACCTAACCTCCTCTGCTCGATCTCTCCAGTCGTGGTGTCCAGAATCGCTATCTGCTGGAAGCTGGGATGAAAATCACACCCTACAATCTTCATAAGGCTCCTTTACTCCCGCGCCAGCGTTGGTCTCCAAACAACCAAACGATAGCTCAGGTCCTGAAGGAGCCTTCCGGTTTATTCAATCAACCGGAGTGGAGGAACCTGCAGTTGCTTCGATCTATTCGCCCCTCCTTTGTTCAATTGTTCAATTCCGAGTTGACGACAGTTGTCCCGCGTGCCCCATCCAAGCCGCAACACCCACATCTACCAATGTCCCAGCTCTCCCAGCCCGGCTTGGGTGGGTGGGAAACAACACAACCATCAGAAAAGGCCACCCAGTGGGCGGCCCCTTCGTTCATTGAACTTTGGAGCGCCGGGCGGGAATCGAACCCGCGAATGCAGGTTTTGCAGACCTGAGCGTTAGCCACTTCGCCACCGGCGCTTACACAAATCTCGAAACGATCTAGAACTGCAACTTCGCGCCAAACTGGATCTGCCGCGAAGTCGTTGACGTCGACGTCACGAGACCAGCCGTAGGCGAAATCCCCGAAGTTGCCGAACTGTACACCACCTCATTCGGAGTAGACAGGTTGGTATGGTTCAGGATGTTGAAGAACTCCGCCCTGAACTGAAATCCGAGTCGCTCCGCGAGGTGCGCATTGCGCGTTGCCGAGAAGTCCAGCTGCGTCAACCCCGGCCCCGTCAGAGCATCACGCCCCACATTCCCGTAGGTTCCGGTTTCAGGCGGCAGAAACGCCGCGGCGTTGAAGTACTGGTTCACTGTCTTCGGGTAGAGGTTGCCGGAGAACTCCGGATTCCAGTTCGGCCTCACAGGGTTGCGCGTGTCGCCATTGCCGGTTGGATTGTAGCCAAGCTGCGGCGTGAAAGGAAATCCGGTCTGCACGTTGAAGATCGCGCTTGCCGTCCATCCATATGCGACAAAACGAACGGGCCGCGACGCATGCTGCAGATACCGCCGCTTGGGGCCGAATGGAAGCTCATAGCTACCGTTAAACGAGGCGACATGTCGCACGTCCGTAGCCGCCGGTCCCCAGTCGAGTTTCGGATGAAGAGGGAACTCCACAAAAGCGGGTGTATTGCCGCTTACGCTGGTATTCCACGCCGACCCATCGTCCAGGTTCTTCGAATACGTATAGTTCCCGCGGAATTGAAAGCCGCTTGAGAACAACCGCCGCACATCCACGACGAGCGAATTGTAAAGACCCACGCCCTGCGAGACCCACGAAGTGGTGTTCGCCAGCGCAGGGTTCGCGTTCTTCGACCCAGCCGGGTAAAACGCGCTGCCGTCCGCCAGGTACGTCGGAACAGGCTCATTCATGTCTTCCGAAAGAATCTGGTGATAGCTGTGTGAACCCACATAGCCGACGGTGAGAGATGTATGCGGCGCAACCTGCTGCTCGATCCGCAGGCTCCAGTTCAGAACCGCGGGAGTATCGATATCGGGCTGAACGTTGCTGGGCGAGATTTTGCTGCCTGCCGGAGCCGTTGCCCCGGGAGTGATCTGCAGGCTCGACACCGAAACGTTCGACAGCGTTTGCGCGGTGTTGAAAGGCGCAGTCTGGTCGAGACGGTAGTCAAGCGTGTCCAGAAGACCGTAGTAGAGTCCGAAACCTCCGCGAACTGCGGACTTCCCATTGCCCCACACATCCCACGCAAACCCTACACGCGGTTCGGGCAGAAACTTCGCACGGTTGGTCGTCAGAGCCGATGAGCCCACGACCGGATCGGTTTGCAGCACGCCATCAACAAGCGCGTAATTGGCAGCTCGTCCTTGCGCTTCGTTCCAGCCATTCGTTGATTCCGAACGGAACCCCGCCCGGATCTCCAGACGCTTGTTGAGCTTGATGGTGTCATCTATGAATCCTGCGCCTGCGAACATGCGCCATCCGAGTTCGGTCGGCGAAGGCACCACGGTAAAAGTCTTTACCGTTCCCTGAAGGAACGACTGCAGATTGCTGAACGAAGCTTGTCCGTACTGATACTGCGCGAGCAGATCGTTGGACTGGATGCGCTGCAGCCACACGCCCGCTTCCACCTGGTGCCGGCCGCGCGACCAGTAGACATGATCGTCGAAAGTAAAGAGATTACGCGCCGCCTTGTTATTCGAGCCGACATTCAGCCCGCCTTGCGAGATCTGCGAAGCACCGTTCGACGCTGTGCTCCCGCTGATGATCAGCACGCCGATCGGTTTGCCCGCGACCCATCCCGGCAACTCGACCGGTGAGTAGCCAGTGAAGAAGTAGCTGGCGCGCGAATATCCGAAGCGCGTAGTGTTCAGCAGCGCCGGTGAAAAGACGTGCTGCTCTTGGATGCTGGCCACCTGCTCGCGCAGGCTCTCGTCAATACGGCTCAGCGGGTTCTGCGTAGGCGTGTCAGCGGTGCTGTCGTCAACGGTATATACCGCGAAGAGAAGATCCTTTGCGCCGAGATTCGCGTCGAAGCGCGAAGTGCCAAAGTCTTCCCGGATGTGCTGCGGCGGGTGCGAAAACGATTCAGCGATCCCACTCCCGAGTTCCGGACCGTTCGCTTCCGGCCACAGCGCGAGCAGCGGCGCTACTGATGGGTCCACGCCAACGTATTTCAGATTGCCGGACGCATCTGCCAGATAACCCTGCCGCGCGTTGCTGTCAGGCACAAGCGTAACGGCGCTAAGTCCCCAGTTCTGGCGGAAGCCCTCGTAATTTCCAAACAGGAACAGCTTGTTCGTCTTAATCGGACCACCAAGAGAAGCGCCAAACTGGTTGCGTTGGAAATTTGGAATCGCTCCCTGGTCGAAGTAGTTGCGAGCGTCAAGCGCACTGTTGCGGATAAATTCGAACGCCGTGCCATGAAGCTGGTTTGTTCCGCTCGAGGTAACGATGCTGACCTGCGCGCCCGAACGCTTTCCGTAAGTAGCGCCATAGGTGTCCGTGGATACATTGAACTCGCGTACGGCATCGACTCCTAGAAGTTGTCCGCTGGTACCCCCGGGAGTGACATTGATCAGCGACGCACCTGTATATTCAACTCCATTCAGCAGGAACAGATTGTCCTGCGGGCGCCTGCCGCTGACAGAGAACATGTTGCCGACAGACGAATTCGACGTTCCGATACTGCCGGCCCGTTCGCTGCTGTAGTTGACAGTGGCGGGGTTGAGTGTGAGAAGGCCATCGTAGCTCCGGCCGTTCAGCGGCAGTTCTTTCACCTGGCGTTCGTCAACGAGCCCTGCGGTTTGTTGAGTCGTAATGTTCACCGTCGGTCCATCCGCGGTCACTTCAACCGCCTGCTGCACCGAAGCGACGCCAAGCACAAAATTAAGCGCGAGACTCTGACCAACCACGAGAGTTGCGGATTGCTCCGTTGGTGCGAATCCGTCGTGCTCGGCAGTCACAGTGTAAGGGCCAATCGGCACGGATGGAGCAAAGAACCGGCCCTCGCCATCAGTGGTGAGCCTCCGCGTCACGCCCGTCTCGGATTGCTTCACAGTGACTGTGGCTGAACTGACTGCTGCGCCGGAAGAATCATGGACAGTCCCGGTAATGGTGGCGCCCACAACCTGGGCATGCGCTGCGACGGAAGAGGGAAGAAGCAGCAGAGCGGCGATAGAGGACAGCCGGAGTGAAGGTTTCACGTCGTCTCCTGAAAGGCGTTCAAGTCGTAGAGGAAGCCCGGCTTATGTTGCCGGGTTGGGATCTTGTTCGGGCCGCGAGTACTGCCCGGAACAACGCTTTTCTCGATTAGGTCGCTTCAGCGACAACAACAACAGCGCATTGACGGCCGGGCGGCGTCAGAAAGAGGGCGCGTGTTGGAATGCAAAGTTCGCATGATCCTGATTTGTACCGAAATAAAGAAGCCGCTTCAGCGTAGCTGAGCGGCCGTATGGGAACGTTTAAGCCCGTTTTAGCTTATCCACACGACCGGTGAGTCCGCGCGACAACACGGGACACAGAAAACCAGCATGCGGCGAATACCCATAACCGGAAGATACCTTCAACTTCCACGAAAGTCAACGCGAGCCGGTCCGAGCATTGACTCCTGAAGAAAGTTTTCACAGAGCGTGATAGAGCGAGGCTGTTCTGAATGCTGAACTTATCTTTTCGATGCACTTGATCCGGCACTCGGCCTGACCATCGCTTCGTCTCTCGCGATTGTCCGGATGTATCGAATCAGACCCACGACCTCCTCATCGTTGGCCCGCCCCACACGCTCCGCCGGCATCTTGCCCTTGCCAAACCGGATCACATTGAAAAGCTGCTGGTCGGCGCGGCCTTCCAGCGACTTCGGATCTGTCCAGTCCGGAAGCTTCAGATCGCGGTCGCGCAGAATATCGGTTTTGCCATCTCCGCTCGCTCCATGGCACACAAGACAATCCCGTCGATAGATCTCCCGTGTGCGCTCAAGGTCAGCCGACCGCACTGTTCGCGATTCCAAATTGTTTTGTTGAGCATTGCCGACTGAAAGAGAAAATGCCGCTAGAACGTAGCCTGCAATAAGCCAGGTATGTTTGCGCATAGCGTGCTCCTCACTCGCAGCTGTCGGAGAGAGGTTCTAAGCAGCTGTTCCGAATTCCGCCCGATTATATGCCGATTTCACAAATGCAATCCATGCGGTGTAGTGCACTCCTGCACCTTGCAGTTGAATTTGATCTCAGACATCAAAAAATCACTTCGAAGATTTGCAGAATATTTCGTGCTTCTCGCTGGACTAGGGAAAGTAGACCGCTTCGAATCTTCAACGGCAGTGCTTCGCGACACCAAACTCGTGCACAGTCCGGATTGAGTTCAACCAAGCGACTTCAAGTCCCTTGATCTCTAGATTCTGCGACCCAATCCTCTGATTCCAAGTGCCTTAGGGACTGAAAGAATCCGTAAGTAGCTGAAGCTGAGAGACTTCTTTGCAGAGTATGGGGGGAGGGGGTACCCCAGGGGGTACCCCTCGCAGGTCGAGCTGTTTGCCGTCTGTTTGACCACACGCATTTTCCGGGGCTAGCTTGTTGGATATGTGATCAGGTTGTGCAGCCCGCCTGAGCCGCCCTTCCGTCCAGACGTGGAAAATAAGAGCTGCAATGCACAGCTCGACTCTCCCGCAAACACTCGCCCAGTTCGCCACTGATCCGCGAATACTCGTCCGCCGCGACGGTTCGCCTCTTCCCGACGGCAAATCCGTTGTCTACTGGATGCAGCGCGCGATGCGCATTGACGACAACCCCGCCCTTGACGTCGCAATCAATGTTGGAAACCTGCTCGGCCTTCCCGTCGTAATCTTCTTCTCCGTCATCCCCAATTACCCCAACGCAAACCTCCGGCATTATCACTTCATGCAACAGGGCCTTCGCGACGTCGAGAGAGACGCAGGGGGGAGGGGGGTAGGCTTCGTCCTTCGTCGTCATCCCGATAATTCTCTTGAAAAATTCCTCGAAGAAGTTCACGCAGCAATCCTTATCGGAGATGAGAATCCTTGTCGAGAACCCGAGCGTTGGCGCAAAACGCTCGCCCGCAAACTCAAGCTTCCCTACTGGACCGTAGATGCCGATGTCGTAGTTCCTTCCGCGGTCTTCGCTCGCGACTATTTCCTCTTGCAGCATATGCGTCCTCACCTGAAACAAGCACTGCCCAGGTTCCTTGTCGCATCCGCAAATCCGAAGCCGCATCACACCTGGCGCAAACCGAAATCCCTCGCGAACGACTCGCTCGTCGATGACATCACCGCTGGCTTCAAATCCCTCGATCGCACAATCGGTCCGGTCGACACATTCACTGGCGGAACGCACGCAGCTCTCAAGCAACTCTCCGACTTCATCGCTCACGGACTCAAAGATTACGACGAGAAGCGCAACCACCCAGAACTGAACGGCACGAGCCGTCTCTCGCCCTACCTTCACTTCGGCAACATTGGCCCTCTCACCATCGCTCTAGCTGTCGAGAAAGCATGTGCCAAGGGCAAAGCTTCACGCGCGGCCTGCGACCGCTTCCTCGATCAGGTCATCGCCTGGCGCGAGTTGTCCGTTCTCTTCGTCAAATACAACCCGAACTACGACAACTGGGAATGCGCCGAGCCTTGGGCTCGTCAGACCCTCATCGAACACAATGCTGATCCACGTCCGAATCGCTATACCTTTGCTCAACTCGATCGTGCTGAGACGCACGACGAACTCTGGAATGCTGCTCAACGCCAGATGGTCCAGCAAGGCTGGATGCACAACTACATGCGCATGTACTGGGCTAAGACAATCCTCCAATGGGCTCCCGATCCCGCTCGCGCATACGAATGGGCTGTCATCCTCAACGACCGTTACGAGCTCGACGGCCGCGATCCAAACGGTTACCAGGGCATCGCATGGGCAATCGTCGGCAAACACGATCGACCATGGTTCAACCGACCGATCTTTGGCCTCATCCGTCCGATGTCCAGCGCTTCGACGGCAAAGAAGTTTGATTCAGAAGCCTACATCGCGCAGCACAATCAAACTCGACTCTTCGACTGAGCTCGCGTCGTTTCACATCGATATGTAGCGGTCATCACATCTCTTCAGGACAGATCCCGCCCTAGAATGGGATTCGTTATCGATCCCGACAACTGCGAGTTCCGCGCTAGGTAGCTTCCCTCGGACGATCAGTATGGGACAGGAATCGGACCCTGGAAGCTCGTGACGATTTCGGCAGTTGAGCATTCGATGGCTGCCAATCCTGATCCTCACCGTGTTCGGAATTACGGGTTGCGCAGGGGCAGGCGGTGGAAGTGGCGGATCTGCTCCCACCAATAATGGCACGCCCGCGGGTAAGTATTCGATTGTGGTCACCGCCACTGCAAATGGAGTCTCACACGTTACAACGATTAATGTGATTGTGGATTAGTTCCTTCTTGCAGAGTCGGTTTAGAAAAGCTGGAAAGATCCAGCGGCTATACTTGAGATACGACATTCAGATGAATGTTGAGTATCTACCCATAGATCACAGATATTCAGTACACCGGACGGAAACTCATAGAATGACTTCAAAGATCACAAACGAAGATGTGGAGCGCGTAGCCGAACTGGCTCATGTCAAGCTTACTTCTGATGAAGCGGTGAACATGGTGAAGGATCTCAATTCCATTCTGAACTACGTCGTTCAACTTGAGGAACTGGATACCACTTCCTTGAATCCGCTGGAACAGATGAGCGAGCTGAACAATGCGGGTGCCGCAAGTTCATTGCGCCAGGATGTGGTGAAGGGATCGCTCAGCCGCGCCGAAGTTATGTCGCAGGCACCGGAAACCGACCAGTCATTCTTCAAAGTTCCAAAGGTTATCGATCGCTAATAGCGCGAACAGAGGACATTCGTGACCACCCAAACTGTCACCGGTTCCAGCTACGTAGACAAGCCGAAAACGTTCTCGGAGCTTCGCGAGAGCATCGTTTCTGGTCGCCAGAAGGCTGTGGACCTTGCCAATGAGTATTACGGGCGGATCGAGCAGGCAAACAGCCACCTCAATATCTACCTGAGTCTCACTAAGCAGCGGGCGCTCGAACAAGCTGAGCGGATTGATGATGCGGCGGGGAGGGGCGACTCTGTCGGGCCGCTCGCGGGTATTCCGGTTGGCATCAAGGACGTACTCGTCACGCGCGGTGCTCCGTCCACAGCGGGCTCTCGCATTCTCAAGGGCTATCAACCTCCTTATGATGCGACAGCAGTAACAAGGCTTGAAAAGGCAGGCGCTTTGTTGTTGGGCAAGCTCAACTGCGATGAGTTTGCGATGGGTTCTTCCAACGAGAACTCAGCTTACGGACCAGTGCGGAACCCAGTTGCTCCTGATCGCGTCCCTGGCGGATCCAGTGGTGGTTCGGCGGCGGCGGTCGCCGCAAATCTGGCAGTGGCGACTCTGGGAACAGATACTGGAGGATCGATCCGGCAGCCTGCAAGCTTCTGCGGCGTTGTGGGCGTGCTGCCGACTTACGGTCGTGTGTCCCGTTACGGGCTGATCGCATTTGCTTCCTCGCTGGACCGAGTTGGACCATTTGCCGCGAATGTGCGTGATGCAGCTACCGTTTTGAGCGTGATCGCTGGACACGATGACATGGACGCGACCAGTTCATCCATTCCAGTTGTCGATTATGCTGCTGAGATCGAGAAAGGCCCGAAAGGGATTCGCATAGGTGTGCCTTCTGAATACTTTGGTGAGGGACTTGATCCGGAGGTGCGCGACAGAATCGAGAAAGGAATTGGATCGCTAGAAAAGGCTGGGTGCGTCGTTAAGCCAATCTCTCTTCCAAACACACGCTACGCGATTCCAACTTATTATCTGATCGCAACTGCCGAAGCCAGCGCGAACCTCGCCCGTTTCGACGGTGTTCGTTATGGTTATCGTTCTTCTTCGTCAGCCACTCTGTCTGATATGTACAGCCAATCTCGCGACGAGGGGTTCGGTGCCGAAGTGAAGCGCCGGATCATGCTGGGCACGTACGCCCTTTCGGCAGGTTATTACGATGCGTATTACATGAAGGCGCAGAAAGTTCGCCGTTTGCTTGCGGAGGAGTTCCTTCGAGCGTTCGCGGATGTAGACGCGATCGTTACGCCGACCGCACCCACGCCTGCGTTCAAGCTTGGTGAGAAGTCCGGCGACCCACTGGCGATGTATCTGGCCGATATCTATACCGTGACAGCAAGCCTTGCTGGAATCTGCGGCGTAACCGTTCCCTGCGGCGCGACGAAGGAAGGATTGCCAGTCGGAATGCAGGTTCTGGCGTCACATATGCAGGAGGGCACCGCATTTCGCGTAGCCCGAGCTGTGGAGGAAGCACAGGTTTAGGAGCAATACAGGTCATGCAAGTTGGTAAGGCGTTCGCGGCATGCATTGCAGGTTTAGCGGTTTGGATCGGCTGTTCTGTTTCACTCAGTGCCACTCCTCGGAAAATTCACGTAGTCGGTTTGGGAACTTCTAAGCGAGTCCCATATTCGCGGATCGGCGATCCGGCTGGAGCTGGAGCTGGTGAAGCGAGTCTCAAGATTCGGCCACTCGTGGTCGATGGACTAGTGAAGGAATGGACGACGGGCGAAAGCCATGAGGTTACAGATCGTACCTTTGTCATTCGCCGGGCAGTAAGGCTGAATGATCAATTGCCTGGCGAAAAAGCTACTTCTGCGCGATGGGTCTGGCAGCGCGGGCCTTGGCTGATGGTCGATCGCGTGAGCGGTCATGTTTCGGCGCTGAAGCTTCCGGATTATGATCCAGGCGTCAGCCAGGTGAGCTGGTTTCGAGACTATGCTGCGTACTGCGGACTCACCTCGAGCGGGAAGAATCTTTATGCTGTCGTCGCGCAGCTTGCGGATCGCAAACCGGTGCTGTCGAAGAAGATTTCTGCCTTTGCAGCGGAGGATCGAACTGAGCCTGTCTGTGCCCCGGTGCAGTGGCAGCGCGAGCCTTTTCGTGTCACTTTTACTCCATCGGGCAAAGACGCTCTGAGTTTCGAAATCGTTCCCGGTTCTGCTGTGCTGGTGGAAGACTCGGATGATTCTGCTGATGTGGCAGCATCGAAGACGAACTGAGATCAGCCCATCAAGCAAGCAGCTACGGTTGTGAAGTCCAGTATCGCAACTCCGGATGGGAGCAAGCGAGGCAGAGTTTTTCGCCGGCGATTTCCTCGAATCGTTCGAAGTTGATTCCTTCGCCACATCGTGCGCAAACCGCACGGTCGGCCCTGTAACCCGGTAGGTCAGCCGCATCGACGTGTGCACGGACGCGGTGAATCCGGAACAGTTGCTCATCGTCAAGTTCGCGATAGGCCAGCATCTGTTGCTTGCTTTTGCTTTCGATCTCGGGGTGAAGTTCGCGGGCGAGATCCCGCGAAGTCTCGAGCGCCACGATTCGAACACCAGCATCCTGGGAGAGGTCGACGAACGTTGCCGCCATTTTTCCCCAATCGCGAAATTTGAGGGTGCGCTTCCCCAGCCGGCATCCGGTCACCATGGAAATGGCGTCGGTAGCACAGCGATCGATCTCGACAAAGGTCACGAGACGCTTCCGGTCGGCGCCGAGAGGATCTTCAATGTTCAGGGTCTTGAGCCCAAGGAGAGCCATACGCACTCCCAGGATCTGCCCTGCGCACATGTGACCATGAACCGCTTCAGCCCGTTGGAGGAGAGTGTCAAGAGCATCCACCATGCTGCAAGCTTCGTTTGCTTGGGCTTCGCATTGCAAGTGGAAGAACAAGACCGCCGAGCAGTTGAGAACTACCTGCCGCTTCGAAGCTTGGGCAACACCCCGTCCCCAGAGAAGGTGAGGTAAGTTGCAGAATCGGGACCGTCTAGTAATCGATGATTCTACGGCACCTTAAATATCTTTCTTTTTGAATAACTTGAGATCTCGCTTTCCCAAGCGGCGTCTACTGATCAGCCCCCTGCGCCGCTGCGAGCGTAATCAGCTCGCTCTTGGTAGAGGGTTCGCTCTGATGGCACCGGTGAGGGAGCCTGGGTTGTCGCGCCATACCTAACCATGCAATCTGCAAGGGGCAGACCTAGTAGGGACTGTGAATCGTAGTTCGTTGTTATTAAACAACTTAGCAAAAAAGAGCTTCGGGGAGCCAGTTGCCATAGCGTTATCCACACAGGGCCGCAGTCTTGCCGGAGAGTGTTGTTGCGCATCCAATACAGTGAAGAGCACAAGCGGAAGGAGTTTTTGTGCACACGATCACGCGCCACGATGCTGCAACTGAGCTTCGCTTTGCACTAGAGGTTATGGACGAGTACTCGCATCTGGGATTGGATGACGAGTATGCAGGTAAGCTAAGAGACATCCTGCTCAGACGGATTGAGGAAGCAGAAGAGGCCATCTCGGTGGGACCCGCGCATCCGGTGCGATTTGCAGTTCCGTCAAATAGCTAACAATTAACCGAGCAGTCCAGATCAGCACTGCGAGCACATGGCCTCCGCCCGACATGTGGGCGAGCTTCTTTGTGCGTTATGCGGATCCGCTCGTGTCCTTTCTCACCCGTCAGCCTTGGCGGTTCAGAGCGTTCGAGTCAATCGCCTATCCCGCCGGCGGCCGACACCCCCGAAATGCAGCATGGTGGCCGAAGCGAGCGCGCTTTTCAGACTTGTGAAGTCCTGCTGGAGTGAGCCAGCCAAAGTTCGCCGGCCAACAAGCCTGCCGATACGCCGGCATAGGCTCCCGCAATGACGTCGCTCACGAAGTGCCAGTCACCGACGACGAGGAGTGTTGCTCCAGCGAGAAGAAGTACTGAAAAGGCCAGGGTACTGGTTCGATAGAGACGCATGAACACCCCCGCAAAGGAGCCTGCAATCACCATGTGCCCGGAAGGGAAACTGCTTGCAGCGGAGCCGCCGAAGAAGTTGAAAGCATGCCTGCTGCCGCGAAGAACGGCTGCCGGATTAGGGACCCCAAACAACATCTTCAAAGAGCTGTCATTCACTGCGTACGCACAGATTGAGGTGAGACATGCGAGGACGGTGGCTTCCTGAAAGGGAGACAGGTGCCCGCGTGTGATACGAACGATCACCAATACCAGAGCAATCGAACCTTCGATTCCAAGCAGAACAGCACTCCCGAGCCCAGTCGCGAGAGCGGCCCTGGATCCAAGGAGCCCGTAGACACGAAGCGCTATCGGAACGTCGCAGAAGAGAAAAGTGCAAACTACTGCCAGAACGCACACCAGGAGCGATAGCGACCAATTCCGATACGAGAAGGCAGAGTACGTGGTGTGGGAGGCTGTCGCATCGGGCTCCAAAGGTTGGCTTGTACCTGGAAGCAATCGAGATCTCCTGTCTTGGGCCGTTCTCAATGGTCTCACTCCCTTTCTAGCAAACGCCGGCACTTGGAGCATGCAGATTCCTACAGGGGCCCGTACGCGAAGTCATTCAGATCGCGCCTGAATCGAATCGAGAAACATAATCGGTTTACGAGGAGCTGTGCGCGCTTGTAAGAGCTTGAGGCTGCCACAGTCAGCGACAGCACAAGGAGACCGCACGCCCAGAAAGTTCTTCGTCGAACAAACTCAGCGTAATCGCACATGTCGAAGATCACTCCTATGACGGTGCTGGATGCAAACTCCGATGCGACATTCCTGGTCTCTTGCTCATGCGCAGTTCGGCTGTGAGGCGGAAGGTGCTCAGCATCCGATCGCCCAGCGAGAGCCGGACCACTCACGGAGTTGGTGATTTGGCGCTCCTGCGATGGGGCCGCACTCCGGGGAAGCCGCTTCCGCGGGCCCTGCCAGTTCTTGACATGGTTGCGGTTGCGCATTTCTTATCTCAAGTAGGCCTTCTCTTGGAAGCGGGTTGGGGTGTGCGCGTTTTTAGAAGGCGCAGATTCTGCCAGATTTCTGGGAGCGGACCCTGTCGAAGAGGAAGCAAAAGGTGAGCCGGATCACTGGTGATGGTTGTGGCAGAAGAATAGAGTGGTTCTGCCGGTCGAAGCAGTGAATCGATGCTCCAACGTGGCCGGAAGTACCAGGAGGCCAGGCGATTCCCGGAGACAAATCTACTAAACGGGCAGCCGCCCATAGTGCGGTGATTGCCTGCGGCCTGAATGATCTGGGGGTTCAGGGCGCGAGTAAAGGATGAGTGTGACGACGAGTTTGGCACTAATGGCGGCAACGCCGACCGGAGGCGGGGGCTTGTTCGGGATGCTTCCACTTCTGTTGTTGATTCCCTTGATGTATTTCGTGATGATCAGACCGCAGCAGAAGCGCCAGAAGCAGTGGCAGGAGATGCTGGGCAGTATCAAGACGGGGGACAAGGTGACGACGTCAGGTGGAATTCGCGGCGTGATCCTGTCGATCAAGGACGATGCGATCATCATTCGCGTAGCTCCAGACAATATCAAAATGGAGGTCGCGAAGAGCGCGATTGCTACGGTGACCACCCAGGATGCTCCGGGGTCGTAAGGTGAAATTTCCTCAGGGGCTACAGCCCGCGTCTATTTGGCTATTGGGTGTACGGGTTTACGCCCTTACCCTTCAAGAACAGATTTCGGCAAGTAGAGAACTGGACCAATGAAGAAGAATCTGAAGCAAAAAGTTGTCATCATCTTCGGGGTACTGATCGTTTTCCTTTATGGCGCGTTTTTTGGCTTCGACGCACCCAACCTGAGTGGCAACGAGCCGATGTTGAACAAGCTGACACGGCACATCCACCTTGGCCTCGATTTGCAGGGTGGCGTGCACCTGATTCTGCAGGTGCAGGTGAAGGAAGCGGTCAACACGGAGACTGACAATACAGCTGCGCGGATCGAGCAGGATCTGAAGGCGGCCAAGGTGTCGTATTCGCAAGTGTCGAAGCCTGATCCGACCAAGCCGCAGCTTATTCGGATTGAGGGGGTCAATTCGACGCAGGCGAGCGCCGCACGGTCGGTGCTGGATAATAAGTACTCCAACGAGTACGACATTTCCGGCGGCGGGGCGGACGGCGGCTTCACGGTAACGATGAAGCCTAATATTGAAAGAGCTCTCAACGACCGGACGGTGCAAAACACAATCGAGGTGATTCGCGACCGCGTAGACACACTGGGCGTCGCGGAGCCAATCATTCAGCAGTACGGTCTGGGCGATAACCAGATCCTTGTAGAGCTGCCCGGCATTTCGGATATTGACCGCGTAAGAGCCATCATCACCTCGACGGCGCGCTTGGAAATCCATGCCGTTGAGGGTGGCCCCTATCCAGACGAGCAGGCGGCACTGGCAAGCGTAGGCGGAAACCTTCCGTCGGATGACGAACTGGTTCACGGGTCTGGATCAATGGCCAACGGCTCTGATGCGGACAGCGTGTACGTCTTGAAGCGGGTAGCGATTGTTGCAGGAACAGACTTCCGCTCCGCCGATCCGGGGACAGATACGAACACCGGGCAGCGCACCGTGCACTTCACGCTTACCAACGAGGCGGGCGACAAGTTCTGGGATTACACCAGCGCCAACGTGGGCCACAGCATGGCAGTGGTGCTTGGCGGCCGTGTAAAGGAAGTAGCAAACATCGAGAGCGCGATCCGGGACTCGGGTGAGATACGCGGCAGCTTCTCGCAGGATGAGGTAGCGATCCTGTCGAAGATGCTGCGGACGGGTGCTCTGCCGGCCTCAATCAATTATCTCGAGGACCGTACGGTGGGAGCTTCGCTGGGAGCCGACTCGATCAGGCAGGGCGTGACGGCAGCTGTGGTGGGCGTGCTGCTGGTGATGGTCTTCATGCTGGTGTACTACAAGGGGTCTGGAATCAACGCCGATCTGGCATTGTTCCTGAACCTGATCATCCTGCTTGGGTTCATGGGTTTCTCCGGTGCAACTTTGACATTGCCGGGAATTGCAGGCGTGATCCTGACGATCGGTATGGGCGTGGACTCGAACGTGCTGATCTTCGAGCGTATACGCGAGGAGATGCGGGCAGGGAAGGCGCCTTCAGCGGCCGTTGATCAGGGATTCGCCCATGCGTGGACAACGATTCTGGACACTCACGTGACGACGATTGTCTCGGCAGCGATTCTGTTCCTGTTTGGCAGTGGCCCGGTGAAGGGATTTGCGGTGACGCTGACGTTTGGTCTTGCAGCGAACCTGTTCACGGCAGTTTACGTTTCGCGCGTGATCTTCGATGCGCACGTGAACAACCTGAAGACGGGCGAGGCGGTCTCGATTTAGAGACGGGACTAAAGACGGAGAGATTAGGGACTGTGCCTGAAGCCAGTTCCTGAAATAGAGGAAGGCAGAGAACTACGTGGAATTCTTTCATCAACCAAGCGTCGATTGGCTGGGCAAAAAGTGGTATTTCCTCGCCTTTTCATTGATTTTCAGTGTTTCGGGCATCATCTCAATGGCGTCGCACTGGGCGCACCCGGTGGGTGGGCGCCGGAGTCCAGTTCCGCTGGGCGTGGACTTCCGCGGTGGTACGCAGGTCGAGGTCCAGTTCAAGCAGAAGCCCGATCTGGAGAAGATCCGGCAGGCGACGGCGGCGGCGGGAATCCAGGATGCCAGCATCGTCAACTATGACGTTCCGAGCAAGAACGAGGTGCTGATCAGTCTTCCCGAACAGCATGTCGAATCTTCTCTGGATGCGGGACGCGAGCAGATATACAACGCCTTACAGGCCAAGTTCGACGATAGCGTCTTTGATAAAAAGAACGGAATCCGCAATGTGCAGGTGGTAGGGCCAACGGTTGGCCGGCAACTGGAAAAACAGGCCACGCTGGCGACGTTGTACTCGCTCCTGGGCATGCTGATCTATCTGTGGTTCCGGTTCCAGCTGATCTACGGAGTGGCGGCCGTGATTGCCTGTTTTCACGACACGCTGATTACGGTAGGCGCATTTGCCCTATTGGACTCATTTGGCATCAAAGGGATGGAGATCAGCCTGACGGTGATCGCGGCGATCCTGACCCTGGTAGGTTATTCGATGAACGATACGATCGTAGTCTTCGACCGCATCCGCGAGAACCTGAGGTTGAGCCGGCGTGAGTCGTTGCCGGATGTGGTGAACAGGAGCATCAACCAGACGCTGAGCCGAACGGTTCTGACATCAGGGCTGACGTTCCTGACGGTTCTTTCTCTGTTTGTGTACGGCGGGCCTGTTTTGAGAGGCTTCTCGTTTGCCCTGGTTGTTGGGATTCTGATCGGAACCTATTCGTCAATTGCGATTGCGGCGCCGATGCTTGTTGCATATCAGGAGTGGAGAGCAGGAAGCGGAAAAACAGCAGCGTTGCCGGCGGCGAAGCGGTCGCGGGTTTGAAGCAAAGTATTGTTAGCTGCAACCTTTGCAGGTGCAGGGTAGTTCTGATATAGGTGGAGCACGCTTTCTGAGAGCGTTGGGGATCGCGGGAACATTTGGAGTTTCCGCGGTGTCTAATTAGAGGTAAACGATACCCCGATTCGAGGCTGGC
>Ga0207654_10000230_pt1 | contig 34363 bp, 26 predicted proteins | sample KBSC64metaG_FD_184355 | JGI IMG/M metagenome (GOLD analysis project Ga0207654, IMG submission 184355) | Corn rhizosphere microbial communities from Kellogg Biological Station, Michigan, USA - KBS C6-4 metaG (SPAdes) (version 2) | ecosystem: Host-associated > Plants > Roots > Rhizosphere > Soil...
ATGCGCCACACGAATCGCCGTGGGTGGTGACGGTGCCGCTGATCCTGCTAGCGATTCCATCGCTGGTCATCGGCTGGTTGACCGTGGGCCCGATCCTGCACGGCGATTATTTCGGCGCCGCGATCCGCGTCGTCGGCGAACACGGTCACGAGGCTTTCGCCGGCTCGTTTGCGGCGATGATGGAAGGCTTCACCGCGCCGCCGTTCTGGATGGCTTTCGCCGGCTTCGCGGTGGCGACCTATGTCTACCTGTTCAATCCGGCGCTGGCGGATCGCGCGAAGAAGGCGCTGCATCCGTTGTGGGATCTTCTCGACCACAAGTTTTACGTCGACGAGTTGTATCAACTGGTATTCGCGCGCGGTGGATTCGCACTCGGTCGCGGCTTGTGGAAGGGTGGCGATACCGGCGTGATCGACAATATCCTGATCGACGGCACGTCGGCCGGTGTCGGTCGCATTGCCGCGACGGTGCGCTGGATTCAATCCGGTTATTTGTACAGTTATGCGTTCGCCATGATCCTCGGCCTCGTCGTGCTGCTCGGCGGGCTGTGGTGGGTGGTAAGAGTCTAGGGCAGGGACGACCATGACATCCGATTCGATTCTGCTCTCGCTGCTGATCTGGCTGCCCATCGCCGGTGGCGCTCTCGTTTCGTTCGCCGGCGGCAACAATGCATCGCGTTCACGTTGGCTCGCGCTGATCGTTTCCATCGTCATATTCGCGGTCAGCATTCCCTTGCTCACCGGCTACGACTCGGGTTTGGGCACGCTGCAATTCCAGGAGAACCATGTCTGGATCGCGGCGATCAATGCCAATTACCATCTCGGTGCCGATGGCATTTCCATTGCGCTGATCGTGCTGACGACCTTTGTCACACCGCTGGTCGTGCTGGGCGCGTGGGATGCGGTGCACGAAAAGGTCGGCCAGTACATGGCCGCCTTCCTCGTGCTCGAGGGCCTGATGATCGGCGTGTTCGTGGCGATGGATGCGCTGCTGTTCTACGTGTTCTTCGAGGGCATGCTGATTCCGATGTTCGTCATCATCGGCGTCTGGGGCGGCCCGCGACGCGTCTACGCGACGTTGAAATTTTTCCTGTACACGTTCTTCGGCTCGATCTTCATGCTGATCGGCCTGATTTACCTGTACCTGCACGCCCATTCGTGGGAACTGTCGCAACTGGCCGCGCTGCATTTGTCCGCCACCGAACAGGCGTGGCTGTTCTTCGCCTTCCTGCTCGGTTTCGCGATCAAGGTACCGATGTGGCCGGTGCATACATGGTTGCCGGATGCGCACGTCGAGGCGCCGACCGGCGGTTCGGTGATCCTGGCCGCGATCATGCTGAAGATCGGCGGCTACGGATTCCTGCGATTCTCGTTGCCGATCGTGCCGGACGCCTGCCAGGAATTCGCATGGCTGATCATCGCGCTGTCGATCATCGCGATCATCTACGTCGGCTATGTCGCACTCGTGCAGGAAGACATGAAGAAGCTGATCGCCTACTCGTCGGTCGCGCACATGGGCTTCGTAACGCTTGGTCTGTTCATCGCCTTCGCGCTGATGCGCGTAACCGGCAACACGCAGGCCGCGTACCTCGGTGTGCAGGGCTCGATGGTGCAGATGATCTCGCACGGCTTCGTCTCCGGTGCGATGTTTACCTGCGTCGGCGTGCTCTACGAGCGCATGCACACGCGCATGATCCGCGACTACGGCGGCGTGGTGAACACGATGCCGTGGTTCGCCGCGTTCTGGGTGCTGTTCTCGATGGCCAACTGCGGCCTGCCGGGAACCAGCGGATTTGTCGGCGAGTTCATGGTGATCCTGGCGAGCTTCGCGGTGAATCCCTGGATCGCCGCCGGTGCCGCATTCACGCTGATCATTGGCGCCGCCTACACGCTGTATCTGGTCAAGCGCATCATCTGGGGTGACGTGACCAACGAGCACGTCGCCAAGTTGAAAGACATCAATCCGCGCGAAGCGCTGGTGCTCGGCCTGTTCGCCGCCGGTGTGCTGGTCCTCGGCATCTGGCCGGAACCGCTCACGCACCTGATGGATGCGTCGGTGAAGCACATTGTCGATCAGTTGCTGGTCGTGAAGATCTGAGAAGAGAACTGCATGAACTTCAACCTCCACGACCTCGTCCTGCTCGCGCCCGAGGATTTTCTGCTTGGCGTGACCTGCGTGATCCTTTTCATCGACCTGTTCCTGAAACAGTCGCAACGCGCGGTCACGCATTGGCTGGCGATCGCGGCGCTGCTCGGCGCGTTGGCGATCGTGCTGTGCACTGCTGGCCCGGCCGAGACGGCATTCAACGGCGCCTACATTCACGACACGGTCGCGGCGGTACTCAAGGTGTTCATCCTCGGCATCGTCGCCGTGGTATTCGTGTTCGCACGCCGTTATCTGGAAGATCGCAAGCTGTTCATCGGCGAGTTCTACACGCTGATGTTGTTCTCCACACTCGGCATGATGCTGCTGGTGTCGGCAACCTCGGCATGGTGTATCTGGGCCTGGAACTGTTCGCGCTGTCGAGCTACGCACTGGTCGCCATCCACCGCGACTCGGGCGTCGCGTCCGAGGCGGCGATGAAATACTTCGTGCTCGGCGCGCTTGCGTCGGGACTTTTGCTGTACGGCCTGTCGATGATCTACGGCGCCACCGGCACGCTGGATCTGGCTCAAATTCGCCAGGTCGGTGGCGTCGGCGTGAATGGACTCGCGCAGCATCCGACGCTGTTCGCGTTCGGGCTCGTGTTCGTCGTCGTCGGCATCGGCTTCAAGTTCGGCGTCGCACCGTTCCACATGTGGCTACCGGATGTCTACGAAGGCTCGCCCACGGCGGTGACGATCTTCATCGGCTCCGCGCCCAAGCTCGCTGCGTTCGGCATGGCCTATCGCCTGCTCGACAGCGGCCTTGGCTCGCTCGCGCCGCACTGGAGCCAGATGCTCGCGGCGCTCGCCGCGCTGTCGCTGATCCTCGGCAATGTCGTGGCCATCGCGCAGACCAACATCAAGCGCATGTTGGCGTATTCGACGATTTCGCACATGGGCTTTTTGCTGCTCGGCCTGCTCAACGCGACGCCGGCCGGTTATGCGGCGGCGATGTTCTACGCGATCTGCTACGCGATCATGACCACCGCGGCGTTCGGCGTGATCCTGCTGCTTTCGCGCGCCGGCTTCGAGGCCGAGATGATCGACGACTTCAAGGGCCTGAACCAGCGCAATCCGTGGTACGCCTTCATCATGCTGCTGGCGATGTTTTCGCTCGCCGGCGTGCCGCCGCTGTGGGGATTTTTCGCCAAGCTGCTGGTGCTCAAGTCCGCGATCGACGCGGGATTTTTGTGGCTGGCGATGATCGCCATCGTCATGGCCGTCATCGGCTGCTTCTATTATTTGCGCGTGGTCAAGGTGATGTACTTCGACGCGCCGGCGGACAAATCCGCGCTGGCGCTGCCGCAGGATTTGCCGCTGCGCTGGCTGCTGTCGATCAATGGCGTCGCCTTGCTGGTGCTTGGCGTGCTGTGGGGGCCGCTGATCGGCTGGTGTTACCGCGCATTCGGGCTTGCGGGCTGATATTTCGACGCTCGGCGCGGTTGCGGAAAACTCCCGTACTCGGCTAGAATGCGCGTTCCCCTGGTGCGGGGTGGAGCAGTCTGGCAGCTCGTCGGGCTCATAACCCGAAGGTCGCAGGTTCAAATCCTGCCCCCGCTACCAACGTTTTATCTTTTTATCTTTTACCCCATGCGCAGGACGCGCGTTGCCGATGTTTGGATGCGAGACAACGGCGGACCAGGAAAGGCCCTCGTGGCCTTTTTTTGTACCCGTAATAAACCATGTTCAATGCGGAATTGACCAATTTGCTGATGCCGGTGGTGACGGATCTTGGTCTGGAATGCCTCGGCGTCGAATACAGTCCGTCGCACGGCAACTCGCTGGTGCGCGTGTACATCGACGCGCCGCAGCGTGCGGTGACGGTGGACGATTGCGAGGCGGTGAGCCGGCAGGTGTCGGCCATGCTCGACGTGAACGATCCGATTACAGGACGCTACACGCTGGAAGTGTCCTCGCCGGGTCTGGATCGGCCGTTGTATACGCCGCAGCAGTTCGCGCGTTTCATCGGGCAGCAGGCCAAGGTGGAAGTGAATCTGGCGATCGCGGGTCGGCGCCGGTTCCAGGGACCGATCCTCGCGGTGGAAGGCGAAGAAGTGGTTCTGGAACAGGATGGAGCGCCGGTGCGCATCACGCACGCGAACATCCACAAGGCAAAACTGGTTGCGCAGTACGACGAGCCGGCCGCAAAGCCGGGCAAGCACAAGCAAGCGAAGAAATCGAAGTGAGAGAAAGAACATGAGCAAGGATCTTCTGTTGGTCGTCGATGCCGTCGCCAATGAAAAGGGCGTCGACAAGAACGTCATCTTCGAAGCGATGGAAGCGGCGCTCGCTTCCGCGGCGAAGAAACGCTATCTGAACGAGGACGTCGCCACGCGCGTGGCCATCGATCAGAACAGCGGCGAATACGAGACCTTCCGGCGCTGGGAAGTCGTCGCCGACGACGTGGTGATGGAGTCGCCTGACCGGCAGCTGCGCCTGATGGACGCGGTCGATACGCGCGCGGACATCCAGGTCGGCGAATTCATCGAGGAACCGATCGACAATCCCGACTTCGGACGCATCTCCGCGCAGGCCGCCAAGCAGGTGATCGTGCAGCGCGTGCGCGAAGCCGAACGCGCGCAGGTGGTCGATGCCTACAAGGATCGCGTCGGCGAATTGCTCACCGGCGTGGTCAAGCGCGTGGAACGCGGCAGCATTTACCTCGATCTCGGCGGCAATGCCGAAGCCTATATTCCTCGCGACAAGGCGGTTCCGCGCGAAGCGGTGCGTGCCGGCGACCGCGTGCGCGGCTACCTGTTCGAGGTGCGTCCGGAACCGCGCGGCCCGCAGTTGTTCGTGTCGCGCACCGCGCCGGAATTCATGATGGAGTTGTTCAAGCTCGAGGTGCCCGAAGTCGGCCAGGGCCTGGTCGAGATCAAGGGCGCCGCGCGCGATCCGGGCGACCGCGCCAAGATCGCCGTGCTCGCGCACGACAATCGCACCGATCCGATCGGCGCCTGCATCGGCATGCGCGGCTCGCGCGTGCAGGCAGTGTCGAACGAATTGAACGGCGAACGCATCGACATCGTGTTGTGGAACGACAATCCGGCGCAGTTCGTGATCAATGCGATGGCACCGGCCGAGGTGCAGTCCATCATCATGGACGAGGAAAAGCACTCGATGGACATCGCAGTGGCCGAGGACAAGCTCTCGCAGGCGATCGGCCGCGGCGGCCAGAATGTGCGCCTCGCCAGCAAATTGACAGGCTGGCAGCTCAACGTGATGACCCAGGACCAGGTCGCGCAGAAATCCGAAGCCGAGCAGGAAGCCGCGCGCAAGCTGTTCCAGGACAAACTCGAAGTCGACGCTGAAATCGCCGGCATCCTCGTGCAGGAAGGTTTCACCTCGGTCGAGGAAATCGCCTACGTGCCGACCGGCGAATTGCTCGCGGTGGAAGGTTTCGACGAGAACATCGTCGAGGAGCTGCGCGCGCGTGCGCGCGATGCGTTGCTCACCGAGGCGCTGGCGGTCGAGGAAGACATCGAGGACAACAAGCCGGCCGAGGATCTGCTTGGCGTCGAGGGCATGGACGAAATCACCGCATTCGCGCTGGCAGAACATGGTGTTATCACGCGCGAGAACCTCGCCGACCTCGCCACCGACGAGTTGATGGAATTCGCGATCGACGGCATGGACGAGGAGCGCGCCCGTGCCTTGATCATGGCGGCGCGCGCCGGGCAGACGGTCTGAGCCCTGACGCAACGACCTCGCGCGATACGTTCACGGAGAACCAAACATCATGTCGGATACAACCATCAAACAACTCGCCGATTTGCTCGGCATGGGTGCGGACAAGCTGCTGAGCCAGCTTTCCGGCGCCGGCATGAATTTCACGAGTCCCGATCAGGTCGTCTCGAACACCGAGAAGATGAAGCTGCTCGGCTTCCTGCGGCGCACGCACGGCAAGGGCAAGGGCGCCGCCGCCGACGACAATGCGCCGCGTCAGGTCACGCTCAAGCGCAAGTCGGTCAGCGAACTGACCGTCAACCAGGGCGCCGCGCGCGGCAAGACGGTGAACGTGGAAGTGCGCCAGAAGCGTACCTACGTCAAGCGCAGCACGGTGGTCGAATCGCAGGAAGTCGATCCCGAGCGCGAGGATGCGCTGAAGAAATTGCAGGAATCGCAGAACCGCAACCAGGCCGAGCAGGCCGCGTTGCAGGCGCAGGACAAACGCCGTCACGAAGAAGAAGCCAAGCTGCGCGCGGCCGAAGAAGCTCGCCGTGCCGAGGAAACGCGGCAGCGTGCGGAAACCGAGGCCAAGACCGGCGAACCGGCGGCGCACGCGCCGAAACCCGCGAAGGAAGAACGCACTGCGGCAGCGCCGCGCAAGGCCCACGAACCGCGTCCGCCCGATGGTCGCGCCCGCACCGACAACGATGCTTCGCCGCACAACAAGCACAAGGCAAAACACGGTTCGCACCGCATGCGCGACGATGGCGAGGGCGAAGGTGCCCCCGGCTATTTCGGTGTTGAGTTGCACCTCTCCGACGAAGGCCATGCGCGCCGCGGCGCGGTCAAGCGCAAGCCGCGCAAAATCGTGGTCGAAGCCGGACGCGCTGCGACCGGGCAGCACGGTTTTTCCAAGCCGGTTGCGCCGATGGTGCGCGAGGTGCCCGTCGGCGAATCCATCCTGGTTTCGGATCTCGCTGCGCGGATGGCGGTCAAGGGCGCCGACGTGGTCAAGGCGCTGTTCAAGATGGGCGTGATGGCCACGATTAACCAGGTCATCGATCACGATACCGCCGTGCTCGTGGTCGAGGAACTCGGTCACACTGCGGTCAAGGCCGAGGAAAAAACCGCCGAGACGACGCTGGCCAGGGTTGAGGCGCAGGGCGAAAAAACGCCGCGTCCGCCGGTGGTCACGATCATGGGCCACGTCGATCACGGCAAGACGTCTTTGCTCGATTACATTCGCCGTACCAAGGTGGCCGCGGGCGAAGCCGGCGGCATCACCCAGCATATTGGCGCGTATCACGTCAAAACCGACAAGGGCACGATCAGCTTCCTCGATACACCGGGCCATGCCGCGTTCACCTCGATGCGCGCGCGCGGCGCCAAGCTCACCGACATCGTCGTGCTGGTCGTGGCTGCCGACGACGGCGCCATGCCACAGACGATAGAAGCGATCCAGCACGCCAAGGCCGCGCACGTGCCGCTGATCGTGGCGGTGAACAAGATCGACAAGCCCGAAGCCAACGCGGATCGCGTCAAGCAGGATCTGATCCAGCACGAAGTCGTTTCCGAGGATTTCGGCGGCGATGCGCAGTTCGTGCCGGTGTCGGCGAAAACTGGACAGGGCATCGATCAGCTGCTCGACGCGATCCTGCTGCAGGCCGAGGTGATGGATCTCAAGGCCGTCGTTGATGGCCTTGCCACCGGCACGGTCGTCGAAGCCAGCCTGGACAAGGGCCGCGGCCCGGTCGCCACCGTGCTGGTGCAGCAGGGTACGTTGAAGAAAGGCGATTTCCTCGTCTGCGGCGTCGAGTACGGCCGCGTGCGCGCGATGTTCGACGAATCCGGCCAGCCGGTGGAAAGCGCCGGCCCCTCAATTCCGGTGCAGTTGCTCGGACTTTCCGGCGTGCCGAATGCCGGCGACGATTTCGTCGTCGTCCAGGATGAGCGCCTGGCCAAGCAGGTCGCCGCCGAGCGCCAGGCCAAGTTACGCGAGTCGCGTATGAGCAAAACTGCCATGCGCAGCATGGAAGACGTCATCTCGAGCATGGGTCAGGGCGACGAACAGAGCGTGCTGAACCTCGTCGTCAAGGCCGACGTGCAAGGATCCGCCGAAGCTCTGCGCGAAGCGCTCACCGCGATCGGCAACGAGCGGGTCAAGGTCAACGTCATCGGCTCCGGCGTCGGCGGCATCACCGAATCCGACGCCACGCTCGCGGTGGCCTCGAAGGCCATCGTCATCGGCTTCAACGTGCGCGCCGATGCGACTGCGCGCAAGGTGCTGGAAACCAACGGCATCGACCTGCGCTATTTCTCGATCATCTACGACGTGATCGATCAGGTGAAGCAGGCCGCGACCGGCCTGCTCGGCATGGAAATCCGCGAGGAAATCATCGGTACGGCGCAGGTGCGCGACGTGTTCCGTTCGTCCAAGTTTGGCGCCATCGCCGGCTGCATGGTCATCGAGGGCACGGTCAAGCGCAACAAGCCGATCCGCGTGCTGCGCGACAACACCGTGATCTTCCAGGGCGAACTCGAATCGCTGCGCCGCTTCAAGGAAAACGTCGACGAAGTGCGCAACGGCATGGAGTGCGGCATCGGCGTCAAACAGTACAACGACGTCAAGCCGGGCGACCAGATCGAGTGCTTCGAGCGCATCGAGGTCGCGAGAACCTTGTAATGCCTTCGCATTCCTTCACCCGCTCCGACCGTCTTTCCGCCGAGTTGCGCCGCCTCGTCGGCGCGCAGGTGCACGAGGCCGTGCGCAACCATGCGCTGCCGTCGATGAGCGTGTCGGATGTGCAGGTGACCAAAGACTTCGACGTCGCCACGGTATTCGTCACCGCGCTGGTCCCCGACGAGGCGCAAGCTGGTGTGAAGGCGTTGAAGGAACTCGCCAAGGAATTTCGTATGCAATTGTCGAAGACGATGCGCGTGCGTCGCGTTCCGGAATTGCGCTTCAAATACGACGATTCGGTGGATCGCGGCGAGCGTATCGAGGCGCTGCTGCGCCGGGAGAAATGAAGCCCACCCGGCGTGCCGTCCACGGCATCCTGCTCCTCGACAAGCCCGCAGGAATAAGCTCCAACCGCGCGTTGCAACAGGCAAAACGCCTCTTCAACGCCGACAAGGCCGGGCATACCGGCAGCCTCGATCCGCTGGCCACCGGTCTGCTGCCGATCTGCTTCGGCGAGGCGACGAAAGTCGCGGGATACCTGCTCGGCTCGCGCAAGGCCTATGCGGCGCGCTGCCGGCTCGGTGCGACCACGACGACGGACGATGCGGAAGGCGAAGTCGTCCAGTCATGGCTCGTTCCACAAATCGATGATGCGATGATCGAAGCCGCACTCGCGGGTTTGCGCGGCCGCATCGTGCAGATTCCGCCGGCGTATTCGGCGATCAAGCAGGGCGGTGTGCCGCTGTACAAGCGCGCGCGGCGTGGCGAGGACGTTGTCGTGCCGTCGCGCGAAGTCGAAGTCCACAAGCTGGAACTTGAACGTCGCGACGGCGACATTCTCGATCTGCACGTGGAATGCGGCTCCGGCACCTATGTGCGCAGCCTGGCCCGCGATCTCGGCGAACGCCTGGGTTGCGGCGCACACTTGATTGCGCTGCGGCGGTTGTGGATCGAACCCTTCCGCGATCCGGCGATGCACACATTGGAAAGTCTGGAACGAGTCGCCGCCGATGGCGACACGAAGGCACTGGATCGGTTGCTGCTGCCGCTCGAATCCGGGCTGAGCGGCTTGCCCGAACTGACCTTGTCCGACGCGGACGTCCAACGCCTGCGCCACGGCCAGCGCCTCGCGCTCGCGAGCGCGCACGCCTGCGCGTTGGCGCGCGCCTGCAATGCGCAAGGTAAACTCGTGGCGTTGGTCGAAGTGGAAGCCACCGGCGAAGTGTCCGTGCGGCGCGGGTTCAACGCGGCTTAGCGCAAGCCGAATTAGCCACCTCGGCGCTCGCACGCGCGCCTCGTGCGGGCAACCGGTCTGTGAAGGGGAGCTCGATGAAACACTGTGTACACGTCGCGATTGTATCCTTGCTGCTCGTGCTGGCCGCCGCGCCGGCGCTCGCCACCAATTACCTCGTTGGCAGCGACGCTGACTTGCGCGCCGCCATTGCGGCGGTCGATGGCGGCAGCGGCGGCGACACAATCACGTTCGCCAACGACATCCTGCTCGACACCAGCCAGAACACCGACTTGTCCGCCATCGAGCAGGACGTCGTCATCGATGGTGCTGGCCACACGCTCGACGGCGCCAATTTTTATCGCGGATTTTTCTTCACGAACTGTTTTTCGACGTTGCGATGTAGCACCGCGCAAACTTACACGCTGAACGTCACGTTGCAAAACATCACGATCCAGCACGCACTGGCGAAGGGCGGCGACGGCGGCATGTATTCCGGCGGCGGCGCGGGCATGGGCGGTACGGTTTTCGTTGGCAAACAGGCCAGCGTGACATTGAGCAACGTGAGCCTTTCCGCCAATAGTGCGGTCGGCGGTGCTGGCAACAGTTCGAGCCTGTCCGGTGGCGGAGGCGGCGGAATGGGCGGCAACAGCGGCAGCAGTATGACCGGGAATGCCTATGGCGGCGGCGGCGGCTTGGGTCGCGGCGCGGACGGCGGCAATGGCGGCCCGCGTTCGGCCGGCAACTTGAAAGGCGGAGATGGCGGCAGCGGCATCGCATGGGGGCAGTCCGGCGGCGGCAGCGGCGGATTATCGGACACCTCCATCGTCGGTGGCGCCGGTGGTGCCAACGGCGGCGGTGGCGGTGGCGGCGGAGCAACCAATGGCGGGTCCTACGGCGGTTGCGGCGCTGGCGGTGGTGTGGGCGGCACCGGCGGTGGCCAAGGTAGTGGCAGTTGTAATGGCGGTAACGGCGGCTTCGGCGGCGGCGGCGGATTGAGCGACCTCGGAAGTGCCGGCGGCTTTGGCGGCGGCGGCAGTTACGGCGGCAATGGTGGCTACGGCGGTGGTGGCTACAGCTACGCTCTCGCAGGCGGAATCGGCGGCGCGGGCTTGGGCGGCGCGATCTTCGTGCAGCAAGGCGGCAGCCTCACGCTGGCCGGGCCGGTGACGATCAACGGAAACACGGTGACGGGCGGCGCTGGCGTGCTCAATGGCTGGACGTACGGCAGCGGTATTTTCTTCGACAGCAGCAGCAGCGGAACGACGGTCGCCGCCACGCTGGCGTTGACGTCGGCCAGCGGCGATGTGCAAACGATCAGCGACGTGATCGCCGACGAACACGGCAGTCAGTTGAACGCCAGCGGCAACGCCGCGCTGGTGTTGAGCGGCGCGGGCACGCTGACGCTTTCCGGCGCGAACACCTACGCGGGCGGCACCACGATTTCCGACGGCACGCTGTATGCCGACAACGCGAGCAGCGCCACCGGCGGTGGCGCGGTGACGGTGACCGGCGGCACGCTGGCTGGCAGAGGCAGAGTGCCCGGCGCGGTGACGCTTGCCAGCGGCAGCGTCGCGCCCGGTGACGCGCAACCGTCGTATACGGTGTTGAACCTCGGCAGCGATTACACGCAGAACGGCGGTACGCTGGCCATCGTCATCAGCACCGCCGGTGCGAGCCATAACAACTCGCAACTGGCCGTGACCGGTACGGCGACGCTGGGGGGCGGGCTGTCGATGACGTTCGCCAACGCCCCGACCGTGCCGGCGGGCATCACCGTGCTGACAGCGGGCGCGATCACCGGTTGCTTCGCCCGCATCACGACGAACCTGCCGATCGGCTGGAACTACGCGATCGACTATGGCACCACGAGCACGCCACAGACCGTGGTGGCAATCGTGTTCACGGGCGACGACCTTTTCCACAACGGCTTCGAGGCGTGCGCGCAGTGAGGGGCGCAAATTCGCCATGGCGCCAGCCCAAAGAACTGGTTACAATAAGCGGCTTTTTCCATCCCGGGATTCGTCCCGGATCATGACGCGGGTCGCGCTCGTCCATCGGACCGGGCTGATCCACGCCGTACGCAACAGCAAAGGTGAACAATCATGTCGCTTTCCACCGAACAAACCGGCAAGGTCATTGCCGATTACCGTCGCGCTCCCAGCGATACCGGCTCGCCGGAAGTCCAGGTCGCCCTGCTTTCTGCACGCATCGAGCATCTTTCCAAGCACTTCGCCGAGCACGACAAGGATCACCACTCGCGCCGTGGCCTGCTCAAGATGGTCAACCAGCGTCGCAGCTTGCTGGCCTATCTGAAGAAGTCGGACGCCAGCCGCTACCAGACCCTGATCGAGCGTCTGGGCCTGCGCCGCTAAACGCTCCATTCCTCAATCCCCGCTTCGGCGGGGATTTGTTTTGCAAGACACTCCATCAAGACTCAACGCCGGCATCCCGATGGCGGGGCGACGGCAAACAAAGGCGAAAAGAAAATGGCCAAAATCACCAAGTCGTTCCAGTACGGAAATCACCAGGTCACGCTCGAGACGGGCGAAATCGCCCGCCAGGCATCCGGCGCCGTGATGGTGTCGGTCGACGGCACCGTCGTCCTCGTCACCGCGGTCGCCAACGCCAAGGCGAAGGAAGGCCAGGATTTCTTCCCGCTCACCGTCGACTACGTCGAGAAATTCTACTCGGCCGGCCGCATTCCCGGCGGCTTCTTCAAGCGCGAAGGCCGTCCGACCGAGAAGGAAACCCTGACCTCGCGTCTGATCGACCGTCCGGTGCGCCCGCTGTTTCCGGAAGAGTACAAAAACGAAGTGCAGGTGATCGCGCAGGTCGTGTCCCTGAATCCCGAAATCGACGGCGACATTCCGGCGATGATCGGCGCTTCGGCCGCGCTGTCGCTGGCCGGCATTCCGTTCAAGGGTCCGATTGGCGCCGCGCGTGTGGGTTACACCAACGGCAAATACATTCTCAATCCGACCAAGACCGAACTGCAGACCTCCGACCTCGACCTCGTCGTCGCCGGCACCGCGAACGCGGTGCTGATGGTCGAATCCGAAGCCAAGCTGCTGTCGGAAGACGTCATGCTCGGTGCGGTTACGTTCGGCCACAAGTCCTTGCAGATCGTCATCAACGCGATTAACGAACTCACCGTCGAAGCCGGCACCAAGCCGTCGGCATGGACTGCGCCGGCCAAGAACGATGCGCTGATCGGCGCGATCAAGGGCGCTGTCGGCGGCAAGCTCGCCGATGCGTTCAAGGTGCGCGACAAGCTGCAACGCCGCGACGCGATTTCCGCGATCAAGGCCGATACGCTGAGCGCGCTCGCCGGCCAGGTCGAAGCCAACAAATGGGCCGCGGGCGACCTCGCCAAGGAATTCGGCGAACTCGAATACCACACGCTGCGCGACGCCGTGCTTGACACCAAAGTGCGCATCGACGGCCGCAAACTAGACGATATCCGCCCGATCGCGGTGCGCGTAGGCGTGCTTCCTCGCACTCATGGTTCCGCGCTGTTCACACGCGGCGAGACGCAGGCGCTGGTCACGGTCACGCTCGGCACCACGCGCGACGCGCAGATCATCGACGCGCCGGAAGGCGAGTCGAAGGATCCGTTCCTGTTCCACTACAACTTCCCGCCGTTCTCGGTCGGCGAAGCCGGCCGTTTCGGCGCGCCCAAGCGTCGCGAAATCGGCCACGGCCGCCTCGCCAAGCGCGGCGTGCAGGCGGTCAAGCCGTCAATGGAAGCGTTTCCGTACGTCGTGCGCGTCGTCTCGGAAATCACCGAGTCGAACGGCTCCTCGTCGATGGCTTCGGTGTGCGGTTCCTCGCTCGCCATGATGGACGCGGGCGTACCGCTGAAGTCGCCGGTCGCGGGTATCGCGATGGGCCTGGTCAAGGAAGGCGACAAGTTCGTCGTGCTTTCCGACATCCTCGGCGACGAAGATCATCTCGGCGACATGGATTTCAAGGTGGCCGGTTCGTCCGATGGCATCAGCGCCCTGCAGATGGACATCAAGATTGACGGCATCACCGAAGAAATCATGAAAGTCGCGCTGGCGCAGGCCAAGCAGGGCCGTCTGCACATCCTCGGCGAAATGGCGAAGGTCATCACCATCTCGCGCACCGAGATGAGTGAGTACGCGCCGCGTTTGATCACGATGAAGATCCACCCGGACAAGATCCGCGAAGTCATCGGCAAGGGCGGCACCACAATCCGGTCCATTACAGAAGAGACCGGCGCGACGATCGACATCAGCGACGACGGCACCGTCGTCATCGCCTCGGTCAACCGCGAAGCGGGCGACGCGGCGAAGAAGCGCATCGAGCAGATCGTCTCCGACGTCGAGCCGGGCCGCATCTACGAAGGCAAGGTCGCCAAGCTGATGGACTTCGGCGCGTTCGTGACGATCATGCCGGGCAAGGACGGTCTCGTGCACGTTTCGCAGATTTCCAACGAGCGTGTCGAGAAGGTTTCCGACAAGCTCAAGGAAGGCGACATCGTCAAGGTCAAAGTGCTCGAAGTCGACAAGCAGGGCCGTATCCGCCTGTCGATGAAGGCGGTGACCGAGGAAGCCCCCGTAGCCTGATTCAGCATTGAATCGATTGCAAAAAAACGCGCCACGAGCGCGTTTTTTTGTGCATGCCGAATTTTAATTTTTCGCCTTTGCACAGGTGTGGAAGGCTTCGGCGAGGTGTATGCTACGGGCAGGGTTACTGCACAGTTGCATGGGGAAACACCGTGAAAGGATTGCTCGCATACATGGGGCTGCTGCTTGCGTTTTCAGCGAACAGCGCCGTGGCCCAGAATACCTACACGGCCTATATCAATTCCGACAATAGCGCGGCCACGGGCTGCACCATCACCTTGCCGGGTGGAACGCTTGCCGGCGCGGATTTGCGCATCCAGGCGACCCTGACTCCGGGCGCCGTGCCGACGGTAACGGGCGTGACGGCAGCGCAGTGCTCGGGCGGCACCTTCGGCGCCGGGACGAGTATCGGCGGCGGCTCGGTGGATCTGAATACCGGCGTATCTGGTTCCGATTCGGTCGAATTTTCCGTGCCTGGAACCGGCATTCTTACCGGCGGCGGGCAGACGCTGGCGTTCGGCTTCACGGCGCAAAGTCCGACGGGCTCGGACGTGATGTTCACGGGAAGCAACGGCGGGCCGATCATTTTCGGCATCACCGTGCCCACGCCCGCATTGGGTGTCGGCGCGTTGGCGCTGCTGGCGTTGCTGGTTATCGGGGTCGCGCACCGGTTCGGTCGAACCCGATGGTATCGGCGCGTCGTCGCGCTGAGCATGGTCGCGATGTGCGGAGTTGCGCTGGCTGCCGCATTCAACTGGACCGGAATAGCGCCAGTCGCGACCGATCCGGCCGGGGATCCAACGAACGGTTCGCCGGACATCGATCTGCGCGCAGGATTCGTGGCGGTCGACGCGAATACGATTTACTTTCGAATCGATGTAACGGATCTGCAAACGCAGGCGCCGCAGATCACGAGCGCGAATGCGACCACGTTCATCGTTGGCCAGGCCGGTACGTTCGCAGTAACGTCGATCGGCGTGCCGTCGGCTGCGCTCACGCTGAGCGGGTGCACCTTGCCGACAGGCGTTACCTTCGTCGATAACGGCAATGGCACCGGTACGCTTGCGGGCACGCCCGGACCGGGCACCGCCAACACCTATGCATGCACGCTGACGGCGAGTAACGGCATTCCGCCGGACGCGACGCAGACGTTCACGCTGACGGTGGCGAATGCGCCGAGCCAGACGGCGCTGGCCGTGGACATCAATCCCTCGGTGTACGCGCAGTCGGTAACCTTCACGGCCACGGTAACGCCGGCGCCGCCCGGATCGGGCACGCCGACGGGAACCGTCAACTTTCTGGATGGAGCGACGAGCATCGGCTCGGGCACGCTGAATGGCAGCGGCGTGGCGACGTTCGCAACGAGCACACTCTCGGTCGCGACTCATCCGATCACCGCGCAGTACGCAGGCGACGTGAATTTCGGGCCAAGCACGAGCAGTATCGTCAACCAGGTCGTCAACCAGGCCAGCCAGACGATCACGTTCACCTCGACGGCGCCCGCGGGCGCTACGGTAGGTGGCGCGGCATACACGGTGACGGCAACGGCGAGTTCGGGTCTGGCCGTGGCGCTCACGATAGATGCCAGTGCCACGAGCGTGTGCTCGCTCGCGGGCTCGACCGTGTCGTTCATCGGCGTCGGCACCTGCACGATCGACGCAAACCAGGCGGGTGACGCGAACTACACCGCCGCGCCGCAAGTGCAACAGAGCTTCGCCGTCGGCAAGGGCAGCCAGACGATTACATTTACCTCGACTGCGCCGGCGGGCGCGGCCGTGGGTGGCCCAACCTATACTGTGACGGCGACGGCGAGTTCCGGTTTGCCGGTTACCTTGACCATCGACGCGAGTTCGGCGAGCGTGTGTTCGCTCTCCGGTTCGACGGTGTCGTTCATCGGCGCCGGTACCTGCGCGATCGACGCGAATCAGGCCGGCAACGCCAATTACAACGTGGCGCCGCAGGCGCAACAGAGTTTCGCCGTCGGCAAAGGCAGCCAGACGATCACGTTCACTTCGACCGCGCCGGCGAATGCCGTCGTGGCCGGCCCGACCTATACGGTGACCGCGACGGCGTCGTCCGGCTTGCCGGTCACGCTTGCGATCGACGCGTCGGCGAGTTCGGTCTGTTCGCTTTCTGGTGCGACCGTGTCGTTCACGGCATCGGGTACCTGCGTGATCGACGCCAATCAGGCGGGCGACGCGAACTACAACGCGGCGACGCAGGTGCAGCAGTCGTTTGCGGTCAGCAAGAACAACCAGACGATTACGTTCGCCTCGACCGCGCCGGTTGGTGCGGTAGTTGCCGGGCCGACGTATTCGGTGACAGCGACCGCATCGTCCGGCTTGCCGGTGGCGTTTACAATCGACGCGTCGGCATCGTCGGTGTGCTCGATTTCCAGTTCGACGGTGTCGTTTATCGGTGCGGGTACGTGTGTGATCGACGCGAATCAGGCGGGCGACGCGAACTACAACGCCGCGCCGCAAGCGCAGCAATCGTTTGCGGTGGGCAAGGGCAATCAGACGATCACATTCAACTCCACGGCGGTGGGAGCGGCAGTGGGAGGCCCGACGTATACGGTGACGGCGACGGCGAGTTCTGGCCTTCCAGTGACGTTCACGATCGATGCGAGCGCCGCCTCGGTGTGCTCGATCACCGGTTCCACGGTGTCGTTTATCGGTGCGGGCACCTGCGTGATCGACGCCAATCAGCCCGGCAACGGCAATTACAACGCGGCGCCGCAGGCGCAGCAGTCCTTTGCCGTCGCCAAGGGCAATCAGACCATAAGCTTCACGTCGACGGCGCCGGCCGGCGCGCAATTCAACGGCTCGACGTACACCGTGATCGCCACTGCAACGTCGGGTCTTGCGGTGAGTTTCACGATCGACGCGTCGGCGACGTCGGTGTGTTCGATTTCCGGTTCCACAGTGTCGTTTATCGGCGCGGGCACGTGCGTGATCGACGCCAACCAGGCCGGTGATGCCAACTGGAATGCCGCGGCGCAGGCACAGCAATCGTTTGCGGTCGCGAAAGCCGATCAGTCGATCACGTTTACCTCGACGCCGCCATCTCCGGCATTCGTCAATGGCGGTTACACGGTCGTTGCGACGGCGAGCTCCGGCTTGGCGGTGACGTTCAGCGCCGGTACGCCGGCGGTCTGTACCGTGTCGGGTGCAACGATTACGTTTGTCGGTGCCGGTATGTGCGTCATCGATGCCGACCAGTCCGGTAACTCCAACTACAATGCCGCACCGCAAGCGCAGCAGACATTCGTCGTCAACAAGAACGACCAGACGATCACGTTTACCTCGACCGCGCCGGCGAATGCGAAAGTCGGCGGATCCACCTACACCGTATCGGCATCCGCGACCTCCGGCCTTGCAGTGACATTCACGATCGACGCCGCTTCAGCCGGTGCCTGCACGATCGCGGGTTCGGTGGTGTCGTTCGTGCATGCGACGACGTGCATCATCGATGCGAACCAGGCCGGCAATGCCGCCTACAACTCGGCGCCGCAGGTGCAGCAGAGCTTCGCGATCGCCAAGGGCGACCAGACGATCAGCATCACCTCGACGGTACCGGCGTTCGGCTCGGCCACAGCGGCAGGCGCGCCGCACACCTACACGGTGACCGCGACGACGACGTCGGGCCTGGCGATCGTTGTCACCATCGATGGCACCTCGAGCGCGGGCGCGTGCTCGGTGGCGAGCCCCACCGTCACGTTCGGCGCCAATGCGGGCACGTGCGTCATCGACATCGGCCAGCCCGGCAATGCAGACTGGAATGCTGCGCCGTCGTTGCAGCAATCCACGGTTGTGGAGATTCCGGCGACTGCCGTCGATGAAAGTCATGCGGTGACCGGCAACGTGGCCATCGCGGCGGCTACGAGCGTATTGAGCAACGACTCCGGCACCAACATTGCGATTCGCAGCTATGGCGCGACCGGTGTCGAACAGAACAGCATTGGCACGGCCACGTCCACCGCGCAAGGCGGTACGGTCACGCTCGTTGCGGCGGGTACGTACAACTACGATCCGCCGGCGAATTTCACGGGCACGGACACGTTCGCGTACAAAATCGGCAACGACCTCAGCGCGACATCGACCGGTACGGTGACGTTGAACGTGAGCGATCGCATCATGGTGGTAGCGACGGCAGGCGTCGGGGCGGCCGACTGCAAACCGCAAAGTGCCTGCCTGCTGGCGACGGCGGACGGCAAGACGGCGGTGACCGCGGGCAAGGATCTCGTGTTTGTTGAGAGCGGCAGCTACAACTCGGCGACGCTCTCGCTGTTGGCGAGCCAGAACCTGGTCGGCCAGAAAGTGAGTTTGACCACGGCGCTGGGCGACGCGGGCATCACGCTCGCGCCCGAGAGCGTGACCGCGCCGATCACCGCGCTCGTCGCCAGCACGACGCCAAACCTGTCGAATGCGGGCAACATCATCGCGCTTGGCGGCGGCAACCTGGTCGAGTATTTCAATATCAACCCGTCTTCCGGCGGTGGCATCGTCGGCAACAACGTGACGACCGGCGCATCGGTGCACGACATCACGATCACCGGCACGGGCGGCGCGGGCGGCGTCAGCCTCACCGGCACCAGCACCGGCAGCACGTTCGCGTTCAGCAATCTCGTGATTTCGACGGCGAGCGGCACCGCGTTCAATGCGGTCGGCCCCGGTCCTGCCGCGACCACGGGCGGCACCGTCAACATCACGACCGGCAGCATCCCGAATACGCTGACATCCACAACCGGTACGGCGCTGAACGTCGCCAACACGACGATCGGCAGCAGCAACCTGAATTTCCAGAGCATCAATGCAGGTACCGCGGCGAGCGGCCCGGTCAATGGCATCGTGCTGAACAATACCGGCAGTAACGGTGGCCTGACAGTTACCGGTACGGGCAGCGCGGCCAGCGGCGGCGTTATTCAGAAAGCCAGTGGCAACGGCGTCGAGCTGATCGGCACAAAAGCACCGTCGCTGAGCTGGATGACCATCACGAATAACACCGGCAGTGGCATTCGCGGTGATCTCGTCAACGGTGGCCTGGCGTTGAGCAACCTCTCGGTGACGAACAATTCTACCAAGACGAGCAACTGCGCAACTCCGAGCGACACGGTCAATTGCCAGGCGGATATCTTCCTTTACAACCTGCTCGGCACCGGCAACACGATCTCCAACAGCACGGTCAGCGGCGGCTTCGAAGACAATCTGCACATCGAGAGCGACGGCTCCAACGTACTGGGCGGACTGGCGATTTCCGGCAGCACGATTGCCGACAACAGTTCCACGACAGGCAACGACGGCCTGCAAATCATCTCGCGCGTCAATGCGAAGATGACGGTCACCGCCAACAGCAACACGTTCCATGGCAATCGGGCCACCTCGATCATGGCCAACGCCGGCGATGCCAGCAGCATCAACGCGACCCTGACCAACAACGCCATCTACAATGCCGGCGGCGCCAATCAGGGCAATATCGGCATCGACGTCAATGGCGCCGTCACGTCGAGCCTGACGTTCAATGTCTCCGGCAACACCATCGGCAAGAACGGCGCCACGCTCGCGCCGCTAATGAACCACGGCATCAACGTTTTCTTCAACAGTGCGGTCAGCGGCGGCAGCGTAACCGGCAATGTGTCGAACAACGTCATTCACAATGCCGGTTACGGGTTCGCCGGTTTCGGCATCCGCCTGTTCCCCGCCAACGGCAATTCGGTGTGGAAAGTACGCGTGGACGGCAATACGGTGGACAATGTGGGTCAGGATTACGGCATCTTTGTTGGCGCCGGCGAACAAAGTGGAACTGGTGCCGACGTCGTCCAGGCTGGTGTCATGAACAACAACGTATCGGTGCTCGGTGTGAACGGTGCGGATCCCGGTGCGCTGGATGCGATCCGCGTGCAGGCGCGCGTGAACGGTTCGATGTGCGCTCGCATCAGCGGCAACACGGCGACCCCGGGTAGCGCTACAGGCTTCTTCGGCATCTACACGCGACAAGCCAATGCGGCCACCTATAATCTCGAAGGCGGTACGGGTGGCGTGGCTGGAAGCAACCCGGCAACCAGTTCGATCGGCACCGTCGGCACGATCAATAACGTCGCCGCTGGTTTCTGCAACCAGATTCCGTAACGCGGGTAGAATGCATTCATATGGAACGACACTTGCTTATCAATCACGAACGCGCCACGCGCCTGCGTCGGCGGTCGAAGGGGTATTGCCATGGCTGAACCGTTTCTCTCCGAAATCCGCCTGATGAGCTTCGGTTTTGCACCGAAAGGCTGGGCGACTTGCGACGGGCAGTTGCTGCCGATCAATCAAAACCAGGCGTTGTTCTCGCTACTCGGAACGACATTCGGCGGCGACGGGCGGGTCAACTTCGCTCTTCCGGACCTGCGCGGCCGCACGCCGATTCACGTCGGCAACAGCCACACTTTGGGCGAGCGCGGGGGTGAGCAGGCGCATACGTTGTCCATCAGCGAAATACCGCAGCATCTGCATCTGGCAAACGCTTCCCCGGTCGCAGACAACACGAACACTGTCTTGCCGACGGGTAATTTTCTCGCCAGCCCGTTGTCGCAGTCCTATACCGGCGGCAGCGCGCTTGGCGCCATGGATCCGTCCACTATTGGCAATGTCGGCGGAAGCCAGGCCCATCTGAACATGCAGCCGTTTTTGACGATCAATTTCAGTATCGCCCTGCAGGGCATTTTCCCGAGCGCAACCTGAGCGGAGATCTCCCATGGCACAACCCTATGTTGGCGAGATCCGCATGTTTGCAGGCAATTTTGCGCCTGCCGGCTGGATGTTCTGCGAAGGCCAATTGCTGCCGATCAGCGAATACGAGACGCTGTTCAACCTGATCGGCACGACGTACGGCGGCGACGGCCAGAGCACGTTTGCGCTGCCGGATTTGCGCGGCCGCCTCCCAATCCACATGGGCAACAGCTTCATCCTTGCCGAGACCGGCGGGGCCGAAGAAATCACGCTCACGGTCAATCAGATTCCGGCGCACAGCCATCCGTTTCTGGCCAGCAGCAACAATGCGACGGCCACAGCCGCGGCAAGCCATGTCGCGGCAACCACGCCCGACTACACGCCGTACATCGCGACGCTCGCGAACTCCTCCTTGAACGCCCAGTCGGTGACGAGCGTTGGCGGGAGCCAACCGCACGAGAATTTCCAGCCCTACCTGTGTGTGGATTTCATAATTTCGATGTTCGGCATTTTCCCGAGCCCGACCTGAGGCGCCCATGGATCCCTTCGTTGCTGAAATACGTATTTTCCCGTTCAACTTCGCCCCAAAAGGATGGGCGTGGTGCGATGGACAGATTCTGCCGCTGTCGCAGAATACGGCGCTGTTCTCGCTGCTCGGCACCACGTACGGTGGCGACGGCAAGAGCAATTTCGCGCTTCCGAATCTGCAGGGCAGTGCGCCGATGCACCCTGGGCAAGGCCCCGGACTCTCCCTGCACGATCTGGGTGAAACCGGCGGCGTGGAATCCGTGACCCTGCTGGAATCGGAAATTCCATCGCACAGTCACTCGCTGCGAGCATCGACGCAACCCGGCGAAGACGCCCAGGCCGTGGGCGAGGCTTTCGGGCGTTCCGTCGGTGCAAGTCTGTATCAAACGAGCAATGCCGGTTTGGTGCAGATGTCCCCAAACACCCTCGCTCCGGCGGGTGGAAGTCTGCCGCACAACAACATGCAGCCGTATTTGACCTTTTATTTCTGCATCGCTCTGCAAGGCGTGTTTCCGCCGCGCACCTGAGCGTGTCGGAGATGCGAGGGCGACGTGAAAGCATGGATTTCGATTGCGATTTTTGCCCGAGGGGGCTGCCATGAAGAATGATCTGGAACGCGGGACTGGCATGACGGCCATGATGTCGCGGCGCGAGCTGCTCGTAGCTGCGGCCGCGGGCACGGGCCTGGCATTCCTGCCGGTTTTGCCTGCGTTTGCCAGTATGTCGGCGCAGAAGGGTCTGTTGCCGTCGATCGCCATGGGCTACTGCAAACCGCCAGCGAGCGGATCGCTGACCGGTGCAACACTCGTCGACGCGCTTTCCGTGTCGCCGATACGCGGCACTTACGAGTTGCGCGTGGTCGGCGCGGCGACCGACCAGCCGCTCGCGATCGGCGCTCAGTATGGCGCCAATGCCGAGCACTGTTTCTGGCAGGCGTGGATGACACAGAACCTGCTGCAATGCTCGCCGCCGAGTACGATCCGCTGGGCGGCTGGTTCGGGCAAACCGCTGCCGCTGACCGTGGGACTGCACGCAGGCACGGCGGTAAGCCAGGTTCCGGCGCGCAGCGGGATCTACGCGCTGATCGTGGTGCCGCAGACGCAGCGCATGCCGGTCTGGGGCACGCTCGGACTCGAAGATTCCTTTACCGACGGCGTCGCCATGCGCCTCGTCGAGCGCGGATCGTCCACGCCGGTCGGTCTTCCGTACGCGCTGTTCTCGGTGCGGTCGCTCGCCGGCGCCAGCGTCAAGGCGTGAGGTCGGCACGCGCGTTCGTCCAGGACGCGCCGAGGGACGATGCGCTGCGCTTCCGCACCGTCGCGGAAGGGGATATGGCGTTCGTGCACGCACTCTATGCCCAGGCGCGCGCCGCCGAATTGGCGCCAGTGCCTTGGTCGCAGGACGCCAAGGATGCGTTTCTGGCCGAGCAGGCGGCGTTGCAACACCGCCATTACGTGGCCAATTATCCGGGTGCTGACCTGCTCGTCATCGAGAACGAATCCGGCCCGATCGGCCGCGTCTACGTGTACCGTTCGCCGGCGGAAATCCGGATCATGGACATCGCACTGATGCCGGATTGGCGCAATCGCGGCATCGGCACGAGATTGCTCAACGAGATCTTCGACGAAGCGCGGGCCACGCGTTCCACGGTGACGTTGCACGTCGAGCCCGACAATCCCGCACAGCGTCTGTACCTTCGGCTCGGCTTTCGCCTGATCGAGCACCGTGGCGTGTACGACTTCCTCGGCTGGGACCCGGTCGACGCATCTAGTTGAAGACGATCTCGTAGCACAACCCGTGGCCGTCGGGCCCGATCGGCACGGCGAACAATGCGATCGGTTCGCGTCCGGGCAGGGTCAAGGTGAACATCCCCTGGGGGATCTGCCAGTTTTCGGCCGAGCGCAAGATCAGGTGGAACGACGGCGTTGCGCGCGGCGATGGCGACCGCAGCAACTCGGCGGTGGCGAGTTCGAGTCTGGCGCGGCGGCCGTACGCGGCGACATCGATGGACTGTCCGAGAAAAGGCAGGAAGTCCTCCAGACGAAATTGTTCGAGCACGGTCTGTCTACCGACTGAGGCGAGCGTGGAAGTTTATCTGCTGCCACACGCGTTCCGCAGCATTTTTTGCAATGCAGCAAGGCGTGCTAAAATTCCGTGCATTCGTGGAGATGCGCATGAGCGACACCAAACCCACCCAGGACTGGCAAAAGGACTGGCAGGCCCTGCAAAAGCAGTACTGGAGCGCATGGCAGGACGCAACGCGCAACGCCACGGGTGCGCCCGATGCGGCGACGCCGTGGCACGAGGGTTTGGAACAATGGTCGCGCCTGTTCGCCAACAGCGGCAAGCAGAATGAAACCGCCGATCGCCTGCTCGGCAGCGCCAAGGCCTATGTCGCGCTGATGCAATCCATGCTCGCCGCAAGCGCGGGGAAGGATGCCGGCGCCGGGGTGCAGACGGCATGGACACAGGCGATGCGCGACGGGCTGAATGTGCCGGGCATGGACGCACTATTCGCGAACAACCCGATCGCGGCGATGCTGCAAGGCCTGCGCGGTCCCGGTGTTCAGGGGTTCGGCGAACTTCCGCAGGCGTTCGCGCCGTTTCTCGCGCAAGCCAAACGCGAAGGCATGTCCTGGCTCAATGCCCCTGCGTTCGGCTACGCGCGCGAGCATCAGGAGCGCATGCAGAAAGCCGCTTCGGCATTCGTCGAGTTCCAGGACGCCGTGGGCCGGTACAACGCCCTGATGCTCAAGTCCAGCCAGCGCAGTTTCGCGATCTTCGAGGACAAGCTGACGCAGCGCGCCGAGCCCGGCCGCCAGATCGATTCGCTGCGTGGTTTGTACGATCTGTGGGTGGATGCGGCGGAGGAGGCCTACGCCGAGATCGCCTTGTCGGACGAATTCCGTACCGTCTATGGCGACGTCGTCAATGCGCAAATGCGCGTGCGCGCGCACGTGCAGGCCGAGGTGGAACGCCTGGGCGCTGAGTTGGGCATGCCCACGCGCAGCGAATTGAACAGCGTGCACAAACGCCTGCACGGTTTGCGCCGCAAGGATTCCGAAGCACGCATCGCCGGGCTGGAAAGCGAACTCGCCACATTGCGCGGCGAAGTGGCGGCGTTGAAAAAGGCCGCACCGCGTGCGGTCGTGCCACACAAACTTCCCAAGCCGTCCGCCAAGACGGCCAAACGCAAACGCTAAGGCGCCATCATGGGACCGATCCGGATCGAACCACAAAAGGCCTTGGATGAGGCGCAACGCTTCAACAGCAAGTTGGCCGCCGGCCTGTCGAGCCTGCGCGCGCTGGACGAAGTCGATTACGGCGCGACCGCGAAGGAAGAGATCTATCGCGAAGACAAGCTCGTCCTGTATCGCTTCAAAGGCGCTGGCAAATCGACATCGAAGACGCCGCTGCTGATCGCCTACGCGCTGGTTAATCGGCCCTACATGGTCGATCTGCAGGACGACCGTTCGCTGGTCAAGAACCTGCTCGCGATGGGCGAGGACGTCTACCTGATCGACTGGGGTTATCCGGATCCGTCGGATCGCTACCTCACGCTTGACGATTACATCAACGGCTACATCGACCGCTGCGTGGATGCGGTCGCCAAACGCTGCAAGGTGGACAAGATCAACCTGCTCGGCATCTGCCAGGGCGGCGCGTTCAGCCTGTGCTACGCAGCGACGCACCGCGAGAAAATCCGCAACCTGATCACGATGGTCACGCCGGTGGATTTCCACACCAAGGACAACATGCTCTCACACTGGACGCGCGGCATGGATGTGGACTTGTTCGTCGATACGCTCGGCAACGTTCCTGCGGATCTGATGAACTGGTGCTACCTCACGTTGAAACCGGTGCGCCTGTTTCAGCAGAAGTACATCGGCCTCGTCGACATCCTCGATGACAAGATCGAGCTGGAAAACTTCCTGCGCATGGAAAAGTGGATTTTCGACAGCCCGGACCAGGCTGGCGAGGCGTTCCGGCAGTTCATCAAGGATTTCTACCAGGCCAACAAGCTCGTCAACGGCGGCTTGAAGATCGGCGACAAGGACGTGAGCCTGAAGAACGTGACCATGCCGATCCTCAACATCTTCGCCGAGCAGGATCACCTCGTGCCGCCGTCGGCGTCGCGTCCACTGAAGCAGCTTGCAGGTACGAAGGACTACACCGAACTTGCGTTCAAGGGCGGCCACATCGGCATCTATGTGTCAGGCCGCGCGCAGCGCGAGGTGCCGGGTGCGATCCACGACTGGCTGGCCGCGCGCTAGGGACCCCAGTTTGATCTGCTGCGTTCACCACACCGTGCGGAGAGACGCATGAACGAAATCCTGTTTCATTTCAATCACGTCGTCGTCACGCCGTGGAAATTGATCGGCTATCTCGGCGTGTTTCTGTTCACCGCGCGCTGGTTCGTGCAACTGTACGCAACCAAAAAATTGCGCCGCGTGGTGATGCCGACGTCTTTCTGGTGGCTGTCGATCACCGGCAGTGTGTTGCTGCTTTCGTACTTCACCTTCGGCAAGAACGATTCGGTCGGCGTGCTATCGAATCTGTTTCCGGCCTTCGTGTCGGTCTACAACCTCGCGACGCACCTGCGCGAGAAGAAACCCGAGACGATTGCGCCGGGCGGTTCCGAAGAAAGTTGATTCAATCCGGATCGTAGTCGAGGTTGGACGACAGCCAGCGCTCGGTTTCCTGCAACGTCCAACCTTTGCGTTTGGCGTAATCCACAACCTGATCGCGGGTGAGCTTACCGACGACGAAGTACTGGCTGTCCGGATGGCTGAAATACCAGCCTGAAACAGCGGCGGCGGGATACATCGAAAAACCTTCCGTCAATTCGATGCTGGCGTTCTTCGTCGCGTCGAGCAGGCTGAACAGTACGGTTTTCTCGGTGTGGTCGGGGCAGGCCGGGTAACCGGGTGCAGGACGGATGCCGCGATATTTCTCCGCAATCAGCGCGTCGTTGTCGAGCAATTCATCCGCCGCATAGCCCCAGAATTCACGGCGCACGCGCCGGTGCATGTATTCGGCCAGCGCCTCGGCGAGACGGTCGGCCAATGCTTTGAGGATGATCGCCGAATAATCGTCGTTGTCCTTGTGAAAGCGTTCCAGGTGCGGTTCGATGCCAAGGCCCGCGGTGACGGCGAATCCGCCGATCCAGTCCGCGACATTGGCTTCTTTCGGCGCGATGAAATCCGACAGGCACAGATTCGGGCGCTCGACCGGCTTGTCGGCCTGCTGGCGCAGGTGATGGAGCATCACGGGCTTGTCGCCGTTGCGCAATTCGATGTCGTCGCCGACGCGCGCGGCGGGCCAGAATCCGATCACGGCTTTTGCGCGCAGCCATTTTTCGCCGACGATTTTTTTCAGAATCTTCTGCGCGTCGTCGAATAATTCGGTTGCCTGCTTACCAACGACGCTATCGGTGAGAATCGCCGGGTAGTGGCCATGCAGTTCCCAGGCCTGGAAGAACGGCGTCCAGTCGATGATGGGCAGAAGTTCCGACAGCGGAACATCGTCGAACACCGTGACGCCGGGTTTGCGCGGCGTCGGTGGCGTGTAATTTTTCCAGTCCGGTTTCGATGCATTCGCGCGTGCGGCATCGAGCGTCACCAGGCGCTTGCCCGGTCCGCGGTTGCGATGGCGTTCGCGCACATCGGCGTAGTCGGCGCGCACCTTGGCGAGGAAGCCGTCGACCAGTTCCTTGCTGACCAGCGATTGCGCCACACCCACGGCACGGGATGCGTCCTTGACCCAGACGCAGGCGGTCTCGTAGTTCGGTTCGATCTTGATCGCGGTGTGCGCGCGCGAGGTGGTCGCGCCGCCGATCAACAGCGGAATATTGAAATTCTGCCGTTTCATTTCCTTGGCGACATGTGCCATTTCTTCCAGCGACGGCGTGATCAAACCCGACACGCCGATCATGTCGGCGTTTTCTGCGCGCGCGGCGTCGAGAATCTTCTGCGCCGGCACCATCACGCCGAGATCCACGACGTCGAAATTGTTGCAGGCGAGCACCACGCCGACGATGTTCTTGCCGATGTCGTGCACGTCGCCCTTGACCGTGGCCATGACGATCTTGCCGTTGGACTTGCCGACTTCGCCGCTGCGCTTTTTTTCTTCTTCCATGAACGGCAGCAGCCAGGCGACCGCTTTTTTCATCACGCGCGCGGATTTGACCACCTGCGGCAGGAACATCTTGCCCGCGCCGAACAGATCGCCGACCACGTTCATGCCGTCCATCAGCGGGCCTTCGATCACGTCCAGCGTGCGCGTGACGGTCTTGCGCACTTCCTCGGTGTCTTCGACCACGAATTGGTCGATGCCGTGCACCAGCGCGTATTCCAGACGTTTCGTCACCGGCAATCCGCGCCAGGCCAGCGCATCGCCGTTGTCCTTTCCCTTCGCGCCTTTCTTGTGGCGCTCGGCAATTTCCATCAGGCGTTCGGTCGCGTCGCTGCGGCGATTGAGCACCACGTCTTCCACGCGCTCGCGCAGTTCCGGATCGAGGTCGTCGTAGATCGGCATGGCGCCGGCGTTGACGATGCCGAAGTCCATGCCGGCCTTGATTGCGTGGTACAGGAACACGCTGTGAATCGCCTCGCGCACGGAGTTGTTGCCGCGGAAAGAGAACGACACGTTGGACACGCCGCCGGAGATGTGCGAATCGGGGAAGCGCTTTTTCAACTCTCTCGCGGCGGCGATGAAATTCACCGCGTTGTCGGCGTGCTCGTCGATGCCGGTCGCGACCGGGAACACGTTGGAATCGAAAATGATGTCTTCGGGCGGGAAGCCGAGTTTTTCCGTGAGCAATTTGTACGAACGCGCGCAGATTTCCAGACGGCGTGCGACCGTGTCCGCCTGGCCCTTTTCGTCGAAAGCCATGACCACGGTGGCGGCGCCGTAACGCAGCACCTTGCGCGCCTGCTCGAGAAAGATTTCCTCGCCTTCCTTGAGCGAAATCGAATTGACCACGCCCTTGCCCTGCAGGCATTTGAGGCCGGCCTCGATCACGCTCCACTTGGATGAATCGATCATTACCGGGATGCGCGCGATGTCGGGTTCGGCAGCGATCAGATTCAGAAACTTCACCATCGCCGCCTCGGCGTCGAGCAGGCCCTCGTCCATGTTGACATCGAGGATCTGCGCGCCGCTGGCGACCTGCTGGCGCGCTACTTCCACCGCTTCGTCGTAGCGGTCTTCCTTGATCAGTTTCTTGAACGCCGCCGAGCCGGTGACATTGGTGCGTTCGCCGACGTTGACGAACAACAGTTGCGGCGTTATGACCAGCGGTTCGAGCCCAGAGAGGCGAGTGTGGCGAATGCTCATGCCGCGGCCTCGACGAGGTTCGGCAGCCTGCGCGGCGCGACATTGCTCACGGCCTGCGCAATGGCAGCGATGTGCGCCGGCGTGGTGCCGCAGCAGCCGCCGACCAAGTTGACCAGTCCGCTGCGTGCGAATTCGCCGACCACCTGCGCCATGTGCTCGGGGGTTTCGTCGTATTCGCCGAATGCGTTCGGCAAGCCGGCGTTGGGATGCGTGGACACGAAACATTCGGCGACATTGGATATGGCTTCTACATATTGGCGCAATTCCGTTGCGCCGAGTGCGCAGTTGAGCCCGATCGACAGCGGCCGCGCGTGCCGCAGCGAATAGTAGAACGCCTCGGCGGTCTGGCCGGACAGCGTGCGCCCGGACATGTCCGTGATCGTGCCCGAGATCATCACCGGCACGCGCGCGCCGAGCGCATCGAAGGCTTGTTCGATCGCAAACAGTGCGGCCTTCGCATTCAAAGTGTCGAATACGGTTTCCACCATCAGCACATCGGCGCCGCCTTCGACGAGCGCGAGTGCGGCTTGGACATAGGCGGCGGCGAGTTCGTCGAACGACACATTGCGGAATCCGGGATTGTTCACGTCCGGCGAGATCGACGCGGTGCGGCTGGTCGGGCCGAGCACGCCGATGACGAAGCGGGGATGGTCCGGTGTCTTCGCTTCAGCAACGTCGCAACACTCGCGCGCCAGGCGCGCACCTTCGCGATTCAATTCCGGAACCAGATGTTCCAGGTGATAATCCGATTGACTGATCGTGGTCGAATTGAAGGTGTTGGTCTCGACCAGGTCCGCGCCGGCATCCAGGTACGCAGTGTGCACGGCCTTGATGATGTCAGGCTGGGTGAGCGTGAGCAGGTCGTTGTTGCCCTTGACGTCGTGCTCGCAGCTCGGTCCGTGGCCGTGAGCGTGCGTGCCGGCGTGGCCGCGCGCGAAGCGTTCGCCGCGATAACCATCCTCGTCGAGTTTGTAATTTTGCAGCATCGTACCCATCGCACCGTCGATGACGAGGATGCGCCGGGCGAGTGCGGTTTCGAGGGCCGCGACACGTTTTGGATTGAGCCAGGGCAGGACATTCATTTCGGTTTGCTCGCAAGCACGCTCAGGACTTCGAAATGCGGCGGCCGGCGTTCGCGTGTGATGCGTTCGCAACTGTGCACGTGCAGGCCGGCGCGACGCGCGAAATCGCGCAATTCCTCGACGCGAAAGCCGAGATTGCGGTGATCGAACGGCGCCACCGCGGCACGGTGCGCATGACGGCCGAGCGTTGTCGCCAGCAACCTCCCGCCCGGACGCAGCACGCGCGCGGCTTCGGCAATGACCTTGCCCGGCTGCTCGCTGTAGGTGAGTGCGTGCATCAGCACAACAAGATCGAAACGCCGCGTGCCGGTGTCCAGCGCGTGCATGTCGCCGAGTTGCACGGTGACGTTGCGGAAGGATTTAAGGCGCGTGCGCGCGGCCGCGACGACACGCTCGCTGGCATCCACGCACAGGATCGACTTGGCATGCGGCGCCAGCAGCTCGGCCAGCACACCGTCGCCGGAGGCGATGTCCAACACATCGCCGCAATCGACCAGGCCGGTGAGCCCGCGCGCCAGCGCTTCCCAGGTGCGTCCCGGCGAGTAGTGGCGTTCCATGTCGCCGGCCACGGAATCCGCCCAGCCGGCTTCGCGCGCACGTTGCGCGAGAATCGTCGGCAGGCGGTGCAGGTCGTCGGCGATCAGGGCGTCGTCGACATGCTCGCGCAAGGCATCGAGCAGGGCAGCGGACTTCGCGTCCGGATCGGGATTGCGGCGATAATAGGCCGACACGCCGGCGCGGCGGTCGCGCACCAGATCCGCTTCCTTGAGCCTGGCCAGGTGCGTGGACACGCGCGGTTGCGCCAGGCGCAATACAGTGGAAAGCTCGGCCACGGTGAGTTCCTCGCGTTCCAGCAGCGCTAGCAAACGCACCCGGGTCGGGTCGGAGAGCAGGCGCAGCAAAACCGATGTCGCGGCCAGGTTCAACAGGTATCCTTTCATCTTGATCGAAAGATAGATGGCTATGGTAGGCGTCCGCACACAGTGGGTCAATGCTGCTCGTGAAATCTGCTGGCGCGCGATCATCGCCATCGCGCTGCTTCAGGCCACGCTGCCGGCACGCGCCGATGTGGCCTATGCGGAACTGGCCAAATACTGGACGTCCGACGCGTTGCATGTGCCGTATCGAGCGATCGAAACGCCGGGGCGCATCGGCGGCGAGAAACTTCCCCTGATCGTGTTCCTGCACGGCGACTGGCAGGACGGCACCAACAACGAATCGCAGCTTGCCGGTTACGGCAACGGTTCGATGTTGTGGCTGGATAAGGCCATCCACGGCAATATTCCACTTGTATACATCGCCCCGCAGACCACCGGCGCCTACTGGCCGCCGCGGCGCGTGGCTGCCGTGGTGCGCGATGCGCTGAAGCGTTTTCCAATCGATCCGCGACGCATTTATCTGACCGGAGTTTCCGACGGCGGCACCGGTGTGTGGGACACGTTCAAGACCTGGCCGGAATGTTTCGCCGCCGGCGTGCCGATGTCGGGCATGACGGAGTTGGCGGGTCTGGCATCGATCCGTGATGTGCCCGAATGGGTTTTCCACGGCGCCAAGGACAACGACACCGATGTCGAAACCGGCTACGACGGCGCGATGGTCGGCTCGCGCGCGGTGGTGCGTGCGCTGCGCGCGCTGGGCGGCACGCCGCGCTACACCGAATATCCGAACGAGATGCACGTGATCTGGCATCACGCGTATTCGACCCCGGCGCTGCTGCCGTGGCTGTTGGATCAGAGGTTGGAACGCCCGCCCTGCGATTTTTCCCGTCTGCCGGAACCTGGCGCGCTGACGTGGAAGGGCGGAAAACGGTAAAATTCGCCGCCCTCAATCCCGCCGCCATTTGGGAAACAATCATGGATTTCCGCTTCACCGACGATCAACTGCAAATCCAGTCCATCGCGCGCGATTTCGCGCAAAAGCGCATTGCGCCGGTCGCGGCGGAGTTCGACGCGAAAGGCGAGTTTCCGCTCGACAACATCCGCGAGATGGGCCAGCTCGGCCTGATGGGCATCGAGGTGCCGGCCGAATACGGCGGCGCCGGCATGGATTCCATCGCCTACGTGCTGGCCATGATGGAAATCGCCGAAGCCGACTGCGCGCATTCGACCATCATGTCGGTGAACAACACGCTGTACTGCAATGGCTTGCTCAAGTTCGGCAACGAGGAACAGAAGCACAAGTACGTGACGCCCATCGCGAACGGTTCGGCGATTGGCGCATTCGCGCTGACCGAACCGCAGTCCGGCTCCGACGCCACCGCCATGCGTTGCCGTGCAGTCAGTCAGGCCGACGGCAGCTTCGTCATCAACGGCAAGAAAAGCTGGATCACGTCGGGACCTGTCGCGAAATACATTTTGCTGTTCGCCATGTCCGATCCGGACAAGCACGCGCGCGGCATTACCGCGTTCATGATCGACACCGAGCGCGCGGGTTTCCATCGCGGCAAGACCGAACCCAAGCTCGGCATCCGCGCGTCGGCGACTTGCGAAATCGAATTCACCGACTACCGCGCTCCTGCATCGGATGTCATCGGCGAGGAAGGTCACGGCTTCAAGATCGCGATGGGCGTGCTCGACGCCGGCCGCATCGGCATCGCCTCGCAGGCCGTGGGATTGGCACGCGCCGCGTACGAAGCGGCGCTGGTTTACGCCCGCGACCGCAAGGCGTTCGGACAATCCATCGGCTCGTTCCAGATGATCCAGCAAAAAATCGCGGACATGAAATGCAAACTCGACGCTGCGTACTGGTTGACGCTGCGCGCGGCCTGGACCAAGCAGCAGGGCGGGCGTTTCTCGACCGAAGCAGCGGTGGCCAAGCTCACCGCGTCGGAAGCCGCGATGTGGATCACGCACCAGGCCGTGCAGATTCATGGGGGCATGGGTTACAGCAAGGAGATGCCGCTGGAGCGCTACTTCCGCGACGCCAAGATCACCGAGATCTACGAAGGCACGTCGGAAATCCAGCGCATGGTGATTGCGCGCAACGAGACGGGCTTGCGCTAGAAACCTTGGCAAAGTCCGACGCCAAGTTGCCGCCGATACACGTTTTTTATCCGCACAGTGCCAAGGTCGCGCTGGCATAAGTGCGGCGCGAAGGGGTATCCTTGGCGTTCCGAATTTCCCGTTCCGGACGGACTTCCATGAACGCCATTCCCAGCGCGACGGCGCGTGCCGACGACTCACTTTCGCAACCGATTCTTGCCGCTCTGGGCGCTACGGCGACACCGCTGGCACGGCCATTCGTCGAGCATTTTTTCCGCCGCATCGGTAGCGACGACCGTGCTGCGCACGACACCGCGGCCTGGGCCGGGATGATGCGCGGGCTTCTCGACTTCGCGCGCACGCGCAAAGCCGGCACGCCGAATCTGCGCGTATTCAATCCGGCGCGGGATGCCGACGGTTACGAATCCGCGCACACGATCATCGACATCGTCACCGACGACATGCCGTTCCTCGTCGACTCGGTCGGCATTGCGGTTGGACAGGCCGGCTTGAACGTGCACCTGGTCGCGCATCCGGTCTATGCCGTCGAGCGCGATGCCGGCGGCAATGTGCTCGCGTTCGCGGCGGAGGGCGGCAAGGGCAAACCCGAGTCGCTGATGCATTTCGAGATCGATCGCATCGCCGATGCGGCCGAACGCGCGCGCCTGGAGAAGTCCGTGCGTGCAGCGCTGGACGATGTCGCCCAGTGCTACCGCGACTGGCCGGCGATGCGCGACAAGATGCTGGCCATCGCCGCTGGCCTGGCCTCGAGCAAAATGCCGGTGGATGCGGCCGGCGTTGCCGAGGCGCAGGAATTCCTGCGCTGGGCGGCGGCCGATCATTTCACCTTTCTGGGTTACCGCGAGTATCGGGTTGGTAAATCTGGTGGCGAAGAAGTCCTGCTGGCGGTGGATGGGTCCGGCCTTGGCATCCTGCGCGGAAGTGAGCGTTCGGTGGCGCCGCGCTCGCTCAAGTCGCTGGCCGCGCGCGAGCTGCCACAGTCCGGCGCGATCGATGCGATTATCCTGACCAAGACCAATGCCCGCTCCAGCGTACATCGTTCCGGTTACATGGATTATATCGGTGTGATCGAGTTCGACGCGGCCGGCGTGCCGGTGGCGGAACGGCGTTTCCTCGGCCTGTTCACCTCGAGTGCGTATGCGCGCCGGCCGTGGGAGATCCCGCTGGTGCGGCATAAGTTCGAGGCGGTGATGGATCGATCGGGACTGCGCCGAGACTCGCATTCGGGCAAGAACCTGCGCCATATTCTCGAAACCCTGCCGCGCGACGAGCTGTTCCAGGCCGGCGAGGACGAACTGTTCGCCACTGCCACCGGTGTGCTCGGCTTGCAGGGCCGCGCGCGCGCGCGCCTGTTCGTGCGTCGCGACAAGTACGGCCGCTTCTT
>Ga0207654_10000231_pt1 | contig 34134 bp, 34 predicted proteins | sample KBSC64metaG_FD_184355 | JGI IMG/M metagenome (GOLD analysis project Ga0207654, IMG submission 184355) | Corn rhizosphere microbial communities from Kellogg Biological Station, Michigan, USA - KBS C6-4 metaG (SPAdes) (version 2) | ecosystem: Host-associated > Plants > Roots > Rhizosphere > Soil...
CGAATGGGCGGGTATTTGGAAGGTGAGATCGCGCAGGATCTCCGCGCCAAGCCCATAACGCAGTCCAACGTTTTCGAATCGGACCAAGTTCAGCTCCGTTCGATGAAAGCGATCACCGGAAATTCCCTGGGAAACCCGACCCGACCGGGCCGCTGATCGGGACACCCCTCCGACCGTTGTCCTTCGGTTATGGTTTCCGATTCGTTAACGGTCGCCTTGTAGCATTCCCGCGACCAGTGCTCCTTTGATTCTTTGCGCGGCTGTGTTGGCGGTCTTGGCCGGTCGCAAGTCGCGTCTCACTTGGTGGAGACCCGCTCCATGCCGATCGTCTGTCCCCATTGCGCCACCTCCTACGCCGTCGACCCGGCCACGCTTGGAGCGGGCGGACGCATGGTCCGTTGTTCCCGCTGCCGGGAAACTTGGCTGGCGCGATCGGAAGACGCTGGAATCGTACGGACGGCCAGCACCGCCATTGGCAACGCTAACGCCGATGTCACGGCGGAGTGGGAGGCCATGGCCCAATCAGATTTGGCCCAATCAGATTTGGCAAATGAAGATTTGGCTCAGCAAACCGCCTCTAGCCGTGATGATTGGGCTGGAAGAGGAACCGAGCACGATCCTGCCGCAGCCGACGTGCCGGTGATCGACAGTCCCTCGATTTCGGCCGACTGGCCGGACGATCTCGACATGGAGAGATCCTCGGCGGAGGAAACCAGGAGGTCCGGAGATTGGCTACAACGTTGGCGCAATCCCTTCCGCTGGCGACTGTCCGGTGATCGGACCAGCCGGCGCCTCGTCAGCCTCAACAACGCCTGTGTCGCCATGGCCGCAATGGTCATCGCGCTCATCTTCTGGCGGACCGACATGGTTCGCCTGCTGCCGCAAACCGCCGGTTTCTACAAGATGATCGGCCTTGAGGTTAACCTGCGCGGCCTGGCCTTCAGGGATATCGAAGTCGGCGGCGAAATCGTCGACGGAAAACCGGTGCTGGTGATATCGGGCGCCATCACCAGCATGGCACGATCACCGGTCACTTTACCGCGGCTACGCTTTGCCGTTCTCGACGCCCAGGGCTCCGAAATCTACGGCTGGAATACCGCGCTCAAGCAGCCGGTACTCAACCCAGGTGAGCGCACGACGTTCACCTCGCGGCTCGCGGCACCGCCGCCGGAAGGCCGCAATATCGATATACGGTTCTTCAACCGGCACGACCTGTCTAGAGGCGGCGCGTGATCTGGCGCCCTGTTGAAGAATGAGATGGCGATGCCCCGCGTCCTGATCGCCGACGACGAAGAGTCGATGCGCCAGCTGGTGGCGCGGGCCCTTGGCATGGACGGCCATGAGACCGTGACCGCCGAGGACGGCGCCGAGGCTCTGGATATCCTGGCCCGCGAGGACGGCGCGTTCGACCTGTTGCTAACCGACATCCAGATGCCGGTGATGGATGGGATCGCGCTGGCGCTGACGGTCGCCCGCGACTTTCCCGATCTGACGATCCTGCTGATGACGGGCTTTGCCGCGCAACGCGAGCGCGCCTCGGGGCTCGATGCGATCGTGCACGACGTCGTCACCAAGCCTTTTTCAGTGGCGGATATCCGCACCGCCGTGGCCGACGCGCTGGCGTCACGGAAAGATGCCTAGGCGATCTGAAGACCGTCAGAAATCCTTCAACAATCGCTCGATATAATCGAGTTCGATCTTGGGACGCTGCGGATCGGCCAGTCGCCGGCGCAGTTCCTCGAGGATACGCCGCACCCGCTGCACGTCGACTTCGCCGGGAACCTTCACCAGTTCATCACCGAGATCATGACCGCGCAGCGGCCGGCCCAGGGGATCGCTGGTGTTGGCTCCGCTTTGTTGCCGGCCATTCCGATTGCCCCGGTTGTCACCATCTCCGTCACCGTCTCCGGGCTGCATGGCGTCTGCGAGGCTTTTGGCACCTTTCCGCAGCGCCTCCACGGCGCGGCCCTGGGAATCCGCCGCGCCATCCGCATTACCTTCACCAAGACGACCATCGGCGTCGCCCATCGCCGAATCGGCATCCCCCAGGCCGTTCTGGCTGTCTCCCTGCTGCGCATCCCCTTCGCTGGGGTCGCCCTTTTGACCCTGCTGGCCCATGCCGCGCCGCGCCAACTCCTGCTGCAGCTTCTTCAGGCGATCACGGAGTGCTTGCTGATCTTTTTGCAGGTCATTGAGCCCCTGATCGCCCCGCATACCGTTATTGCGGTCACGTCGGGAATCCTGACCCTGCTTGAAGGTCCTGTCACGCAATTGCTGCTGCTTGCGAATCAGGTCGCCGAGTTCGTTAAGCGCCTGCTCCATGTCGTCCTGCCCGCCCTGCCCCGGCTGCGCCATCTGCAGGTTTTCCAGCATCTGCTGCAATTGCTCGAGCAATTGCCGCGCGGCATCCTTGTCCCCGGAGCGCGACAGGCGCTCCATCCGTTCGATCATTTCGTTGAGATCCTGCTGGCGTAGCAGCTTCGTGTTTGGATCGAGCGGGCGCGCCAATTGTTGCGGATTATTGCGAGCCTGATCGGTGAGCTGCCGGATGAAATTATCCAATGCAGCGCGCAGGTTTTCCGTCAGCTTCTTGATTTCCTCGTCGCTTGCTCCGCGCTCAAGCGCCTGCTTAAGCGCATCCTGCGCGGCACGAAGCGCCTTCTCGACATCCGTCGTGTTGTTGTCCTCGATGGTAACCGCGAGCGCCCAGAGGCTCGCCACGACGTCGCGCAGCGCCTGGTCGGTATGCGCAGATTCCAGCTGCCGTGCGACAGTGAAGAGACCAAGATATTGGCCCTTCTCGGGGGTGAAGAGTTCGGGGGAGATCATCAGCGCTTCAAGCGCGGCCGCCACCTGGGAGCCCTGATTGGCGTCCAGCGCCAGAATGCGACGCTGCTCGATCAGGGCGCGGGCCACGGGCTTGGTGAACAGTCGTTCCGGCAGCCGCATGTCGAACGGCTGGCTATGGCCTTCATTCCCCGCCTCATCCCGCGCCGTCAGCGTTAGCATGACCTCGGCTCCCGCATAGGGATCCTCGCTGAGATCCTTGACGGTCTGCCCAACCCCGTTGCGGGTGCGCGCATTCGGCAAGGCGAGCGGAAACTGTGGCGGCACAAATAGCGGTCGCGCGGCCGCTTCGCCCTGCGGATCGGCAGACCTCCGCGCCACGATCTGGGCTCGCGCTTCGCTGACGCCGTAATCGTCCTCCAGTCGGTAGTAGAGTTGAAGCGAGCCACGCGCCTGGCGTTCGGGATCCTTGGCAAGGGCGATGGTTGGCGGTTGATCCGGGGTTGCGGCAAAGCTCCAGTTCGGCTGGCCAGCGGGGGCACGGACCCGGGCGGTTCCATCGCCCGCGATGACGAAGCGGCGCTCGGTGACGCCCTTGGGCGATTCCGCTGTCCGCGGCCCCTCGGTCACCCCACCACTGAACACGACATCCAGCGATCCGCCGCTGGAGCGAACGATCAACGTACTCCCGGCCGGAACCGCTACCGGCCCCGCAGTTGAAACACCTGAATCCTGGCTCCCCGTCGACAGGATGATCGGCGGCCGCGACGTATAGGCCGGCGGGCTGACCCAGGCATCGACCCTCACATTGGACGGCGTCCAGGCGCCGTCCCAATCGAAGGCGGCCGCGACGCGCATTAGGCGCTCGTCGCCAGCCGCCAGATAGGTCGCCACCAGCAGGATCACGATCAGCGCGCGAAACGCCCAGGGATCATGCACCGCCAGCCGTGGCGCGGGCAGGCCCGCACGGAGCCGCGCCAGCGAAGCCAGCGTACGTGCGCGCTGGGCCCGCCAGAGCGCGAGCGCCACCGGATCTTCAGTGGCCAGCGTGTCGGTCAGCGCGGTGGCGGGACGATGCGGAATACCGGTCTGTCGATCCAGACGCGCAAGCCCGTCTTCCCGGCTTGGCCAGCGGAAGCGCGTGAGCGGAAACAACGCTCCGAGCAGGAGCAAAGCCCACAAACCCACCGCCACAAGGCGCGGAAGAACGGGAAGCGCGAGCCAAAGCCCGGCCCAGGAGAGCACAAGGAACAGGCCGACGAGGCTGAGCAGTCGCACCAGGCTCGGCCATCCCCGCTCCCACGCGATGGCGTAACGCGCCCGCTCCAGGGCACGTTCAAGCCGCAGGCGGGAGAGGTCCGTGTCCTGCCGAGGCGGTGGGGGATCGAGGTGTGGGCCGCTCAACCATGTCTCCGGGTCTGACCCGTGGAAACATAGCACAGCGGCGATCCTGAGGCACTTGGGCCACCGGCGACCGGGCCAAAGGCGGGGCAAAAACGCCGATATTCACCGGCATTTTACCGAGCAAGCTAGAGATTCGCGTAGATCCGCCTGGCCCGGATCGTTCCCTCCAGCGCCCGCATGTCCCTGAGGATGGCCTCGCTGTCATGGCCGGCAAGCTCTGCGTCCAGCACGACGTAACCGACCTCGCTGTCGGTTTCGAGGTATTGCGCGGTGATGTTGATATCCCGCTGCAGGAAGATTTCGTTCACTCGCCGCAACATGCCTGGCACGTTGCGGTGAACATGGCTGAAGCGCACGCCCGCCGAGCGCGCGTGCAGCTGCACCTGGGGGAAATTGACCGCGCCCATGGTCGATCCGCTGCTGAAATAATCGAGGAGCTTGCGGGACACTTCGCGGCCGATGCGATCCTGCGCCTCTTCAGTCGATCCGCCGATATGCGGCGTGAGGATCACGTTTTGCAGTCCCTGCAACGGGCTGTCGAAACGGTCGGCATTCGACGACGGCTCCAGCGGAAACACGTCAAGCGCCGCGCCCGCCAGATGGCCGTCGCGCAAGGCGCCAGCGAGCGCCTTGAGATCGACCACCGTTCCCCGGCTGTTGTTTATGAGATAGCTGCCCGGTTTCATCAGCCGAAGTTCGGCCCCGCCGATCATGCCTGTGGTGGCCGGGGTCTCCGGCACATGCAGGGTGACAATGTCGCTCTGCGACAGGAGTTCGGCGAGACTGTCGACCGGCTCGGTGTTGCCATGGCGCAGCTTGTCGGTGTGATCGTAAAAGATCACCCGCATTCCCATGGCCTCCGCCAGCGTCGACAATTGCGAACCGATATTGCCGTAGCCGACAATACCGAGCGTCCGCCCGCGAACCTCGTGACTGTCGGTGGCCGACTTGTCCCAGGCGCCCGCATGGGCTGCAACCGAGCGCGGGAAGATTCGCCGCAACAGCATGACAATCTCGCCGATCACCAACTCGGCGACGCTGCGGGTATTTGAGAACGGTGCGTTGAACACGGGAATGCCGCGCTTGCGTGCGGCATCGAGATCAACCTGGTTGGTGCCGACGCTGAAGCAGCCCACCGCAATCAAATGCTCGGCATGCTGGAAAACCTCCGAGGTGAGATGGGTGCGCGAACGGATGCCTATCAGGCCGATATCGTTGATGCCCCGACGCAGCGCATCGCCATCAAGCGCCTTGGGCAAACGCTCGACAGTCAAATATTTTGAATTGGCGAAGACCTCTAGCGCGCTGTCGTTGACGCCCTCGAGCAGCAGGACCTTCATCTGCTGATCCGACGAAACATCCGCCGCCATGTCATCCTCCGAAAGAAATCCAGTGGCGCCGGTGGTGCCGAAAGCGCCGCTTACAGCCAGGGCGCTGGCTGGTCCATGGCAATCAGTGCGTCGACCTCGAGGCGCGGACGCACTACCGCATATTGGTCGCCGCGCACCAGCACCTCGGGGACCAGCGCGCGGGTGTTATAGGTGCCGGCCTGTACGGCGCCATAGGCACCGGCCGTCATGATTGCCAAGAGGTCGCCCGATTCCAGCACGGGAAGCTTGCGGTCGAGCGCAAGGTAATCGCCGCTCTCGCAAACCGGCCCCACGACATCGGCAACCATGGACGGCGCCTGGGCCGCCGGCTCGCGCACCGGCAGGATGTCGTGATGGGCCTCATACAGCGTCGGCCGGATCAGGTCGTTCATCGCCGCATCGATGATCACGAAATTTTTCGCCTCGCCCTGCTTCACATAGATCACCCGCGCGACAAGAATTCCGGCATTGCCCACGATCATCCGACCGGGCTCGAACAGCAACCGGCAACCGAGATTATGGCTGACGCGCTTGACCATCTCGGCATAGGCCGAGGGCAGCGGGGGCGCGGCACGGTCGGCATGGTAGGGAATGCCAAGGCCGCCCCCAAAATCGACATGGGAAATGGAATGCCCATCGGCCCGCAGGGTCTGGACGAACTCGGTGAGCAGGCGGAACGCCGCCTCCATCGGCCCAAGATCGGTGATCTGGCTGCCGATATGGACATCGACGCCGCTGACCTGAATCCCGGGCAGGCTCGCCGCCCGCGCATAGACCGCACGTGCGCGGGCAATCGGAATCCCGAACTTGTTTTCGGATTTGCCCGTTGAAATCTTGGCGTGGGTACCGGCATCGACATCCGGATTGACCCGTACCGAAACATGCGCCGTGATGCCGGTCTCGACGGCGAGCCTCGAAAGCAATTCGAGCTCCGGCTCGGATTCCAGATTGATGCAGAAGATGCGGGCGGCGAGCGCCGCGCGTAATTCGGCCTCGGTTTTGCCGACGCCGGAAAACACGATCTTCTGCGCCGGAATTCCGGCCCCCAAGGCCCGCTTGAGTTCGCCGCCTGACACCACATCGGCGCCGGCGCCGAGCTTTGCCAGCGTACGCAGGACAGACTGGTTGGAATTTGCCTTCATGGCGTAACACACCAGAGCGTCCGAGCCGGCGAAGGCCTCGCTGAACACCCGGTAATGCCGCTCCAGCGTGGCTGTCGAATAGCAGTAGAATGGGGTTCCCACCGCTTCCGCCAAATGGGAAAGACTGACGGCTTCGGCGTGCAGCACGCCGTCGCGATAGTCAAAATGATTCATGGCCGGCTCAGTTGCCCAGCAGCGGATCGAGAATGAACGGTTTCTTGCGGCCCTTGGCAGCAGCCGGAGCGGCATCCGACCCGTAGGAAGGATTGAACACGCTGGGCTTGCTGGCCTCCCCCTGAACCGGTTCGCCCGACGACAGTTGCGGCGCGTCCGGCGGCAGATCGAGCCCGGCTTTGCGCCCGCAGCCAGCCAATGTCAGCATGGCGGCACCGAGCAGGATCAAAGCCCATCGCGAGCGGGTCGGGCGGTTGTCGAAAGTCACGTCAAATTCCCCAATGCGCCGGCACCATACAGAGATTGGTCTGCTCTGGCGAGCCCCTGCGGCCTGCTGCAAATTCGCCAAAATTTCCCGAATTTTAGCACTGGTACCGGCTAGTCGACGGGCGTGCATCACTGCAACCGCAGTGGTTTACGCAGTTTGGAAAAGTCGGCGCTAGTTTTGCTGTTTTTCCAGCCGCCTGAGCCAGGCCTTGGCTTGGGCGGCGACGTTTTTGGGTGCCGTCCCGCCATAGCTGGTGCGGCTTTTGACCGAAGAGTCGACCGACAGCACCTTCAGCGCCTCACCGGTAATTCGAGGCTCGACCTCCTGCATGGCCTTCAACGGCAATTCGTGCAGCGCCACGCCCTGGCCTGAGGCCAAAGCAACGATTCGCCCGGTGACATGATGCGCATCGCGGAACGGCATCTTCAGCGCGCGTACCAGCCAATCGGCAAGATCGGTGGCGGTGGCGTAACCTTCGCCCGCCGCTTCCTTCATGCGCGTTTTATCCGGAATAACGTCGAGGATCATGCCGGTCATGGCGCGGATCGCCAGCGACAACGCGCCGAACGCTTCCATCGCGCCCTGCTTATCCTCCTGCATATCCTTTTGATAGGCGAGCGGCAGCCCCTTCATGACGATAAATAATCCCGTGAGCGCGCCGATCACCCGGCCCGTCTTGGCGCGAACCAGTTCCGCCGCATCCGGATTGCGCTTCTGCGGCATGATGGAAGAGCCGGTGGTGAACCTGTCGCTGAGCTGCACGAGGCCAACGAGCGGCGAGGTCCAGATCACGATCTCCTCGGCAAGCCGCGACAAATGCACCGCACAGATCGCGGCAGCCGACAGCGTCTCGAGTACGAAGTCGCGATCCGACACCGCATCCAGTGAATTGGCCATCGGCCGGTCGAATCCCAGCGCCTTGGCGGTGGCGTGGCGATCGATTGGAAACGAAGTGCCGGCCAGCGCGGCGGCGCCAAGTGGAGACTCGTTCAACCGCTTGCGTGCATCGGCCAGACGGCCGCGGTCGCGCGCAGCCATTTCCACATAGGCCATCAGATGATGGCCGAACGTGACCGGCTGGGCGGTCTGCAGATGGGTAAAGCCTGGCATGACAGTCGCCGCGTGCTCCAACGCCCGGCCGGCGAGCGCGTGCTGAAACCTGGCCAGCGCCGCGTCAGCCTCGTCGATCACGTCGCGGACATAGAGGCGAAAATCGGTGGCCACCTGATCGTTGCGCGACCGCGCCGTATGCAGCCGCCCGGCGGCGGGGCCAATCAACTCGCCGAGCCGGCTCTCGACATTCATGTGAATGTCCTCGAGCGAACGCTTGAAATCGAAGGATCCGCCGCTGATCTCTGACATAATCGTGTCTAGACCCTTGCGGATATTTTTTGCATCAACGGACGTGATAATGCCCTGGTCGGCGAGCATGGCGGCGTGGGCTTTGGACGCGGCGATATCCTGAGCAAAGAGGTGGCGATCGACCTCGATCGAGACGTTGATCTCCTCCATGATCGCATCGGGACGTTCGCTGAAACGACCACCCCACATCTTGTTGCTCATGGTTGACTGCCTATTGCTTGCCCGGGTCTTGTTCTCGCGATCCGCCTGCCGTGACACCAACCGAACCGACGAATGCGAATACGGCCCTGCATAGCCGTATCTGATACAGGATGACAAACGATATGGCTGAACGTCCCCCGCCTCGCCCAGCCAGGCTGCGCCGGCTCTCCCTTGTGGTCGCCTCGGTACTGGTCGGGGTGGCGCTGGGCTATGCCGGTATTCGGGCCTTGGCCGACCGGACCGCAGGCGATCCGACCTGCCGACCCGCGGTGGCGCTGGCCCGGCAGATTGCCCCGCTTGCCCAGGGCGAGGTCGCCGCCCTGACGATGGCCACGACGCCACTGCGCGTGCCGGACCTGTCGTTTGAGGATGCCGAGGGAAAACCGAAAAAGCTTTCCGACTGGCGCGGCCGCACCGTCCTCGTCAATCTCTGGGCGACCTGGTGTGTCCCCTGCCGGCGGGAGATGCCGGCACTCGACCACCTGCAAGGCAGGCTGGGGGGACCGGATTTCGAGGTGGTCGCGGTGAACATCGACACCCGAGACCCGGACAAGCCGAAGGACTTCGTGAGGCAGGCCAACCTGACGCATCTCGGCTATTTCAGCGACGCCGGCGCACGCGCATTCCAGGAGCTGAAGGGGGTGGGACGGGCGCTCGGCATGCCGACCTCGGTCCTGGTCGATGGCCAGGGCTGCGAAATCGCCACGATCGCCGGCCCCGCGGAGTGGGCCAGCGACGACGCCATCAAGTTGATTTCCGCCGCACTCAAGCCGGTCGCGGCGAGCTATTAGCCGTCACTATTGGGGGGCAAGTCGCTGCTCAGGACGTGATGTCGAGCTGACGGCCGACGCCGGCCTGGAGGTTGGCTTGGAGATTGGCTTGGGACCCTGGGCCTGAACCCTGGCCGAGCAGGGTCATCACCGCGCTTCGCTCGGCATCCGCATTCGATTTCATGATGGCGGCGCCAACCGACGTCTGCAGATTGCTCGCCTGCATCGCAAGAAAGCTGCTGACCACACTCACCATGTCCATAAGCTTTACTCCGCCTCCCTGGCAGTATCAGTCAGGCCTTAACGAAGACCGAACCTGACGCGGAGCAAGGAAGCGTGAACGATGAGGATCAGCGGGTGGGAACGGGCTTCTCGCCGCGATAATCATAGAAGCCGCGCTGCGTCTTGCGGCCGAGCCAGCCGGCCTCGACATATTTCACCAGCAGCGGACAAGGCCGATATTTCGAATCGGCAAGCCCCTCATGGAGCACCTGCATGATCGACAGGCAGGTATCCAGGCCAATGAAATCCGCCAGTTCCAGCGGCCCCATCGGATGATGCGCGCCAAGCTTCATGGCCGCGTCGATCGCCTCGACGTTGCCGACGCCCTCATAAAGGGTATAGATCGCCTCGTTGATCATCGGCAGCAGGATGCGGTTGACGATGAAGGCCGGAAAATCTTCGGAGACGGCGATCTGCTTGCCGAGCCGATTGACGAACTCCTTCGCCCCGTCGAACGTGGCATCGTCGGTGGCAATGCCGCGGATCAGCTCGACCAACTCCATAAGCGGCACCGGATTCATGAAGTGAATGCCGATGAAACGCTCAGGCCTGTCGGTGGACGCCGCAAGCCGGGTGATCGATATTGAGGAAGTGTTGGAGGCGATAATCGCTTCTGGCTTCAGCACGGCGCAAACATCATGAAAGATCTTGCGCTTGATCTCTTCCTTTTCGACCGCCGTCTCGATCACCAGGTCGCAATCGGCGAGAGCGTCGTAGGATTCAGCAAATGAGATGCGCTCCAGCGCCTTCTTGCGTGCGTCATCTGTAATGAGCTTGCGGGCAGCCTGGCGGGAAAGATTGCCGCTGATGGTGGCCATGCCCGACTTCAGCCGGTCCGACGAAATGTCATTCAGCAGGACATCGAAACCGGCGAGCGCGGCAACATGCGCGATCCCGCTGCCCATCTGGCCCGAGCCAATCACGCCGACTTTCTTGATCATGAACGCCATCTGTCATCTCGCGAAAGCGGTGGGGCTCTTTTCCCACCGCCTGTAAACGCCGGTCAGAATGCCTTATTTCCGACCGACGCCTGGTCTCTCCAGGGGGCGATGTTAGAGTCAGCCCCCCAAAGGTGCAAACCCTTCCGATTCATTTCGCGAGTTTGGCGATTTCGTCGGTGAGTTCAGGGACGGCCTGGTAGAGATCGGCGACCAGGCCGTAATCGGCGACCTGGAAGATCGGGGCATCCTCGTCCTTGTTGATGGCGACGATGACCTTGGAGTCCTTCATGCCGGCCAAGTGCTGGATCGCGCCGGAGATGCCGACGGCGATATAGAGTTCCGGGGCCACCACCTTGCCGGTCTGGCCGACCTGCCAGTCGTTCGGGGCGTAGCCGGCATCGACCGCAGCGCGCGAAGCACCGACGCCTGCCCCGAGCTTGTCGGCCAAAGGCTCGATATATTTGGTGAAGTTCTCCCGGCTCTGCATCGCCCGGCCGCCCGAGACGATGATCCGCGCCGAGGTCAGTTCCGGACGGTCGCTCTTGGCCACTTCCTCGCTGATGAAGCTCGACAGGCCGGGGTCAGCGGCGGCGGCTACCGCCTCGATCGGGGCATTGCCGCCGGTCCCTGCGGCCGCAAAGGTCGAGGTCCGCACCGTGATCACCTTCTTGGCGTCCTTCGACTTCACCGTCTGGATCGCATTGCCGGCATAGATCGGCCGCTCATAGGTGTCAGGGGCCACCACCTTGATGATTTCCGAGACCTGCATCACGTCCAATAACGCCGCAACCCGCGGCATCACGTTCTTGAAGCGCGAGGTCGCCGGCGCCACAAAGGCATCATAGGACGGCGCCAGCGCCACGATCAGCGCCGCCAGCGGCTCGGCCAGGTCATGGGCATAGCTGGCCCCTTCCGCCAGCAACACCTTGGCGACCCCGGCAAGCTTGGCTGCGGCCTCGGCTGCCGTACGGGAACCTTCACCCCCGGCCACCAGCACATGAACCTCAGCCCCCAATTGGCTTGCTGCCGTCAGCGCCTTGTTGGTGGCGTCCTTCAGGACCCCCTGTTCGTGTTCGGCAATCAGCAGTGTGGTCATCCCAGGACTCCGGCTTCATTCTTCAGCTTCGACACCAGCTCAGTGACGTCCTTGACCTTGACGCCTCCCTTGCGGCCCGGCGGTTCGGTGGTCTTGACCACTTCCAGCCGCGGCGACAGGTCCACCCCGTAATCGGCGGCGCTCTTCTCGGCGATCGGCTTCTTCTTGGCCTTCATGATGTTGGGAAGGCTCGCATAGCGCGGCTCGTTCAGCCGCAAATCCGTGGTCACAATCGCCGGACCCTTCAGCTGGATGGTCTGCAGGCCGCCATCGACTTCCCGCATCACCTTGAAGCCTGAGCCTTCCACCTCGAGCTTGGAGGCAAAGGTCGCCTGCGACCAGCCCAATAGCGCCGCCAGCATCTGGCCGGTCTGGTTACTGTCGTCGTCAATCGCCTGCTTGCCTAAAATCATCAGGCCGGGCTGCTCCTCGTCGGCCACCGCCTTCAAAAGCTTGGCCACCGCCAGAGGCTCAACCACCCCGTCCGCCTTGATCAGGATGCCGCGGTCAGCCCCCATCGCAAGCCCGGTCCGCAGCGTCTCGGTGGCCTGCGCAGGCCCGATCGACACCACCACCACTTCGCTCGCCTTGCCCGCTTCCTTCAACCGCAGCGCTTCCTCCACCGCGATCTCATCAAACGGGTTCATCGACATCTTCACATTGGTCAACTCAACCCCGGATCCGTCGCTCTTCACCCGGACCTTCACGTTGTAATCAACCACCCGCTTCACAGGTACCAGAACCTTCATCGATCCTCTTTCTATAAAGAAATCCAGTTGTCTAAACGCTCGGGCGCGGAACCTAATGGTCCAGCCAACGCCGGTCAACGTCTGCGCCAAAAACGGTGGCTTGGAGGCCTAGTGCCGACTTTCCGAAGTTCGTGAACCATCGCTGCGACTTCTTACGCGAACTTCGGAGAAAGTTATCGGCACTTGCAACTTCATGATTCTAGTACCGCTTTTCCATTTAACGGCCCAAAAGAAATCGCGGGAGGTGGTGCAGGCCCGGCAAATGGGCGGTACTAGCGGTTCTGGCCGGGCACCCACAGCACGTCGTCCGCGCCATGGTTGTTCATTGCGCGGCTTGCAACAAAAAGAAAGTCCGACAGGCGATTAACGTACTGAATCACCGGATTACCGACTGTTTCGCCGGGGCGCGTGGAAAGTTCCACGATGAGCCGCTCGGCCCGGCGGCATATCGTTCGCGCCAGATGCAGGTGCGCGGCTGCCGGACTGCCGCCCGGCAACACGAAGGAGCTCAGCGGCGAAAGATCGGCATTCAACCTGTCGATGTCTTTCTCAAGTCGCTCCACCTGAGAACCAAGCACCCTCAGCCGCTCCGCCTTGCCTTCCCGTTCGGGCACCGCGAGATCGGCACCGAGATCAAACAGGTCGTTCTGGATCAACCCGAGCATCGCATCGACGATCGGCGCGTCCTTTGAATGGAGCCTGGCAAGCCCGATGGCGGCATTGGTTTCATCAACCGTCCCGTAAGCCGCGACACGCAAATCATACTTGGGACGACGTTCGCCACTGCCAAGCGCCGTGGTGCCGTCATCGCCTGTCCGGGTATAGATGCGGTTGAGAACAACCATTCTCGGTCCTGTCCTGCGATAAGACCGATGGTCAGCGGCCCATCGCCCATATCGTCATCATGGTCACGACGATAGCAACGAATTGCAGAACCACGCGCAACCGCATCAGCCGTTGCGAGCGGTTGGGCGAACCGCCGCGCATCATGTTGATAAGACCCAACAGCAGCACCAGCGCCACGGCGCCGACCGCCAGGGGAAGCAGCATCGTACTCAGAAACGAACTCATCGACGTTTCATAGCACCAGGCGGCGCGCTTGCCCATCACCCCACACGTGGATTTCGCGCCTTCGAGCTGGGTGCCGGTTTGGATCGACGCTGCTATGATGCCACGGTTGCAAAACTAAAAAGGCTTGAACTCGCCACATCAGGCGGCGGTCGAGGGGCATCGTGAAGCAGATCCGCTACGTTTACGACGTCGCCATCGACGCGTTCTATACCTTTCTCGCCGACGACGGCTGGGCGATCGCGAGCCATATCGCCCTGTCCACCTTGATGGCGCTGTTTCCGTTTCTCATCGTCCTCACCTCGCTCGCCGGTTTTTTTGGCTCCAGGGATCTTGCCGACCAGGCGGCTGGCCTGATGCTGCAGATCTGGCCCCAGCAGGTCGCAGCCACCCTGTCGGACCAGATTCACGACGTCCTGACGACGACGCGCGGCGATGCGCTGACGATCGGCGCGGTGCTCGCCGTCTATTTCTCCTCAAACGGGGTCGAAAGCCTGCGCGTGGCGCTGAACCGCGCCTATTCCGTGATCGAGCTGCGGCGCTGGTATTGGCTGCGGCTGGAATCGATCGCCTATACCCTGATCGCGGCGTTTACGTTCCTGGCCATGGCCTTCCTGATCGTGCTCGGGCCGCTGCTGGTCGAGGCGGCGCGCCGCCACATTCCGCTCGTGATCGAAAGCAATGAAAGATGGCTCAGCCTGTCGCGCTATGGCATCACGATTTCGGCGCTGGTCGTCGCCCTGTTCATTCTGCACGCTTGGCTTCCCGCGGGCCGGCGCAGCTTCCTGCAGATCCTGCCGGGCATCATCTTCACCCTGATGGCCTCGCTGGTGTCCGGAATCGTTTTTGGCCTGTATCTGGCGCGCTTCGCCAATAATTACGTGACGATGTATGCCGGGCTCGCCTCGGTGGTAATCGCGCTGGTGTTCCTGTATTTCATCGCCGCGATCTTCGTCTATGGCGGCGAGTTGAACGCTGCGATCATCAAGTCCCGTCTTCCCGAGGGCGAGACGCTTCAAGCAGCGCAGTCGCTAAAGCCCTTGGACTTACAGGCTTGACCAGAAAGCCGTCGGCGCCGGCCGCGACAGCGGCGGCTTGGTCGGAACTGCGTCCGGATATGCCGATGATGGGAATACGGCCGTGCGGCGGCCGAAGCCTGCGGATGCGGCGGATGGCCTCGATCCCGTCGATTCCCGGCAACACCATGTCCATCAACACGGCATCGAATCCGTCCGCCGCCAGTCGCTCGATCGCCGCTTCGCCCCGGCCGATGAATTCGGCCTGGTGTCCGAGTTCGGTCAGCACCGCATTCAGCACCACCCGCCCGAATGGATTGTCTTCCACGCTCAGGATATGCAGCCCGCGCCGATGACTCATGGTGCCGTCCGCGCCGGAGGTGGCCGATTTCTCGGCCTCGCCGCGAGCCAATGTGACCTCAAGCGTGAACGTCGCTCCGCACTTTCGCGGACTGACCGTAACATCGCCGCCCATGGCCTTCGCGACCTGGCGAACCGAGGCCAATCCGAGCCCTGCCCCGCCGAACCGCGAAGCAATACCGACATTTGCCTGGGAAAACGGCCGGAACAGTCGCTTGATCTCGGCGAGTGTCAATCCGATGCCGCTGTCGGAAACCGCGAAGGTGACGCGGAGCTTGCCCTTGGCCGGGCCCCGACCGGCTGAAACTTTCAAGCCGACGCCGCCGCCCTCGGTAAACTTCACCGCGTTGTCGATGAGGTTTTCCAGCGCCGCCCGAAGCCGGACCGGATCGCCGCTCACGAGGGCCGGGAGCTTGCCGGAAATCTCGATCCGGCACTGCAGCCCCTTCGCCGCCGCGCGGCCCGCCAGAGAATCCCCAATGCTGCGGGCGAGCGAAGGCAGGTCAAACAGATCATCGCGAACGCCGGCGCCCGGGTGACCAGAACGCGCGGCATCAACGAATAGCGTTGCCAGGCTCGAAAGATGTTCAGCACCGGCCTTGATCGTGTCGACCCAGCGCCGCTCACGTTCGCCGAGACCAGAGGTTGCCAGAAGATCGCTGATCGCAAGGATGCCGGTCAGGGGCGTTCGAACTTCATGCGCAAAAGCCGCCAGCGCGGTTTCAACCACTTTCGCGGAATCAGAGCTTTTGCGTCTCGTCCGAGCATTCTTGCGCGAGCCCCCCTTGGTGGATGCTCCCGGTTTTCGCGCGCGCCTGGTTGCGGGCGCCCTGCTGGTGCGCCGTGAACTGGGTTTTCGCGCCATGATTCTCCGCCCCCCGGCCAGTTCTCACCATGCCATGGGGAACACGCGCGAGTCACGCCAATGCGCGGATAACCCCCAAGGGGACCGGCTCGCGATGGTCGCTCAGGCCAGATCCACCAGCCGGCGAATGTCACCGGGACTCATGCCCGCCGCGCGCAGTTCTCGCAAACCGGTTGCGGCGGTGGATTTGGCGAGCTTTCGGCCCGCTCTGTCCAGAATGAGGCGGTGATGGCAATAACGCGGCTCGGGCAGTCCGAGCAGCTTCTGCAGCAGGCGGTGCACGCTGGTCGACCAGAACAGGTCCTGCCCGCGAAGGATATCTGTCACTCCCTGCAAGGCATCATCGACCACCACCGACAGATGATAACTGGTCGGCGTCTCCTTTCGCGCCAGGATGATATCGCCCCATCCCTCTGGGTGGGCGACCAAGCGACCGCTTTCGCCATTCGGCCCGACGCCATCTTCTTGCCAGGCGAGGTCGCCTACCAGCGCACAAGCCTTCGCCATGTTCAGACGCAACGCAAAAGGCACGCCTGATTCCAGCATGGCGTCTCGTCTTTCGTCGGAAATCGCGTCAGACGCTCCCGGGTAAAGCGGCGCGCCATCCGGATCGCGCGGCCAGGGTTCTCTTCGTTCTCGTTCCGCCACCTGGGCCGCAATTTCGGCCCGACTTTCAAAGGCCGGATAGACCAGCCCGAGGTGGGCGAGTTGCGCCAGCGCATGCTGGTAATCGGCGAAATGGTCGGATTGCCGGCGTACCGGCTCTTCCCAGACAAGGCCAAGCCAGGCGAGGTCTTCATAGATGGCAGATTCAAAAACCGGCCGACAGCGCGCGGCATCGATGTCCTCGATGCGAAGCAAAAAGCGGCCATCGACGCGGCGCGACGCGTCAAAATTGAGACAGGCCGAAAGCGCATGGCCGAGATGAAGATAGCCGTTCGGGCTCGGCGCAAAACGATAGACGGAGGGCATCGAATGTTTCCACGGCTCGGCCGCGTTAGCCTTGCGGTTTTCGCTTCTAACATCAGGGTAGAGGCCTGCCAAAAGTGAGGGCGCGGTGATAGTCTCGCCTCGATCGCCATGACCGTCAGATTGCAATCCCAGGCCGACCTTGAAAGCGCCATCCACCGGCTTGTCCGGTGCGACCCTCGATTGAAACCCGTTCTGGAGATCGCCGGCACGCCCGCGCTCCGCCGACGCGAGGCAGGCTTTGCCGGGCTTGCCGCGATCGTCTGCGGGCAGCAACTATCCACGGCCAGCGCCGCGGCGATCTGGGCTCGGCTCAACGCGGCCTTTGATCCATTGGATCATCAAGCGATCCGCGCCGCTCGCACCGAGCGGTTGGGTCGCCTTGGCCTGTCGGCAGCTAAGATCAAAACGCTGAAAGCACTGGCGCGGGAACTCACGAGCGAGCGCCTCGATCTCGACGCGCTCGCCGACCAGCCGGCCGATCTGGCGCATGCAAGACTGACGGCGCTGCATGGTGTCGGCCCCTGGACGGCCGACATCTACCTCCTGTTCTGCCTTGGCCACGGGGACGCCTGGCCGGCGGGCGACCTTGCCATCCAGGAGGGAATCCGACTGGGCCTCGGCCTGCCCTCGCGCCCCACTGTGAAACAGATGGCTGAACTGGCCGACCCATGGCGCCCGATGCGCGGGGCAGCGGCGCATTTATGGTGGAGTTATTATCGCGTGATGAAGCGGCGGGAGGGAGTCCTTGCGACACCCGAACAGACGGCAACGACCAAACCGGCCCGCGGCCATCGCGCGGGTCAGACGTCCCCGACCACCTCGCGACGGCGTCGCTCGGATTCTTCGGCGTAACGGCGCAACGCATGGGCTTCGGTCAAAATTCCGATCGGGCGGCGTTCGCGGTTGGCTTCCACTACCGCCAGCGATTCCGCCTCGGCCGCATCAAACACCGCAATCGCCTCCTGGATATTCATGGCCGGATGCAGCACGGCGCTGCGGTGGCGTACGATATTGAGAAGGGCGCTGTCGACCAGAAGGTCCGGCGCATGCGCTTCGGCGACGATCACGAGCCCGACATAGCGGCCGGAGGCATCGATCGCGATCACCTGGTTTTGCTCGCCGAGAGGAAAGCGTTCGCGGAATTGTCGGATGGACATGGCTACATCTGCCGTGGTCACATCGCGACGCATCAGGCTAAGCACGGTGAGATCGCGAATCCAGCCGATATCGGCGGCGCTGCGAATAGTCTCGCCGCGCAGGTGAAGCCGCCAGGTGGCGAATGAATATCCGAAGAGTTCGCGCGTCAGCTGCGTGGACAGGATGACTGCGACCAGCACTGCCGTGGTCAGCCAGAGATTACCGGTCGACTCCAACGCGATGAAGGACATGGTAAGCGGACCGCCGATTACGGATGCCGACAAAGCGCTCATGCCGATCATGGCGTAGACGTTCGGATCCAGGTTCAGTTCGGGCCAAAGACTGTCGATCCCCACTGCAAACACCCGCCCACCCAAGGCGCCCAGCAGCAGAGTGGCGAAAAACAGACCGCCGCGAAAACCGCTCCCCAGGGACACCACGGAGGCCACGGCCTTGAGCGCCAGGATCGATGCCATCATCGCGAGCGGCATCGACATGATGCCACCGAACTGCAGCGCACCATGTCCTGAGGACATTACTTGTGGCGCTTGCAAGGCGAGCAGCCCGACCACAAGACCGCCCAGCGCCGGCCGCAGCGGTGGCCAGATCCTCGTCGCGGCCAAGGCCTTCTCGCAGAAGGCGACGCCACGCATGATGGAGATGCCAAACAATGCCGCGACGATTCCGAGCGCTGCCGCAATCGCCAAATCGCGACCAAGCACGTCGCCCACTGGTCCGACGCTGATCCCGAGCGTCAACTCCCCAAAGCCGTGGGCGACAAAATAGCCACTTACCGCCGCGACGCCGACCGGTGTAAGGCTCGCCGGGGTGTAGCCGCCGATCACCAGCTCGAAAGCATAAAAGGCGCCTGCCAACGGCGCCCCGAAAGCGCCGGCGATCGCCGCCGCCGCGCCACAGCCGACAATGATCCGCTGGTCGCCGCGGCGCAGATGAAAGGCACGCCCCAGCGAGGCCGCCAGCCCGCTTGCCATCTGGGTGTAGCCCGCCTCGAGCCCCACCGAGGCTCCGACGCCGCTCGACCAGACCGTCTGCAACGCCACGATGAGGCTGCCGCGAAACGACATTCGGCCGCCGTGCAGCGCATTGGCCTCGATCGGATCAATCTCTCGCGCCGGACGCCAGCGTGACAAAACGAGAAAGGCAAAGCCCAGCGCTAGTCCGCCCAGCGAAGGCACGAGCAGCGCCATTACGGGATCGATGAAAGCCTGGCTCGACAGGCGGGCCCCGGCTGGAAGGTCGAACAGCAGTCGATGAAGGCCTGAGACCGCAGCGCTCATCGCAGCGACCACCCCACCGCCCATGGTTCCCGCCACGAGCGCGAGCAACACGAGGCTGGTCTCGTACGATCGAACGAAGGCGCGAAGCCTTCGCGGCGCTTCGAGATAGCGGCTCATGGCACCCATCGTGGTTGCAACAATCGCGCGGCGAATGCCGGCATCTGATTTAGCGGCAAGCAAACCGATCCTGCAATCGATCCGCATTCACGGAGGCGGATAAGCCCATCAAGCCCCTTCACAATGCCGTCACGCTGCATGTAGTATGTGAGCGCATGCTGCTTTGCAGCCTATATGGGAGGCCAGGAGCGTCACTTGAACGCACATGTCTCACAAGGCGGTTGGCCGGTTCTTGTGCTGAACGCGGATTTCCGGCCGCTCAGCTACTATCCACTGTCGCTGTGGTCCTGGCAGGATGCGATCAAGGCGGTGTTCCTCGACCGCGTGAACATTGTCGAGCACTACGATCGCGCGATTCGCAGCCCAAGTTTCGAGATGCGGCTGCCGAGCGTGGTCTCACTGAAATCCTTTGTCGCGCCCACCAGCCAGCCCGCCTTCACCCGGTTCAACGTGTTCCTGCGGGATCGTTTCGCCTGCCAATATTGCGGGGCGCCGGAGGATTTGACGTTCGATCACATCATTCCGCGCAGCAAGGGTGGCCAGACCACCTGGGAAAATGTCGTCGCGGCCTGTTCGCCCTGCAACCTGCGCAAGGGCAATCTGACGACGCAACAGGCACGGATGTTTCCGCGGCAATCACCCTTCGCGCCGACCGTGCATCAATTGCATCGCAACGGCCGACTGTTCCCGCCGAACTATCTGCACGATAGCTGGCTCGATTATCTCTATTGGGACACCGAGCTCGATCCGTAACCGCGATCCACGCTGCTCACGCGACATACCGCATGACGCGGGGCTAACCGCATCGGCAGCGTGCTCGGCCGCAGGTCACGCGTTGTATCGGCCAGACCTCCGCTCCCGGCAGCAGATCCAGATCGAAATGATGCATCAGCATGGCGAGGATGATGGCCGCCTCCTGCAGCGCGAAGGCGGCGCCAATGCAGGTCCGGGATCCAATACCAAACGGCATGTAAGCAAAGCGCCCAATCTCGCTTCGCTTGCCTTCCATGAGACCGCGAAGGATCGAAAACGTCGGGACGATCCCACCAAAGCCGGTGGCGGTGCAGCACGTAGGGTGAGATCACGATGAGCGAGCCCCGCTTCACCGGAATGTTTCCGAGATCATCCGATTCGACCGCCTGCCGGCTCAGCGCGGCAATCGGTGGATAAAGCCGCAGCGCCTCTTCTAAGACCGCTCTCGTCACTACCAGCCTGTCGGCGAGACCTTCCTCGCCGGCGCCAAGCTCACGGTCGACCTCCTCCTGTATCTGGCTCCGCCACTGAGGCGACTGCGAGAGCAGGAACAGCGACCACGCCAGCGTGTTGGCGGTGGTCTCGTGGCCGGCGGACAGAAACGTCAGAATGTTCGACCGGACTTCGGCGAGGCTCATCCGTTGCCCTGTGGAGGGGTCGAGCGCCCGCAGCAACAGCGTCAGGAGATCTTCCGGAGCGCGCCCCGGTGGGGCGTCGGCGAGCCTTCGGCGTCTCGCCTCGATCAGGTCGTCAATGACTCCTTCGAAATAGGCCATCGCCCGGCTCACTCGCGCCTGTCCCGGGCGCGGCACCCAGGCGGGAACCCCCAGCAGATCCAGTGCGCCGATTTTCCCGATCCCGCCGAAATACGCATTCATGGCTAGCCGGAAACCCTCGGCGTCTTCACCGATCCCATCGGAGAAGATGGTCAGCGCGAGCACATTCAGTGTGACCAGCCCCATTTCGGCGGCCGCATCAATGACGGCATCAGGTCCGAGCCGCTGCCAGTTTGCGGCCAATTCATTGGCGGCCACGAGCATCGATTGCGCGAAGGAATTCACCGTGCGTTTGGCAAATAACGGGGCCAGCGCGCGCCGCTGCACTTCCCAGCGGGGTCCTTCGACGCTCAACAGACCGTCTTCCAGTCCATTTGAGAGGATACGCCGCTGGATCGGATCCTTGCGGTAATTTCCGGCATTATCGAGAAGAACGCGCTTGATCGCGGCGGGCTCATGCACCAGGACGGCTTCGACAAAGGGAAGCCCAACCTTGGCAATCGGCTCCTGGAAGAATTCAGCGCTCCAGCACTCGATCGGATTCCGCGCGAGGGTCGTAAGCAATTCCAGGAATCCCAGCCGTCGCTCCGGCGGACGTGGAGCGGGCGGGCAATAATCGATTTTCAAAACGTCAAGCATAGGCGGGCAATGCCATCATCGGCTGCCGTAGCGCGAAAACACGAAAACCAGCGGGGGCTCCGCTGTTGCGAAGCCCCTCACCGAGCCGATCAGACGACAGCCATTCTTCCGGTTCACCAGCCTCGGGTGCCGAAGCTGAAGCCGATGCTGGGGCCACCGCCATAGTAACCGTAGCCGCGATCGTAGTAGCCGGGCCCGCCATAATAACCGTAGCTCCGGCGAACCACGTAGCCATCATCGCCGCCGTAGTAGCGTTGGACATAGCGAGGGCCGCGGGTCCGATAGCAACGGCCATACTCGTTACAGACGAGACGGACCTGCTCGGGGGCGACGAACCCAGTTGAGATCGATGCCGCCGGGGCAAGCGGTGCAGCGCCTGCTGTCGACGCCATCATGCCGGCCGCGAGAACTCCTAACGCAATTGTCTTCATGAGCTTTCTCCTCCTTTGAAATCAGTCGATCTCTTCAATGATAAGCCGTTCACGGGGTTCGACGATGTAAGTGTGGCTGTCCCGGTTGATGTAGCGATACTCCCGAAGGGTCGGAGCCTCCCGATAGACGGTTTCAGGAAACGCCTCGATCTCCACGCCCTCCGGCACCCGCTCGCCGGTGCGGATCTCGGTGCGAACCGTGCTGCCGATGGTCCGACGCTCGACAGGGTGCGCCCTGACGTGCTTGCGGATCACCTCACGATCGCGATCGTTGAACGTCGTCTTGCGCTGCTCGGCCCGCGCCGGAGCAGACGCAGTGGCGCGGCCGGAATACGGCAGGACGGCGACGATCTTGTAGCTGGATGGCTCAACGACAACGACTTCGTCTTTCACCAGGACGAAGTTGTAGCCGCGGTACTGGGGCACGATCTCCACGACTTCAGCCGGCAACGGCTGCAGCCGGATATCGCGCGGCACGACCGTGCCGACGGACAGGGAGAAATTGACGTTGGTGAGCGGCCGCACGTTCAGGTGCGAGATCGAACTGCTGATGCGGGTCCGCTGCTGATCGTTGATGTCAACGGAGGTATTCACATTCTTATTCGACGAACGGTCGGCCGTGTTCTGCTCGTTGTTGGGCTGCTGGGCGGTTGCGCTCGATCCACTATTCGTGGGTGACTGCGCCTGGCTGGTGCCCGACGCCGGCTGATTGGCGCTCTGGGTATTCGTGATCGAGGGAGAATTGGTCTGCGCCCGGTTGGAAGGCGTCTGGTTCGATGGCTGGTTTGTTTGCGCCTGACTGGAGTTATTTGCCGCAGGCGCTTGCGTCGTATTGGTGCTCGTGCCGGAGCTGGACGACTGGCTAGCGGTCTGACCGCTTGAGGACGACGACGGCGACTGTGCCGAGCTGGTCGAACTATTGGTCTGCGCCGATCCCGACGATGAACTGGACGAGGGGGTCGACGTTGAAGACGGCAAAGTGGAATCCTGCTGACGTGGTGGCGCCGGGGAATTCGAATTCGATGTACTTGGAGATTGCGCGAAAGCCGAGGTCGCAATTGCGATTGCAGCAGTCGTGGCCAAGAATAAACGCTTATCCATCTTAAACCTCCCAAAATCTCGACGCAGATCCCACGCTACGCGAGGTTCCTCCTCGGAAATGTCGGCAATGGGGTCCCTCCCTGTCCAACAAACTGGATCGGAGAAAGACCATCCACCGGCTCGGCAATAACGGGAAAATTCGGTAGTAGTTCCTTGGCGAGCGGTTCCTTGGCGATCGACATCCCATGGCCGGACGCCTTGCTGTCAGTTGCCAGAAGCTTCGCGAACAGCTTCCAATGGAACTCGACCGTGAGGCTTTCGCGACTTTCGAAGGGGGAAGATCGATGGCTGGGGAATATCCGGTGCCGTCAAGACGCCAATTTCTCGCCCTTGCCGCCGCCGCAACCGCGCTGCCTTCCGTGGGACTCTCCCGCGCCGAGCCGCGCATCATTCTCAATGATGCGAGCCGGCTCAATGCGACGCCGGTCGCTCGCCACACTTCCTTCAGTGGCACGCAAAACGTCGATGACCTGATCGCCCGCCTCCGAGGCGAGCTCAAGGAGGCCGCTGCCGCGAAGCGCCCGGTCGCAGCATCAGTGGCGCGACACTCGATGGGCGGACAAAGCCTGCCTCTCGATGGCACGGCGGTGACCCTGGACGGCGGGCCGCTGGAAATCGACAGCACATCGAAGCTCTACCGCACATCGGCGGGCAGTCGCTGGCGCGACATCATTCGCGCGCTCGATCCCCACGGCTTCTCGCCGGCCGTCATGCAGTCCAACAGCGATTTCGGCGTGGGGAGCACGTTCTGCGTCAATGCCCATGGCTGGCCGGTGCCTTTTGGACCGTTTGGTAGCACGGTCAAGGCTATCCGCATGCTGCTCGCCGACGGTGCGTTGATGCGGTGCTCACGCACCGAGAACGCTGAACTGTTTTCACTGGCGATGGGTGGCTATGGCCTGTTCGGCATCATTGTCGAGCTCGACGTGGAAATGGTGTCGAATCACCTGCTCGAACCGCGATTTGAGCGGATCGCGCCAGAGAAATTTGCGCAAAGCTTCGTGCAGACGATCGAGACCGAGAAATCCCTGACGATGGCCTACGGACGAATGTCGGTTGCGCGCCGGAATTTCCTTGGTGATGCGCTGATGGTGACGTACCGCCCGACCCGGAGCGAGCCCGGCCTGCTCCCGGTTGCGGATGGCTCCCGAAAGCTCGCCGGGCTGACCAACGACATCTATCGCGCGCAGACCGGATGGGAGACCGCCAAAAAGCTGCGGTGGTTCGTGGAGACGCGGATCGGACCGATGGTCAGCGGCAATCCCACCACGCGGAACGCGTTGTTGATCGAGCCGGTCAGTAATCTCGCGCAAAAGGACGTAAGACGCACTGACATCCTGCACGAATATTTTATCGCTCCCGAACGGTTCGGCGAATTTCTGACGGCCTGCCGTGAGATCATTCCGAAATCACGCGCCGAATTCCTCAACGTGACATTGCGCTATGTCGCAGCCGATACCACACCCGTGCTGACGATTGCGCCCACTCGACGGATCGCCGCCGTGATGTCCTTCTCACAGGAAATGACGCCAGAAGGCGAGGCCGACATGAAACAGACCACGGAAGCCCTGATCGACCGGGTGGTCGCGCTTGGCGGCGCTTTCTATCTGCCCTACCGCCTGCACGCCCGTCGCGATCAGGTGGAAAAGGCCTATCCCGCCGCAGCGTCCTTTGTCGCGGCCAAACGCCGTTACGATCCAAATCTGCTATTCCGCAACGCCATGTGGGATACCTACTTCGCGTGAGACTGAAACGACCGTGCCGCGCCGGAACCATGGCGGGGTCAGTTTACGCGCCCCTTTCAAGACCGCTTGTGGCGTCATAAGATCGGGACTGGTCCAGTGCGGTGCGGGCAAGTTGGTATCTTCTGCCGTTCAGGGCATCTTGATAGACTTTCAAGCCGTTTCCCGCACCCGCGATCATGACCACGCAAGGCCTTGATCAGGGCCTCGTGATAGTCCGGCAGGCAGGAGTGTTCCCGATGCCCTCAATCACCGAATGGAAAGTGCCGGCCGCACATCAGCCCCGCGCCGGCGATTACCCGTTTGCCCTGGACGCGGCCTTGTCTTCCATCGTCGGCCTGCATTCGATCGTTCCCGCCGACGCCTTCAGCGCCGAGACGTTGGGGACTGAACGCGCCGGCAATGGCGTCGTGATCGACGACGGGCTGGTATTGACCATCGGTTATCTGATTACCGAAGCGGAAACCGTTTGGCTGCATCTGGACGGCAACCGTGTCGTGCCCGGCCATGCGTTGGGTGTCGATGCGGAATCCGGCTTTGGCCTGGTACAAGCTTTTGGATCGCTGGACATCTCGCCGCTGCCGATCGGCTCGTCGGCAAAGGCCGAGGTCGGCGACCGGGTGATCCTCGCGGGCGCCGGCGGGCGCACCCGCTCGGTCGCCAGCCAGATCATCGCCCGGCAGGAATTTGCGGGCTATTGGGAATACCTGTTGGATGACGCGCTCTTCACCCATCCGGCGCATCCAAACTGGGGCGGCGCCGGGCTGATCTCCCATCGTGGTGAACTGATCGGCATCGGGTCATTGCAGCTAGAGCGCAAGCGCGACGGCCGCAACGAGCATGTGAACATGGTGGTGCCAATCGATCTGCTGCATCCGGTCATCGACGACCTGCGCAAATTCGGCCGCGTCAACAGGCCGGCGCGGCCGTGGCTCGGGCTGTTCTCAACCGAAATCGAGGATCGGATCGTGGTGGTCGGTGTCGCCAGCAAGGGGCCGGCCGCGCGGGCCGAACTGAAAACCGGCGACGTCATTCTGGCCGTGAACGGCGAACCGGTATCGAGCCACGCCGCCTTTTATCGCAAGCTATGGGCGCTCGGCCCCGCCGGCGTCGACGTTCCGCTGACCGTCTATCACGAGGGCGTCACCTTCGACGTGGTGCTGACTTCCATGGAACGCAGCCGGCTATTCAAGGCGCCGCGGCTGCATTAAGCCGGTTCGAACAGAAGGCGTCGAGGCCCGGACGAGCGATCCACGCCGAAACCTGCCTTCTTCGAATTCGTCGAGCTTTTAGGGATCCACCATGAGCGAAACCGTCGTCGATGATCTGGTGGCGATCCTGCCACCGCTGCTGCAATCACTCGATACGCTCGGCTTCGTCGTACGCCATCTCAATCCGCCGGACTTTGCTCTCGTGATGGAAACGGCGGGCGCTCCCGATCAGGCGTTGCGCGCGGTGCGTGCCAAGCTGTCGGCCTGGCCCGAGGAATTCGCCCATGTGCGCACGCCGCTGGATGATGCCTGCGACGCCACGCTAAGCGCTTATGATGGTTTGCGCGCCGTGCAGCGGGGCGATGGCGACCTGATGGCGGTGTTTCGTGCGCTCCGCTATTTTCCACGGGCGCAGGAGGCGATCTATCCTTTGACCGCCACCCTGCTCCCGGTCAGCCGTTTCTTTCTCGATCCGGCGACCCGGGATGACGAAAGCCTCCTGGTCCGGCTCGCAGCGACACCAGGCGAAGACACCGGCATCTTCCATCAGCAGAATGATCGCGGGATGCGCGGGGGATTTTCGCTGTACATTCCTGAATATTACACGGCGGACCGCGCCTGGCCGCTGGTGGTGGCGCTGCACGGCGGCAGCGGCCACGGCCGTCAATTCCTCTGGACCTGGCTGCGCGATGCACGCAGCCATGGCGCCATTGTCGTTGCACCCACCGCAAGCGGCGATACCTGGGCTTTGACCGGCGATGACATCGATACCGAAAATCTGTCGCGTATCGTCGACACGGTGCGCTCGCGCTGGAACGTCGATCCGAACCGGCTTCTGCTCACAGGCATCAGCGACGGCGGCACCTTTTGCTACGTCACCGGCCTGCAAGACGGCTCCCCCTTCACCCATTTGGCGCCGATCGCCGCCACCTTTCATCCCATGATCGCGGAGATCGCCGATCCGGCACGGCTGCGGCAGCTGCCGCTCTATTTGGTGCATGGCGCGCTGGACTGGATGTTTCCGGCCGAGATCGCCAGACAAGCCCGCAAGGCACTGACGATGGCCGGCGCGCACGTGACCTATCGAGAGATCGAGGATCTCAGCCATACCTATCCGAGCGAAATCAACCCCCAACTCCTGCGCTGGCTGAACGACGCCTCGGCCTGAACTTGCCGCGCTCACCGCCGGGCCTGTCCGGTTCCGGGAACTTTTTCCGATCCGGCCACGTTGCATCGGGCCAGGAGGGAAATGTCATGCAAACCTTTTTCGGAATGATTTTGGGCGCGCTGCTTTTGACGGGGGCCGTTTATATCCGCGATACCATGGTCACCTCATCGGTCGCCAATGGTCAGGCGGCTCAATCCGTTCAGCCGCTGGTGAACTGGGAGGTCGCCAACAGCGACTGGAATGCCATGAAGGCGCGGGCCCATGACGACTGGGTACGGCTGTCGTCCAGGTAGGTCGACGAGGTCAGTCGAACACGCACTTCGAACAGGTCACTCGAAACACGGCAGGCCCTGAAGCGCGGCAGGCCATGGCGGCACGGCGACTGTCCGCGCCGCCATCAACTCAAGGCCGGCTCAGGCGCCTTTCAGCTTCTTGTTGCACTCGCTGTAATAGCCGCCGCCTTTCTGGATCCACTTCAAGCCACCATTGCCGTTGCTGGTCTTGTTGGCATTGTACTGATCGACACAGGTGTGCAGGCGCGCTTTGCCAGCGGTCTCCTTGGCGTATTTGGAATCCACCGCCGAAGGGAAGACAGCCGCACCGGCTGCGGCGGGCGCCGCCGGTTTAGTCTCAGCGGATTTTGGCTCAGCCGGCTTGCTCTCGGCTGGCTTACTCTCCGCCGCCTTGGGCGCAGCAGGCGCGGTGGCTGCCGGCGCTGTGGCAGCGGCAGGCGTCGCGTCAGCACCGCATTGGGCCTTGCGGAAATCATTCCACTTCTGGCCGTTGAGCGTGCCGCCATCCTTGGCGGACTTATATTTGGCGCTGCACTCCTGCATGGTCAGGGCCTGCGCCGGTGTAACCGCCAGCGCGACCAGACCAGACACGGCAGCGGCACACAGCAATCTCGCTTGAATGTTCATTTTTCCCTCGTTCTCCTTGGGGCATGGCTAATTGGCGCAAATATCCTAACGCAGCCACGGCGTGTCGCAACTAACTGCACAATCAAAGGGCCAAAATAGTGTGATCACCCCGCGTGACTTATTCATCAACGGTTCAGCAAAGTCCCGCGACGGTGCCCCTGTCATCAACCCCGAGGTTTCTCCATGACAATTCCGTTTCGCCTGACCGCTACCGCCTTCGCTTCCCTGCTGATGATCGGCGCGGCTTCCGCGCAGACACCGGCGCCGACACCGTCTGCCCCGCCGGCGGCGCAGGCGCCCGCCGCCCCGGCCGCCAAGACCGACAGCAAAGCCATGGAAGCCAAAACGACTGACAAGACCACCGCCAAGAAGGCGCGCACCGCCGCTTCGCTCGAATGCTCCAAGGAAGCCGACGGCAAAAGCATCCACGGCAAGGAGCGCAAGAAATTCATGTCGGAATGCAAGAAGGACGCGGCCGACAAACCAAAGACCTGACGGACGATCGAAGGGCGAGGCGACCAAGCCCCGTCCCGTGAGTGACCGGCATCGCCTGGTGCCGGTCACGACTACGGGTGAAGCGTTGTCGCCTGGGTGGGGATTTGCCATAAGGCGACATGCCTCCCAACCGCATTTCCAGCTTTGCTCTTCCCAGCCGCGCCCAAAGCCTGAACGTGCTGGAAACTCTCCTGATCGGGGGAGTGGGCGGCCTGCTATTCCAGCTATTCAATCTGCCGGGGGGCCTGATCTCGGGCGCGATGATCAGCGTGGCCGGCGCCGCCCTGGCAGGTCGGCCTTTGATGATGCCACCTCTTCTGACCCAGTCGATACTGGTGATCCTTGGAATTTCGCTGGGATCGCTGGTCTCCTGGGATCTGCTGCAGCATGTCGGCGCCTATCCGCTGACCATCGCACTGCTCGCGGCGGCGACCTTCTCTGCGACCTTCGGCAGCAGCATGTACCTGCAGCGGGTGCACCAATGGGATCAGACCTCGGCCTTTCTCGCAGGCAGTCCGGGCGCGCTGTCGCAGATCATCATGCTGGCCATCGAGAAGAACGCTGATGTTTCAGCCATCGCGGTGGTGCAGACGATGCGGGTCATCATCCTGACCGCCGCGCTGCCGATGCTGCTCGCGGCAACCGGGCTGGCGCCAACGACCTCACCTGCGGCATTGACGGCCTCCACCTCGCCTTCGGGCCTCGCCGCGCTGATCGCAGCCGCGCTTTGCGGCGCAATGCTGCTGCGGCTGATCAAATTCCCGGCGAGCTGGATGTTCGGCGCCATGCTCGGCTCCAGCGTGTTGCATGGCGCAGGCCTCGTCGAGGGCGGCGTACCGCCCTGGCTGCGCGGCGTTGCCCTGGTCGGCATCGGCGCGCTGATCGGTACCCGCTTTGCCCGGATGAAGAAAGCCACCCTGCTCAGCCACATCAACGCGTCGCTCGGGTCGTTCGCAGTGGCCATTGTGATCAGCGGCGTATTCGTTGCGATCATCGCACTGACCACCCGGGTGCATTTCGCCGACATCGTCGTTGCTTTTTCACCCGGAGCGATGGATGCGATGCTCGCCTTGGCGTTGACCCTGCACATCGATCCGGTCTTCGTCGGGGCGCATCATCTGGCGCGCTTTATTTTCGTGACGCTGGCGACACCGGGCATTGTGCATCTGTTCGGCCGGCCGCAGGACGACGTCGATGATTGATCGCCGTCCCGCCTATAGCGTTTTCGAGCGAAGTGGATACCGGTTCGCGTGAAGAAAACGCGTCAAAAACAGACAACTAGAGCCTCGGTTCTGATTCAATCAGAGCCGAATTAGCTCTAAAGACGCGGTTCAGGTCTTGCGGGTGGAAACCACAAAGCCCCAGACCGACAGCGCCGCCATCAAGAGCGAGATCAGCACGTTGTAGCCGGCCAGCGACAGCCCTAGAAAACGCCACTGCACTTCATCGCAGCGGATGATCTTCACCTGATCGAGCCGCTGCAGCAGACTGCCGGCGCTGCCGAGATCGCCGATCGGCCCGGTGCAATCGGTCGGGCCTTTCCAGAACCCCCATTCGACGCCTGCATGATAGCCGCCGAGCCAACCGTTGGCGAGCGTGGCCAGGCCGAGAACGACGAACCCTGCCATCAGCGCGCCGCGCGGCGCCCGGCGCATCGCCGCCAAAGCCAGCAGCGCCGCGAGCGGGATAGCGAGATAATAGGCGTAGCGCTGCTCCAGGCAGAGCGGACAGGGCCGGATGTCCAGCACCAGCTGAAAGAACCAGGCACCGGCAATGGTAACGGTAGCCACCGCCAGGATCACCAGCGCCGGAAGGCTGGAATCGGCCGCAATCATTCGGCGAGAGGAAGAAATCGCATCAGAGGTCACGTTATCTCCTGCCGGCTTGCTGGCGTTGCCTTCGCGAGATCGGTCTTCCTTATCTCCCGGGATGGGAGCCGCTGTCGAGCCGTCCGGCGATCACACCCGCGCGGGTTGACCTTGACGCAGGAGCGCTATATTCCGGCCTCTTCGCGATCCCCTTTCCGGCTTTTCGCCCGGGGCTCTCGAAGCCCCTGTGGCGGAACTGGTAGACGCGCTCGACTCAAAATCGAGTTCCGCAAGGAGTGCTGGTTCGATTCCGGCCAGGGGCACCAATTTGCGCAGCGCGTTTTGCAGCGCCTTCTTCAGCGCTCGCGAATAGCGCCTAATTGCCCTCATCACCGCAGCGCCGCTTCCACCTGCGACACGAGCGACTGCACGACTTCGCCGTAAGCCTGACTGTTCAGATGCGGGCCGCCATCCATCACGATCATGCCCCGGGAAAATGCCTGCCGGAATTCGGCCTGGATCGGGCCTGTGACATCGACGCTTTTGATCCCGCGCGCGGCGAGTTGCTGCTGAATGGCGGCCATATTGGCTTCGCTGTCGACGACGCCCTTCCGCTGGTCGTTCGACCGCGCGTATTCATAGAGCACAACCGCCGTGCCACTGGGCACCGAGCCAACCCGCGCCAGTGTCTCGGCACTGCTGGCGCCGTTCACGCCCATATTGATGACGCGTAGCTTGTGGCCGCGCGCGCGCAGTGCGGCTTCCAGTTGCGCCGGATAGGCTTGTGAAATCGGCACCCCGCGTCCCCTCGTGTTGCTGGTGCCGAGGGCGACGATAGTGCCCGATGCCGCCTGCGCAACACCGTCCGCCATACCCAACAGCAATACGGCCAGCGCAAAAACCTGGGGCGCCCCGCCTCGTGAAAAACGGCCGCATGACGAGAATGAAGAGAAAACATGGACCGTCGCGCCGGCAACCATCTTCAGCGACGAAGGCATTGAACTCCCCCCAAATTGATTTTGGCAAAAATCTTTTCTGTATTTTTCCATTGGTTTTCTATAGCGGCCCAACGCCCTGACGGCCACGCATTTCAGCTTAGCTGCAGGCTCGTTCTGCTGGCATAAAGCGAGTTTGTTGATATCCTCCTTGGCAAAATCGCAGCGCTGTCGGTCGCTGTCGAGGAGGAGTTGCACGTGGCAGGCATTCTGGACGGCAAAGCTGCATTGGTAACGGGCGCGGGCTCCGGCATCGGGCAGGCAACCGCGATCGCCATGGCACGTGAAGGCGCACGCGTCGCCGTGTCCGATCTCTCGAAGGAGGGAATTGCCCAGACCGTCGCGCTTATCCAGGCCGCCGGCGGTCAATCGATCGCGATATCGGGTGATGTTAGCATCGAGGCCGATGTCGCGAACATGGTGGCAGGCACGGTCTCGGCATTTGGGCGCATCGACTGCGCATTCAATAATGCGGGCATTGCCGGGCGCTCGGTCGGCCCGGCCGGCCAACGCATCCATGAACTCTCGCAGGAGAGCGTGTCAAAGATCATTTCCGTGAACCTGATGGGCGTATTCCTCTGCCTGAAGCACGAGGTCATCCAAATGCTCAAGCAGGGTCATGGCGGGGCGATCGTCAACGCGGCCTCGGTCGCAGGGCTGATCGGGCTGGCCACATCGGGCCATTATTCCGCGACCAAACACGGAGTCGTCGGGCTGACCAAGACCGCGGCGCTCGAATATGCCGCGGACGGCATCCGCGTAAACTGCGTCAACCCCGGATACATCAAGACGCCGATGACCAAAGAGGCCGTGGCCGAAAACTACGACGCGGTCATGGCCAAGGTGCCGATCGGCCGGCTGGGTATACCGGAGGAGATCGCGGAAGCTGTCGTCTGGCTATGTTCGGACAGAGCATCCTACGTGACGGGCATTTCGCAAATCGTCGATGGTGGTTACACCGCGGCTTGATAATGCAGATGCGGCCAAAGAACCGAGCGGCACCTGCCCCTAACCAGCCTTCGGCGGCATTTCGTCAAAGGTGACGCCGATACGCTTTTCCTTGCGCCATACCACGCGGCAGGGCAGCCGCCGGCCTTCGGCCGGCAAAAACAGCGTAAACCTCTCGGGAATACCGACCGGGCTGACAACGTCCAGCGCCGCGCCGATGTTAGAGAGGTTACGCACCGTGCAATCGATCGCGCCGCCGAATTCGATGATTCCGGCCTTCAGAACGCGACGCCGCGGCGTCTTCCGTTTGTCTTCCATGCGCCATCCAAGCCGTCGGGTTGACGAAGCAGGACGAGACGTAGCCAGACATACTTATTGGGCAATCATTTGACTACCGGCAGCCCGAAAACGGCCGAATTTCCCTCGGGACAGGCCATGTCAAAAGCAGCCGCCCGCCGCCCATGATCCATTCCCGCCTTTCGAAACCATTTGGTCGAGCGAGCCCAAAACACTGACTAGGCGGCCTGCCGGCGGGGCGCCGGGAACGCACGGTCCGCTCGGGGGCGTTGACCGCTGCCGGGTTCTTGCTACAAGATATTTTCCAATGAAATACTAACTTCAACCTGCCCCTCGCAGACAGGAGAATATAATGGACTTTAATTTACCGGGAGAGAACGACCCCAGACGCATCGAAGTCCGCAACTGGTTCAAGGCACATCCCAAAGCCACCTATCCGCAAATGGCCAAGCAAGGCTACACCGTGCCGCATTGGCCGAGGCCCTGGGGGCTCGAGGCTGATCCAGAACTTCAATTGATCATTGATGAAGAAACAAAACGTGCAGGCATCGTGCCTCCGCACACCTACAGCCCGATTGCCACCAACCAGTGCGGGCAGTCGCTGCTGACGCATGCAACAGATGAGTTGCGGCAGGAACTGCTGCCCCCAGCGATTGCCTGTGAGCAGAGGTGGTGCATGCTGTTCAGCGAGCCATCGGGCGGCTCCGACCTCGGCTCGCTGCGAACCACCGCGCGCCGCGACGGCGACCACTACATCATCAACGGCCAGAAGATCTGGAATTCGATGGCGGACAAGGCCCAGATCGGCGTCGTCATCGTCCGCACCAATCCCGATGTGCCCAAGCACAAGGGCCTTTCGATTTTCCTGATCGATATGAAAACCCCCGGCGTTGACGTCCGCCCGATCATGGACATGACCGGCGAGGAGCCCGAATATAACGAAGTGTTCCTGACCGATGTGCGGGTCCCCGCCAAGCGCATGCTCGGCAAGGAAGGGGATGGCTGGCGCATCGTGATGGAGCAACTGCAGACCGAGCGCATGGGCATGACCAATCCCGGCGCCGTCTGGGGTTTCGGTCCGACCGCGCGCGAACTGATCCTCGGTCTGATCCAGACCGACAAGATCAAAGATCCTGTCGTGCGCGATGAGGCCGCCAAGATCTATGTCGAGGGCGAACTCCTACGCTTGTTGACCTATCGGAACCTCAGCAACCGCATCAACGGTAAGCCGCCCGGTCTCGAAGCCAACATCGGCAAGATGGTCGCTTCCCCTCACGGCCAGCGCATGTCAGATCTCGCCAAGCGCACCCAGGGTCCTGCCGGCATGATCGAGCAGCCGGAAGTGCTTCCGCTGCCCGACAAGGATTACGGACTGTTCGCCAATTGGGATTATTCCTACTGGTTCGGTGTGGCGGCAACGCTCGGCGTCGGCACCCAGGAGATCCTCAAGAATAGTGTTGCCGAACGTGTG
>Ga0207654_10000247_pt1 | contig 32775 bp, 27 predicted proteins | sample KBSC64metaG_FD_184355 | JGI IMG/M metagenome (GOLD analysis project Ga0207654, IMG submission 184355) | Corn rhizosphere microbial communities from Kellogg Biological Station, Michigan, USA - KBS C6-4 metaG (SPAdes) (version 2) | ecosystem: Host-associated > Plants > Roots > Rhizosphere > Soil...
TGCCAGCGTTATGTGCCGGCGGACAGCGTCGACGAACAATGGGATGTAGCCGGCCTGGACCGCGCACTGCAAAGCGAATTCGGTTTCAATTTCGACCTGCCGCACTGGGTCGAGCAGCAGCACGACCTGAGTGCCACCGATTTGCGCGATCACGTGACTGCGGAAGTCGACCGCTTCTTCCGCGAGAAGGAGGCGATGTACGGCTCTGAGATCATGCGCGCGGCGGAGAAATTCTTCCTGCTGCAGGTGCTCGACCAGTACTGGAAAGAACACCTGGCGGCGATGGATTACCTGCGCCAGGGTATCTACCTGCGCGGTTATGCGCAGGTGCAGCCCAAGCAGGAATTCAAGCGCGAGGCCTTCATCTTGTTCGAGCGCATGCTCGAGGACGTCAAATCCGAAGTCGTGCAACGCCTGGCGCGCATTCGCATCCAGAGCCAGGCCGAGGTCGAGGCGATGGAAGAACGCCAGCGCCAGGAAGCAGAACGCCGCGCGCTGGAATTCCAGCATGCCGAAAGCGCCGGCGTGGCCGCGGCGGTGCCGGCGACTGCTGCGGCCGTCGCCGAAGCGGCACAGGCGCACACGCCCGTGCTGCGCGACCAGCCCAAGGTCGGCCGCAACGATCCGTGTCCGTGCGGCAGCGGCAAGAAGTACAAGCAGTGCCACGGGCGATTGGCCTGATTCAAACTCCAATCGTTCACGTCGTCGCGGGGATTCTCCGCGACGCGCAAGGACGCATTCTTCTCGCGCAACGTCCGGCCGGAAAACACCTGGCCGGCTCGTGGGAGTTCCCCGGCGGCAAGTGTGAGCCGGGCGAATCGCCGGAAGTCGCGTTGCGCCGCGAACTAGCCGAAGAACTCGGCATCGAAACCGGCGCCGTCGAGCCGTTGATCGCGGTGCCGTGGCAATACCCGGAAAAACCCATACTGCTCGACGTCTACGAAGTTCGCGACTGGCACGGCGTCGCGCGCGGCCGCGAAGGCCAGGCGCTGCGTTGGTGCGTCGCCGAGGAAATGCGCGCGTTGCCGATGCCGCCGGCGGATCGTCCCATCGTCGCTGCGCTGCGATTGCCTGCGCATTATCCGATCACGCCTGAACCCGGCGACAGCGACGAAGATTTTCTGCACGCAATCCGGCGTCTGCTCGGTGTCGGCGAAACTTGCATCCAGCTGCGTTGCAAGAGTGTGCCGGTCGCACGCCGGCGCGTACTCGTGCGTGCGGCGAGCTCGCTCGCGAATGCCGTGGGCGCGCAGGTATTGATCAATGGTGATGTCGAGTTGGCTGCGGAATTGGATACGGGCGTGCATTTGCCCGCCGAACACTTGCTGCGTCTTGCTTCGCGCCCGCTGCCACTGGATCGCTGGGTCGCCGCGTCCTGCCACGATACGCGTGAACTCGCGCACGCCGTCGCCATCGGTGTAGATTTCGCCGTGCTCGGTCCGGTAATGCGTACGGCCAGTCATCCGCAAGCCGCAACATTGGGCTGGGACCGTTTCGTCGAACTCGTCGCGCAAGCACCGCTGCCGGTGTACGCGCTCGGCGGCGTTGGGCCGCGCGATGTCGCGGACGCGAAACGCGCAGGCGCGCAAGGCGTGGCCGGAATTTCGGCATTTTGGCCCACGGCCTGAGCGCCGGCTCAGGCCGTATTCTTGACGGCCAAATCCAGATAGCGTTTGTGAAGTCGTGCGACGGCAGCATCAAGCGCCGTCAACGGCCCGGTGTTGTCGATCACGTCGTCGGCCAGAGCCAGACGCTCTTCGCGCGAAACCTGCGCATCGAGCATGCCGCGGGCGGTGGCCGGGTCGATGCCGGGACGGCGCAGCAGCCGTTCGAGCTGTGCCGTGCGTGGCGCATCCGTGCACAGCACACGGTCGACCCAGGAGTAGTCCGCGCGGCACTCGGCGAACAGCGGGATCGCCAGTACACAATACGGTTCGCGGCATGCCTGTACCTGTTCGATCAAATGTGTACGGATGCGCGGATGCAGGATCGCTTCCAATTTCCTGCGCGCGGACGCATCCGCGAACACGATCTCGCGCAGTCGCGCACGATCAAGTTCGCCGTCGTCGGACAGCATCGCCTTGCCATACACGCCGGCGATTTCGGCCAGTGCCGGTTGTCCGCGAGCGACCAGATTGCGCGCGGCCACGTCGGCGTCGAACACCGGCGCGCCGTGTTGCACGAAGCGCTGCGCCGTCGCGCTCTTGCCGCTGGCGATGCCGCCGGTGAGGGCGATGGGGAAGGTCATGCGGAGATGCCGGTCAGACCAATCCGAACAGATGTTGGTACCACCGCCCCAGTCGTTCGCCATCGACGAACCACAGCCAGCCCGCTGCGGCGATGAACGGGCCGAACGGAATCGGCGTGGCGCGGTCGTGTCCGCGCAGGGCGAGAAAGGTGCCGCCAACGATGGCGCCGATCAATGACGAGAGCAACACGATCGGTAGCAAGGCGAATGGGCCCATCCACGCGCCGAGCGCGGCGAGCAACTTGAAGTCGCCGTAACCCATGCCTTCCTTGCCGGTCGTGAGCTTGAACAACCAATACACGCTCCTCAAGCTCAGGTAGCCGGCAACTGCGCCGATCAGGCTGGCGTGGCTGTCGACGAACAACGGCTTGAGTGAGAGCAGTAGCCCGAGCCAGAGCAGCGGCAGGGTCGTCTGGTCCGGCAGCAATTGCGTGCGCACGTCGATACCGGAAAGCGCGATCAGCGTCCACGTCAGCACGAGTCCCGCGGCAGCCTGCCAGCCGACGCCGAACTTCCACACGACGATGGCCGAGCACACGCCGGTGAGCAGTTCCACCAGTGGATACTGGATGGAAATCGGCACGCGGCAATGGCGGCAGCGTCCGCGCAGGACCAGCCAGCTCACCAGCGGGATGTTCTCCAGCGCGCCGAGCGCATGCTTGCAGTGCGGGCAGTGCGAGGGTTCGCGCACGATGCCCGGCGGAGCGGTCTCGTCCGCGGGCTCTTCGAGTTCCAGCATCTCGCGGCTTTGCACGCGCCAGCTGTGCAGTAGCCGCGCCGGCAGGCGCAGGATGACGACGTTGAGGAAACTGCCGACGATGAGGCCCAGGATTCCGGCGCAGGCAATCGCCGCGCCGGGATGGGCAAGTAGAAAATCCACGTCGGGGATTAGCCCGGGCCTCAGCCGACCACGGCGCCGAGCTTGAAGATCGGCAGGTACATGCCGATGACCAGGCCGCCGACAATGGTGCCGATGATCACCATGATGAACGGTTCTAGCAGGCTGGACAGCGCATCGACCGCGTTGCTGACTTCCTGCTCGTAGAATTCGGCGACCTTGAACAGCATCTTGTCCAGGGCGCCGGATTCCTCGCCGATCGCCACCATCTGCACGACCATGTTCGGAAAGATATTGGTCTGGCGCATCGCCAGCTGCAACTGATGACCGACAGCAACGTCGTCCCGGATGCGCTTGACCGCGTCGTTGTAGACCGGACTGCCGGTGGCACCGGAAACCGAATCCAGCGCCTCGACCAGCGGCACACCGGCAGCGAAAGTGACGCCCAGCGTGCGCGCGAATCGCGCGATCGCCGACTGCTGCAGAATCAGTCCAACGACCGGCAGCTTTAGCACCGCGCGCGCGAGGAAATGTGCAAAGCGTGGCGAGCGCTTGTAGGCGAAGATCAGTCCGAAGACGATACCGCCGATCCAGAGCAGGACGAACCACCAGTACGAAGTCAGGAAGCGCGAGGCGTTGATGATCATCTGCGTGAACGCCGGCAACTCTGCGCCGAATCCCTTGAACACCGTTTCGAACTGCGGCACCACGAAGATCAACAAGATTGCAGACACTATGATCGCGACTGCAAACACGATCGCGGGATAGAACATCGCCTTCTTGATCTTGCCCTTGATCGTCTCGATGTTTTCCTTGTAGGTGGCGACCGTGTCGAGCACGGTGTCGAGCACGCCGGCCGATTCGCCGGCCTTGACCAGGTTGCGGTACAACTCGTCGAACTGCACCGGATACTTGCCCATCGCCTCGTGCAGCGAAGCGCCACCTTCGATGTTCGCCTTGACGTCGTTGAGCATGTTTTTCATGCGCACGTTGGACGACCCTGTCGCCATGATGTCGATGCCCTGCACCATCGGCACGCCAGCCGCCATCATCACCGCGATCTGACGGCTGAACACGGCGATGTCGCGCGCCTTGATGGCCTTGCCAGCCGAGCCGAAGAGTGGCTTGCCCTTGGGTTTGACCGAGAGTGGATTGATTCCCTGGCGGCGCAATTCGGCCTTGACCATACTCGCGTTCTTCGCTGCATAGTCGCCCTTCATCTTGACGCCGCGCTTGTCAGTGCCGCTCCAAGCGTAGTTCGTCAACTGACTGACTTGGGCACGCGCCTTGCCGCGGTCGGCGACGACATTGGCCCGGGAGGTAGCGGTAGCGGTAGCCATGATTAGTCCTTGGTCACGCGGTTGATTTCGGCGAGGCTGGTGATGCCATTCTTTGCCTTGAGCAAGGCCGATGCACGCAGATCGCGGATGCCGGCGGCTTTTGCGACTTCGGCGATCTGCAAGGCGTTGCCGCCGGCGAGGATGATCTTCTGGATGTCTTCGCTCATCGGCATTACCTGATAGATGCCGGTGCGGCCCTTGTAACCTTCGTTGCAGCCGGAACATCCGACCGCTTCGAACAACTGCAGCTTGGCATCGATCTCGGCCTGGGTGAAGCCTTCGGCGAGCAGCGCCGCTGCCGGCATTGGCGCCATCGGTTTTTTGCAATCGTGCAGGCGCCGCGCCAGGCGCTGGGCGATGACCAAGGTGAGCGACGAGGTGATGTTGTACGGTGCGATGCCCATGTTCATCAGGCGCGCGACGGTCTGCGGCGCATCGTTGGTGTGCAGCGTGGACAACACCATGTGACCGGTCTGCGCCGCCTTGATCGCGATCTCGGCGGTTTCCAGGTCGCGGATTTCGCCCACCATGATCACATCGGGGTCTTGACGCAGAAACGAGCGCAACGCTGCGGCGAAGGTCATGCCGCGCTTGACGTTCTGCTGCACCTGGTTGATGCCGTCGACGCGAATTTCGACCGGGTCTTCTACCGTGGAAATATTGCGCCCTTCGATGTTGAGGATATTCAGCGCGGTATACAGCGACACCGTCTTGCCCGAGCCGGTCGGGCCGGTGACCACCACCATGCCGTAGGGCTTCTCGATCGCCGCCAGGAACAGACCCTTCTGATCGTCCTCGTAGCCAAGTTTTTCGATGCCGAGTTTCGCCGCAGAGCCATCGAGGATGCGCAGCACCACCTTTTCGCCGAACAGGGTCGGGCAGGTGCTGACGCGGAAATCGATCGACTTGCTCTTGGACAGGTTGAGTTTGATGCGTCCGTCCTGCGGCACGCGGCGCTCGGCGATATCCAACCCCGACATCACCTTCAGTCGCGAGGAGATGCGCGGCGTCAGTTTCACCGGCGGCGCGGCAACCGTACGCAGCATGCCATCCATGCGCAGGCGCACGCGGTACTTGCTTTCGTAGGGTTCAAAGTGGATGTCCGAGGCACCGCGCTTGATCGCGTCCACCAGCACCTTGTTGACGAACTTGACGACCGGGGCATCGTCTTCGCCGCCGGTGGCGTCGACGCCGGAGGAAGATTCTTCCAGGTCGCCGCTTTCCAGATCCAGTGTCTCGAGTCCTTCGGAATCCTCGTCCAGATCGCCGATGGTGTTGCCGGATTCGGTCAAGGCGCGTTCGATCACGCGGCCGAGCTGTTCCTCGCTGACCAGAACGGGTTCGATCGTGAGATTGGTCTGGAACTTGATTTCGTCCAGCGCGTACAGGTTGGTCGGATCGGTCACGCCGACATACAGGCGGTTGCCGCGCTTGAACAGCGGCAGTGCCTTGTGCTGGGTGATCAGTTTCTCGTTGACCAGGCGCACGACGTTCTGGTTGATGTCCAGCGCATCCACGTCGAACAGTGGCACGCCGAATTCCGCCGATGCGGCCATCGCGACTTGCGCGCCGTTGGCCAGGGCGTGTTCGATCAGGTAGGAGCCGAGCGGAATCTTCTGCTTGAGCGAGGCATCGACGGCACGACGTGCGTCCTCATCGCCCAAGGTGCCTTCGACCACCAGGCGCCTGGCGACGCCAGATAGCCCGGCGACCGCGGCAGGATTCATCTGCGTCGCCATAAGAATCCTTCGTAAAACCCCGAAATCAAAGCCGAATGTACCGCAAAAACCGTCAGGAATGAATCCCCGTCCCGCGCTGGCATCCGGTCGGGCCAGCCGTTACTCTTGACCACCATTCGCGCGGGCATGGCGCGAGTCTACTCCTGGAATCCGGCATTCAAGCGTGATCAGCATCGTATTACCGGCAAAAAACGAAGCGGTGGCGCTGGCAACCCTGCTACCGCGCGTGCGTGCGGCCCAGCCGAACGCGGAAATCCTGGTCGTGGACGACGGTTCCACCGATGCCACCGCCCAGGTTTGCGCCGACCATGCCGTGACCGTGCTGCGTCAGCCGTATTCGATGGGCAACGGCGCGGCGATCAAGCGCGGCGCGCGCGAGGCCAAGGGCGAAACCCTGATGTTCATGGATGCCGATGGCCAGCACGACCCAGCCGATATCGCACGGTTGGTGGCGAAACTCGATGAGGGATTCGATATGGCCGTCGGTGCACGCGACTGGTCTGGTCAGGCCGGCGTCGGTCGCGGCGCGGCGAATGCGCTCTACAACTGGCTGGCCTCGCGTATGACCGGCCATCGCGTGGCGGACCTGACCAGCGGCTTCCGTGCCGTGCGCGCGGACAAGTTTCGTGAGTTCCTGCACCTGCTGCCGAACGGGTTTTCCTATCCAACCACGAGCACGATGGCATTTTTTCGCAGCGCCTACGCTGTGGCCTACGTGCCGATCAAGGCCGCGCAACGCGTCGGCAAGAGCCATATCAAACCGCTGCGCGACGGTCTGCGCTTTTTGCTCATCATTTTCAAGATCGCCACGTTGTACTCGCCACTGAAGTTGTTTGTGCCTGCCAGTGCGCTGTTTTTCCTGCTCGGGCTGGGCCACTATCTGTATACGTTCAGCACGATGCACCGACTCACGAACATGAGCGTGCTGATGTTTTCCGCATCCGTGATCGTGTTCCTGATCGGCCTGATTTCCGAACAGATCACGGCGTTGACCTATCGCAGGATCGTGTAGCCGCATGCGGCCCGTCGCGCGCATTTACCTTTTCAGTGAACTCGTGAAGCGCGACGTATTGCTGCGTTACCGCGGCGCCATGTTCGGGATGTTGTGGGTGCTGATCAACCCGCTGATCATGCTTGCGATTCTGGCGCTTGTCTTTGGCCACATCTTTCAATCGCGCTGGCCGCAGCAACAAAGTGGCGCGCCGTTCTGGATAGTACTTTACAGCGGGCTTATTGCGTTCAATATTTTCGCCGATACCGTCGCGCGCGCGCCGACCGCGGTGCGCAGCTACCCCAATTTCGTCAAGAAGATCATTTTCCCGGTCGGGATTCTGCCGCTTGTGCCGCTGGGATCTGCGCTCGTACATGCCACATTCAATTTTGCGATCTTGTTGATCGCGCTTGCCATCACCGGGCATCTGCATGTCGCGGCGCTGCTCTATCCGCTCGTACTCGTACCGCTTTTGCTAGGCGCGCTCGGTGTCACCTGGTTCGTCGCCGCCTGGGGTGTGTTCATCAAAGACATGAGCCAGATCATCCCGCCCTTCGTGCAGATGCTGATGTTCGTGTCGCCCGTGCTCTATCCGGCGAGCGTGGCGCCCGCAGCCTTGCAGCCGCTCTACCGCTACAACCCGCTCGGAATCGTCGTGGAATCGTGCCGTTCGGCAGCGTTGGGTCTGCCAGTCGATTGGCGGAGCTGGGGGGCGTCGCTATTCTGTGGCGCTGCGGTCGCTGCGTCGGGGTGGTGGTTCTTCAGGCACGCGCGCGAGGAGTTTGCCGATGCGCTCTGACGAGGTCGTCATTTCTGCCCGTGGTCTTGGCAAGACCTATCGCTTGTTCAATCACCCGGGTGACCGCATCAAGCAGTTCCTGTCGCTGGGGACATTGAAATTCCATCGCGAGTTCACCGCGCTCAATGATGTGTCGTTCGACATCCAAAAAGGTGAAACCATCGGTATCATCGGGCGCAATGGTGCGGGCAAGAGTACGTTGCTGCAGTTGATCTGCGGCATCCTCAAGCCGTCCACAGGCACCATCTGCACGAGTGGCAGGATCTCCGCACTTCTGGAACTCGGTGCGGGATTCAATGCGGAGTTTACCGGCCGGGAAAACGTCTATTTCCAGGGCGCGGTGATGGGGATCTCGCGCAAGGAAATGGACGATCGGTTCGGGGAAATCGCGGCGTTCGCGGATATCGGCGAGTATATCGACCAGCCGGTGCGAACCTATTCGAGCGGGATGTTCGTGCGTCTTGCGTTTGCCGCCATGATTCACGCGGATGCGGATATTCTGGTCATCGATGAAGCGCTTGCAGTAGGCGACGAGGAATTTCAACGCAAATGTTTCAGCAAGCTTGCCGAGTACCTGACGGGTCGGAGCAAAATTCTTCTGTTTGTAAGCCACAACGTTCGCCAGGTCGAGCGAATTTGTTCGCGCACGATGTGGATCGAGGATGGCCGCGTTGTCGACTTGGGCCGCTCGGCCGAGGTTTGTGCGGCCTACCAGCATAGCCTGCACAAGCAGCTTTATACTTCAAACGATGCACGCTTGGCGCCGACAATTGCAGATTCGAGAGAGATTGAGGTAATTCGTATTCAACTGTTTTCTGGGGATCGCGACACACCGTGCGACGAAGTTGAGATGCACAGTGCGTTAAGAATTGCGATTGAATTCTGCTGCCGCACAAATCTCGCGACGCCGGATATCATGGTTGGATTCCATACCCTCGACTCCGTGTTTATAGCAACAACTAACACATCCAGCTTGCCGCATCCTCCGGATTTTTCGGCGGGAGTTCATCGTGTCGAGGTTTGCGTGCCCGATGTAATCCTGCTTCCGGGCGTGTATCAGCTGCGGCTCGGGTTTCTTGATGCACATTTTCGCGCGATGTGGGCTGGCCATCGGTTAAGTACGTTTCATGTCACCGCTCCCGTTGAATCAAATCTCGTGCGCTTACCCCCGGGGCTCGTTGATCTACCGTTCGAATGGCGTTTTTTCCCGGTGGAGTCGGCACAACCGTCGAGCAGTAGATGTGATTAAACTTTTTTCACAGCGAAAGCCCACTCCCGGGAGCGTAAATGCACTCTTCATGCACATCCAGAAGACGGCTGGAACCGCGATCGTTGATGCGGCCCGGCAATACTATGGAAAAAGCATGACGACGCACGGGGACTGTTGGGGTCAGAGGCCACGTGATCTCGCGCGCGTAAGATTTGTCTCTGGCCACATTGGGTACGATTTTGCTCGCCACCTTATGCGGCATCGCTATTCGTTCACCTTCTTGCGCGAACCGACGGAACGCATACTATCGATGTATCACTTCTGCCGGTCTCGCGATCCTCGCAAATTCATCATCTACCAGCGTGCGCATGAGCTTGAACTCGAAGAATTCCTCCGAGCAGGATTCACGGACCCATGGGTAAAAAAGAACATTTGGAACAATCAGGTCTGGCAGCTTGCGCATGGCTACGCACACCTCGACAAGCGAACAATCAACGATTTCGATGAGACACAGTTGCTCAGCCTTGCCAAGCACCATCTCGATGAACTCTCTTTTGTCGGATTCACAGAGACGTTTCAAAGTGACGCCGTGGTCGTACTCAATGCGCTTGCGCTGCCCTCAGCTACGAAGATTACGAGAACAAATGTTACCCATCTGCGTCCCCGGCGCGACGACCTTTCGAGCGCTACCGTCGCGCTGCTCGACGAACTGACGCAACTTGACCAGCAACTATATCGGCATGCAATGAGCCGCAAGAGCGTTGGGGGTAGTACGTGATCGGTTCTGTTGCACAACGTGGGCGCGCAGCATGGCAAAGGCTCATGAAAGCCTATTACTGGTATCGCCAATTCGGTGGCGTGCCCGCACTGCTGCTACGTGCGGGGATGTCCATGGTGTGGTACCGGAATTTTGGCAGCCGGCGCCATTTGCGAAACCGCTATCTCCAAACTCTGCTGGATTGCCTTACTGGAAGCGTCTATGAAGATCCACCGCTCAAGGCACTAGGCAGCGAGAAATTCGACCCGGAGCTTCGTGAGTACGGGTGGGACTGGCCTTCCGTCGCCCATTCGATGATTGGTCGCAAGCGGATGGAAAATATCCGAATGCTTGCCGAAATGGTACTTTTCGAGGCTGTGCCGGGTGATTTCATAGAAACCGGTGTTTGGCGTGGCGGAGCGTGCATCTTCATGCGCGGCATTCTGGAAGCCTATGACGTGCGGAATCGCCAGGTCTGGCTTGCGGATTCGTTCGAAGGTTTGCCTGCCCCTAACGCAGCGGCCTTTCCGGCCGATGCAGGCGATGTCTTCCATACGTACCGGGAGCTTGCCGTTTCACTTGAGCAAGTGCAAAGTAATTTCCGCAAATACAAGTTGCTTGACGATCGAGTCGCATTTCTGAAGGGTTGGTTTCGCGACACATTGCCGAAGGCGCCAATCGTCAGGCTTGCGCTATTGCGGCTCGATGGCGATATGTACGAGTCGACCATGGATGCGCTCGAGAATCTGTATGACAAGCTCTCACCGCGCGGCTATGTCATAGTCGATGACTATCGCGTCGTTGAAGGCTGTCGCAAAGCGGTCGACGATTTTCGGACCCATCGCAGAATTGCCGATCCGATCATCGAGATTGACGGTGTCGGTGTGTATTGGCGCAAATCCGGTCATTAGGCTTCCGGCCCTAACAGGCATTCACGCCACTTGTTCTGAGGTTGCCGTTGCGGGACTCAGGCTCTCACGCCGCAGCAGATAGGGCCGGCGCAAGCGCAAGAACGGCAACTCGACGAAGTGATAGCTCAAGTACCCGATCGGCGCCATCGCCAGGAAACAGACCAGCGACCAGACGCATGCAACATAGAAATTCGACATGCGCATGACGTGAGTATCGATAAATGGCGCGGCTTTGAAGACCACGAGTACGTGGAGCAAGTAGATCGAATACGAATACTCGCCCATATGTCCGATAAAACGCGAAAGGGTCGATAGACGCTGCGCAAAGGAGTTGTCGTACCAAGCAATGAGCGCAGCGAATGCGAAGCCCTCAATCGTCGGCAACACGATCCACAAAGCTGCCGGCATACGATACGCGCCACCGAAGAAATCGATGCACCAATAGAATGCGGAAAATATGAGCAGGATCGCGACGGCCCACGCGTGGCGCCCGCTAATCGCAGCACGGAAGCGGAAGGCCAGCATACCGAGGACGAACTGGTCGATGCGACCAATGATCGTCCAATAGGCGAGCGACTCGACCTCGCCGCGCGCAAGGTAAATGGCTGCACGCAACGCAATGGCGCCCACGATGATCGACAACGGTAGCCAGCGCGACTTTTCCGACATCCACAACAGCAGCGGCAGGATGCAGTAAAAATGAAATTCCACGGTAATCGACCAAGCGCCACTCGGCAACGTGGGCAACAGCCATCCCCACATAATCGATTGCATGTAGGTATCGATACTCAAGCCCGCGTGCCGCAGCCGTAGCCCGCCAAGGGCGAGCACGACAAGCAGCAGAGGCAACAGGCGCAAGACGCGGTTCCACAGGAATGCTCCGTAGGCTACCTGCCGTCCTGTCAGGAGCTTGGCGAACAGGTAGCCGCTCAATGTCATGAACAGAGCGACGCCGACATGGCCCTCATCTAGCAACGCTGCCGGGAACAGAGCAGGCGCGTATCCGTATGGCACCGGTTTACCGTGAGCACCATGGATGAAATGCCAGGTGAAAACCATGAACGCCGCGAGTGCGCGGACATGATCCAGTGCAATAAAGTGCTGGCCGGAAGAAGATCGCATAATCGCCTGTCGCCGGATGATAGCAATTCGGCGCAAGTGGTTTCGAACTGGCGCGGGCCGGCGTTGGCGTTACAATCGCTTCTCACCGTTTGCAGACTTGGCTACGGGGTTTATGACTACAAAACGGCACAGATACGACTATCGGGTGCAGCCCGATTCCGCACCCGCCAGGGTCGTGCGCCTGACGGGTCGCGACAAACGGGTACTCGAGCTAGGATCCGGGCCGGGTGCGGTGACACGTTTGTTGAAAGACAATGGCTGCCGGATTACCGCACTGGAAATCGACGATCAAGCCATCGAGATCGTCCGCGAGTTTTGCGAGCAAGTGCACAAATGCAATCTGAACGATGCTGATTGGCCCAAGGTCTTGGCGGGCGGCGCCCCCTTCGATGTGATCGTGGCGGCGGACGTATTCGAGCATCTGTATGACCCTTGGACTGCGCTCGCGCACTTGCCCGCACTGCTTGCTCCCGGCGGATGTGCAGTTGTATCGATACCGCACGCGGGGCACAACGCAGTGATCGGATGCCTGGCCTCGGGCGACCTCGAATATCAGCCGTTCGGGTTGCTCGACAAAACCCACATCCGCTTCTTCGGGATTAAGAACATCCAGCGTCTATTCGACGACGCGGGACTCAAGATCGTCGAAGCGGAAATGGTCGTCAAGACGCCCGAGCAAACCGAGTTTGCGCGAAGCTGGCGAACGCTGCCGAAACTACTGCGCATTGCGCTTGCTGCAACGCCATTCGGTACGATCTATCAGGTCGTCGTAAGAGCCGTGCCGAAGTCGGCGCCGGGAATGGCGCTGATTCTCGCCGATTTGCCGGTGCCACCGCCGAATTCGGGAACTTTCAGTGGGCCCGCCAGGCGGAGCCGAATTCTCGGCTTCGCCGTGTCGTTTCTGAGTTTGAAAACCCGCAGCCGGATCGCCAATACTTTGCGCCGCATTGGCGTGAAAATCTGACGGCATGTCGACATGATCGCACTCCAATCGAGCGAAGATGCGGCAAGCCCGCGCCTGATTGCCTTCTATCTGACGCAGTTTCATCCGATACCCGAGAACGACGCGTGGTGGGGCAAGGGGTTTACCGAGTGGACCAATGTCACCAAGGCGCGGCCGCTGTTCGATGGTCACGAACAGCCGCACTTGCCAGCCGATCTGGGCTTCTACGACCTGCGTGTGCGCGCCACGCGGCATGATCAAATCCGGATGGCGAAAGAGTATGGGATCGACGGCTTCTGCTACCACTACTACTGGTTTTCGGGCACGCGTCTGCTCAGTCAGCCGCTCGACGACATGCTCGCCGACCCGCAGAGCGACATGCCATTTTGTTTGTGCTGGGCGAACGAGAATTGGACGCGTCGTTGGGACGCGGCCGAGCATCAGATTTTGATCGCGCAGAAATATCTGCCGAACGATGATCTCGATTTCATAAAGAGTCTGGAGCGGTTTTTTGCGGATCCGCGCTATATCCGGGTCGAGGGCAAACCCTTTCTCATAGTCTACCGCCCGCAACACCTGCCGGATGCGAAAAAGACCGCAGCGATGTGGCGCGACTATTGTCGCGCCAATGGTATCGGCGAGATCCATTTATGCGCCGCGTTTACGCATGGCAATGAGGATTACTTCAAGTTCGGTTTTGACAGTGGCGTCGAGTTTCCACCGCACAACTCGAAAAGCTCGAACGTAGCGTGGAAGCTTTCCTTCCACGAACCGTTTCGCGGCAGCGTTGTAGAGTATCCGATGATTGCGGGGTCTTACCTTGAGCGGACGTATTCCAGCAAGAACGTCTACAAGGGTGTGTTCCCGGCTTGGGACAATACCGCACGCACCGGCAGCCGCGCCGTGGTCGTGTTGCGCAGCTCTCCCGACAATTACGAATTCTGGCTCAGCGAAACGATCAAGCGTACGCGGCGCGAATTTCCGGGCGAGCAGCGCTTCGTCTTCATCAATGCATGGAACGAGTGGGCCGAGGGCTGTCACCTCGAGCCCGATCGCACCAGTGGAAAACGTTATCTCGAAGCCACATTGCGCGCGAAGCGCGGTGAATCGACGGTAGCCGGGTTTTCCGTGGACCCTTTGCCGTCCATCGTAAATACGCCAAGGCGATCATTCTTCGGCGACCTGCGCGCGATCGGTACTTACCACGCCCACATTTGCTGGGGGAACTTCGCGGCCTGGCTCAAACGCTTCCCTCGCGCAAGAGCGTTCCTCCGGGGCATCTACAATCGTCTGAAATGAAGGCCACGCTTTGGGAAAAAATGTGGTGTTTTTTTCAAGGCTCGAAGCCATTGGCGAAAATAAGATCCGATGGGCTCGTATTGAGCAAAACGGACACTGTGTTATCTCCATGATTGGGGGCGATCAGGTCGATCTTGCCATCCCGATTGATGTCCGCTGCGGTTACGGAGAACACCGCATAGGTCGTTACCCCAACCGAAAAAGATTGCGCCGCAGCGAAGGTAGGCGCCAAGGTGCCGGCAGGCGTGGTGTTGACCAGCACAGCGACACCGGGATTGCCGTTGCTTACCACAATGTCGGGCTTGCCATCACCATCAATGTCGGCAGTCATTACAAAGTAGGACGATGAAGGGTTGACGGCCCCACTGGGGAAAAAAATCCGCGCTGCAAAGGTGGGATTGGCCCCTACCGCAATCGTCGTGTTGATGAAGACCGAAACCGTGTTATCGACCGAGTCGACCACGATGATATCGGGCCAGCCATCGTTGTTGATGTCGGCGACGGCTACTCCCGACGGACTTGCGCCCGTTGCAAGAGCCGGTTGCGTGGTCAGACTGAGTACTCCGGGCGTCGAGTGGTTGACCAGCACCGATGCGGTGTTTTCTCCCCGGTTGACGCATGCGATATCCGGCTTGTCGTCGTTGTTGAGGTCTGCTGCTATGCATCGCGGAATCGTGTTAATGGTTCCCGTGCCAGTCGTGAACAACTGGTAGGGCGCCGTGGTTGCGGTTGTGGCATTTTGTGCAGTGGTATTCAAAAGTATGGCAACTTTGCCGATTGCGGTATCCGAGGCGATGACATCGGGTTTGCCGTCTCCGTCTATATCCGCAGCAACGACCGATCGAGGTTTCTCATTGCCGGTAGGGCCCGTTGATGGGTGTGCGTATGGGGGAGCGAATGCTGGCGTGGCGGCCCCGATCCCGGTCGTGTTCAGCAACAGGGCAATCTGGTTGGCATTGCTGTCGGCAACGAGTATATCGAGCCTGCCATCCGCGTTGAGGTCTGCGGTAGTCAGAGCGTAATCCGCGTCCCCAGCCCCATTGCCGATGGGCATGAAACTAACCCACGGCGCCAACTGCACCGTGGTGGAGTTTTGGGAGGTACTGTTCATCAGTACTGCGACCCCATTCGCGGGATCATTGAGGTTGGCGACCAGCACGTCGACGATATTGTCGTTATTGATATCGGCGGTCGTTACGGATATCGGGCCGGCAGGTGTAGAAAACCTCTGCTCTGGAGCGAAACTGATGGCAGCATGAGTTTCGATTGATGCGCTGGCCAAGGCCATTGCAAGCAGCCCAAATATGGCATCCAGCAAAATTCTGATGGGGGTTTTCATGGGGGCCTCTGACAACAATCAATGCAAGCATCGCGCCACGGTTCGCTGCTATTGGGTGAATCTGGGGATTCCATGTCGGACCAGCAGCGTGAGCTTGTGCGGCACCCAAGTAAAGGTTCCGAAATAAGCTCGCCTGCTGATGCGACGATCGAGTTGCGCGAGCTGGTGCAGTGCATGCAGGCGACGGCGCGTGCGCCATTGGCCGCGTACCGTGCTCCAGTAAATCTGCGTCCACAGTCGGCAATCGCGACGGATGAGGCTCACGACTGCCCCTTCAGCCAACAATAACATCAGATGCATAGCCAGCAAAAGCCACATGACTGGCGAAGGAGTGCAAATGATCAGCGTGGAGGTTTTATTGCGCTCGCTCAGTCGACGCCGACGTATCGTGGAAAATAGCCTGTGGTCGACGACGCGGGCACCACCGAAACTCACGCCCTGGCGGTGTCGATAGCCGCTTATGTTCAGGGCGATGACCGGATAACTGCGCAGGCGTGCGAGACAGCATAAATACAGGTCTTCGCCGATGGATTCCATCCATTCCGGGAAGCCACCGAGTTCGTCCCAGAGCGATCGCGGCAGGAACATGCAGGCGCCGATAGCCATCGCCACCTCGGCGCGCGCCGGATCGCGGTTCGGTACCGGGTTGTAGAACGGATCGAGCAGGCAGCCGCGGTCGATGAGATCGCCGCTGCGCCAGTCGTATTGCGGCAGGGTGAAGATCGCCGGTTCGGCGCGCACACGCGCAGCATCGATCAACGCGCGTATCGCGCCGGGCATGAGTGCCGCATCGTTGTTGAGCAGCAACACGAACTCGCCGCGTGCCTGCGTGACCATGCGGTTGTTGGCCACGCAAAAACCGACGTTGGTTTTGCTCGCGAGCAAGCCTATTTGCGGATATGTCCGGCTCAGCAATTCCACGGACGCATCGGTCGAGGCATCATCGTGGATGATGATCTCCACCGCGATGTCGTCGTCTTGGGCCAGCACCGAATCGATGCACTCGCGCAGCATCGCTTCGCCATTGTAGTTGGCGATGCACACCGAGCAGAGCGGCGCGGGATTCATTGCGCGTGGGCGGTCAGCCACGCCCAGGTCCGCGAGAGGCCATCGCGCAGGTCGACGGTCGGTGCCCAAGCGAAACGCCGTCGCGCCGTGCCGGAATCGATGTCGACGCTGGGGACGTCGACCGCGCGTGGTGCGGCGTATGCGCGGTGCAGGGTATGGCCGCCGACGGTTTCGATCATGGCAAGCAGGGCGTTCAGGGCAATGGAATGTCCGCTGGATGCGTTGAATACCTCGCATTCGCTGTCGTTGCGACAGTCGAGCGCGGCAAGGCACAGTGCAATGAAATCGTCGATGTACAGGTAATCCCGCAGCGCCGATCCGTCGCCCCAGATCGTCAACGTTTCTCCCCGCAACAGGCAACGCATCGCTGTGGGAATGACGGCGAATCCACGGCGCTCTTCCTGGCCAGGGCCGTACACGTTCGATGGCCGCAGAATGGTCGCGCGTGCGCCGTACTGGGCGCACCAGGCCATGATGAACTGTTCGGCGGCGGCCTTGCCGGCCCCGTGGTAGGAGCGCGGCATCGTCGGCACGGACTCGCCGGCGGCGCGCGCCTGCGGCGGATAGAGGTTGCCACCCGAGGAGACGTAGAGCAGATGGATGTCGGGGCGCGCCTGCAACGCGTGCAGCAAGGCGAGCGTCGTGTGCAGGTTCGCGTCCAGTTCGGCAAGCGGATTGCCGGCGCTGCTGCCGGGCGTCGAAGACGAGGCCAGGTGCACCACGCCACGACAATCGGCGAGGAGCGGCACGAAATCCCGCGGCTCACGCAATTCGCCGACAATCCGCTCGACTTCGGTCGGCGCATCGAATGAATGGCGGCTGGCGGCGACGACACGCGCACCGCGAGAGGCGAGAGCCGTGACAAGGTGCTTGCCGATGAATCCGCCGGCGCCGGTGACGAGGATCCGGTCAGGCACTCGCGATCCCCGCTTGCAGGCGTCGATGGATGGCGAGATAGCGCGCCGCGCAGTCGCCCCAGGTACCGTAGCCCTCGCGCGCAGCCACGCGCGCTGCTGCCCCGAATTCCGCGTTGGTCTGTGCGTCCTCGATCTGCGCCATGGCGCGAGCATACGCTTGCTTCGTGTCGCAAAGGAATCCGGTGACGCCATCGCGGACCACGTCTGCGTGCGCGGGTGCGCGCGAGGCGACGATCGGCAGTCCGGCCGCCATCGCCTCAAGCATGACCTGCGGCCGGCCCTCCGCGTGGCGGCTCAAGGTGACGAGCCCCGTCGCCGCGGGAAACCACTCGCGCGCAAGGCTGGCGGCATCGGCCGGGCCGTGGTAGCGAACCCAATCCGGTACCGCGACCGATTCCTGCATCGGGCCAAAAAGGTGCAGTTCGCGCGCACGCGCATCGGTGAACAGCGGCGCCGACCAGTCGAACAGCGGACCGAGCTTGTCCTGCGTCAGCCGCGTCACCGCCAGCCAGCGTGCGGGTTTTTCCGGTGCGCGGTCGATCGCATACCAGCTGGCATCAATGCCAAAACTCACGGGCACGATCTGCGCGAGATCGCCGAAGGCGGCCTGGAGCGGTGCGCACATCCATTCCGCGTTCGGGCACAGCGCCACACGCCGTCGCCGCATCGCCCGACGCAGCAGCGTGCGCATCATCGGCAAACGCAGGAGCTTGAGGTCGTTGCCGAGCACGCCGATCACGGCGGGAAGTCCGTTGTCCGGAAGCGGCAATGCGCATTGCAGCCAGTTGATGTGGTAGGCGTCGATCCCGCCCTCGCGCTGGTACGCGCGCGCGAGCAGGCGCAGCAGGCCGATTGGCGCGAACATTCCGGCGAGACCGCCGCGGCGCATCAGGTGCGAGATGCCGCCTGCCTGCATCAGCCTGTCCAACCACGCCGACTCAGCGGCATTGGCGACAATGCCGACGTTGCCCGGCACCTCGCCCGGTGGCGCGAGCAGGCGCAATTGCGCGTCGCCGGCGCGGGCGAAGGCATCGACGAGGTGGCGGATGAAAATACCTCGCCAATCCGCGTGGTCGCGAGGATAGGACGTGCTCACCATCAAGATGCGCATCAGCGATGCCCGACGACCTCGATGAGTGGAACACCTGGAATGATCCGAACTTTCATTGCGTCAATCGATCTGCCGATTGCCAGGCTATTTCGCCAGCTTCCGCATCGTCCACATGTCGTCGGCCAGATCGCGGTTGTCCAGGTAGGCATACGGCATCGTGCAGTAGCCCTTCTGGCCCCAGGCGCGGCCCCAGGAATTGCGCACGATGAAGCGCCTGGCCTTGTCGTCGTAGCCCACGGCGCTCACCGCGTGGCCGCCGAGCACGCGCTCACTTTTTTTCGGCAACGGCACGACGCCGGTGCTGGCCACGGTGGCCGACTCGAAGCTGTCGTACACGGTAAAGCCGAACGCGAACGGGAAACCTGATGCGAGGCAGGCGCGCATGTCCGTCAGCGTCGACAGGCGCTGGTAGCTCGAGATCGTATGCGCCGTCGCCTGCGCGTAGCAGGCCGCGGTCGGCTTGGCCGCGAACTTGCCGATCGCATACGGCCAGAGTTTTTCCGTGCACACGCCCTGTTTGGCCAGTGTCTTGATGCCGTCGCGCAGCATCGCGCCGGCGTCCTGGTTCACCGAATGCTCGATCACGCGCTCGTTGTAATAGACGAACAGGCGCGACAGGTTTGCCACCGGCTGCTTCTGCTTGCGTTCGAGAAATTCCAGCGCGCCGACCAGCGCATTCGCCGTGCAACTGCCGAGCTGGCCCTGGTCCTCGATGGCCGAGCACGTCTTGCGCAAGTCCACCTTGACCGGCAGTTTCTTCGGCGCCGCATGCACGGCCGCGTACAGATGATCGCGCTGGTCGGGCAGGTCGGGAATCCAGCCGTACCAGGCGGGATTGCGGAGGGTGGTGGCGGATGTTTTGGTGGTCATAGTGGTTTCCCCAGTTGCAACCAATGACCGCGAGTAACCGCATCCTCAGCCGATGGCGGTGGCGGTGGTATGCGCAAAGTGGCGGTCATCTGCGCTTCCATCGCGGGGGCGAGCGTGCGGGCATAGCTAGCTGTCAGGTGCTGAAAATCGCGGTAAGCAATTGTGCCATTACTTTCGGCGCGGCATGTTCCACCGGGGCAGATTACATCGGTCATGTCCACCATGCTGACATTGTCGAACTGGCGCGAGGCTTCTTGCAGCCAGTGGAAAACGGCGTCGCTGCGGTCATCGCGTGCTGGGGAAATGCATGCGGCGGCGCGCGGCGACAGCTTTCGATACAGCCAGCTGCGTGGCTCCAGACAGGAAGGGCCGTCGAACGCGAGCACTGGTGTGCCACGCATGATGAATACGTGGCCACTGCTGGGGGCGATCAACTTGAGTACCCGCGAAGTACCTTCGATCCATTGTGTCTGCGTAAATCCGGTTGTGTAGGTGGAACCAAAAACAACTAAATCCGGCTTGATGCTGGCGACCTGAGCGAGCAGGGCGTCGCGCCAGTGATCGCATTCGGAATACTCGCGACCAATACGCGGATAGTAGATTGGTGTATCGACCATTGGACAAGATGATTTCGTCGCTACCAGCAGGCGCCAGCCCGGCTTTACGAACAATTGTTCATAGGCCGGAAACCACTGCAGCGCCACGCTGTCACCGATCGCCATCGCGACGTGCGGCGCATCGGCGGCACCGTAGTTGCACAGCTTCACCTGATCGCTGAAATACCAATCGTCGCATCCCTGAAAGTAGATCAGCGGCGCGTCCATGCGCGCATGTTCGAAGCGTTGCAATTCAGCGGAGGCCATGCGATTGTGCGCCGCGTTGTCCCAGCGCAGCGCGAGTGCGTTGCCGAGGATCATCAGCGCCACGGCGCCGGCGATTGCGATACCAGGCCGTCGCAACAACGCGGCATGCGTGCGTATCGGCTTTTCAAGCCCGTGATAGGAGATCGCGGCGATGGCAAGCGAGGCGCCGGCCAGCACCAGGCGGTTGGTCGGGCTGCTCATGTCCAAAATCGTTGCACCGAGCAAAAGAACCGGCCAGTGCCACAGATACCATGCATACGATACGCGGCCGATGGCTTGCATCGGCCACAACGACAGCAGGCGCCCGACCGTGTTGCCCGGGGAATGTGCGCCTGCGGCGAGTATGGCGGCCGCGCCGAGCGATGGGCACAGCGCCCAGACTCCGGGATATGGCGTCTTGCCATTGATAATTGCAGCCGCGGCGAGAATGGCCGCAAGGCCCAGCCAGCCGCCAGCGCGCAACATGAAGGCGCGTTGTTGTGCGCCACCGCCGTGCGCCAGCGCAACCGAAGCGGCGGGTGATCCGAACAGCAGGAAGACCATCGCGCCAAGTGCGAACTGCCAGGCGCGCGCCGGCATCATGTAGAACGCAAGCAAGGGTTGTGTACGCATCCACGCGGCGCTCAATGCTAGACTCAGTACCAGCACCAACACCATTGCCGCAATGATCGCGACGACGGTTCGCTGCACGTTGGCCCTGCCGCGCCATGCGCCGGCGGCGACGATCAGCAGAAGCGGCCAGACCAGATAGAATTGTTCCTCGACACCGAGCGACCATGTGTGCAGGAACAGGTTGGAATCTGCGCTCGCGCCGAAGTAATCCATGTTGCCGAAAGCGAACTCGAAATTGCTTAGCCAAAGGGCCGCGCCCGCAGCTGCGCCGGCTTGATCCGTCTGTTGACCGGGCGCGAGCAGCAAGCGGCCGAACACGCAGGCGCCGAGCAGCATGAGCAGCAGTCCCGGCAACAGCCGACGCAGGCGGCGCGCGTAGAACAGCCGCAGATCAAGGCTCCCGGTGGTATGAATCTCCTGCACCAGCAGGCCGGTAATCAGATAACCCGACAACACGAAAAACACGTCGACGCCGACGAAGCCGCCGGCGAAATGCGCTAGCCGCGTATGTGCGGCGACGACAAGGAGGATGGCGACAGCGCGCAGTCCTTCGATGTCGCTGCGATAGCCTAGGCTGTAGCTGGTCGGCAATAAGGGCATCTATGTACAGGCCTTGGCGTTGGTGTTACGACGTCGGTCGGGTTCAGCGCAGCGCGAAACTTCGCGACTATTCCCGCATCGGGCAGGTCGGGAACCCAGCCGTACCAGGCGGGATTGCGGAGGGTGGTGGCGGGTTGCTCGGTCGTCATGACAGTTCTCTCGCGATCATTGCAGGCGCAGGCGCAATTCGTCGATCTGCTTGCTGTAGGTATTTACCTTGTCCAAACGAGTGGCAGCGTCGAGATATTGTCCGGCTTTTGCCGAGTCTCCGACCGCCAGTGCAAGCGTGGCGAGTCTCAACACAAAATATGGATTGGCAGGGTCGGTTGCCGCTGCGGCAACTGTCAGGTTGATCCCGCCCTGGTGATCGCCGACTGCATTGAACAGGTATGCGCCGTAGTCGCTCATGATCATTGCGCGAACCATGGCGGGGAAATGCGGGTTTGCCAGCGCGGCTTGGGTCAGCGTGGAAATATCGGCGGGCGTCAACGTGAGCTTCTGCGTGGTGGCGTTGTTCAAAAGATCGAAAAACGGATTGGCTTGCACGTAGGATGGCGTGGTGCGCAGGCGATCGGCCAAGTCTGCAATCGCGATCGGCGCAATTGTCTGCGTGCGCGACATGATGAACATCAGATTGCTGGCAGCATACACGCTGTTATGGTCGAGCAAGGCGGAGCGCCTGAAATAGGGGATGGCCTGTTGTTCGGCTTGCAGACGCTCGTTTCTCGACGCGCCGTCGAAAATCAGGGCGCGGCCCGCCGCGTACTGATCGCGCGAAGAATCCGGATGATGGCGCGCATCGTCGAGCGCCATCGTCAGCGGATTGCCCCAGCTTGCGGCGCGCATGGCGGTGAGACCGGCCAAGCCGAGCAGCAGCACAGTGCAAGCCGCGGCAATCCAGCGCCGATTCCAATCCGCGGGAATCAACGGCGCCAGTGCGCAAACGCTGCCGAGAAGCAGACCGGCCATCGGCAGATAGTTGCGATGCTCGAAAACCAGTTCCAGTGGCAGGATCGTAGATTCCATGCTGTGGCCGATCAGGAACCAGGCAATGGCAAACGTTACGCCCGGGTGACGCCGGCGCAATTTCCACGCGGCGATGACAGCGGCCAGCAAAAACACGATCGCGAATGCGGTAGAGGTGGGGCTGAACAATCCGGTCGATGTCGCGATGTCGTCGTGATACAGCCCCATCCAGGCCGGGTTCGGCACGAAAATCCACAACAGGTAATCGCACAGGATTCGCGCCTCGGAAAGCAGGCGCTGATACAAGGTGAAGTCGCGTCCTGCGTAACTGGCGGTCAGCCAATGCGCGTGGGTGGCGAGAAATGCCACGAACGCGGCCGCGGGCAATCCAACGCCGATCCCGAAGAAACCCTGGAGGGCGCGGCGTTCGCGTGTCGATGAAGCTTCGAATCGATAACATGTTGCTTCGATGACCAGCGCGTAGGCGGCGATCAACACGCCATTTTCCTTGCTGAAGACCGCCAGCACACCGAACAGGCACACGGCCGCAATCGCGGAAACCAGCGCCGATTCGCCCGCCAGCATTCTTTCGCGGCCATCGACGTAACACCATAATCCGCACAACATGAAGAGTGCGGCCAGTTCGTTCATGCGTTGCACGATGTAGAGCACGCCGCTCACATTGAGCGGATGCAGTAGCCACAAGCCGACGGCCAGCAAGGCGAGCATTTCCGGCTTGATTGCCGTGCAAGGCATCGAACCGGTCAGACGCGCCGCGAGTTGCCGACCGATGGCGTAGATCAGCCCGCCGCTGAACAGGTGAATGCCAAGATTCACCAGTTTGAATGCCATGGGATTCATGCCGAACCATGCCACATTCAAACCGAACGTCAGCATGCTGACGGGACGGCGCAGCGGACCCGAATTTGTCGACAATGCCACCAACAGCCAGTGATGCGTATTGGTCATCAGACTGTGCAGGGCGTCGTTGTACACGATGACCTGGTAATCGTCGAACTGAAAGCCACCGCCCAAACCGCCGAGATAGGCGACCATGCAAACCGCGAAAAGCGCCAGCATTAGTGCGACACGATGGAACGAACGCAGGGGTGGGAAGTTCATCGGACGCTGCTTGCTGTTGCCGTCGGTCGCAGTTTGCCACAGCACAAAAAAAGACGCCGCCCGAAGGCGGCGTCGTCGAACACTTGCGAACGCTGGGATCAGCGGCAAACGGCCGGCAGGTACTTTTTCGGAATCGTGGATGAGGTGCAGTCCCAGTTGATGGGATTGTCAGAGCCGACTGTGCCGACACCAACCAAGTTGTAGAGCAAGCCAGCAGCGCCGTAAAGCGCCTTGTCGGCCGACGTGGTTACCGTGATGGTGCCCGTCTGTGCGCCACCCGTAACCGTAACGGATGCGACTTCTTTCGAGGCGGCATTGTTGCAACCGGCACTGGTTTCGTTGGTTGGCATGTGGCCGGTGGACTGGTAGAACTCGACGGTGGAGTTCTTGCACGCATCGCCGGCTACTACGGCTTCCGAAACGCGGGCGCGGACGGTGTAATCCTGATAGGCCGGCAGCGCGATGGCGGCCAGAATGGCGATGATCGCGATGACGATCATCAACTCAATCAAGGTAAAGCCTTTCTGCATCTTGTTCATGATGGATTCCTCGGATTTTGTTAGCTAACAACGGTGTTGCCCCTTGAGCACCGATGCGGACCGTACCTCGTGCCTGCACTTCCGTGGCCGTATTGCATGAGGTCACGGCGGTTCCGAAACGGCTCGGATACTTTATAGCAGCTTGCGTGCCAAACGCGCCACAACATGGCGCCGAAGCGAAGCAATGTGAGGCGGGTCACAATGGGAGGTGAATTACGCGACGCAAGTCACAGATGGCCATTTCGGTACGCGGCAACGCCTGCGGCAAGGCCGAGAACCGGGGGAACGTTACGTCACTTTGTGACAATTCGCGTCAGTCGCTTAGCTACCAAGGGTCGATGGCCAGCGCGGCGACCGGCTGGCGGGTCTGCGTGGAAAGGACCATGGTGAATGACTGCAGCCGCCCTTGTAATGGCAGGTAGACGAAGTCCTGCATCTTGTTTCCATACCGCGCCACGAAATCGTCGATTTGCCTTGCCTGGTCCGGTCGTTTCGTGGCCAGACTCGCCAACGGGTGCGCGCGCGCGATAACGCCTTCCGCAATCTGCGAATATGGCAGGTAGTACTTCGGAAATTTTTCCACGTCCTTGCCCTCGATACCTGACATCGCCATGGCAAAAGCGTCTGCTCCATGTTTTGGCACGCGTACGCCCACGAGTCGGGGGCCAGTCCAGGATCGCGTCGAAAATTCCGCCTGCTTCGCGTCGGCAAGATCCTTGTCATCCAGTTGATTGCCCGCGACGACGACGAAACGATCGATTTCTGCCACCACGAACACTGGGCGCGCCACCGCGATGGTATGCATGCCGTAGCAAAACGCGGCGATCTGCAGCACGGCGATGACGGTCAGATCAAAACGCAATCCCTTCTTACCGCTCTTGAAAATCGCCAGAGTGAGGCACGGGCCGATGACCACGTCCACGCCCATGATCAGCGGCATCAAGGTACTGCCGCCGGCGATGCGGAAATACGGCGGTGGATACCAGACGAAGTAAATCAGCGATCCGACAAGTGCGGCGACAATCACGCTGATCAGAAGATGCAGTCCGGCGGCTTTCCAGCGCGACATGGATTGTTTCGCGGACAACACGGCTAGCCTCAATCGATTCCCAGTTTTTTGAGTTTATAGCGTAACGCCCGAAAAGTGATCCCGAGTTTTTTCGCTGCCGCGGTCTTGTTGTAGCGGGTTTCCAGCAAGGCTTTTTCGATGGCCTCGCGCTCGAGGTTGCTGATGTAGCCTTCGAGGCCGCCGTCGCCATCGGTGCCGTCACCGCCATCGTCACCATCGTCCGCGGGCAGCGCGGCGGCTTTGAGTGCTGCGGCGGGTACGAGGCGCAGGTCGTCGGGTTTGATCGTGTTTGCCTCGCACAGCGCCACGGCGCGTTCGAGTACGTTCTCGAGTTCCCGTACGTTGCCGGGGAAGGCATAGGCGAGCAATGCCGCGAGCGCATCCGGCGTGAGTTTCGCCGGCGCCTGGCCTCCGTCTGTACCGAGGCGTTCGAGCACGCGGCCGGCGAGTTTGGGAATATCGTCGCGGCGCTCGCGCAGCGGCGGCACGCGCAGTTCGATCACATTGATGCGGTAGTACAAATCCTGCCGGAAATGCGCGCTTTCCACGAGCTTGGCCAGGTTTTTGTGCGTGGCCGAGAGGATGCGCACGTCCACCGGTACCTCGGCGCGGCCGCCGATCGGGCGCACGGCTTTTTCCTGAATCACGCGCAGCAGTTTCACCTGCATGTGGATGGGCAACTCGGCGACTTCGTCGAGGAACAGGGTGCCGCCGTTCGCGGCCTGGAACAGGCCATCCTTGTCGGCCTGCGCACCGGTGAACGAACCTTTTTTATGTCCGAAGAATTCCGATTCCATGAGTTCGGACGGAATCGCGCCGCAGTTGACCGGCACGAACGGTCCGGACGCGCGCGGACCCTGCTCGTGGATAAGGCGCGCGACCAGTTCCTTGCCCACGCCGGATTCGCCGCTGATGTAGACCGGCGCCTGGCTGCGTGCGAGCTTGCCGATGGTGACGCGCAGTTCCTGGATCGCGGGCGAGTCGCCGAGCATCTTGGCGGCGCCGGCGCTCGGTGGTTCGGTTTTCTTTTCCTCGGCGAGCTTGAGCGCGGTCTGCACCAGCCGCCGCAACATGGGAATGTCGACCGGCTTGGAGACGAAATCGAAGGCGCCGGCCTTGAGCGCATTCACGGCGGCATCGACGTTGCCGTAGGCAGTGATCATCGCCACCGGCGTTTCGACGTACTTGGCGTTGATCAGCTCGATGATTTCCTGGCCGGAGCCGTCCGGCAGGCGCATGTCGGTGAAGCACAGCGCAAAGCGCGACTCGGCGAGGCGCTGCTTGGCCTCGGTTACGTTGCTCGCGGTTTCCACGCGCAGGCCCATGCGCCCGAGCGTGATCGTCAAAAGTTCGCGGATATCGCGTTCGTCGTCGATAACCAGGGCGGTGGGATTGCTCATGGCTCCTAAGTATACGGGAGTGGCAGGTTATGCAGACGTTGCGGCAGCCCGCCGCACCAGCACCGGCGCGGCCGGAAGCGTGATGCGGAAACAACTGCCGCCGCCGGCGACGGGCACGAATTCGAGCGTGGCCTGATTGGCTTCGCACATCGTGCGTGCAAGGTACAGGCCGAGTCCGGTGCCGTATTCGTGCGTGGTGAAGAACGGTTCGAAAATCTGTGCGGCGACTTTCGGCGGAATGCCGGGGCCGCGGTCGACGACCTCGATCAGCGGCGGGCCCTTGTCGCTGAGCATGCGCGCCACCACCGCCACGCGTGCTGCCTCGCCGGGCTGGCGGCCGTAGCGCAGCGCGTTCTGCACCAGATTCCAGACCACTTGTTGCAACTGCTGCGGATCGGCCAGCGCCTCGACCTGGTGTGCCTGCGTGATAGCGCGCAACTGGTCCTGACCGATGTCGTTGCCGGTCTTGTATTCGTCGACGAAGTGCTGCGCCCACACGGAAAGGTCGAGGCTTTCCGGCCGCGAGCGTTCGCGCCGCGACAGTTGCAGAATGTTCTCGACGATCTCGTTCACGCGACCGCAGTGGTTGTTGATGATCTCGACCATGCGTTTGTCTTCCTCGGACATGGTCTCGGATTCGGCCAGCAGTTGCGCCGAGTAGCTGATCGCGGCGAGCGGATTGCGGATCTCGTGTGCGATCGAGGCGGACAGGCGGCCGAGCGAGGACAGGGTCAATTCCTCGGCACGGCGCGACACCAGCGAGGTGTCGTCGAGAAAGATCAGCACGTTCTCGTCGTCGTTCGAGGATAGGCGCGTGAAGCGCGGAATCACCTCGGGCACGCCGTCGGCGAGCGCCACGGCGGTGGCGTCGATCTTGCCGGTGGTGCGCCAGTGGTACAGGCGCCGCGACAACTCAGGCGCCACGCTGCCGAGGTCGCGCTGCCCGGACTTGGGATTGCCGATCAGGCTCCAAGCCGATTCGTTCCAGCGATGCACGCGGTTGGCGTCGTCGACCACCAGCACGCCGGTCTTCATGCGCCGGATGATGAGCTCGTTGATCTGGGCGAGGTTGGCGAGGTCGATGCCGCGCTGTTCGGCCAGCGCTTCGGTTTCGCGCATCTGCCGGCCCAGCACCAGGGCGAGTGTGGCGATGGCGAAATAGCCCAGGCCGTACAGGCCGTATTCGATCAGATTGCGGTCGCTACCGTCGATCACGCGGCTGGCCAGGCATTGGCCGATCACGCACAGCGTCGCCAGCGCCGCGAATAATCCGGCCTGGCGCGGCGGCAGCAGCAGGGCGCCGGCACCGACGTTGACGAGGAGCAGCATCGCGATGCCGCTGGGCGGATTGGCCAGCGCGAACAGCGCGATGGTGGTGGCGAAGATGTCCAGCGCCAGCAACGCCGCGACCTTCACGCGCAGGTCGTGACGCCAATACTCGGTGCGCAGCAGCGCATAGCCGGACAGCAGCAGGTAAACGAGGCCGTCGATGCGGCCGAGCGCGGGATGATCGAGTTTCAGCCAGTCCGTCACCCACGGACTGAACATGAGCCCGGTAATGATCACGGCCTGCAGCACCCGCCACAGGTTGAAGAAATACAGCTCGCGGCGGTCGATGTCGCGCAGCGCGGGATCGGTGCGAGTGTGGGCGATGGTCGCGGAGTTCACGGTCGATCCGAGTATACCAATGCCGTGCGCAACGGCGCGGCCTTTTATTTGCCGGGACGATTCATCACAATACACGGCTTGCCGCAGCAGCAGCGTGCGCGGCGTCCCCGAGGCAGCCCATGAATTTCCACGAGTATCAAGCCAAGCAGTTATTCGCAGATTACGGCATCCCGGTGCCGCCCGGAAAGATCGCCGCCACGCCAGATGAGGCCGCTGCCGCCGCGCGAGCACTAGGTGGCGACGAGTGGGTGGTCAAGGCGCAGATCCACGCCGGCGGACGCGGCAAGGCCGGCGGCGTCAAATTGGTGAAATCGCCGGATGAGGCGAAAGCTGCCGCTGCGAAGATGCTTGGCACGAAGATGGCCACGTATCAATCCGGCGGCCGCGCATTGCCGGTGAACACGGTGCTGGTGTGCGAGGCGACTGATATCGCCAAGGAATTGTATTTGTCGATCCTCGTGGATCGCGCCACCAAGGCCGTGTCGTTCATCGCCTCGGCACGCGGCGGCGTGGACATCGAACAGGTCGCGCACGAGAACCCGGAAGACATCCACACGCTGGAAGTGAATTTCGTCGAAGGCCTGCAGCCGTATCAGTGCCGCAAGCTCGCGTTCGCAATGGGCCTGAACGCCAAGCAGGCGAACCAGCTCACCAAGATCATGACCGGGCTGTACAAGCTGTTCAACGACAAGGACCTGTCGCTGGTGGAACTCAATCCGCTCGCGATCGTCAAATCCGGCGACCTCGCCGCGCTCGACGGCAAAGTCAACTCCGACGACAACGCCGAGTTCCGCCATGCGGATCTTGCCGCCATGCGCGACGAATCGCAGGAAGATCACGCCGAAGCGGTGGCGACCAAGAACAATCTCAACTACGTCACCATGGACGGCAACATCGGCTGCATGGTCAACGGTGCCGGATTGGCGATGGCGACGATGGACGTGATCAAGCTTGCCGGCGGCGAACCGGCGAACTTTCTCGACGTCGGTGGCGGCGCAACCAAGGAACGCGTCACCGAGGCGTTCAAGCTGATCCTCTCGTCGGACAAGGTGCGCTGCATTCTGGTCAACATCTTCGGCGGCATCGTGCGCTGCGACCTGATCGCCGAAGGCATCATCGGCGCGGTCAAGGAAGTGGGTCTGACGATCCCTGTCGTCGCGCGCCTGGAAGGCACGAACGTGGAAAAAGGGCGCGAGTTGCTCGCCAATTCCGGATTGAAAATCACGCCGGCCCTGGATTTGAACGACGCGGCACGCAAAGCCGTCGCGGCCGCGAAGTAAGGAATAACGATGAGCGTATTGATCGACAAAAACACCAAGGTCATCTGCCAGGGCTTCACCGGCCAGCAGGGCACGTTCCATTCCGAACAGGCGCTGGAATACGGCACCAAACTGGTCGGTGGCGTAACGCCCGGCAAGGGCGGTTCGCTGCACATCGGCCTGCCTGTGTTCAACACCGTGCAGGACGCGGTGGACGAAACCGGCGCCGACGCGAGCATGATCTTCGTGCCGCCGCCGTTCGCGGCCGACGCGATCATGGAAGCGGCCGACGCAGGTATCCGCGTCATTGTGGCGATCACCGAGGGTATTCCGGTGCTGGACATGCTGCGCGTGAAGAACGTGCTCAAGCAGTATCCCGACACCGTGCTGATCGGCCCGAACTGCCCCGGCGTCATCACGCCGGGCGAATGCAAGATCGGCATCATGCCCGGACACATCCACAAACCGGGCAAGATCGGCATCGTCTCGCGCTCGGGTACGCTCACGTACGAGGCCGTGTTCCAGACCACGAACGAAGGGCTCGGCCAATCGACCGTCATCGGCATCGGCGGCGATCCGATCAATGGTTTGAACTTCATCGATTGCCTGAAACTGTTCCAGGGCGATGCGCAGACGCAGGGCATCATCATGGTCGGCGAGATCGGCGGCACCGCCGAGGAAGACGCCGCCGAGTTCATCGCCGAGCACGTGACCAAGCCGGTGGTGTCCTTCATCGCCGGCGCCAGTGCGCCTCCGGGCAAGCGCATGGGTCACGCCGGCGCGATCATCTCCGGCGGCAAGGGCACGGCCGCGGCGAAGTTCGCCGCGCTGGAAAAAGCTGGCGTGACCACGGTGAAATCGCCGGCGGATTTGGGCAAGGCGATTGCGGCGCGCTTGAAGTAAGTCTTCCGGAATCGGCGATAATCGAGGCCGCGATTCGTCGCGGCCTTTTTGCTTCCGGAATCCGTATGGCAAACCTGCGTTTCGCGCTGGCCCAATTCGACTTCCCCGTCGGTGCGGTTGCGCACAACGGCGCGCGCGTGCGCGAGTTGATGCGGCAGGCGCGCGAGCAGGGCGCGCAACTCGTCGCGTTTCCAGAGCTGACTTTGTCCGGCTATCCGCCGGAAGACCTGCTGTTGCGCCCGAGCTTCCTCGCCGCCTGCGAACGCGAGTTGGCCGAGGTCGCAAAGGTCGCCGACGGCATCGCGGCTTTCGTCGGCCATCCGCACGCCATGGGCGAAGTATACAATGCGGCATCACTGCTGGCCGGCGGCAAGGCGCAATTCACCGCGCACAAGCAGGCGTTGCCGAACTACACGGTGTTCGACGAGAAACGCTACTTCCGCCCCGGCCACGATTCGGCGGTGACGGATTTTTCCGGCGTGCGAGTCGGATGGCTGGTTTGCGAGGACATCTGGGAGCCGGAACCGGCCGCACGCGCGGCGGCGAAAGGCGCCGAACTGCTCGTCGTCATCAATGCTTCGCCGTTCGACGTGGGCAAGGCGGCAGCGCGCGAAGAACTGCTCGCGCGGCGTGCGTGCGAGAACAAGGTTGCCATCGCCTACCTGAATCTGGTCGGCGGCCAGGACGATTTGGTCTTCGACGGCGGCTCGATGCTGGTCGAATCCGACGGCCGCGTCGCGGCACGTGCGCCGGCTTTCGCCGATGCGCTGCTGATCGCCGAATACGACAGCGTCGCGCGCCGCTTTCGCGCCGACAACTGGCCGGTGGAATCCGACGCCTCGCGCGAGGCGCGCGTGTACGCGGCGATCGTGCGCGGTATCCGCGATTACGTCGGCAAGAATCATTTCCCCGGCGTGATTCTCGGGCTCTCCGGCGGCATCGACTCGGCGCTCACGCTTGCGCTGGCGGTCGATGCGCTGGGCGCGGACAAGGTGACGGCGGTGCGCCTGCCTTCACGCTACACCTCGGGGTTGAGCAACGACCTCGCCGCAAATCAAGCGCAGGCGCAGGGCGTGGAATTGTTGACCATTCCCATCGCTGCGCCGTTCGCAGGATTCCTCGATGCACTCGCGCCCGCGTTCGCCGGCCGCGCCGCCGACGTCACCGAAGAAAACCTGCAATCGCGCTGCCGCGGTGCGATCCTGATGGCGCTGTCGAACAAGACCGGTCGCATGCTGCTGACCACCGGCAACAAGAGCGAATACGCGACCGGTTACGCGACGATCTACGGCGACATGTGTGGCGGCTACGCGCCGCTCAAGGATTGCTACAAGGAACTGGTTTACGCGCAATCGCGCTGGCGCAATCGCGCTGGCGAAGTCATCCCACAGGCGGTGATCGAGCGCGCGCCATCGGCGGAACTGCGTGAAAACCAGACCGACCAGGATTCGCTGCCGCCATACGCGACGCTGGACGCGATCCTCGAACGCTTCATCGAAGGCGAGCAATCACAGGCCGAGATCGTCGCCGCGGGTTTCGACGAGGCCACCGTGCGGCGTGTTACCAGATTGGTATTGACCAGTGAGTACAAACGCCGTCAGGCCGCACCTGGCCCGAAGATTTCGACGCGCGCGTTTGGCCGCGATCGGCGTTATCCGATCAGTTCGGGCTGGCGTTAACCGCGGAACGGGATCATCCGCCACCACCAGTGCGGATGCTTGGGCCAGTTGCCGGCGAAGTAGGGGTGGTTGGGATAGTTGAGCTTGAGCACGCGCTCGGCGTCGGCGGCGAGCTTGTCCTGGCCGAGCTTCTTGTAGGCGATGACCTGTATGGCCAGCGCATCGCCGACCGCGGGCGTGCGCTGGTATTTTTCGATGATGTCCTTGGCCCGGTTCGCGGCGGCGACGTAGGCGCCTTCGCGCAGGTAGAACTGCGCGATGTTGAGCTGGCCGTGGGCGAGGTTGTCGAGCAGATAGACCATGCGCTGGTGCGCATCGTCGGCGTAGCGGCTGTTCGGGAAGCGCGTGAGCAGGTCGTTGAAATCCTCGAACGATTGCAGCGTGTGCGCCTGGTCGCGCTTGGTCATGTCCTGGTTGGCGTAATGGTCGAGAAAACCGCGGTCGCGATCGAAGTTGATGACGCCACGCAGGTAGTAGGCATAATCGACGTGTTTTTGCGCCGGATAGGTCTTGATGAAGCGGTTGATCGTCGAATACGCGTCCTCGCGCTTGTCGCTCTTGTATTGCGCATAGGCGAGGTCGAGCGTGGCCTG
>Ga0207654_10000251_pt1 | contig 32477 bp, 32 predicted proteins | sample KBSC64metaG_FD_184355 | JGI IMG/M metagenome (GOLD analysis project Ga0207654, IMG submission 184355) | Corn rhizosphere microbial communities from Kellogg Biological Station, Michigan, USA - KBS C6-4 metaG (SPAdes) (version 2) | ecosystem: Host-associated > Plants > Roots > Rhizosphere > Soil...
CCACACGCGCGTTTCCAGATCCTGGCGCGTGACTACGGACGGGCTCGATTCCATCAAGTGTTGCAACAGCTTCAGTCCGATCGGATTGAGCTGGATCGACTTGCCGCCGCGCGTGACGACAAGCGTGTCGAGGTTGTAGGTCAGATCGGCCAGTTGCAGGACGCGGCTCTGCACGCCCTTGCCGCGACGGCCGAGCACTTGCAGGCGCGCTTCGAGCTCCTGCAAGGCAAAAGGTTTGACCATGTAGTCGTCGGCGCCGGAATCGAAACCGGTGAGCTTTTGCTCGAGCGCGTCGCGCGCGGTGAGCATCAGCACCGGAGTCTGCCGGCGCGCTTCCTGGCGCAGCTTGCGACACAATTCCAGACCATCCATGCCGGGCAAAGTCAGATCAAGCACAATCGCGTCGAACTCATGCACCACAGCCAGATGCAGCCCGGTCACGCCGTCTCCGGCGAAATCCACCACATGGCTTTTTTCTTCAAGGTAGTCGCCGATATTCGCGGCGATATCGCTGTTGTCTTCAATGACCAGAATGCGCATGGGGCAAGCATACTCTCTGTTTTGGGAATCGCGGGCAATAAAAAGGCCCAAGGAGGTGTCATTGGGGGAACACACCTGCCTTGGGCCTAAAGCTACTGCCCCGATTACCGTAATCTGCCTGTCACCTGACCTGACCTTAGGAGTGTCGAGCAGCCTACAGTGGCGTCGATACTAGGTGCGGCGCGATTAAATCGACGTTAAATCCGGCGCGGACTTTCGTTAATCGCCCGATTCAATCCCCAGGATGACGGCAGATCAACGTACCTGTCGGCGACTGGCACTGGTCGTCCGTGCCGGTCTTGCCGCGCAGGGTGAAGGCGAAGTTCTGGGTGCGCGTCTGGCCTGCCGCGGCGGCAGGGAAACGCCACGCGCCAAGAGCCGTCTTCGCGGCATCCTCGAACAGGCCGGCGGGCCGCGCTTGCAGCACGCGTATCTGACTCACGCTGCCGTCGGCGCCGATGCGATAGGACAGTTCCACTGTGCCTTCGATGCCGGCGACCATTGCGCGCGGCGGATAGGCGGGTGGCACGATCTGCAGGGGCGCCAACTCGGCATTCGACGAATCGCTCGCGTCGGCAAGCACGGGCGCTGAAAACTGCAGGTGCGCGCGATCGGGCGCCAGATCCTGGACGCGGGCAAGGGCCGTGCCGGTCAGATGCGCGTGTGCAGGTGCGATGCGGATCGGCGCGTCCACCTCGGATTCAGCCAGCGTAATCGGCGCCATCGGCGCGATTTCCGACGTCGGCAGGGACAGGACCAACTTCGGCGGCACGATCAGTTGCGGATTGCCGCTGACCAGCGCGAGCGAACGTGCCGGCAAAATTTCCAGCGCGGCAACCAGATCGGCATTGCGCTGTTGCACGCGCCACGCGCCGAATACCAGCGCGGCCGCAGCGAGCAGCAGCGGCAGCAACGCATTGCGCGGCGCAGGCTGCGCCATCGCTGCCACGCCGACGATACGGCGGATGCGCGTCAGCAGCTCGCCGCCGCCGGCAGCGAGTGCGGGCGCCGCGAATCCGGAATCGTGACGCAGTTCTTCCAGCCCCGCCAGCGCGCGCGCATAAGCCAACGCATGGCCCGAGGCCACTTGCAGGACGAGGTCGTCGCAACATTCTTCGCGCGCATTGCGCACGTCGCGCGAAATCCAGTGCACGACCGGGTGATAGAACAGCACCGTTTCGATGACGACCTGGGCTAGGTTGGCGAGGTAATCCCAGCGCCGGATGTGCCCGAGTTCATGGGCGATGATCAGTTCCACCTGCTGTGGCGGGAAACCGCTGAGCAGGCTCGCCGGCAGCAGGATCGCCGGCTTGATCCAGCCGACCAGCATCGGCGTGAGCACGCGCGCCGAACTGAGCAAGCGCACCGGACGGACGATACCGAAACGCTCGCGCAGGCGAGTCAGGCGCGATTCCCAAACCGCACCAGCGCTGCCGGCGCCGCGCACGAGCATCTGCAAGTTGCGCCATTGCCACAACGAACGCGCAGCCATGACCAACACTCCGCACAGCCACAGCGCCACCAGCCACGGCAGGAACGTACGCAGTTGCCAGCGCGGCAACTCCCACGCGGCGACCGCGGCTACGGTATCGAAGCCGCCAGCCGTCGGCGCGGCCACGCCCGGCGCCGGCCATAGCCAGACCAGGGTAAGCACCGGACAAAGCGCCAGCACCGCCATCAGGCAAAGTCCCAGGCGATAACGCGTGCGCGCAGTTGCACACAGCGGGCGCAGCAGGAAGTACAGCAGGCCCAACGCAGCGCCCTGCCACAGGAAATGCAGCAAGGCCGCGCCGATCGCGGCAATCCAGTCCATCGACACGATCATGACTTGCCCCCCTCCGCCTCGATCTTGTTGAGCAAGGCGCGGATCTCTGCCAGCTCCTCGCGCGACGTACCCGGATGACTGCCAAGCGCGTGCAGCACCATCTGCGGGGTGGAGCCGTCGAACAGCCGACGCGCCATGTCGATCAGATAACGCTTCTGCGTGCGCTGCTTGTTGATCGCGGCGCGATACACGTGCGCGCGCTGCGAATCGTCGCGCGCGACCAGCTCCTTGGCGTGCATGATCTGAAGCTGTTTCAGCGCCGTCGTGTAACCGGCGCCATCATCGCCATAAAGCGATTCGTGCACTTCGCGCACCGTGCTCGGCCCGCGGTCCCACAGCACCCGCAGGATTTCGAGTTCGGACGCGGTGGGCCAGTGCGCCAAGGGATCGCGTTTGGGGCTCATGCCGTCGGCTCCGTCGTGCGCAAAGCGGTCAACCGCCGCCTTTTAACTGCGGCGTGGCCAGTCTGTTTTCCATGTTGTGCTGCAATTGCTCGTGCTGCCGCATCAGTTCGGCATATGTGTGGCAGGTGGTGATCGGACGGTGCGAACCGACCGGCGCGACGTGCTCGCAAACCAGGCGGTCGTTGTCGTTGTGGTCGAGAATGCCGTTGATTTCTTCCTGCGCGTTGAGCAGCGCGACCTTGTCCGTCTCGCGCATGTCCGCCGCATTCTTGTCGACGCTCAACAGCTTCCGCATGTCGTCCAGGCACGCATCGACGCGGCCCCTGTCGGTGGCGGAAATGTAGCCGTACTTGCCGCCGGGCTGCATGTCCTTGCGAATGCGCGCCGAGTCCTGCTCGAACGAGTTGAGGGTCTGCGCGACCAGCGGTTTTTGATCCACCTGCGCATTGCCGGCGACGGCGTCATGTGCGGCGAACGGCGCCAACGCAAGCGCCAGGGCGATTGGGAACAGTCGGTTCATTGCGGTCTCCAGTAATTCCGGACTTTGGCCCCGTGCCAAGTACGGCAAGTATCGTAGACAGAACAGACGCCCGCTGTCAACGATGACTTTCGTACTACTTGCGCTCGCGGCGCTGGCGCAGGCGCCGCGCGATGTAATCGATGATTTCGCCGCCGACATCCACACCCGTCGCAGCCTCAATTCCCTCCAATCCCGGCGAGGAATTGACCTCCAGAACCAGCGGGCCGCGCCGCGAGCGCAGCAGGTCCACGCCGGCCACGTTCAGCCCCATCGTGCGCGCCGCGCGCAGCGCGGTGTCGATTTCAGCCTGGCTGAGCTTGACCGCCGTCGCCGAACCGCCGCGATGCAGATTCGAGCGAAACTCGCCCGCGCGCGCCTGCCGGCGCATTGCCGCGATGACCTTGCCGCCGACGACGAAGCAGCGGATGTCCGCGCCGCGCGCTTCGCGGATGAATTCCTGCACCAGAAAATTCGCATACAAGCCGCGAAATGCCTCGATCATGCCCTGCGAGGCCGAACTTCGCTCCGCGAGCAGCACGCCGTTGCCCTGCGCGCCTTCGTTGAGCTTGATGACGTGCGGCGGTTCGCCAAGCATGGCCAACAGGTCCGCCGTATCGTCGGGATAATCCCCAAACACCGTCGCCGGCAATCCGATTTTTTCGCGTGCCAACATCTGCAGGCAGCGCAGCTTGTCGCGTGCGCGCAAAATCGCGTCCGAAGAATTGGGCGTATAGACGCCCATCATCTCGAACTGGCGAAGTACCGCGGTGCCGTAGAACGTGATCGAAGCGCCGACGCGCGGAATCACCGCATCGTAATCGGCCAATGCGCGGCCCTTGTAATGCACCGCGAAATCGCCCGGCGCGATGCGCATGTAGCAGCGCAGCGGGTCGAGCACGCGCACGCGGTGCCCGCGCGTGCGCGCGGCCTCGACCAGACGCGCCGTCGAATACAACTTGCTGTTGCGCGAAAGAATGGCGATTTTCATGACGCCGCCTGCGTGCGCCGGCGGCGTCCGCACAACCACGATCGCGCCGGATCGACGCGAAACCGGCCTTGCAGCGCGGTGCGCCCGATCAACATGGGGAACAGCATGCCGGCGCGATCGGTCAGGTTGATCTCGGCGTCGAAGCGCGCACCGCCAAGCACGATCGTGCTGCGGATGAACCAGCGCTGCTCCGTACGTCCGCCCGAATCCGTGACCGCGCGGCGTGTCAGCGCCTGCGCTTCGCATTGCACGACGCGTGCGCTACGCCGTCGCGGCGTCACTGCGAAGCGCAACCATGTGCCGCCGTCGCGCTCGAAGGTTTCCAGTTGCGTCACGTGCAGCGACGCCGATCGGGCGCCGGTGTCGATCTTGGCCTTGATCGCCGGCAGTCCGAGTTGCGGCAGGGACACCCATTCGCGCCAGCCGATCAAAAGCGGTTCCTGCATGACGCGCGTCCGGATGATTGGAGCGGGTGAAGGGAATCGAACCCTCGTCAGTAGCTTGGGAAGCTACAGCTCTGCCATTGAGCTACACCCGCGCGGGACGCTACTGTACGAATCGCCATCGCAACGGGCAAGCGTGACCGTTCACACCGCCTGAATGGCCGCTAATGAAGAATGCACGCAACACGTCGGGGAAGGCGGCCATTCAGCTTCGCCGCGCGAAGATTTGTGGCGTAAAGTACGCCTTCCGGGGGACCGTTCTGCAATCCACCGCACACCGGCAGGATTTCAACCACCGCGTAACGCACCAAGGAGCGTTGCCATGTTCAGACTCTCACGACTTGCTGTCCTTCTGGCGGGGCTGTGCTTTGCCTTCGCCGCCCTGGCACAGGACAACGACACGCCGGTCGATCCGCCCGGCCGCGTGGCTAGACTTTCCTACACGCAGGGCGATGTCAGCTTCGTACCCGCCGGCGAGAACGACTGGGTGCAGGCGCAACTGAATCGGCCGTTGATCACCGGCGACAAGCTGTGGACCGATCGCGGTTCGCGCGCGACGCTGGAAATCGGCGCCTCTGCCGTGCGCATGGACCAGAACTCGAGTTTCGATTTCCTCAACCTCACCGACGACGCCGCGCAGATGGAACTCACGCAGGGCACGCTGAACCTGCGCGTGCGCCGGCTGTACGACGGCCAAAGTTATGAGGTCGACACGCCGACCTTGGCCTTTGTGGTCAATCGCGTCGGCGAATTCCGCATCGACGTCGATCCGAACGGCCAGTCGACGATCGTCACCGTACTCAACGGCGGTGGCGATGTGTACGGCGAAGGCGGCGCGCGTTTCGCCGTCGAAGAAGGCCAGTCGGTGACGTTCCGCGATCCGCAACTGCGCGACTACCAGGTCAACGACCTGCCGCGCGCGGACGCGTTCGACGATTTCTGCCATGAGCGCGACTCGCGTTGGGACAATTCAAGCTCGCGCAAGTACGTCTCCGAAGACGTCATCGGCTACCAGGACCTGGACAGCTACGGCTCGTGGAATGACGTGCCGGAATACGGCAACGTCTGGTATCCGACGTCAGTCGCCGTCGGCTGGTCGCCCTACCACAACGGCCATTGGGGCTGGGTTGGTGCCTATGGCTGGACCTGGATCGACGACGCGCCGTGGGGCTTTGCGCCATTCCATTATGGCCGCTGGGCTTATATCGGCAATCGTTGGGGTTGGTGCCCCGGCCCGGTCGCGGTGCGCCCGGTGTACGCGCCGGCGCTGGTCGCCTTCATCGGTGGCCGCGGTGGATTCGGCATCAACGTGTCGGTCGGTGGACCGATCGGCTGGTTCCCGCTCGGCTACCGCGACGTGTACGTTCCATCCTACCGCGTGAGCCGCAATTACTTCACGCGCGTGAACGTCAGCAACACGGTGATCAACAACACCGTGATCAACAACTATTACGGCAACTATTCGCGCGGCAACGTCGACTTCGCGCGCATCAACTACAGCAACCGCAATGTTGCCGGTGCGGTCACGGCGGTTCCCGCAGCGGCCTTCGTCGGTTCGCGTCCGGTTGCCGGCGCCGCGATCGCGGTCAATCGCACCACGTTCGCGAATGCCCGCGTTTCCGGTTTCGCCGCCCTCGCTCCCACCCGCGCCAGCCTCGCACGACCGGTCGCGGCGCGCGCCGTGCCTGCGGCGACCATCGTCAACCGGCAGATCGTGGCGGCAACGGCTCCACCCGCCCGGGTCGCTTCGTTTGCGCAACGCCAGGCCGTGCTGGACAAGAATCCGGGCCGGCCGTTGAACGAGCATCAGCTGCGCAATACCGCGGTCGCCGCGGGAGCGGTTGCCGGTGGTGCCGTCGCTGCGCACGCGATCGCGGCGCGTCCGAACGTGCGCGTCGTCACCGAACACGGTGCGCCGACGCGTGCTGCCGCTCCGGCGCTGCCAGCACGCGCGGCGGCGACGTCCGTTGCGCGCCCCGGCCAACCCGTGCGTGAAAGCGCACGCCCGGTCGCGCCCGCGGAGCGCACGGCCCCGGCAGTCAATCGCAGTGTGCCGGCCGTGCAACGCACCGCGCCCGCCGCTGCGAGTGAGCAGCCCAAGCGCCTGGATTCGTCGCGCTTCGCGCACCCGCAGGGCAATACGGTTCGCGAAACGCAGCCGGCGCGCACGGCCGCTCCCAACCGTGAAATCCAGCGCAGCGTCCCGGCCGGCAGCCAGCCGCGTGCCGAGGATCGTGGCAATTCCAACGGCAATCCGCGAGCGACCGGCAATTACGGCGGTCGCGAAGTCACGCCCGCGCAGCCGCGACAGGAATACCGCGCGCCCGCGCAGCAACCGCGGCAGGTGTATCAGGCGCCGCAGCGCAACGTGCAGGAAAATCGCGCGCCGGCGCAGCAGCCGCGGCAGGTGCATCAGGCGCCGCAGCGCAGCGTGCAGGAAAATCGCGCGCCAGCGCAGCAGCCGCGGCAAGAGTATCAGGCCCCGCAGCGCAACGTGCAGGAAAATCGCGCACCGCAAAACAATGTGCAGCAATACCAACGCGCGCCACAGCCGCAGGTGCAGCGCAATGCGCAGACAACGCGTCCGGCGCCGCAGGAGCACAAGAAGGACGACAAGAACGACAAGAACGACAACAACGGCCATCACTGACCGTTGTTCGACTCGATATCGGCGCCCGGCATGTCCGGGCGTCTTTTTTTCCGGCATTGGAATTTCGCCACGACGACCGAAACGACTAAACTATCGGCATGCACACGATCGTTTTGAATGGACAGACCCGCACTTGCGCTCCAGGCCACACGCTTGGCGATCTGCTCGCCGAAGCCGGCTACGCGCAGCGCCGCGTCGCGGTGGAGGTCAACCGCGAGATCGTGCCGAAAAGCGAACATGCGCGCCGCGAAATCCGCGAGGGCGATTGCATCGAGATCGTCCACGCATTGGGCGGAGGCTGAATCATGAACGCGCAACCGAAACTCGCCGTGGCTTTCGACGACGCACTCGTCATCGCCGGAAAAACCTATCGCTCACGCCTGCTCACCGGCACCGGCAAGTTCAAGGACCTGGACGAAACCCGCCGTGCCACCGAGGCGGCGGGCGCGGAAATCGTCACGGTGGCGATCCGGCGCACGAATATTGGACAAGACCGCAACGCACCGAACCTGCTCGACGCGCTGCCGCCGCAAAAGTATACAATTTTGCCAAACACCGCCGGTTGTTACAGCGCCGATGAGGCCGTGCGCACTTGCCGCCTTGCGCGTGAGCTGCTCGACGGACACAGCCTGGTCAAGCTCGAAGTGCTGGGCGATCAGAAGACGCTTTTTCCGGATGTCGTGCAGACGCTCAAGGCCGCCGAAACGCTGGTCGCGGAAAAATTCGAGGTGATGGTCTACACCAGCGACGATCCGATCCTCGCGCGCAGGCTCGAGGAAATCGGCTGCGTCGCGGTGATGCCGCTGGCCGCGCCGATCGGATCGGGGCTGGGCATCCAGAACCGCTGGAACATCCTGGAGATCGTCGAGAACGCCAAGGTGCCGATCATCGTCGATGCCGGTGTCGGCACGGCATCCGATGCGGCCATCGCCATGGAACTGGGCTGCGACGGAGTGTTGATGAACACCGCCATCGCCGGCGCGCGCAACCCCGTGCTCATGGCCGCGGCGATGCGCAAGGCAGTCGAGGCCGGACGCGACGCCTTCCGCGCCGGACGCATTCCGCGCAAACGCTACGCTTCCGCATCGAGCCCGATTGATGGAAACATCGGCTGAAAGCACGCGCGAAGCCGCGCCCGCAGCGGCCCGCCACATCCGCAGCTTCGTGTTGCGCCAGGGCCGCTTCACGCCGGCGCAGCAGCGCGCGTTCGACGCGCACTGGCAGCGCTACGGCCTCGATCCGCAGACCGCACTCGATGCCGCCGCCGTATTTGGCCGCTGCGCGCCGCTGGTGCTGGAAATCGGCTTCGGCAACGGCGAACAGTTGTTGTGGTCGGCGCTGCACGAGCCGGACAAGGATTTCATCGGCGTGGAAGTGCACCGGCCGGGCGTCGGCCGCCTGCTCAACGCTTTGGCTGCACACAATGTGGACAATGTGCGTTTGTATAACTTCGATGTCGTCGGCGTGCTGGACGAAGCAATCGCACCCCATGCGCTGGACGAGGTCCGCATCTATTTTCCCGATCCGTGGCCGAAGAAGCGTCAGAACAAGCGGCGCCTGATCCAGCCGGAATTCGTCATGTCGCTGGCCACGCGCGTCGCTCGCGGCGGGCGCTTGCATCTGGCCACCGACTGGGCCGACTATGCGGCGCAGATGCGCGAGGTTCTGGACAACGCGAGCGGCTGGCGCAATCTCGGCGGCGCGGATGGTTTCATCGCACAGCCGCCGTGGCGCACGCAAACGCATTTCGAGAAACGCGGACGCAAACTCGGCCACGGCGTCTGGGACCTGCTCTATGAACGCTGTTGACCGCCGCATCTGACGCCGCCGAAGAACAACAAGCCCCGATGAACGGCCCCGCATGAATACCGAACTCGCCCTCAGCCACGACATGATGCTCGTGCTCGGGTTGCTCGCGTTCACGGTGCTGATGCTCGTTCTGGAATGGATCCGTGGCGATCTGGTCGCACTGCTCGTCGTGGTCGTGATCGGCATCACGCGGCTGATTCCGGTCGAGCAGTTGTTTGACGGCTTCGCCGGCAACGCCGTGATCTCGCTGATCGCGGTGATGATCATGGGCGCGGGACTGGATCGCACCGGCGTGCTGAACAAGGCGGCCTCGCTCATCCTGCGCCTGGCCGGCGGCGTGGAATCGCGCCTCGGCCTGCTCATCAACGCAATGGCCGGCGCACTGTCGTCGGTGGTGCAAAGCCAGGCGCTTTCGGCACTTTTTCTGCCGGTGGCCAGCCGCGTCAGCGCGCGCACCGGCGTACCGCTCAGTCGCCTGCTGCTGCCGATGGCGTTCTGCATTCTGTGCGGAACGAACACGACGATGATCAGCAATTCGCCGCTGATTCTGCTCAACGATCTGATCGCCAGCGCCAATCGCAACCTGCCGCCCGGCGCACAGACCATCGAGCCTTTCTCGCTGTTCGCGATCATGCCCATCGGCATTCCGCTGTTGCTGACGGGACTGGCCTATTTCGGATTCTTCACGCGCCGCCTGCTGCCCGGCGACGAGGAAAGCCAGAACGTGACGCCGGGCCGCACGGAAACCTATTTCGCCGAAACCTACGGCATCGACGGCGAGGTGTTCGAGCTCACTGTTACCGCGGAAAGCCCGCTGGTCGGCATGAGCATCGCCGAAACCGAAGCATTGCGCGGCGCGCCGCTGATGCTGGCGATCAAGAATGGCGACGAAACGCGCCTGGCGCCGCCGGCAGACACCATGATCTGGGTCGGTACCGTGCTCGGCGTTCTTGGCAAGCGCGACGCCGTAGACACCTTTGCAAACACGCAACTGTGCCGCGTGCAAAGCCGCCTGCGCAATTTCGGCGACATGTTCAATCCGAATCGCGCCGGCATCGCCGAAGCCGTGGTGCCGCCGACATCGCGCTGGGTCAAGCAGGCGGTGGGCGATCTGCGCCTGCGCAAGCGCTTCGGCATCAGCGTACTCGCCGTGTATCGCGGCGACGAGGTTTTTCGCGAGGATCTGCGCAAGACCGCACTGCGCGCCGGCGACACGCTGGTGATGCACGGCTTCTGGCGCGATCTTGTCCTCGCCTCGGACGAGCGCGATTTCGTCGTCGTCACCGACTACCCGAAAGAAGACCACCGCCCGAGCCGCATCTGGCACGCGCTCGCGTTTTTCGCGCTGGCGATGGGGCTGGGCTTGTTCACCGAGGTCAAGCTCTCGGTGGCGATGATGACCGGCGCGGTCGGCATGTTGCTGGCCGGCGTGCTGAACATGGACGAGGCCTATCGCGCGGTGAACTGGAAAACGATCTTCACCCTGGCCTGCCTGATTCCGCTCGGTTGGGCGATGGATTCCACCGGCACGGCGGCGTGGATCGCGCAAGAAGCGCTGCATTACCTCGGCACGCTGCCGCAATGGGCGATACAGGCTTGCGTGGCGATCCTGGCGCTATTGTTTTCGCAGATCATGTCCAATGTCGGCGCGGCGGTGATGATGGTGCCGATGGCGATCAACATCGCGCTGGCCTCGGGCGGCAATCCTGCCGCGTATGCGCTGATCGTGGCGATTTCCACGTCCAACACCTTCCTGCTGCCGGCCGCCAGTCCCGTGCTGCTCGTCGTTGCCGGCCCCGGCGGCTATAACAGCCGCGATTTCGTTCGCGTGGGATTGCCGCTGACGATCCTGATGCTGGCGGTAATGCTGGTGGCCGTGAACCTGGCGTTCCACTGACGCAACTGCGCCGGCGCGGCCGCATTGCGCTAGAATCGCGGCAGGAATCCGCTCCGCACGGATGCACATCGCATCACCGGAGGTTAGCCATGATCCGTCTCGCCTTGATTCTGGTCCTTAGCGCTCCCGCACTACTCGCCACCGCCGCGCCGGCCAATGCCTGCGACGTTTCCGGTACCGCCTACGATTTCGCCGGACATCCGCTGCGCGCCGCCGTCGTACGCCTGACCGACACGCAAACCCAAAGCGCCGCGTTTCTCGTCACCGACGCAAGCGCAGGTTTTGCCTTCGCCGATCTCGCGCCTGGCGCGCGCTACCGCGTCGATCTGCTCAGTGCACCGACCGTCGTCACCGGCTCGCGCCTGCCGACACGGTCGATTGTCGGCATGTCGTCCGCGTTCACCTGCATGGCAGGAAGCACGGCGCGCACCGACGTGCGCATGCAGGTCTACTGAAGCGATTCAGGGCAGACACACCTGCCCATCGACGACATCGACTGCAATCGAGCGCAGCGACTGACCGCGACACGGCCCGCCAATGCAGTGGCCGTTTTGAAGTTGGAAGGTCGCGCCGTGCGCGGCGCAGATCAGCGTGCCGTTGTCGATCAGGAACTTGCCGGGCGCGTAATCCAGGCGTCGCCCGGCATGCGGGCATTCGTTGTGATACGCCGCAAGGGCTTCGCCGACACGCACCAGGATCAGGTCGAAACCGCCGGTACTGGAGTCCACGCGCACGGCGATGGCGCCGCCGTCGGGTACGGCGTCGAGTCGGCATAACGGTTTTCTAACGTCCATTGGCGTATCTAGCCCTTCCACGACACGCATTCGCGGTCATCATTCTGCCACAGGGAGCGACTCGGCCATGTTTCACTGGCGCTGGATCAACCGCCCGAAAAATCCGTTGCTGCGCGTACTGCTGGCCGTGCTGGCCATCGTGTTCGTGGCGGGCATTGTCGTACTGGGATTCTTCGCCCTGCTCGCGTTCGCTTTCATCGGCGCCATCGTCGCCGTGGTGCGCACCTTGACGCGTCCGCATGCGCCGGCTGCGGCCAAGTCGCGCGTGAGCGATCCCCGCGTCATCGAAGGCGAATACGTGGTCGTGCACAACGATCCGGCCGCGCTCAAGCACTGATCAGATCGGCTGATCAGATCGGTTGATCCGATCGGCGGTTCCATTGCGGATATGACCAGTGGCGCTGTCGCACGGCGCCGCGAGCGGTTACAGTGCGCAACCGATTTTCGCAGCGCCCCGATGAACGACGCCGCTTCCGCCACCACCGATCATTCGTCGGCGCGCATTCTCGTGCCGCTGGCGCTGGCCGGCGTGTACCTGATCTGGGGCTCGACCTATCTCGGCATCCGTATCGGCATCGAAGGCTATCCACCGTTCCTGATGGCGGCGATCCGTTTTCCCATCGCCGGCGGCCTGATGTACGCGTTCCTGCGCTGGCGCGGCGTGGCGCCGCCGACGCGACGGCAATGGTTCAACTGCCTAGTCACGGCAACGTTGTTGCTCGGTCTCGGCAACGGCCTGGTGTGCTACGCCGAGCAGACCGTGCCGTCCGGAATTGCGGCCGTGGCAGTCGCCAGCGTCGGCCTGTTCATGGCGATCTTCGCCGGTCTGTACGGGCAGTGGCCGAACCGGCTTGAGTGGTTGGGACTCATCGTCGGCTTCGCCGGCGTGGTCGTGCTCAATCTCGGCAGCGGATTGCGCGCCTCGCCGCTCGGCGCGGCGGCGCTGGTGCTGGCCTCGATCGGCTGGGCGTTCGGGTCGATCTGGAGTCGGCGCCGAGACATGCCCACGCCGACGATGGGCGCTGCCGCACAAATGATTTGCGGCGGCCTTCCGCTCGGCCTGATGGCGCTCGCCAGCGGAGAGCGCCTGACCCAGATGCCGTCTTTGCACGCGACACTGGCACTGGGCTATCTCATCGTCGCCGGATCAATCGTCGGTTTCACCGCGTACATCTATCTGCTGCACAACGTGCGCCCGGCGCTGGCCACGAGCTACGCCTATGTCAATCCGCCCGTGGCCGTGCTGGTCGGGGTTGTGCTCGGCGGCGAGGCAGTGCACACGCTCGACATCGCCGGCACCATCGTGATCCTTGCCGGCGTGGTCGCGATCACATTGGCGAAGACCAAGCCGCGCTGATTACTGCCCGCACTGATTACTGTTCGCGCAACGCCACCGTCACCGGCAGACGCGCGGCGCGCAGCGCCGGATACAGTCCGCCGACGAAGCCGATCGCCAGCGCCCACTTGATGCCCGTCCACAACACCGATGGGGCCACGTTGAATTGGAACATCAGCTGGCCGGTACTGCCCATGCTCAGGGTGGAAGCGGAATAGCCGTTGAACGCCAGCCAGGCGATAAGGCCGCCGAGCACGCCGCCGGCCAGCGCGAGCAGCATCGTCTCCAGCATCACCGCGACCACGACCGGCAAGCCGCGGAAACCGATCGCACGTAGCGTGGCGATCTCGCGCGCACGCACGACGACCGCGGCGAACATGGTGTTGAGCGCACCGAAAATCGCGCCGATCGCCATGATCGCGCCGACCACGATACCGATGATGCGGATGGCCTTGGAGGTGCCTTCGGATTGCTTGCTGAAATAATGCTGCGAGGTGTCGACATCCACCTGCAGGCGCGGATCGGTCGTGAGCGCGCTCTTGAATGCGTCGAAAGCGGACGGGCTGGTCAGTTTGGCGAACACGCTGGTCACGCTGGCGCCACGGCGATAAGTGTCGCCGACCACTTTCGCATCGGCCCAGATTTCCGAATCCAGCGCATCGCCGCTCTCGAAGATGCCGGCGACAGTCCAGACCCGGCTGCCGATCTTGATCTGCGCGCCGGGTTCGAGTCCGGCGAAATGCGCCTGCGCGCCCTTGCCGGCGACCAGTTCGTACTTGCCCGGCTCGAACTTGCGCCCGGCGATGATCTTCGCGTTCGTGCGCAGTTTCCATGCTTCGTCGCCGACGCCGCGCATCTGCACGCTGCCCATGTCGTCGTCGTCTTTCGCGCCGCGCACGAGCAGGTTGGCCGCGACCACGATTTCTGGCGATACAATCGGCTTGCCGGCGTCGTCCTTGGCCACGCCCGGCGCCTGTTCGATCACGACCACGCTGTCGTGCGAAAGCACGGACGAGACTTCCGAGGCGGACGCGCCACGCAGCACGATCGCGGTGTCTTCGCTACCCGTACGCTTGAGCGTATCGGCGTAGCCTTGCGCCATCGCCAGCATGGCGACGAGCACGCCGACCACACCGGCGATGCCAATCACGATCACGGCCGCGGAACCGGCACGCTGCGCCAGCGTGGCGATGCCGATCGCGGCGACCGATGCCGCCTGCTGGCCGCGCCGCGTCAGCGTCATCCACAATCCGAGCAGCACGAGTATCGCAATGAGGCCCTGCCAAGGCAGCATGAGAAACACCGCGATGCCGACGAAGACCGCGATCAGGGTGAGCAATCCTTTCAGGAATTTCATGGGTTATTCTCCTCAGCGTCCGGCCAGCGCGTCGACGATATTCAGGCGCATCGCGCGCAATGCCGGCAGCGCGCCGACGACGAATCCGATCCCCAGCGCAAGCGCGAGTCCCAGCGTCCAGCTGCCGATGCCTACGCTTGGCAAATGCATCATGCCGCCGCTGCCCGCGCTGATCGCCGGCGCGAGGATGCTGACCAGCCCCAGCCCGATCACACCGCCGAGCACGAGCAGCAAGACCGATTCGGCCAGCACCATGCCGAGCACGTTCGCATTGGAAAAACCGATCGTCTTGAGCACCGCCAGTTCCGAAGTGCGTTCGCGCACCGCCTGCATCATGGTATTGCCGGTGAGCAGCAGCAAGGTAAAGAACACCGCGCCCATGATCGAGGTCACGATCAGGCCGATGTTGAGCATCTGTTTGACCCAGTTTGCGCTTGCAGCCTGTTCGGTCTGCGTCTTGGTTTCGTGATCGGAATTGGCCGATAGCGCGTCGATCGCCTTGGCCACGCGGTCGGACTGGTTCACATCCGTCACATGGGAGATGTACCAGCCGACCTGGCCGCGGTTGTAGGGTGTGGTTTCATCAAAATTTTTCCAATGCATCAGCACGATGGCGTCGAAAAAGCCGTTTTGACTCGGGTCCTTGGAGTGCAAGATACCGTCGATGGTGAAGCTCCAGTTCTTGCTGCCTTCCTTGTTCGGAAAAATCTGCGACATCAGCGGCAGCTTGTCGCCCACTTTCCAGTTGTAGCGCTTGGCCATCACCGAGCCGACCACGACGCCGTTGAGATCGGCATCCCACGCCTTGCGTTGTGCCGCATCGAGCACGAATTCCGGATACATGTCGATGTAGTTGGGGCTCACCGCAAAGGTGAATATCTGATTGTGCGGATCCTGATAAGCGCCGCCAAACCAGTTCGCGTAGGCGACCGCGTTCACGCCCGGCACGCGTTCGATCTGCGCGCCGAGGCTGAACGGCAATGTCTCGATGAACGACAGGCGCGAGCCGGTTTGCAGGCGCTCGGCGCCGTTCGCGCTCTGCCCCGCCTGTTCGAACGAAACACGCACGGCATCGAGCAGTCCGAACAGCAGGAACGCAGCGATGATCGAGACCAGGGTCAGGATCGTGCGCGTCTTGCGCCGGAACAACGCGGCCCAGATCAAGTGGAAATATTTCATCGCATTGCTCCGTCAGGCGTGAGCCGATTGCTCGACGAGTGTGCCCTTGTCCAGATGCAGCGTGTGCGTCGCATGCTCGGCCGCCTTGGGATCGTGCGTGACCATGACGATGGTCTTGCCGTGTTCACGGTTGAGCGTCTGCAGGAGCTTGAGCACGTCCTCGGCGGATTGGCGATCCAGGTCGCCGGTCGGCTCGTCGCAAACCAGCAGGGACGGATCGGACACGATCGCGCGCGCGATCGCCACGCGCTGTTGCTGGCCGCCGGAAAGTTCGGTCGGCCGGTGCGTGGCGCGGTCGGCGAGGCCGACCAGTTGCAGGGCGACGCTCGCGTTCTTCTTGCGTTGCGCGGCCGAAAGCTTGGTCAGCAGCAGCGGCAATTCCACGTTCTTCTGCGCGCTCAGCATCGGCAGCAGGTTGTAGAACTGGAACACGAAGCCGACGTTGGCCGCGCGCCATTTTGCGAGCGCGCCCTGGCCGAGTTTGTCGATGCGCGCGCCGCCGACCGCGATGCTGCCGTCGCTGGGCGAATCCAGGCCACCGATCAGGTTCAGCAGGGTGGTCTTGCCCGATCCGGACGGACCCATCAGGGCGAGGAAGTCGCCCTGCGCGATGTCGAGATCGACATGATGCAGCACTTCGACCTTCTGCTTGCCGCGTTCGTATACTTTGCTGACATTGCGGATTTCTACAAGATTACCCATTGTGTCGTCCTCGCTGAATACGTTCTCGTTGAACTCGTTTACTTGCCCGCGCCAACTGTCACGTTGGCGCCGTCGTTCAATTCCGCCGGCGGCTGCTTGACCACCTGCGTGCCCGCCACGATGCCCTCGACCAGGCGCAGATCCGAATACGTCTGGCCCGGCGTCACCGTGCGCGCACGCGCGCGGCCGCCATCGATCGCGAATACCAAACTCTTGCCGTCGCGCTGCACAATGCTCGATGACGGCACCAGCACACCCTTGAGCGGTGGCGCGACCACGTTTTTCTTCGCTTCTTCCAGGAACGACACGCGCGCGCCCATATCGGGCAGCACGCGCGCGTCCTTCTGGTCGAGCGCGATGCGCACCTTCACCGTCGCCTTGCCGCGATCGGCGGTCGGAATCACCGCGATCACGTGTGCCGGAATCGTCCAATCGGGATAGGCGTCGAGCACGGCCTGCGCCCTCTGGTTGGCCTGCACGCGGTTGATGTAGGACTCGTTCACATCGACGTCCACTTCCAGCGAATCCATGTCGACAATCGTGGCGATGCCGGTGCGGGTGAAGCCACCGCCCGCCGAAAACGGCGACACGATTTCTCCGACCTGCGCGGACTTGGCGATGATGACGCCATTGAACGGCGCGCGCACCGTACAGTAGTCGAGCTGCACCTGCGCCGCCTGCACGCCGGCGCGTGCGAGTTCCACTTGCTTGCGCTGCGATTCAAGCTGCGCGGTTTGCGTCACGACCAGCGTGCGCGCGGCCTCGGCCGATTGCGTGGAAACGAGCTTGCGCCCGACCAGATCCTGCGCGCGCACCAGGTCGCGCTGACCTTGCTCAAGCTGCGCCTGGAATTGCGCCAGCACCGCCTGCGCGGCCTGCCACTGCGCCGAGGCCTGAGCCAGCGCGGCACGCTGCGCACTGTCGTCCAGATGCGCGAGCACCTGGCCTTCGGTGACGTGCTCGCCTTCCTCGACACGTTCGTCGACGATAGTGCCGGAAATCTGCGCCGACACCGTCGCCTCGCGCCGCGCAGTGACGTAGCCGGTCGCCTGCAACACGGCCGTGTCGCCGCCGTTCGCCGCCGGCGCGGTCGCCGTCGCCGCCTGCACGTCGAATGTCTTGCCGCCGAAAAAATACCAGGCACCGCCGCCGATCAGCACGATCGCCAGCACGATCGCGCCCACGATCCACGGCCAGCGCGACGCGCCGCCGGCGTCCTCGCGATGGCGTGAATCGATGCGCAATTCCTTCAACAAGTCGGATTGATCCATGACGCCCATGCGTGTGGTCGAGTCGGCTGGCAAGTGTGCCATAGGTTCGCAGGCGGCGCCGCGCCGCAACAGGGCCAGCGGTCACGATTCGCGGGTGACAATTGTCAGTCGCCGTTTTGGGATTGCGTGCCTTTCGGCACGTGCCGGCGCGAGCGTGGCATGTTGTCCTTGGAGTTTTGTTTTTCCTGCCCGCCCCGACGGAGATATTCCATGCCCGCCATCGTGCGATCCTTGCTCGGCGCCAGCCTCGCGCTGGCCTGCGCGTCCGCTTTTGCCGCCGCGCCCGAACAGCCGCCGCTCGAAACCCTGCCGCGCTGGGTCGTTCCCGAATCCTACGCGCTCGACCTGCGCATCGATCCGGCGCAAAAAGACTTCAGCGGCAAGGTGGCGATCAAGCTGCAACTCAAGCAGCCGTCGGATCACGTCTGGCTGCACGGCAAGGATCTCACGGTCGAAAAGGTCGCCGTTACCGACGCCAGGGGCAAAACACACGCTGCGAAATTCATCGACGCCGCACCCAAGCCCGGCGTGGTGCGCGTGGATTTCGGCAGCGAACTCGCGGCACAGGAACTGACCCTGAATTTCGTCTACAAGGCGCCGTACAACGGTCAACTGCAGGGGTTGTACAAGGTCGAGCACGCGGGCAAGCCCTACGTGATGACGCAGATGGAGCCGATCAGCGCGCGTTATGCGTTCCCGAGCTTCGACGAGCCGGATTTCAAGACGCCGTTCGACTTGAGCATCACCATGCCCGAGCACGACGTCGCCGTCGCCAATACTACCCAGGTCAAATCCGCCAAAGCGGACAAGGGCTGGAAGACGGTGACCTTCGCGACGACGAAACCGTTGCCGACCTACCTCGTCGCCTACATGGTCGGGCCGTGGGACATCAACGTGGCGCCGGACATTCCGTCGAGCCCGTGGCGCCAGCAGCCGCTGCCGCTGCGTGGCGTCGCCGCCGCCGGACAGGCGCACCGCATGGCGCATGTGCTCGGCGAGACACCGGTGATCATCCAGACCCTGGAGGACTACTACGGCTTCGGCTATCCGTTCGACAAGCTCGACCTCGCGGCAGTGCCGGATTTCAGCGCCGGCGCGATGGAGAACGCGGGTCTCGTCACGTTCCGCGACTGGCTGCTGCTGCTCGATCCGGATTCCGCGCAACGCTACGTGCAAGGCTCGTTCGACGTCACCGCGCACGAACTCGCGCACCAGTGGACCGGCGACACCGTCACCATGACCTGGTGGAACGACCTGTGGCTGAACGAGGCCTTTGCCACCTGGATGCAGCAGAAAATCACCGAGAAGGTGCATCCGGAATACCGTGCCGACCTGGACCGCGTCGAGGGCGCGCAGGGCGCGATGGCGAACGACAGCCTGGTCAGCGCGCGCAAGATCCGCCAGCCGATTACCGGCAACGGCGATATCCAGACCGCCTTCGACAGCATCACCTATCGCAAGGGCGCCGCAGTGCTCGGAATGTTCGAGGCCTTCGTCGGCGAAGACACATTCCGCGACGGCATGCGTGCTTACATCAAGAATCACCGGTTCGGCAACGCCAGCGCCGAGGATTTGATCGACGCCATCGCCAAGGCGGCGGACAAGGGCGTGAAGTTCAAGCAGGCATTCGGCAGCTTCCTCGATCAATCCGGCGTGCCGATGGTGACGACGCAACTCGACTGCAGCGGCAAGCAGCCGGTGCTGAAACTCGCACAGAGCCGCTACCTGCCGCTCGGCTCCACGGGCAGCGCGCAGCGCACGTGGGGCGTGCCGATGTGCGTGCGCACGCCGGCCGGCACGCGCTGCGAGCTGTTCGACACCGCCACCGGCAGCATGCCGCTCGCCGATGCAAAGTGTCCGGCCTGGTACATGCCCAACGCCGGTGCGCGCGGCTACTACCGCTTCAGCATGGCTGCGCAGGATCTGGCCAGGCTCAACGGTGCGCTCGATCAACTCACCGATACCGAGAAACTGGCGTATGCCGATGCCATCGACGCCGCGTTCCGTCGAGGCGACATCGATGCACACGAGGTACTGGCGGCGGTGCGCAAACTGGCGCCGTCCAAGACCACCCAAGTAGCGCTAGCACCCTTGGGTACGTTCAAATGGATTTGGCATCACCTGGCGCAGACCGATGCGCAGAAAGCACATCTGCGCGATGTCGCCAAGGCGGCTTACCTGCCGCGCCTGGAGGCGCTGGGCTATGCGCGCAAGGCCGGCGAGCCGGTGGACGACACGCAGATGCGCGGCAGTCTGACCGACACGCTCGGCGAAACCCTGAAACTGCCCGAAGTGCGCGCAGCACTGCTCAAGCAAGGCGACGCCGTATTGAATAAAACCGCCGACGGCAAGCTCGACTTCGCCGCCGCAAATCCCGACATCATCGGCACGGCACTGGCGGTGACGGTTTCCGAGCGCGGCAAACCGGCGGTCGACGAATTGATCGCCGCCCTGCCGGCGACCAGCGATCCGGCACAGCGCAACGCCATTCTCGGCGGACTCGGCGGCGCGCCTGCCGACCAGGCCGACCGCGTGCGCGACTTCGCCATCGGCAAGGACGTGAAGGTCGGCGAAATGGCGCGTCTGTTCTACGTCGATCGCGATACACCTGCCGGACGCACTGCGATGTGGAACTGGTTCGTGAAACATTACGATCGCATCGTCGCGCGCACCGGCACGTTTGCCAGCGGCTTTCTGCCCGGCCTGGCTGGCGGCGGTGGCTGCTCGCAAGCCGAAGCCGAGCGCATGACGCAATACTTTACGCCGCGCCTGAAGGAGTTGTCCGGCGCGGATCGCGGCCTGGCGCAGAGCACCGAATCCACCTTGCTGTGCGCGGCGTTGAAAGCAAAACAAGACCCTGCAGCGATACTCAAATGACCCAACATCACGACATCGCGTTTTCGGTCGCTCCCGCCACCGCCGCCATCGCCGGCAGCACCGCGCGCTTTCCCGTGCGGCGCATTTTCTGCATCGGCCGCAATTACGCCGAGCACGCGGCCGAGATGGGCGCGACGGTGGATCGCGGCAATCCGGTGTTCTTCTGCAAGCCGGCCGACGCGATCGTCGCCGACGGCGCGGACATTCCCTATCCGGCCGCCACGCAGGAACTGCATCACGAAGTGGAAATGGTCGTGGCGCTGCAATCCGGCGGAATCGACATCGCCGAAGCCGATGCGCTGCGCCACGTATTCGGCTACGCGGTCGGACTGGACCTGACCCGCCGCGACTTGCAGGCCGTGGCCAAGGCGAAAGGCATGCCGTGGGATACCGCCAAGGCGTTCGATCATTCCGCGCCGCTGTCGGCGATCCGCACGGCGAGCGAAATCGGCCATCCGCAACACGCCACGCTCACGCTCGAAGTCAACGATACGATGCGCCAGCAGTCGGATATTTCGCAGATGATCTTCAATGTGCCGGAAATCCTCGCGCGCCTGTCGCGTCTGTTCGAGCTCAAGGCCGGCGACCTCGTTTTCACCGGCACCCCGGCCGGCGTCGGACCGCTGGTGCGCGGCGATATCGTGCATGCACGCCTTGCAGGGGTGGCGGAACTGCGCGGCCGCATCGCCTGAAGCCGCAGCGCGTCACGCTTTTTCACCGGGATTGCGCTAAATTCGACGCGCCGCGATGGGGAGCGGCATCCGGTTCGTCCAACCAAGGAGCAGGCGCATGAGTTTCTTCAGCGAGTTCAAAACCTTCGCGATGAAGGGCAACGTGGTCGACATGGCCACTGGTATCGTGATCGGCGCGGCGTTCGGCAAGATCGTTTCGTCGCTGGTCGACAACGTGATCATGCCGCCGATCGGCGTGCTCATCGGTGGCATCGACTTCTCGAGCCTGGCGGTCAACATCGGCAATCCCGTCGCCGACGCAAAAGGCGTGATCACCGGCGGCGCGATCATCAAGTACGGCATGTTTCTCAATACCATCATCCAGTTTGTCATCATCGCGCTCGCGATTTTCCTGGTGATCAAACTGATGAACCGCATGGTCAAGAAGCAGGAAGCCGCACCGGCCGCACCACCGGCGCAAGAAGTGCTGCTGACCGAAATCCGCGACCTGCTCAAGACGCAAAAGTAGATTTTTATACCTCGCGACGCCGCGGTGGCCGCGAGGCCGCCGCGTGTCGCTGACGCCAATACTCGCCGAACAGCACCGCGGCGCTGGCGGCCACGTTGAGGCTTTCCACCGCGCCGGTTCCGGGAATCGACAGGTGCAAGTCGGCGCGGTCGATCAGGCCGCGGCTCAGGCCCTCGCCTTCCGCGCCGAGCGCGAACACCAATCGCGGCGGCAGGCGCGCGGCGAACAATGCCTCACCTTCGCGCGGCACCGCGGCGGCGATGGCGAATCCGGCATTGCGCAGTGCTCCGAACGCATCTTCGCCGGGTGCGATGCGCGCCAGCGCCACCGCCTCGGCGCCGCCCTCGGCCACGCGCAGGGCAGCGCCGGATTCGGCCAGCGCCGCGTCGCCGGACAACAGCACGCCGTCGACGCCGAAGTTCGCCGCGCTGCGCAGCACCGCGCCGAAATTGTGCGGATTGCCGACGCCGTCGAGCCAGGCGAGCAACGCGTTCTTGCTCGGCGCGAGTTTCTGCAACAGCGCCGTCAACGACATCGGCGCGCGTCGGCGCACCTCGAAACACACGCCTTCGTGGTGCTGGCTGGCGGTAAGCTTGTCCAGATCCGCGTTCTCGACCACGCGATAGCCGAGCTTTTTCTGCACGCACCACGCAAGCACGGTTTTCAGTTCGGGAATGCGCGCCTGCAACAAGTATACTTTGCGCAAATCGTGCGGGCGCTGCGCGAACACAGCCAGACAAGCGTTGCGGCCGTATACGCGCATCTCGTCGCGGTTGCGCCGCGGCGGCACGGGACTTGCGAATTCTTCGTTCATTCCAGGGCCAGCGCGGGATCGACGGGTGCAGCATGCCTGACCGGCCGCAACAGGGCCAGCAAGGGAATCGCGATCAGGGTCAGGATCATCATCAGCCAGAAATCGTTCAAATAGGAAATCGTCGCCGCCTGGCGCGTGACCTCGCCGTTCAGCGCTTCCAGGCTGGCCGTTGCCGACAGGCCGCTCATGTGCGGAAGCAGCGCCGCGTTGAATGGCGTCAGACGCGCGGCGATTTCCGCGTGGTTGACCTGGGTGTTGTGTGCGAGCAGCGCCATCATGATCGAGATACCGACGCTGGAACCGATGTTGCGGGTCAGGCTGTAGATGCCGGCGGCTTCGGTGCGCGTGGCCATCGGCAGCGTCGAATACGCGACGGTCGACACCGGCACGAAGACGAGGCCCACGCCAACGCCTTGCACGATGCCGGCGAAAACGATGTCCCACTGCGGCACGTCCGAAGTCCACTGCGTCATCTGCCACATCGACAGCGCGGTGAGCAGCATGCCGACGCCGGCGACCAGGCGCGCATCCGCACCGCGCGCGAGCAGGCGTCCGACGATGACCATCGCGATCAGGGTGCCGATGCCGCGCGGCGCGAGCAACACGCCGACGGTGACGACCGGATAATTCATCAGCGTCTGCAAATATGGCGGCAGCAGCGCCATGGTCGCAAACAGGACGATGCCGATGAGGAAGATGAAGATGTTGCTGGCGAGGAAGTTGCGGTCGCGGAACAGGCCGAGGTTCACGAACGGCCGTTCGGCGCTGAGCCAGTGCACGACGTAAAGATAGAACCCGAGAAGCGCCAATGCGGCTTCGATGCGGATTTCCGCCGCATCAAACCAGTCCTTGGTCTGGCCGCGATCGAGCATCATCTGCAGCGCGCCGATACCGATGGCGAGGAACGCGAAGCCGCGCCAGTCGAAACGTGAGGAGTGCGTGTCGTCGGCGGGCAGGCTCGCGGCGACGCCGAACAGGCACAACGCACCGACTGGCACGTTGATCAGGAACACCCAATGCCAGCTGTAGTTGTCGGTGAGCCAACCGCCGAGCGGCGGTCCGAGGATCGGGCCAACCATCACGCCCATGCCCCACATCGCCATCGCCGCACCGTGTTTTTCGCGTGGGAACACATCGAGCAATGTCGATTGCGAAACCGGAACGAGTGCCGCGCCGAACAGGCCTTGCAGCAGGCGGAACAGCACCATCTCATCGATGTTGGTGGCGATGCCGCACAGGATCGACGCCAACGTGAATCCGGCCACGGCGACAAGCAGCAGGCGGCGGCGGCCGAGCACCGAGGCGAGCCAGCCGCTGGCGGGCGTAGCGATCGCCGCGGCGACGATGTACGAGGTCAGCACCCAGGCGATTTCGTCCTGGCTCGCCGACAGCGAACCCTGCATGTTCGGCAGCGCGACGTTGGCGATGGTCGTATCCAGCGCCTGCATCAGCGTGGCCAGCATCACCGACACGACCAGCAGGCCGCGGTTTTCGACCTCGCGATGGCTCGGCGCGTGACTCACGTGGATCAGTGCTGCGCAGCCGCCACGTGTGTCGCCGGCTCGTCGTGCGCGCCTTCGATGCGACCGAGCAGCGAGTTCTGCGCACCGGTGTCGATCTTGACCACGGCGCTCATGCCGGCGCGCAGCACTTGCCCGGAATTCTCGTCATCCACCACGATGCGCACGGAAATGCGCTGCACGATCTTGACCCAGTTGCCGGTGGCATTCTGCGCGGGCAGCACCGAGAACTCCGCGCCCGATGCGGGGCTGATCGAGGCGACGCGGCCCTTCCACGACTTGCCGGGATAGGTATCGACCTCGATGTCTACCGGCTGGCCGACGCGCACATGGGTCAGGTCCGTTTCCTTGAAATTCGCGTCTATCCACAGGCCGCGCGTGGCCACCAGCGGCATCGCCGCCTGCCCGGGCGCGAGAAAATCGCCGGGCTGAAGATTCTGTTTGCCGATGGTGCCGTCGATCGGCGCGCGCACGGTGGCGTGGTCCAGATCCAGTTGTGCGGCGGCGAGTTGCGCCTGCGCCAGCTTGTAGCCGGACAATTCGGCGTTCGGCGTTTCCGGCAGTCCGCCGAGCAGGCTCTGCGCCTTGGACACCGCGGCGACATCGGCATCGCGCTTACCGCGCGCGTCGGCGAGATTGTTCGCCGCGTCGTCCACGTCCTTCTGCGCGACCAGACCCTTGCCACGCAACTCCTGCATGCGCTTGTACTGCGCTTCGTTCACGCGCAGGGCCTCGTCGGCCGAGCGCACGTTCGCCTGCGCGGAGCGGAATCCCGCGCGCGCCGCGTCGAGCAGGCTGGTGATGCCCTCCATCTGCGCCTGCGCGCGCGCCACCGCGATTTCCAGCGGCTGCGCATCGATGCGAAACAGCACGTCGCCCTTCTTCACCGCCTGGTTTTCGCGCACGTTGACCTCGACGACGCGGCCGGCGACCTGCGGCGCGATGGTGGCGCGATCGGCTTGCACGTAGGCGTTGTCGGTGGACACGTAACGTCCTGCCGTCAAATACATCCGGCCGCCGACGATGACCACCAGGGCCGGCCCGAGAATCCACAGCACGGTATTGCGGCGCTTGCGTTTGGTCGGCGCTGGCGCGTCCGCGGCAGGCGCTCCGTATTGTTTGTCGGTCATGTTCGTGTCACCGCATCAGGCGCCGGAATCGTCCAGCGCGTTCAAGTTGTCTTTCATCCGCGTCAGCATGCCCATCATCGCCTTCATGTCGGCGGCGGGAATCCCGCGCTGTGCCTTGCGGAAGAGTTCGGAGGAAATCTGTTCCATGTCGCCGACCACTCCGTGCGCGCGCGGCGTCAGGTACAGGCGCCAGGCACGGCGGTCGGCGGGATCGGCGCGGCGTTCGACGAAGCCGGCCTTTTGCAGACGGTCGATGACGCGGCCGATCGCGATCGGTTCCATCTCCAGTTGCTCGGCCAGCTCGTTCTGGCGCATGCCCTCGCCGCGATGCAGGCGCTTGAGCGCGCGCCACTGCGCGCGCGTCAGGTTGAAACGCACCGCGCGCCGGTCGAAATGCTTGCGCATCAGACGGGTGACGTCGGTGACGAGTACGCCGAACGAGATTTTACCTGCCGGTTTCATAACTGCCGAATATATTATGTCCTAGGCAATTATTTTTCAAGGACGACAGCGGATAATCGGCAAGTACTTGTTACGACGGCGAAAATTCCATGCACGCCATTGAAATCGTCCAGGCCGATATCACCGCACTGCGCGTGGACGCCATCGTCAACGCCGCCAACGAGACCTTGTTGGGGGGTGGTGGCGTCGACGGCGCCATCCACCGCGCCGCCGGCCCACGTCTCGTCGATGCATGCCGCGCGCTGTCGCAAGTGCGCCCGAACGTGCGCTGTCCAACTGGTCAGGCACGCATTACGCCGGGATTCGATTTGCCGGCGAAATTCGTGATCCACACGGTCGGGCCGGTTTGGCATGGCGGATCGCGAGGCGAGGCGGAATTGCTCGCGTCGTGCTACCGCCAATCGCTGCATCTGGCGTTGGAAAACGGCGTGCGCAGCATCGCCTTTCCCGCGATCAGCTGCGGCGTGTACGGCTATCCGCTGGATGCAGCCGCAACGATTGCGGTGCGCGAAGTGCGCACTTGGCAGACAACGAACGCGCGCGCAGCCAGCGTGATTTTCTGCTGCTTCGGCGCGGAAACCCTCGACGCCTACCGCCGCACCGTCGACGTGACGGCGGGAAACCGAATCTAGCTCAACGATTGCAGGTACACCGCCACGGCGTTCATCTGCTCAGGCGTCAGGTTCTTGATGATGCCGTGCATGACCGGCGACTTGCGCGTCTGTTCCTGGATCGCGTGCAATTGCTTGACGACGTAGGGCGCATGCTGTCCGGCCAGGCGCGGGAAGATTCCGTTGCCGTGCGCGTCGGCCCCGTGACAGGTCGCGCAGGCGGGAATGCCTTGGACATTAGCGCCTTGTGCGAACAGCCGCCTGCCCTCGGCCATCAGCTTCGGATCTCCGGGTGTGCCCGCTGGCTCAGGCTGCTTGGCGAAATAGCGGCCGAGCGCCTCGGCGGTGGCGTCATCGAACAGCGCCACCATGCCGAGCATGTAGTCGTGCGCCTCCTGCTCGCCGCGTGTGTTCGCGCGAAACGCCTTGATCTGGGCGACGATGTAAGGCGCCTGTTGCGCGGCCAGCCGCGGGAAGGTCGGCGACCGGCTGTCGCCTCCGGCACCGTGGCAGTTGGAACAAACATGTGTCGCCAATGTTTCCGCATTCTGGTCCGCCTGCACCGTGGCCGTGGACTCGGCCGCCGCCGCGGCCGCGGCGGACAGCGATAAAACGATGGCAATTGCGCAGATGATCGCTTTCATGGCTCTTCCTTATCCGGGCTCCTGCAAATGCGCTTCCACGGCTGTCAGAATGCGAACCAGGCATTCAGGAACAGCATGTTGTTGTCCGAGGCGGTGCGGCCGAAGCCGTCGTAATTGCGCCGCGCGCCGTTGAACTTGTCGAACCCGGTGTACTGCAACATCAAGCGCAAGTACTGGATCGGCTGGTAGCTCAACTCCGCGATGTAGCCCCGCGAATCAGGCTTGCCGTTGTTGCTACCACCGACCGATCCGGTGCCGTATAACCCGCTATCCAACGTGCCGCGAGTATCGAACACAGCCAGTGTCGCGCCGTAGCGGTGATCGTAGTAGTAGCTCAGCTTGAGCTTGGCAGTGCGCAAGGTATCGCGCGGGTTTGCGGGCGTCGGCCCGACCCCGATCGGATTGCCGGCCAAGGTCGCCGGGTAGCTCGCCCTGTAATCCTGTTTTTCGTGGATGTACGTCGCCTGAGCGGTGACCGTATTGGGATCGGTGATGTACTGATATTGCGCATCCACCGCCACGTCGGTGTAGCGATCGGTCGGCGTACCCGGCAAGGTGTCGTCGGGATAGACGTCCGCAATCAATCCGTAGGTGCCGACCATCAGCGAATTGGCGCCCCAATCCCGGTTATAGGCGAAGCGCCAGTAGGGATTGTTGCCTTTCAGACGCAACACGCCGCCGGGCGTATGCGTGTCCTGCCCCGCGCGTAGCCAGGAAAACACTCCGTCGGCGGTGCGGTAATCGCTCAATTCGGCGTATACGGTGCGATTCCAGAAGACATACCCGCCCATGCCGGCGACCTGCTGCGCGAGCGCGCCGTCGACCAGCGTGCCCGCGATCGGGCCGATGCCGTTCGGCGGAACAGTGAAGGGATAGCCGAATGCGGGCGTGCTGTTCCAGACATCCTGCACCGTGGGATTGTTGTGCAAGGTGGCGCCGTACAACCAGCGCACATCGGTCTTGTCCGTGTTCTCCACACGGCCCACCAGCCGGATGTCGGTATTGTCGCTGCCGCTGTGTCCAACCGTCTTGCCGGCATCGTTCACATTCAGGTTGTTGTAGGTCCACTGGATGAACGCGCCGAGATTGTCGGTGGCCTTGCCGGCCAGGAACAGGCTGATAGCCGAAAACGCGAGCTGATCGGTCTTGGGCACGATGGCGTTGCCCTGATCGTCCTTGTTGTCCTTGACGTGCGTGTCGCCGACTTGCGCCATCGCCGCGACCGGCAATGCCTGGCGTTGGCCGATGGTGTAGCCGCTGAGCTTGAACATGCGGCCGTATGGCGTGAGTTCGGGAAAGCTTACATGGCAGGCCACGCACGCCTGACCGGTCTGACGCGCGAAAGCCGGAACGGCTTCGGCAGGGGTCGCGGCGAACGCCAATATCAACATGTCCGCCAGGGACAGAGAAACGAACTTCGCCAGCTTGCGCATAGCCAACCTCCGCTATCCGATCCTCGTGTCCAGCTTACGCCAGTCCCGCAAAATCTGCGTTGATGTAGATCAATGCGGCGTCCGTTCACGGCGTTCACTATCGCTGAATGCAAACCCATGCCGCTTTCGATCCCGGTCTGATCGCGCGATACGACGTGAACGGCCCGCGCTATACGTCCTATCCGGCCGCGCCGCAGTTCCATGCCGGGTTCGACGAGGCGCAACTGCGCGCCGTCGCGCACGCATCGAACGAGGATCCGATTCCGCGGCCGCTGTCGGTGTACGTGCATGTGCCGTTCTGCCTGAGCCCGTGCTTCTACTGCGGTTGCACGCGCATCATCACGCGCGACAGAAACAAATCGCCGATCTACCTGCAACGCCTGCATCGCGAGATTGAACTGACCGCACCGCTGTTCGACCGCGACCGGTCGGTGCAGCAACTGCACTTCGGTGGCGGCACGCCAAACTTCCTCGACCGTGCGCAGATGGCCGAGCTGCTGGAAACCCTCGCCCAGCATTTCTCCTTCAGCCGCGACGCGCAGCGCGAATTCGGCATCGAACTCGACCCGCGCTTCTGTGATGCGGAATACGTGCGCGCGCTGGCGCCGCTCGGCTTCAACCGCGTCTCGGTCGGCATCCAGGATTTCGATCCCGACGTGCAGGCAGCGGTGAACCGCATCCAGAGCGTGGCACAGACGCGTGCGGTACTCGACGCGGCGCGCGAGTCGGGATTCCGTTCGACCAGCGTGGATCTGATCTACGGCCTGCCGAAACAGTCGCTCGCGGGTTTCGCACGCACCCTCGACGAGGTGATCGCGCTGGCACCCGACCGCGTCGCCGCCTATGCCTACGCCCACCTGCCGCAACGCTTCAAGGCGCAGCGGCAGATCCATGCGGCCGACTTGCCCGATGCGGCGACGCGCCTGCGTCTGCTCGGCCTGACCGTGGAAAAACTCACCGAAGCAGGCTACCGCTACATCGGCATGGATCATTTCGCCCGCGCGGACGACGAGCTGGCGCGCGCGCAGGAAGCCGGCACCTTGCAGCGCAACTTCCAGGGCTATTCCACGCACGGCGGCTGCGACTTGATCGGCCTGGGCATGAGTGCGATCTCGCACATCGGCACCAGCTACAGCCAGAACGCGCACGACCTGCCCCGCTATTACGCTGCGCTCGATGCCGGCCGTCTGCCGGTGATGCGCGGTCTGGCACTGAGTGAGGATGACGTCATCCGCGCCGACGCGATCGCACAACTGATGTGCCAGGGACGCCTCGACATCGCCGCGTTCGAGGCGCGCCATGGCCTCGATTTCCAACTGTATTTCGATGCCGGCCTGCGCCACTTGCGCAAGCTCGCGCGCGACGACCTCGTCGAGATCACGCCGCAGGCCTTGCACGTGACCGCGCGTGGACGTTACCTGCTGCGCCACATCGCCATGTGTTTCGACGCCCACCTCGCGCGCGAGGCCGCCCCTGCGGTACGCTATTCGCGAGTCTTGTAGCCCGGCGTTGCGTCCGGGCGGAAATGCGCGGATGAAACCCATGCTCCCCGACGGTCGCCTGATCGCACCGCATCCCATCGCCGACGACGGCGACGAGTTGCATTTTTGCTCCACTTGCGCGTTCGGTTCGGTGTGCTTGCCGGCGGGCTTGAACAAGACGGCACTGAATGATCTGCACCTGCTGGTCGAGCATGTCGGTCCGTTCCATACCGGCGATCACATCTTCCGCAGCGACGAACGTTTCGCCGCGCTGTTCGCGGTGCGCGCGGGCATGGTCAAGACGCGCCAAGTCGACGACGAAGGCCACGAACAAGTACTGGGCTTTCATCTGCCTGGCGAGATGATCGGACTGGATGCGATCCATCCGGCCAAGTATCCCTGCGATGCAATCGCGCTGGACACGGTGTACGTGTGCCGCTTCTCGTTTCCGGCCCTGTCCACGCTGGCCGCAAAAATTCCTGACGTGCAACAACGCCTGTTCGATCTGCTCAGCGCGGACATCGGCAAGTCCAATCGATTTTCCGGCGATCACACCGCGGACGAACGTCTCGCCGCGTTCCTGCTCGATCTCGCCGGCCGCTACGCCGCGCGCGGCTTCGCAGCGAATGCGTTCCGCCTGGTCATGCCGCGCGCGGACATCGCCAACTACCTGCGCCTTGCCGCCGAAACGGTCAGCCGCGTGCTGCGCCGTTTTCAGGACCAGGGCCTGATCCACGTCGACGGCCGCGAACTCGAACTCGTGGACAAGGCGGCGCTGCAGAAGATGGCACGGCATATTTTGCGCGATTGATTCGCGTTTCCTCGCGATTGCCTGACCTGAATCAAGTCGGCGACGAATTGCCGGCCGCACAATGACGGCATGAATACGACCTCGTTTGATTTGTCGACATTGCCGCGCGTACTTGCCGCCGCACCGCACCGCATGATGTTCTTCGGCGGCGCCACGGCCCTGCTCGTGACGATGCTGTGGTGGGCATGCTTCCTCGGTGCGGGCTACTTCGGCCACGCCTTTCCCGCCGCGCCGGTTCCCGGCGGCTGGGCGCATGCGGTGTTCACGCAATACGGCATGCTGGCGATGTTCATCTTCGGTTTCCTGCTCACGGTGTTCCCGCGCTGGATGGGGCAACCGGCGTTGCCGAAGCGTGCCTACGTTCCCGTTTTCGCCGGCGTGTTCGGCGGTTATCTGCTCGCCCACATCGGCCTGCTCGATTTGAAACCCGTACTGATCGCGGGACTCGCGCTGATGCTCGGCGGCTGGCTGATGGCCCTGCGCGCGCTTGGCGGCGTGCTCCGGCGCAACGGCGGCAAGGATCGCCATGCACTGTCGTGTTTCGCCGCGCTGTGTTTGGGATTCGTCGGGCTGGCCTGTTTCTTCGCCTTCACTCTCGGCGCGCCGTGGCAGTGCGCGATTTTTGCCATCAAGCTCGGCACGTTCGGATTGCTGCTGCCGATCTTCTTCAGCGTCGCGCACCGCATGATTCCGTTTTTCAGCGGCAATGTCGTCGGTCCGGGCTACAAACCTTTCCGACCGGCGTGGAGTTTGTTCGTGCTGTGGCCGCTGCTGCTCGTCCACCTTGGCCTGGACCTCGCGCACCGCTACGACCTGATGTTTCTCGTCGACGCACCGCTGGCCGTGTTCTTCGCGTATCACTGGATCGGCTGGCAGCCGTGGAAATGCCTGCGTCCGGGATTGCTCGCTGCGTTGCACATCGCGCTGCTGTGGCTGCCGACCGCGTTCGTGTTGTTCGCGGTGCAAAGCCTGATCTTCCGCTGGAGCGGCGATTTCGTTCTCGGTCGCGCGCCAGTGCATGCACTCACCGTGGGATTCTTCGCCTCGATGCTGGTGGCGATGGTCACGCGCGTGACGCACGGCCACTCGGGGCGGCCGCTGCAGATGGGCGCGATTCCCTGGCTCACGTTCGCGCTGCTGCAACTCATCGTGCTCGTGCGCATCGGTGCGGAGCTGGCCAACAACACGGCGTTGTGGCTGGTGATCGCCGCGTTCGGCTGGGTGCTGGCGTTCGCACCGTGGGTGCTGCGCTCGCTGTGGATTTACGCGACGCCGCGATTGGACGGAAACCCGGGATAATGCGCGGATGCTCGCCGCGTACTATCCGCAGATCAAGCTCGTCCACATCACCTGCGTCGTCCTCTCCGGCAGCCTGTTCGCGTTGCGCGGAACGATGATGCTGGCGGGGTCGCAGTGGGTGTATCACCCGATCCTGCGCCGCGGCTCGTATCTCATCGACACGACCCTGCTCGGCGCCGCAATCCTGTTGACGCTGATCCTGCACCAGTATCCGTTCGTGCAATCCTGGCTCACCGCCAAGGTGCTGCTGCTCGTGGTCTACATCGCGCTCGGCGTGTTCGCGCTGCGGCGTGGACGCACGCACGCGAGCCGCGCGGCATTTTTCCTTGCCGCGCTCGCCGTGTACCTGTTCATCGTCAGCATCGCGATTGCGCACGATCCACGGGGAATATTCACGCTGATCGCGCGCTGATGGCGCGATCAAAACCTGTACTCCACGCTCGCCCAGATTTTGCGCTCGTCGGTGCTGAAGCCGTCGGC
>Ga0207654_10000255_pt1 | contig 32349 bp, 37 predicted proteins | sample KBSC64metaG_FD_184355 | JGI IMG/M metagenome (GOLD analysis project Ga0207654, IMG submission 184355) | Corn rhizosphere microbial communities from Kellogg Biological Station, Michigan, USA - KBS C6-4 metaG (SPAdes) (version 2) | ecosystem: Host-associated > Plants > Roots > Rhizosphere > Soil...
TCGCGGCGGATGATTTTGCCGAACAGGGTGTCGCTCATGCCGTGTTCTCCAGGAACATGAATCGGTCCGGTAACGCAGGCCCGTCCGATCAGTCGGTAGGCCGTGCGAACAAGAAGCGAATGATGAGGTAAATCGAAAATGCGAACAGGACAACCAGACCTGCGAAGAATACGGCGGCGGCGGATGGCAAAGCGCAGATTCCCGCGTATGCCTCGATGAGTCCGGAAACGACCAGCAACGAACAGATCCCATATACGAGCGCAACCCGCAACACTGCACGATCAGCGACCGGCATTCTTCGAAAAACATACACCGCCAGCAGTACGATCGCGAGTGTGGCGAGGGCAAGAACGCCCAGTGAAATCCTCCAGAGTGAAGCGTCGGAAATGCCGAATAATGCAAGCGTCGGCGGTAACAGCGAAATCAAGACGGCCAGAAAGCTGGATGCCAGCAGGACCGTGATGCGGAACGAATCGACGCGCGTCCACGAGCTCGGCTTGCCGCTCAAGGCGATCAGGACCGACGAGAATCCCGCCAAGCCAAGCGCAAGTTGCGAATACGTCGAAAGTGCGTTGCCGATATCGGCGATCATGATTCAGCCTTCGATCTGATGTCTTCCGCCAAACGCGTGTGCAAGCGTGCCGCGATCGATGTATTCCAGCTCGCCGCCCAAGGGCACGCCATGCGCCAGGCGCGTGGCGCGCACGCCCGCGCTGCGCGCGATGCCGCTGAGCATGTGCGCAGTGGCCTCGCCTTCGACGGTGGGGTTGGTTGCCACGATCATCTCGCGCACTTCGCCTTCCGCAAGACGCGCAGCGAGCAGATCGAGGCCGAGTTCCTTCGGGCCGAATCCATCCAGCGGCGACAGCCGTCCGAGCAGGACGAAATAGCGTCCGCGAAATCCGGTGGCCTGTTCGATCGCGAGCTGATCCGCAGGCGTCTCAACGATGCATAACAAGGTGGCATCACGCGCGGCGCTCGCGCACAGTGCGCAGATTTTTTCCTCGCTGAAGGTGCGGCAGCGCGTGCAATTGCCGATGCGCTCGGCCGCCGCTTCAAGTGTTTCCGCCAACCTTCGCGCACCGGCACGATCGCGTTCGAGCACATGAAACGCCATGCGCTGCGCCGTTTTGGCGCCGACGCCGGGCAGACAGCGCAGGGCGTCGATCAGTTCGTTGAGCAGTGGCGATCCGGACATCGAATCAATCGGTATTCATCAAAACGGCAACTTGAAACCCGGCGGCAAGTTCATCCCGCCGGTCACCTCGCCCATGCGCTGCGCGCTGGCTGCGGAAATCTTGTTCACGGCGTCGTTGATCGCCGCGGCGACGAGGTCCTCGGCCATTTCCGGATCGTCGGCAAACAATTTGCGGTCGATCTGCACGCGACGCACCTCGTGGCGGCCGTTCATGGTCACGCTGACCACACCACCGCCGGATTGACCGGTGACCTCGAGATTGGCCAGTTCTTCCTGCGCGCGCTTGAGGTCGTCCTGCATGCGCTGGGCTTGTTGCATCAGTTGCGCCATCGGTCCGCGCATGTCACTTCTCCGCTGCCTTGATCGATTCTGGAATCAAGCGCGCGCCGAAATCGCGGATCATGCCTTGCACGACCGGATCGGCTTCCAGCGCCTGTTCCGCAGCCTGCTGGCGCGCGCTGCGCCGGTCACGCGCGATGTCGGCCGGCGTCTGCCGCGGCGCAGCGGCGGATTTTTCGAAGCGCACGGTCACGGCGCTGCCGAGCGCCTTGCCGAGCGCGTCCTGCAATTGCGTCACCAGCAACGGTGCGCGCAGATGCTCGTGATCGGGTTTGAGTTCGAGACGCACGACGCCCGCGTCGATGCCGAGCAGGGCCGCGTGCTGGGCCAGTTGCCCGATCGGTCCGCGCAAGCCCGCCGCGGCGATCAAGCCCGGCCAGTCGCCCGCAGCGGCAGCGGCGATGGACGCATCGCTGGATGCTTCCGGCGCTGGCGGCGGCGGCGCGATCGCTTCGCTGCGCGGCGCAGGTTTCGGCGCGGATGCCGGCTTGTCGCCGACGACACGCGGCGCGGGTTTTGCGGGTGCGGAAGCGCGATTCGCGGTTTGCGCCGGCGCAGTCGCCGGCCGGAACGCCAGCATGCGCAGCAGGGTCATCTCGAAGCCCGCGCGGGCCGTCGGCGCGATCGGCAAATCGCGACGTCCGGTCGTCGCGATCTGGTAGTAGAGCTGCACTTCCTCGGCGGCAAGCGCGTCCGCCAGCGCGGCAACGCGCGGATCGGCGTCTGCCGTGCCGACCAGCTGCGCGATCTGCACGCGATGCAGTGCGGCGGCGATGTCGTCGAGAACCGACGCGAAGTCCGGCGCGAATTCGGCCAAGTGCTCGACCTGCGCCATCAATTTGGTGCCATCGCCGGCATGCACGGATTCGATCAGTGCGAACACCTGGCTGCGCTCGATGCTGCCAAGCATCTGCCGCACTTCGGCGGCGTTCACCTTGCCCGCGCCGTAGGCGATGGCCTGATCGAGCAGCGAGAGCCCGTCGCGCAACGATCCGTCCGCGCCACGCGCAAGTTCATCCAGCGCGTCGGCATCGAAAACGATCTGTTCGGCGTCGAGGATGTGCCGCATCTGGCCGACGATCTGCTCCGGCAGCAGGCGCTTGAGATTGAACTTTAGGCAACGCGACAGCACCGTGACCGGCAGCTTTTCCGGATCGGTCGTCGCGAGCAGGAATTTCACGTGCGCCGGCGGCTCCTCCAGCGTCTTGAGCAGGGCATTGAACGCGGACTTGCTGAGCATGTGCACCTCGTCGATGAGGTACACCTTGAAACGGCCGCGCGAAGGCGCGTACGCCGCGTTCTCGATCAGGTCGCGCACGTTGTCGACGCCGGTGTTGCTGGCCGCGTCGATTTCGATCATGTCCATGAAGCGGCCCGCGTCGATGTCGCGGCAAGCCGCGCATTCGCCACAAGGTTGGGACGACTGCCCGCGCTCGCAGTTCAGCGACTTGGCGAAAATGCGCGCGATGGTGGTCTTGCCGATGCCGCGCGTGCCGGTGAACAGGAAGGCGTGGTGCATGCGCTGCGAATCCAGCGCATTGGACAGCGCACGCACAACGTGTTCCTGGCCGACCAGTTCGGAGAACTTCTTCGGCCGCCATTTGCGCGCGAGGACTTGATACGACATCGAAACAATCCGATCGGACAGAAGCTGATTGTGCCAACTTATGCGCCGCAGACCAAGCGATTGTCTTGTTTGCGCGCGCCTTGTCCGGTATCCTGCGCGGCCTTCCCGGAGAGGTCGCGCATCGCGCCAGCGATGTGCGGGTGAGACAGGACGTCGAACGGCAACGCTCCAGGGACGGATACTGGGAAGATTGCAAGATTCCGGAGAGGTGTCCGAGTGGTTGAAGGAGCACGCCTGGAAAGTGTGTAAGCGGGTCAAACCGCTTCGCGGGTTCGAATCCCGCTCTCTCCGCCAGTCTATGGTGGCCCCGTCGGTTCTCCCGCGACGATAGTTTGCAAATCCCGCCAGGGCCGGAAGGCAGCAACGGTAGTGAACGATTCGGGTGCCGGGATGTGGCTGGCGGGGCTGCCACCTTTATTTCTGCGTCCATCCGTGAACGCGAAGATCACGAAGCGACCATCCATGGCCGCACTTTTCATAAAAGATCTTCAACCACGGTGTTGTCGGGGTGCAGCCAGCCGGACTCGCCATCGACGTAGTGCTCGTTTTTCCAGATCGGCACGCGCTTTTTCACCTCGTCGATGACGTAGCGGCAGGCGTCGAAAGCCGCGCCGCGATGCGCGGCGCAGACCCCGACCCAGACTGCCAGTTCGCCGATTTCCAGCGTGCCGACGCGATGCACGCAACGCGCGTCGAGGATGGCGAACTTCGAGCGCGCTTCGGCGAGGATGCGCTCGCCTTCCGCCTGCGCCAGCGGTACGTAGGCCTGATAGCCGAGCCGGCGCACGCTGCGGCCATCGTTGTGCTCGCGTACCCAGCCTTCGAAAGTCGCGCAGGCGCCCGCGCCCGCCTGCGCGAGTTCGCGCGCGAGCGCGGCGGAGTCGATTGCCGTTTCGCTGATACGAAACATCGTCAGCCACCGGAAACCGGCGGAATGAACACGACTTCGTCGCCATCGGCGAGTGCGCGATTCCAGTTGGCGAATTCGCCGTTGACCGCCACGCGCAGTCTGTCCTCGCCCATCGTGAATCCGTGTCGTGTGCGCAATTGCGTGTACAGGCCGCGCGCATCGGCCGTGGGCGAATCCACTGTCTCCACGTCCATGCCAGCGCGGTCGCGCAGCGAGGCGAAATACAGCACACGGATTTTCATGCGACGATCTTGCCGCCGCGAACACGCCGCTTGCCACCGGACTTCTCCAGCAGACGTACCTCAGCGATGGCGATTTCGTGCGACAGCGCCTTGCACATGTCGTAGACGGTCAGTGCCGCAACGGTCGCGCCGGTCAGCGCCTCCATCTCCACGCCAGTCTTGTGGGTGACGGACACTTCGCAACGTATCGACAACTGCGTCGAGGAGAGAAACTCCACGACAAAATCGCAGCGCTCTATCGCGAGTGGATGACAAAACGGAATCAGCTCGTGCGTGCGCTTGACCGCCATGGTGCCGGCGACGATGGCCGTGTCGATCACCGGCCCTTTCTTCGCGCGCATGCCCTGCGCGCGCAAGGCACGTGCGACGGCGGCCGGAAAACATACGATGGCCTGTGCGACCGCGACGCGCGCAGTTGCAGCTTTCGCGCCGACATCGACCATGCGTGGGCGACCATCGACTCCCACATGCGTCAATGCTTTTTGCTCGTCATTCCCGCGAAGGCGGGAATCCAGTGTCTTTTTTTTCTTCACTAGCCACCTATCGCAAACATTTCCACTTTTTCACTCCCACCGCTCGCCCGCGATTGCGCGCGCAATTCGCTGTAGCGATCCGAACGCCCGCCCCATCGCCCTGCGATCAGGCGGATCAATTCCTCGTCGCCGGCGCCACTGCGCAGCGGACCGCACAGGTCGAAACCGGTGCGCGCGAACAGGCAGGTATAAAGCTTTCCGTCCGCCGACAGGCGCGCGCGCGAACAATCCCCGCAGAACGGTTGCGATACCGAGCTGATGAATCCGATCTCGCCGGCGCCGTCGGCATAGGCATAACGCTGCGCGACTTCGCCGCGATAATTCGGTTCCAACGCACGCAACGGCCAACGCCCGCCGATGCGCGCAAGCAACTCCGCGCTCGGCACCACGTTTTCGGCGCGCCAGTGGTTGAGCGTGCCGACATCCATGTATTCGATGAAACGCAGGATATGCGGCGTGCCGCGGAAGCGCTCGGCCAGGTCCGCCACCTGATGATCGTTGACCCCGCGCAAGACGACGCAGTTGAGCTTGATCCGCGCAAACCCGGCGCGCTCCGCAGCTTCGATTCCTGCCAGCACCTCGACGACCTCACCGCGCCCGCCAGACATGTGCCGAAACGTGGCCGCGTCGAGGCTGTCCAGCGACACGGTCAGGCGCTGCAGTCCGGCATCGCGCAGGGCTTGGGCGAACTTCGGCAGCAGCACGCCATTGGTGGTCAGGGCGATGTCCTCCACACCCGGAATCTGCGCGAGCTGGCGCACCAGTTCCGGCAGATCGCGGCGCAGCAGCGGCTCGCCACCGGTCAGGCGCAGCTTGCGCACGCCGAGCGCGACGAACGCCTGCGCGAGCCGCACGATTTCCTCGAAACGCAGGCGCTGATCCTTGCCGAGAAAGACGTGATCCTGCGCGTACTGGTCTTCCGGCATGCAATACGGGCAGCGGAAATTGCAACGGTCGATCACCGAGATGCGCAGATCGTGCAACGGCCTCGCCAATGTGTCGCGCGCCGGTTCTAGACGATGCTCGATCGTAGGAAGGTTCATGCGGACTCGCCGGGAACCAGCACGGATTCCGCAACCGGCGGCGGCAACGCGATGCGTTCGCCACGCTGAGCGATCCGATAGCCGCGCGCGGCCAGCGCTTGGCCATCGGCGACGCCGCCGTAGTGATACAGCCGCATGCGGCTGCGAGTCTCGTGCGCGTACTCGCGCGCCAGATCGTCAACGCCGGTGTGCGAGGGATTGCCGTGCAGCGCGCAATCGTGCGCAATGACTGTCGGCGACGGCGCGAATTCGGCGAGCATTTCGGGAATCGGCCGCGTGTCGCCGGTCCATGCGAACGATCCGCGCAGGGCGATGCCGAACGACGTCTGCGGCGCATGATGGCGGGTCGGGAACACATCGAACCACAGGTTTTCGTGCCAGAAACCGTGCGAGCACGGCACCAGATGGAAACCGTCCCAGAAATTCGCGCCGCCTTCGGCGATAACCTGCGGATAATCGGCCACGCGCGATTGCAGGTGCGGAATCAGCGCGGCATGCGCAAACAGACGCACCGTGCCTTTCAACGCAGCGTCGAAATACACGCGATAGAACAGGCGTTCCAGGCCGGCGACGTGATCCATGTGCGTATGCGTGATGTAGACGGCGCGCGGCGGTTCGCCGTAGGCATCGAGATACGTCGTCAGTGTTTCCGGGCCGCAATCGATCAGCAGCAGCGGTTTGCCATCGCGCTCGAGCACCGCGCCGGAAGATCCCAGCTCCACCGCCTGCGCCGAACCGACGCCGAGAAAGTGCAGCGCAAAACTCATGACGCCATCCCCTTTTCCCATGCGGCGAGCAGAGGCTGCCACAAACCGCGCTCGAATTCGGCTTCTCCATTTCGCGCCGCGCCGATTTTGCGCAGTGAGCGTCGCAGTCGCGCCAGGTTGGCCAACTGCCATGCTCTCGCCGGCGAGCGCATTTCGCCGCGATCGAAGTCGATCAGCCAGACCATGGTGTCCGTCAGCAGAATATTGTGTGCATTCAGATCGGCGTGATAGGCGCCGCGCGCCTGAAAACGCGCGATTTCCGCGCCGACGCGCAATGCAACGACTGCATCGAGCCGGTTCTGCACCAGCAACTCGGCCAGTGTGACCGAGTTTTCGATGCGACGGGTGAGGATGTCTGCACGATACTGCGCACCGCTGCGCCGGTAACGCGCGGCGATCGGCTGCGGCACGGGCAAGCCTTCGTCGCGCAGCGCCGCCAGCAAACGGAATTCCGCAAAACTGCGCGTGCGTTCGGCTTGCGTCCACCAATAACGGTCGCCGAGGATGCGCGCAACCATGCCGCCGCGCCGGTAGTGGCGCAGAGCGCAGCTTCCGAACGGCGCCTCTACGAACAGCGCGCCGCCGCGCCCGCCGGACGTCGATTCCGCCGCCGCCCGTGCGCGCCAGTAGTCCGAATCGAACCAATTCGGGTCGAATGCCGCTTGTGCAACGACATCCGCGTCGAACACAATCGCGCCATCGGGCGTGGCTTGGACTTGTGCCTGATTCATCGCCGCCAGTTTAGCAGTCCGCATGCCGCACGCCGCGTTTTCAGCCGCCAATCCGCCCTCGTCGATCTGCCTGCTGCGCACCTCGGCGCTGGGCGACGTCACCCATGTCGTGCCGATCGTGCGCACGCTGCAGGCCGCGTGGCCGCGCACGCGCCTGACCTGGATCGTCGGCAAGCTCGAGCACAAACTCGTCGGCGACATTCCCGGCGTCGAGTTTCTCGTCTTCGACAAGTCCGCCGGATGGCGCGGATTCGCCGCGCTGCGTCGGCAATTGGCCGGGCGTCGTTTCGACGCGCTGCTGCACCTGCAGGTGGCGCTGCGCGCGAACCTCGTCAGCGCGCTGGTACGCGCCGACCTGCGCGTCGGCTACGACCGCGAGCGCTCAAAAGACTTGCACGGCCTGTTCGTGAACGCGCGCATCGCTCGGCGCAGCGGCGATCACGTGCTGAATGCGATGGCGAGTTTTCTCGAACCGCTGGGACTGCGCCAAACCCGCGTCGAGTGGCATATCCCCATTCCCGATTCCGCACACGAGTTCGCGGCCACGCAATTGCCCGGCGATGAACCCACCCTGCTGGTCAGTCCCTGCTCCAGTCATCGCGCCCGGAATTGGCTGCCGGATCGTTACGCGGCGGTAATGGATCACGCCAGCGCGTGCGGCTGGCGGGTCGCGCTGTGCGGCGGCCCGAGCGCGTTCGAGCGCGAGTTCGGCGACGCGATACTGCAAAAGTGCGCGCACAAGCCCGTCGACCTGATCGGCCGCGACACGCTCAAGCAGTTTCTCGCGTTGTGCAAGCGCGCGTCCCTCGTGCTCACACCGGATTCCGGGCCGATGCACATGGCCAACGCCGTCGGCACGCCCGTTCTGGGACTGCACGCGCCGAGCAATCCGGATCGCTCCGGGCCTTATTCCGACCGGCGCTGGTGCGTGAACCGCTACGACGCGGCGGCGCGCAAGTTTCGCGGCAAATCCGTCGCTGAATTGCCGTGGGGCGCGAAGCTGGAATATCCGGGCGTGATGGAACTGATCGAAACCGAAGCCGTGATCGAGCGCTTCGAGGCGTTCCGCAACGCTCAGGCCGGCGCGCCGTAATCCTGGTAGGATTTTTCCTCGACCAGCTTCGAGCCGAGCTTGAGGTTGATGTCGCGCTTGACCGCGGCGCGCTTGTCGTTGGTGAAGTACACCGCGCGCGCGAGTTCGACAAAGCGCGCATCGAAAGCCTGCGCCTTTTCCTTGACGCGGATTTCGTCCTCGATGTCCCAAAGTTCCTGGTTGATGCGCTTGAGTTCGGCGCGTTCGGCGGAAATGTCGGCGCGCGACGCCGGATGCTGCGCCCAGGTCGCGTTGAGCATGTCGAGTTCTGCGCGCACATTGGCGAGCTTGGTCGCATCGCGCATCTGCTCGGACTTGATCTCGAGAATCGTGATCTTGTCGATCAGTTCGCCGAAGGAAACAGGGGTGGAGATCAGGCTCATGGACAGGCCACGGAAAGGACGGCGCGCACTGTCAGTGTGGCGGAGAGGGTGGGATTCGAACCCACGTTACGGCAAAACCGTAAACCGGATTTCGAATCCGGCGCATTCGACCACTCTGCCACCTCTCCACACTGGACGCAGACGCAAAGCCGAAGGGCGCGCATGATACGGGCAGCACGGCCAAGACTCAACCATTCGGGTCTATTTTTCCACCCGCACCGCATGCACTGCACGCGAACGGTTGCGCGTGTAGACGTACACGGATGCCGGCGGCACGTTCCACCAGGCGAAGCCGCCGCGGCGTACGGAAAGATCCAGTTCATCGAGCAGATCGCGCGGAACCGGCGATTTCGGCCCGTAGGTGAACTGGATCAGGCGCCCGTCGGGTTTCATCGCAGCGAACGCCGCCGCGAGGATTTCGCCCTGCAGGTGGCGCGACATCGACAATAGACCCAGTCCGCTGATGATCGCATCCACCGGACCTTCGGCGGCAAAGCCATCGCGCTGCGCGATGGCCACCAGTTCGCGCGCGTCGCCGCATTCCACGCGCACATCGGGAAAATGCGCGCGCAAGTGCTGGTACAGCGCCTCGTTGAGTTCGAGCACGAGCAGGTCGCGCGGGGCGATGCCGTGCGCCAGCATCGCCCGCGTAAACACGCCGGTACCGCCGCCGAGCTCGATCACACGTCGCGTTCCGTGCGGCAGCTCGGAAATCATCTGCCGGGTCAGTTGTCGGCCGGACGGGGACAGCGCGGCGATGCCGAGCGGATTCTTCAGCCACTGGCGAAAGAACGTCCACGCCTCGGGGGCGGCCGTGCGCTCGTCGGACCGGGTCGGCGAAGTCATGAAAGTGTCCCCTGCATAGCCCCGCTATGCTAGCAGGTCGGCGATTCCACGATGGTTAAGCGCATGAAAAAGCCCGCAACGCGGAACGCTGCGGGCCTTGGGGAAAAACTACACGCTCAGCGGCAGTAGCGCGGGTCGGACGAACGGCAGCCGCCATATCCGCCACGATCATGGTACGAGTCGCTGCGACGGTAACCACGGTCGTAGCCCCGATCGTAATCGCGGTAATTGCCGCGCGAACGATAATGCGAGCGATACGGCGCGGAGTAGTAATAGCTGCCGTAATAGGCCGGCTGCGGCGCGTAGTACACCGACGCGGGCGCGTAATAGCCGCCACCGTAGTAATCGCCGTAATAACCACCGCCGTAATAACCGCCATAGCCCGGGCCGATGCCGAGATAGCTGTGATGCGATCCGACGCCAATGCTCAGGCCCGGCAGGTTGATGCCGATGGAAACATGCCCGCCCGCGAACGCGGATGGCGCCAGCGCCAAGCCGGCCGTCACGAGCAAGCCCAGAACCAGTGCGCGGAAACCACGTTTGCGAATTGTCATGACCCTCTCCCGAAACAACTTTGTGCGAACCGAATGTCGCAAGCGCATGGTCGATCCGCGCGGCTGAATCAAATGTGAAAATTGCCGGCGCCTGCGTCGCCCATTCAGTTTCGATCCGGCGAAGCTGAACAGGGTTACTTCGGATGCAATTCCCAGGCCCTGTGAATGCGCGGACTGCGCGCAAAGTCGAATGGAATCGTCTGCGCGCTGATTTCCCGAATCGCGAAGCGCGCGAGTGCTTCCTCATCCAGTTTGAAGCGCCGGAAATTGTTCGAGAACAGGATCGCCCCGCCCGGCAGCAGGCGATCGCCGCACAGATTCAACAATCTCGCATGGTCGCGCTGCACGTCGAAATCGTCGGCGCGCTTGGAATTGGAGAACGTCGGCGGATCGACGAAGATCAAGTCGTACATCGCCGAACGCGATTGCAGGAAATCGACCGCGTCCTCGCGCACGAGCTTGTGGCGAACCAGATCGAAACCGTTGATCGCCAGATTGCGCATGGCCCAATCCAGATACGTCTGCGACAGGTCGACGCTCGTGGTTTCCACCGCCCCGCCCGCCGCGGCGTACACGCTGACGCTGCCGGTGTAGCAGAACAGATTGAGGAAACGCCTACCCTTTGCCAGCTCTCGCACGCGCGCACGCAATGGGCGGTGATCGAGAAACAAGCCGGTATCGAGGTAATCGTGCAGGTTGACGAGGAACTTCAATCCGCCCTCGCCTACCTCCAAAAACTCGCCGCGTTCGTCCAGCCTGCCGTACTTTTCGCCGCCCTTGCCACGTCGGCGCTGCTTGAGCGCGATATGTTCGCGTGGCACGCCCAGTGCCGCGCCCGCCGCGCGCACCAGCTCGCGCCAACGCGTGCGCGCGAGGTTCTCATCGATGCTTGCCGGTGCCGCGTATTCCTGGATGTGCAGATGCTCGCCGTAGATGTCGATCGCGGCGGCGTACTCGGGCAGGTCGGCATCGTACACACGCCAGCATTCCACGTCTTCGCGTTGCGCCTGTTTGCGCAAATGACGGAAGTTTTTCTCGATGCGGTTCTTCACCATCTGCGCACCGGGCGACAGTGGTTTCGGTTCCGGCCTCGGCGCATCGGCCGCCGCGACCTCGAAATTCAGCAGCGTGCATTCGATCGCGCCGTTGAACAGCTTGTAACGTTTGTCCGCGCGCAGGCCAAGCACATGGCCATGCGCTTCGTCAGCCGCGATGACGCTGGCATGCCAGCCGGGAAATTCCGTTTTCAGCTTGGTGCCGAGCAGCCGATACAGCGCGATCACGTCCGCATCATCCCCCATGCGTTCGCCGTAGGGCGGATTGGTGATGACAAGCCCCGGTTGTTCCAGTTCGTGCGGTCGATGCAGATGTTCCAGCGACTGCCGTCCGAGCTGAATGAATCCGGACAGAAGCGCTTCCTGCGCGTTGCGCCTGGCCTCGTTGAGCACGGTCGGGTTTGCGTCGAAGCCGAAAAATACCGGACGCAGCGACTGCAATCCCGCCGTGGCGCGCGCCTGAGCCCCGTCATGCAGCGTTTTCCACAATGCCACATCGTGGCCGCGCCAACCGGAAAATCCCCAATGTGCACGACGCAATCCCGGAGCGACATCAGCCGCCATCAACGCCGCCTCGATCGGCAGCGTGCCCGAGCCGCACAGCGGATCGATCAATCCACCGCCGCTCGCGTAAACCGCCGGCCAGCCCGCGCGCAGCAGCATCGCGGCGGCGAGGTTTTCCTTGAGCGGCGCGAGGCCCGCGCCTTTGCGATAACCGCGCTGGTGCAGCGGCGCGCCGGACAAATTGATACTTACGATGGCTTTGCCACGACGCAGAACGAGATTCACGCGCAGCCCGGGAGTTTCCGTATCCACGTTCGGTCGCTCGCCGGTCGCGTCGCGGAATGCGTCGACAATGGCGTCCTTCACGCGCAACGCAGCGTACTGGCTGTGCGTGATGCCGGATGTCGCGCCGACAGCATCGACCGCGAAACTCGTCGCGATGTCCAGATGTTCGCGCCAGTCGATCTCGCGCGCGCCGGCATACAACGCATCGCCGTCCGCGACGGGAAATTCGGCAATCGGCATCAGTACGCGACTGGCCAGGCGCGACCACAGGCAGGCGCGGTAGCCCGCGTCGAGTTCGCCGGCGAAGTGCGCTCCGGCCAACGCCTCGTGCACATCGACGGCGCCGAGCGCCTTCAGCTCATCGACGAGCAGATATTCGAGCCCTTTCGGGCAGGTCGCGAAAAATTCGCGCATCAGTCGAAGCGCCGCAGGAATTCGCCGAAGCGCGCGGCGACGAAGTCGACGTGGTTCGACAGCCGATGGTCGTCGCGCACGAGCACAATCTCATCCGCGCGCGCACGCGCGAACGCGATCGCTTCGTCCACCGGACACAGCTCGTCGTTCCAGCCATGCACGAGCGTGGTCGGCACGCGCGCCGCGTCGAACGCGCGTGCATAACCCGGGACCGCGACGGGCAAGGCCATCAGAAACAAGCCGACGCAGTTCACACGTAGCGACGCGAATCCGGAAACGAACGCGCCCATGCTGGATCCGGCCAGGATCACCGGCGCATCCTTGGCTGCGTGTTCGATGAGCCGCGCGATGCGTTCATCGATGCGGCGCACGTCGCCCGAGGCATCGAGATCGCGGTAATCCGGACGCACGCTGGCGAAGCCCAGCGCTTCGGCAACATTTGCCAGCGCGCTCACCTTGGTCGCATCCGGGCTGCTGTGCAGGCCATGGGAAAGAACGAGAAAGGGCTTCATGCGACAATTATCGCATGCCGCTTGATTTGCCCATCCTCGACCAACCCCTGCCCTACGTCGCGCGGCTGGAACGGCGACCGCCCTCGGCGATCGATCTGATCGTCATCCACTGCACGGAATTGCCGGACATGCAGATGACGCGCGAGTTCGGCGAGCGCATCCGCCACGAAAAATCGCAGACCGGCAACAGCGGGCACTACTACATCGACACCGACGGCACGATCTACCGCTACGTGCCGGACGATCGCGTGGCAAATCACACGTTCGGCTACAACCCGCGCTCTATCGGCATCGAGTTGTCGAACATCGGCCGCTATCCGCACTGGGGCGACAGCCGGCATCAGAAATGGACAACGCCGTACACGAAGGCGCAGATCGACGCCCTGCTCGCGCTGCTGCGCCAGTTGCGGCACGAGTTGCCGAATCTGAAATACATCGCCGGCCACGAAGACCTGGACAAGCGCCTTGAGCCGGCCAGCGACGATCCGCAGATCATGCTGCGGCGGCGTCAGGATCCGGGGCCGCTGTTTCCGTGGAATGAGATCGTGCCGGCAAGCGGACTCGAAAAATTGATACCGTAGGAATTCCCATGTCCAATCCCATCGTCGGCGAATTGATCGACCTGTTGCAGCTCGAACGGCTGGAGGAAAACCTGTTCCGCGGCCAGAGCCGCGACATCGGCACCAAGTACGTGTTCGGCGGACAGGTGCTGGGACAGGCGCTGTCGGCCGCGCAGCGTACGGTGGATCCATCGCGCGCCGTACATTCGCTGCACGCCTATTTCCTGCGTGCCGGCGACATCGAAGCGCCGATCGTCTTCGAAGTGGACCGCGCCCGCGATGGCAAGAGCTTTTCCGTGCGTCGCATCATCGCGATTCAGCACGGCGAGACGATCCTGAATGCCGCCGCATCGTTTCAGATCGACGAACCCGGCGTCGAGCATCAACTGAGCATGCCCGACGTGCCGCCGCCGGAAGACATCGAACCGCCGGCGCCGATTCCACCCGAAGAACTTGCCAAGCTGCCAGTCAAGGCGCAGCGCTGGCTGGCGCGCAAGGGGCCTTTCGAGTTTCGTCCTGTCTACCCGCGCGACGAGTTGAAGCCGGCCAAGCGTCCGCCGTTTCAGCAGATCTGGTTCCGCCTCGCCGGGCGCGCGCCGGACGACACGAATTTGCATAGAGCCATGCTGGCCTATGCATCCGATTTCCATCTGATCGGCACGGCCACGCTGCCGCATGGTATTTCCTACCTGCAACACAACGTGCAGATAGCGAGCCTGGATCACGCGATCTGGTTTCATCGGTCGTTCCGCATCGACGATTGGCTGCTGTACGCCTGCGACAGCCCGAGCGCGCAAGGCGCGCGCGGCCTCACCCGCGGCATGATCTACACGCGCGACGGCCGGCTCGTCGCCTCGACGGCACAGGAAGGCATGCTGCGCATACTTCCGGAAGCGAGCGTGCCATGAGGCAGGTTTTTTCATCCCCGCGCATCGAGAACGTCGAGCGTGTCGTCGCACTTCTGAACGAAGCGGGCATCGAGACGCGCGTGACCAATCGCCGCGCCTACGCCGGACATGATTTTCGCGGCCCGAGCTACAGCGCCAAGCAGGATCAATCCGGTTGGCCGGCGGTGTGGGTCGTCAAGGCCGAGGACCAGCCGCGCGCCCGCGCGCTGCTGCGCGATATCGGCATCGCGCCAGCCACGCGCTTTGCTGATGAGCTCGCGCAGGCGCGCGAACCGAAGGTACCGTCGCCCACGCGCATGACCCTGGCGGCGAAGCTGCGCATCGCGCTGATCGGCGCGATCGTGCTGCTGATCATGTTGCGCTACCTCGGCATCTACTGACCGGCGGCGCTACACTGGACGCGTGAAATCCGACGTCGTCCGCCTGTTCCAGACCCTGCCGCATCCGTGCGGATATTTTGCGGAGCGCACTGCGCAAAACCTGGTCATCGACCCGGCCTCGCCGCATCTTCCGCAAATATACGATGCGGCATTGACCAAGGGCTTCCGCCGCGCCGGCGGCCACGTCTATCGGCCGCAGTGTCCGGGTTGTCGCGCCTGTATTCCGGCGCGCGTGCCGGTGAACGAGTTCGTTGCCAACCGCAGCCAGCGCCGGTGCCTGGCGCGCAATCGCGATCTGGAACTGCGCATCGCGCCGCCGGCATTCACCGGCGAATACTTCGATCTTTACCGGCGCTACCTCGGCGCGCGTCACCGCGACGGCGGCATGGACGACCCGGCGACCGAGGATTTCGAGCGTTTCCTGTTCACCACGTGGAGCCCGACGAAATTCATCGAACTGCGCCTGCGCGAACGCCTGCTCGCCGTCGCCGTCACCGATTTCACCACGACCGGTTTGTCCGCGGTCTACACGTTTTTCGATCCGGACGAATCCGCGCGCGGACTCGGCACCTGCGCGATCCTGCGCCAGATCGAACTGGCACGCGAACGCAATCTGGCTTACGTCTACCTGGGTTTCTGGATCGCACGCCATCCGAAGATGGATTACAAGGCGCGCTTCGCACCGCTGGAACTGCTCGATGGCAGCGACTGGCGCCGCCTCAATCCTTGCGCGCCTGAAAGCCGAACGGATGATCGTCGTGCAGCGACATGATGAGCTTGACCATCGCGTGCGGGATGCGCAGTTCGAGTTCCGCCGGCTGGCCTTTCGCATCCGCACCCTGCAAGGTCATCTCGAAATACGCGCCGGAGGCATCGATGTTCGCACAGACGATATGTTGGCCAGCCGGCGCATCGCTCAAGTACGGCTTGATCGCATCGCCGAGCGCTTCCAGCGCCTGCGGGAACAGGAATACGGCGTAGCTTTTGGTGTCGGGCATCGTGGATTCCGCGTCGGGTGATGCCGGGATTGTAGCGAACGCAGGCCGGGTTATGCTTGGGCTTCCGCGTCCGAAGATTCCGCCATGCGCATTCTGATTCTTGTTCTATCCGCCGTGTTCCCGCTGCTCGCCTGTGCCGCGCCCGCGGACGATGTGTGGATGAGCGTGCTGCTCGACGGCCGCAAGATCGGCCACATGCACACGACGCGCGAAATCCGCGACGGCAGCGTGATCACGACGCAGAAAATGAATGTCGAACTCGACCGTGCCGGCATCAAGGTTGCGCTGTCCACCGCCGAATCGGATGCGGAAACGCCGATCGGCGAGCCGCTGGCGTTCACATCGCTCACATCCGTTTCCGGCATGGCCAGCACCATTCGCGGCACGCGCCGCAGCGACGGACGCTTCGACGTGGTCAGCGAAGTCGGTGGCGCCAAATCCACGCGCATCGTCGATTGGCCGAAAGGCGCGCTGCTCGCCGAAGGCATGCGCCTTGCGGAATTGCGTGCGGGTCTCGCGCCCGGCACGCATTTTTCCGAATTCGCGTTTCAGCCCGAAAGCCTTGAAGCCGTGCAAATCGATTCCAGCATCGGTCCGCGTGAGCACGTCGACCTACCCGACGGCACACATGCCCTGCTCAACCGCGTCGATCAGACCATCCACCTGCCCGGCACGCCGACGCGCAGCCAATCCTGGGTAGATGCCGACGGCAGCGTGCACAAGACGACCTTGCCGCTGATGGGCTACGACCTGACCATGCTGGCGTGCTCGAAAACCTGCGCGAACGCGCCGAACCAGAGCGCAGACATTCTCGTGCATTCGCTGGCGCAGGCGCCAATCGCGATTTCGCCGCAGGAATTGCGCGACGGTGTAATCCTGAAAATCGCCGCGCGCGGCGGCGACGAACCGCTGCAATTCGCGCAAACCGGCGAGCAGCGCGTGCGCACAACGGCGGGCGGAATCGAATTGCGCATCGCACCGATCTCTGCTGCATCGCTCGCGAGCGATGCCGAGGCGCCGCCGACACCCGCGGATTCGCGACCGACCGATTGGCTGCAAAGCGATGCGCCGGAAATCCGCAAGCTCGCACACACGGGCGTGGGCGATGCGCAAACGCCCGCCGCGCAGATGCTCGCCTTGCAGGAATTCGTGCGCCGCTATATCCGCACCAAGGATTTGAATGTCGGCTACGCCTCGGCGCTGGAGGTGGCGAAGAATCCCGAGGGTGATTGCACCGAGCACGCGGTTCTGCTCGCCGCGCTCGGCCGCGCGCTCGACATTCCCACGCGCGTGGTCGACGGCCTGGCCTACGTCGATCGCTACGCCGGCAAGGATCGCGTCTTCGTGCCGCACGCCTGGGCGCAGGCCTGGGTCGATGGACATTGGCGCAGCTTCGACGCCGCCCTGCCCGGCTTCGACGCCGGCCACATCGCTCTATCCGCAGGCGACGGCGACCCGTGGCGGTTCTTCTCCGGCATGGACACGCTCGGGCGAATGCGCATCGACGCGGTGGCCCCGATCGCGCCGTGAAGCGATTTTCCGGTACCGCTTGAAATTATGATATCTTTTTGATATCTTATTTTCGTCATCCAACCGGAGCCTGCCATGAACGAACGCCGTTATTCCGCCCCGTCGGGCATTCCCGCCCTGATCGGCATCATCGTCTTGCTGCTCGCCGACGGCGCATGGTTCGTGTATTCGATCCAGAGTCAGTCCGTGTGGGCGATCATCGTTGCCATCCTCATCGCCATCGTGCTGCTGATCTGTCTCGGTGGTTTTTTCACGGTCGCGCCGAACGAAGGCAAGGTGCTGCAGTTCTTCGGCAACTACGTCGGCACGGTGCGCGACGCCGGTCCGCGCTGGGCGAATCCGTTCTACTCCAAGCGCGGCGTTTCCCTGCGCGTGCGCAACTTCGAGTCGAGCAAGCTCAAGGTCAACGATTCGGACGGCAATCCGATCGAGATCGCCGCGGTCGTCGTGTGGCAGGTCGTGGACACCGCCGAAGCGCTGTTCCAGGTCAACGATTACGAGGATTTCGTGCACATCCAGAGCGAATCCGCGCTGCGCCAGATGGCGCAAAGCTATCCTTACGACTCGCACGATACCGGTGCGGTTTCGCTGCGCAGCCACGGCAGCGAGATCACCGATCATTTGCAAAAGGAAATCCAGGAGCGCCTCGCCAGCGCCGGCGTGAAGGTGATCGAATCGCGCATTTCGCACCTCGCCTTCGCACCGGAAATCGCGCAGGCGATGCTGCAACGCCAGCAAGCCAGCGCAATCATTGCTGCGCGCACCAAGATCGTCGAAGGCGCTGTGTCGATGGTCGAGATGGCGCTGGATCAACTCAAGACGCGCGGCGTCGTGCAGCTCGACGAAGAACGCAAGGCGGCGATGGTGTCGAACCTGCTCGTCGTGCTGTGCGGCGAGCGCGGTACCCAGCCCATCGTCAACACCGGCACGTTGTACTCGGGCTGATCCGGCATGAGCATCGAAACCCTCGCTCCGTTCCTGCTGCTGGCGGCGAGTCTCGCCGCCGGCCTGAGCGGATTGCTGATCCATGCGCAGGTGCCGCACGACGTCGCACAACCCGTGTCGAAGCCCGGCGATGCGCCGATGAAGTATCGGCGTTTCGCCAATGCGCTGTTCGTGTTGAGTCTGGTCATGCTTGGCTGGGCCGGAATCTGGCTGCTCGGCCCGCACGCTTCGAATCTCGCCGGCACCACGGGCCATGCGCTGCATCAGGTTCTGGTCGTCGGTGTCGCTGTAATCGTCGGCATCGCCAACTACTCCCGCAAGCGGCGCGAGCGCGCGTCAAAACGCGATGGCCGCTGAGAAGAAAGCCTATCCGCTGCGCATCTCCGGCGACGTGCTCGACGCCGTGCAGCGCTGGGCCGACGATGAGTTGCGCTCGGTCAACGCGCAGATCGAATACCTGTTGCGCGACGCGTTGCGCAAGGCGGGACGGTTGAAAGCAGCCGCGCCTGCGGATTCGGGAAAGAAATCAAAATGACTCCGATGCCGACATTCCGCCTGATCGAAAGCGCCTTCGCCCTCGGCGTGCCGCGCGATTACGGCCGCGTACGCGGGCTGCGCCGCGTGCGCGAGCCATCGCACCTGGAATCCATCGGACTCGACACACAAGGCCGCGAACAATTCCTCGCCCCGCGTGCCGCGCGCGCGTGGGCGCGCATGCGCGAGGCAGCCGCGCGCGATGGCCTGGAATTGCAGGTCGTATCCGCGTTTCGCTCGATCGAATACCAGCTCGGCATTCTCAGGCGCAAGCTCGAACGCGGGCAGACAATGGAGCAAATCCTGCGCGTCAGCGCCGCGCCGGGCTACAGCGAGCATCACTCCGGCCGCGCGCTGGATATCACCACGTCCGGATTCGCGGCGCTGGAAGAGGAATTCGAGAATTCGCCAGCGTTCGCGTGGCTGCGCAAAAATGCAAAGTTATACAATTTTGCATTGAGCTATCCGCGCAGGAATCCGCACGGAATTGCCTACGAACCGTGGCATTTTTGTTGGCACGCGAAACGCTGATTCGCCCAAACAAAAGCCCCGCAATGCGGGGCTTTTGTCATTTCGTTATCCATTCGCTCAAGGCACGAAATTCACAGTGCTCGCCGCGCCAGTTGTGGCCGCGTTCGGGTCCACAACCAGCGGGTGGTAATTGCCGGTCAGCCACAACAGCAGTTGGCTGGCGTAGTTCGGATCGCCGAGCACGGCGGATTCGCCACCAGGAATCACTTCCACTGCATTGATCGGCGTGCTCATCTGGCCGACGAAGCGGCGTCCGGGCGCAGTCGCGCCGCTGAACATGAAGTCGTTCACGCCGCTCACGCGCAAGGTGCCGCCGCCGGGATTGACCGTTTCGAAGGACGAGTCGCGAGCCAATCCCGGCAACTCGGGCGACAGGTCGGTAAATCCATACGGATTCGGACCCGGAATGTTGAACGGTCCGCCGAGCGGATGCTCAAGCACGAAGCGGTGCAACGCGCCCCAGTGATAGGTCGATTGATCGGTGGATTTGCCGAACGCGGCGGCGAAGGAATCGCCGGCCAACTGCGCCAAGCCCTGCTGCAAACTCGCGAGCAGGATGTAATCGCGCGCAGACGCAGCATCCGGCGCATTCGGCACGTTGAAGAAATTGATGCCGGACGCGCCGTGTCCACCGAGCACCGGGAACGCATCGAGCAGGAACTTCAATCCCGTGTAGGCGCTGTCATCGCCCGGCAGGTAATCGCCGAGGCCGTAGGCGGTGAGCGTGCCGTCGATGGTGTTCTTGATCGCGTTGCTGCGCCACATGAAGAACTCGGTCGCGGCGACGGAGTTGTCCAGTTGCGCCTGCGTCGGCGCGGAACCTGGCGCACGGCCGGCGTCGAAGCCCTGCGCCAGACCCGTTGGAGTGGACAGATCCCACGCGGACAGGCGCGCGATAGCCTCGCTCACCGCCGGGTCGCCGGCCAACTGTTGCAGCGCCGGCCAGGCACCGCTCGCCTGCGCGTTGTGCGCGGCGGCGAGCAGATACGGCAGCAGCAACTGCGCATCCACCGGCTGATTGTTGAGCTGCACGTTCTGGATGTCGGCCGTGGTGAGCTTCTTGCCCGAGGACACCAGCGCCGAAAGCATGCGGTCGATGCGACCCATGCGGTAGGCGTCGTAGCCGTAGTTGAGGTAGTACACACCGCCACCCGGTCGCGTCATGCCGAACGGATTGTTCTGCGCGGTTATCCCGATCGGATCGTTGTTCGCGTTGGCGAAATAGCCTTGCGCCGGATTGATCACGTGCGGCATTTCCGATGCCGGCATGATTTCATAAGGCACGGCCTGGTGCGGCTGCGGATGCGACACCGGCAGCCAGTCGTTGTGCGCCTGCCCGGAGCCGTCGCGAATCAGGAACGGCGGCGAGCCGAGCCACTTGCCAAAATTCTGCAAGTCGTCGCGGATCGGATTTTCCGCACTGGTGAAATACGCGATGTTGCCGGCCGTGTCGGCGTAGGCGAAATTCTGCGAGCCGAAATCGAAGTACGTGAGCGCGTTCTGGAAATCGCTCATGTTCTGCGCACGGTCGATCAGCTTGAACGCTTCTAGCTCGAACGTCGCGCCCCAGCCGGTGTAGGCGATGGACAGTCCGCAGGCATAACTGGACGTCAACGCCTGCCCGGTCAACGCACAGCTCCCGGGAGTGCCGATCTGCACCACCGGGCCGTTGTTCCGACGCGGCACGATCACGGTGATCGCGCCATTGGTGTAGCCGATGGAATTGTCGCGCGCGATGTTGTTCGTCTGTCCCGGCGTCATCTGGTTGACGTAGAAACTCTGGAACACCCACTGCACCGGTTCCTGCACGCCGTTGTGCACGATCGCCGTGGGCAGGCCGTAGCTGTTCACGACGAAGGTTTCCAGGAATGTATCGGTCACGTCCATCGGATTGACCGTGCTGCCCCAGCAGATGTTGCTGTTGCAACCCTGGATGATGCCCGGCGCGCCGGGCACGCTCACGCCGGTGGCGTTGAGGCCGTCGCCGGAAATCAGATGCATCTCCATGAAGATTGGCGGCAAGGCGAGCGTGAGGTGCGGATCGTTGGCGATGATCGGCTTGCCGGTTGCCGTGAACGCGCCGCTGACGGCGAATTCATTGCTGCCGCCGCGGCCCAGGCGCGCATGCAGGGTCGGCGCGATGAACGGATTGTCCGCAATCTTGTCTCGATAGGCTTGCGCCAGCGCGAGAGCGCGCGGATCGACCTGCAAATTGTCCATCGACGCGGTTTGCTGCGCGCTGGTCTGCACCGTGGCCATCGCCGAAGCGAACGTCGGCGCGCCGGTCGTGGCGGAATCGGTCGGCGTGAATCCAGGCACGGTGAAGCGGTTGTCCGGCGGTGCGAAGCGGTGCGTGTCGCCGAAGAACAGCGCGTTCGGATCGACCTTGGCCACCGCCGCGGCCTGCGAATAGGCGCCGAAATCGATGGTGTTCTGGATGTCGAGGTCGAACGACAACTGGAACGCGAGGCCCTTGCCGATGGTGATGGAATCCTGCGGCGTCCACGGATCGGCGTGGGTCAGCATCAGTGCGCCGTATTCGGGCGGCAGCGGCTGGGTTTTCAGCCAGAAGTTCACGCCGTTGGAAAACGCCTGCAACCAGCCTTTCGTGTCGGCATCGAGTTGCTGCCAGGTCGCGAACGCGGCACGGTCGAGGCCGAGCGTGCGTGTCTGCACATCGTTGGCGAGCGCGCCGTGACCGACCAGCGCGGCGAGCGTGCCGCTCGCGGCACGGCGGTCGAAATCCATCTCGAAAAAACGCGCCTTGGCCTGCGCATAGCCCTGCAGGAAGACCGCGTCGTAACTCGTCGCCGCCTTGATCGTCGGCGTGCCGAGCGCGTCGTAGTAGATGGTGCCGGGCGCGGACAGTCCCGGCGCGGTGATCGTCTGCGCCGCCAACGGCGTGCAGAGTATACAAATGGAAATTGCGGCAAAAACGGAAAGACTGCGCCGGCTGCCGGTGCGGACTGTGGCCATGATCCCCTCCTGTGGGTACGACGCGGGCGTCGTTCGAACGCTCGTTCGAAGGGAATTATGCGCCCGAGCGCAGGCAATCCCTTGCGGCGGCGCAACACGCGCCGCCAGCACGGATGCGGCTACTTGCTCGCCTTTCCGACTTTCTTCGTTTCCGGCTTTTTCTCCGGCAGCGGCTTGAGCATGTCGTCCAGGCTCTTGCTCATGTCGGTGAACTTGTAGGCCGGCAGCGCGAAAGTCCAGCCGGAAAACGTCTTGTTCAGGCTCGCCACTTCCTTGTTCAGGGCCGCGATCCGGTCGCTGCGATCCTTGGCCGCATCGCTTACCGCGAGCGGCTTGGCCACGTCTGACGCGGCCTGCGCGTTGGCCTTGGCCTGCGTGCCGGTCGTGGATTTTTCTTCGGCGACCTTCTTGTTCGCGGCCTCAACGGCGTTGTCGTAGTCGGTCTTGGCCTTGGCCTGCACGGCGTCGACCCAGGCATTGGCAGCGGTTTCGTCAAGGCGCGCGACGAACTGCGCGTGGTCCTTGCCGCCCTGCTCCCAACCCGTTGCGGAAATGGTCAAGCCGTCGAACGCGGCGTATTCATCCTTCCACGCCTTGTCCGGCGGCGCCATGTCCTTGGCTGCGAACACGTCGTCCGCATTCAGGCCCGACAGCACCGATCCGAGTTCGTTGGCGACGAATTCGGACGCGACCTCGCGACCCTTGGGCACGTCGGCGACCTTGAAGTTGGCATCGCCCTGCGCGTCCTTGTAGACCTTGAGCACTTTGCCATCGGGATTGGTCAGCGTGACCGAGTGCAGACGTGTCGATGCGATATCGGCAAGGTTGCGCTGTTCCCAATCCGTGATGGTCTTGGCTGCGGTGAGATTGCCGCCGGCCAGCCAGGATTGCGCTTCGCCTGCACGACGCACGAAGGTGCCGCCGCCGCCCGCGCCGTTGTAATTGCCGATGATGATGGCCAACGGCTTGGCCAGACCGCCGAGCGTGACGAGTACGCCGGTCGACTTGGCGTCCTTGACGTCGTCGACGCCGAGTTCGCCATAGAGTTTGGGATTGGAGGTCTTGGCCTCGGTCAGCGTCGCCTGGTCGAGCTTGATCAGGAATTCGCGGATCTTGGCCAGGTCCGCCGGATAGCCGGATTTTTCGGCAATGCTCCAGCCGTCCGCGCCGCGCTTGAGCGTAACGAGCACCTTGTCGCCTGCGCCGGTCAGCGTGATCGCATTCACATCGTTAACGTGCTCGTGCAGTTCGGAAAGCACCGGCTGCGCCTGCGCGGATACGCCGGTTTGCGGTGCGTTCGACGAGTTGATGTACCAGGCCGCGGCGAGCGCAATCACGGCAGCGGCGATCAGTACATAGAATTTCTTTGCGTTCATGATTTTCTCCTCACGCCGCGACGCGCTTGCGCCGCTTCCACGCCGCGAAAAACAGGGCGGCGATGGTGATCAGGATCGGCATCAGCGCGATGTCGATGAATTTCAGGCGTGCGCCGAGCGCGTCGATGTCCTTGTCCAGATCGCGTCGCACCTGGCGCAACTGCTTGCGGATCTCGACCTTCTTCTGTAGGAAACCCTGCAATTCGCTCTGCTGCTCGGCGGACAGGATCATCTCGCTGCCTTTCGCCTTGCCGCTTTGCAGTTCGGTAAGCTTGCGCTCGGTGTCGGCAAGCTGCTGCTGCAACTCCTGTTCCTTGCCGCGGGAATTCTGCTCGGCCGCGCGCTTCATGTCCTCGACCACAGTAAAGGGCCGTTGCGAGGTAGCGCGTCCGCGAATGGAGATGAGATCGGACGAGCCGGTGAGGTTGTCCACGGCGTTGATGAAAAAGTCGCCGTTGTTGGCGAACGCGTTCATGATCTTCTGGCCGAAGAACGGCTGCACCTGCACCCACATGCGGTCGCTGAGCAGGTCGGTGTCGGCGACGAGGACGATCTCGCCCTTGTCCTTGGCTTGCTCAATATGCCCGGCGTCCTTGCGGTCCGGGAAGGCGCTGGTGAATTGGCCTTCCAGACGGCCGGCGACGACGTAGCGTTCGCGCGACGGCACGTAGCCGTTGAGCAGCGCGGTCGGATCGGGCAGGAATTTCACCCGTGCGCTGTCCACCGGCATGGCGTCGTCGCTGGTCTGGATCAACGGCGTGAGCGTGTACTTCGAACCTTTCGCCAGCGCGAAATAGCCGGCGCTGGACACATTGATCGTATCCAGGTTTGCAGTGACCACGTCGGACGGATTCAGGTCGCTTTTCACGAAACCCAGGATCGCCGGATCGGGCACCGGCGCGGCACCCGGCTGCGCGCTGATCTGCAGCGCGTGGGCGCGGTCGAGCACGACTTTGTGCGGGTCGTACTCGATGCCCCAGGCCTTGAACAGCACCGGCAAGTCGGAAGACTTGTCGGACATCATCATTGCCTGCGGATTGTTCGGATCGGCACCGGCGGTGTCGGTTTCGGCTTCGGGATCGACGAACACCAGCAGATGTCCGCCGCGCATCACGAACTGGTCGATCGCGTACTGTGCATCGGGCGGCAGGTTTTTCGGCTGGATCAGCACCAGCACGTCGATGTCCTTGTCGATGGACTTGATCGAAGCCGCGTTCAACTGGCGCACGTCGAACTGCTGGGTGAGCTGCTGGTCGATCGCCCAGGGATCGCGCAGGCTGCGCGTGGCCTGGTCGAAACCCTGGCCGATCTGCAATCCGGAAATCAGGCCCACGGCCGGCTTGTGCGTCACGGTCAACTCATGGATGAGCTTGGCGATGTCGTATTCGAGGAACGCTTCCTTGTTCGGCTGCAGGAATGGAATCACCGACTTGCCGTTGGTCGAATTGGTGCCGGCCAGGCCGAGGAAGATCTTCTCGCCGTTGTTGCCGACAGGCACCGCTTGCAGGCCGTAGCCAGTGGCGCGGTCCTCGTCCTCGGAAAACGGCTGCGGGTCGATCACTTCGAGCTTGATCTTGCCGTGCGCACGCCCGGCCATTTCCTCGAGCATCTCGCGCACGCGCTGCGCGTAGATGCGCAATTGCGGAATGCCGTGGGTTTCCTTGTCCGACCAGAACAGGTACAGATGCACCGGTTCGTCGATGCCGGTGAGGATGTTTTTCGTGCCCTGCGACAAAGTATACAAATGGTTCTGGGTCAGGTCGACCTGCGCGCCGCGGAACAGGCGGTTGCCGATCAGGATCACCGCCACGAACAGTACGGCGAGCACCGCGAGCGCACCGCCGGTCATGAGTTTGCGATTTTGATTCATGGCCTTTAGTCCGCCTTCTTGAGATCGATCACGACCGCACTGGCATACAGCCAGAATGCAATGGTGAGTCCAAAATAAATCACGTCGCGCAGCTCGATCACGCCCTTGCCGATGGACGTGAAATGGGTCAGGAAACTCAGGCCGGATATGGCATCGACCACGCCCTGCGGTGCCCACGCGGAGAAAAAGTCCAGCACCAGCGGAAACCCGGCGAGCAGAAACAGGAAACACACGACGACGGTGAGAATGAACGCGATCACCTGGTTGCGCGTGCACGCCGACAGGCACGAGGCGATGGCGAGAAATGCGCCGGCCATCAGAAAACTGCCGATGTAGCTGGCGAAGATCACGCCGTTGTCTGGCGAGCCGAGGTAATTGACTGTTATCCAGATCGGGAAAGTCAGGATCAGGGCGACGCCGATGAACGCCCATGCGGCAAGGAATTTTCCGACCACCGCCTGCCACATCGTCACCGGCAAGGTCAGCAGCAATTCGATGGTGCCGCTCTTGCGTTCCTCCGACCACAGACGCATGCCGACGGCTGGAACGAGGAACAGGTACAGCCAGGGATGGAAATTGAAGAACGGCAGCAGATCGGCCTGGCCACGCTCGTAGAAATCGCCTAGATAGAACGTGAACGCGCCGGCCAGCAGCAGGAAGATGACGATGAAGACGTAGGCGACAGGCGTGGCGAAGTAGCTGGCCAATTCCCGTTTGAAGACCGTGAGGATGTTGCTCATGCCTGCACCTCCCGCTCGCCGCCCTGCGTGATCGTCCGGAACACTTCGTCCAAGCGCCCGCTTTCCAGTTGCAGTTCGCTGACCGCGATGCCCTGCGCCTGCAGCGCCTGGTTGACCGCCACGAAAATCTGCCGGCCCGGTTTCGGAAACGCGGTGATGCGATGGTCCTGCGGGTCGATTTCGATGGATGCGACATCGGCCACGCGCGACAACGCCTCCTTCGCCGCCGGCACGTTGACCGCAGTGAGCGACACCGCCTGGTGATAGCGCGAACGCGTTTCCAGTTCCGCCGGCGTGGCGTCGGCGAGAACCTTGCCACGCGCGATGATGATGGCGCGGCTGCACACGGCGTGGACCTCTTCAAGAATATGCGTGGACACGATGATAGTCTTGTCCTTCGCCATCGCATTGATCAGCGCGCGCACCTCGTGCTTCTGGTTCGGGTCGAGGCCATCGGTCGGCTCGTCGAGGATCAGTACCTGCGGATCGTGCACGATCGCCTGCGCGAGGCCCACGCGGCGCTTGAAGCCCTTGGACAGCGTCTCGATCGGCTGTTCGAGCACGCCGTTCAGATGCAGGCGTTCGATCACGTCGTCGAGGCGCTGCGTGCGCCTGGCGCCGGAAAGTCCGCGTATGTCGGCGACGAAATCGAGGAACTGGCGCGGGGTCATCTCGCCGTAGCTCGGCGCGCCTTCGGGCAGATAGCCGAGCACGCGCTTGGCGGCGATGGCGTCGTCGACCACATCGTGGCCGCAAACGCTCGCACTGCCCGAGGTCGGCGCGAGAAAACCCGCGATCATCTTCATCGTGGTGGATTTGCCGGCGCCGTTGGGGCCGAGGAAGCCGAGCACGCGGCCCGGTTCGAGCTTGAAGCTGATGCCATCGACGGCCTTGAGTTCGCCGTAATGCTTGGTCAGTTGCCGGGTTTCGATCATCGTGATGTCACCACTTGTTGATTGCGTTCGCCGATCCGGGCGCGTGCGAAAGCGCAGGCGCCGGCAGAAATACCACGCTGTTAAGAAAAAGTTCCCGCGCAAATGCAAACGGGCGGCTGCTGCCGCCCGTTTCGGGAAACGCGACGATGCTTATTACTGACCCTGGATCGGCAGAAACACGCTGTAGGACTGCTGGTCGTCAGCGGCGGCCGGATCGGTCGTGGTCAGCTCGTCGAAGAAACGTCCGTTGCCTTCGGAGGATTCGTCGAACAGGTAGCCATGCGTGTAGGCGTATGCCTTGAGCATCAGGCGCATCAGCGGCAACTGCGCGGCCGAACCGGTGAACGAGGTCACCAGCGCCTTGCCGGTGTAACCGGTGCCGGCCTTGACCGGATCGACAACCTGCGCAGCGGCGCTGTCGACCGGCACGGCTACGTCGAAATCGTAGTTCTCGTCGCCCCAGTTCGTGGTGATCGTGCGGCGCGGGCCGGTCGCGGTGAGCTTGTCCTTCTTGATCGCAGCTTGCAGCAGGTCCATCGCCTTGGTCGTCGCGTCGGCCACGTCGTCGAGCGTGCGCTTGGCGGTGGTGGAAATGTACAGGACCGGCTGCGCCGCCACGTCCTGGATCTGGATGTCCTGATCCTTGTAGTCGACGGTCGGGAACGTGGCCAGCATGTTCTGCAGACGGGTCAGCTGGAACTGCATCAGCGTGGCCGGATCGCCCTGCAGGTACAGTCCGGAGACGCGCGCGAGCAGGTTCCAGCCGAACTCCACGTCGTAGGCCATCGTCACCTTGGAGGTCTTGCCGTTCTCGGAAGGATCGATGGTGAAAGTGAAATGTTTGTCCGAGCCGCGCCAGGCGTTCTGCACGTCCCAGGTGACCTGCTTGTCCTGCTCGGGCGCCGGCGCCGCGGCCACGGTCAAACTGCCGTTGCCGATGGTCTCGTTGACGGTATGCCAGGACACCTTGGCGCCGCTGCCCAGCGCCGGGCCCTCGTAGGCCATCTGCACGCGGTTGTCGTAACCGGACAGCGCCGTCCACGACGGATAGGTGCGGAAACCGTCGAGCACATCGAAAATCTGGCGCGCCGGCGAACTGACCGTCACCGATCGCTCGACGTGACCCGAACTGGGCAGGGCGATGGTAAACACGATGGCCAACACGAAAACGATGGCGAGGGCAACGAGAACTTCGAGCAGGCGGGTCATTCCAGGCGTCTCCCTAAAATCAGACGGCAAATGGTACTGGAAAAGCCCGTGCGCGGGAATCGCGATTCAAACAATTCCCAGCTCGAACGCCTTTAACACGGCCCGGGTGCGGTCGCGCACGCCGAGCTTGGACAGGATGTTGGAAACGTGGTTCTTGACCGTACCCTCGGCCACGCCCAGAGAATTGGCGATTTCCTTGTTGCTGTAGCCGCCAGCCATCAGGCGCAGAATCTCCGTTTCGCGCTCGGTCAGCGGATCGGGGCGGTCCAGGCTGGTGAAATCGTTGTGCATGCGCTCCAGCCCGGTCAGCAGGCGCTGCGTGACCACCGGCGCGACCAGCGAGCCGCCACCGGCCACGGTCTTGACCGCGTCCACGAGCTGTTCCAGCGAAACGTCCTTGAGCAGGTAACCGCGCGCACCGGCCTTGAGCCCGGCGAGCACGAGCTGGTCGTCGTCGAAGGTGGTCAGGATGATGGTCGGCGGCAGCGCGTTCATTTGCGCCAACGCATTGAGAACATCCAGCCCGGACATGCCCGGCATACGCATGTCGAGCAGTACCACGTCGGGCTTGATCCGCGGAATTACCTCCACCGCCTGCGTACCATCGACGGCCTCGGCGGCCACACGGATGTCGTCGGACAGTTCCAGCAGCGAACGGATGCCTTGCCGGACCAGGGTCTGATCGTCCACCAGGCAAACGGATACGGTCATCGCGAGGACTCCAGAGGCAGCCACGCATCCAGGGCGAAGCCGGAATTGCGCGCGGTGGTGATATCAAGGCGCCCGCCGATCTGGGCCAGGCGCTCGCGCATGCCGGTCAGGCCATTGCCTTGGTGCAGTTCGCCGGAACCGCGGCCATCGTCGCGGGCATGGATGGCGAGTTCCGCGCCATCGCGCTCGAAGCTCAGCCACAGATTGCGCGCATTGGCATGGCGCAAGGCATTGGTGATGATTTCCTGGGCGCAGCGCAACAGCACCTGCGCGCGGCGCGGATCGTCCACCGCGAAGCGCGGCGGCAATTGCAGATGGATGGTCAAGCCGGGAACGCCCTCGACCAGGGTTTTCAATGCCTCGGTCAGGTCGATCGCATCGTCCTCGCGCAACTGGCTGACGACTTCGCGCACGTCGGACAACAGCAATTTCGCCACACTTTGCGCCTGGCGCACATGTTCCTGCGCGTTGCCGGAAACCAGATGGCTGGCGACTTCCAGATTCAGGCTCAGCGCGGTCAGGTGATGGCCGACCAGATCGTGCAGTTCGCGCGAGATGCGCATGCGTTCGCCGATGCGGCTGGATTCGGTCAACAGCGTGCGCGTGGCGCGCAGTTCCGAATTCAGGCGCCGCTGTTCCTCGCGCGAATCGGCCTGCTGGCGCGCGACCAGCGAAGTGACGAAGGTGAATCCAGAAAAGCCGATGTACAGCCCGCTTTGCAGCAGCGCATCGAACCAGTCGAAACCTTCGACGCGATAGATGAATACCGGCACCAGCGAGAAATTCTGCAGGATCAGCCAGACCACGCCAGTCCAGAACGGCAGCAACCACGGCAGCACGCCGGCAATCACCAGCAGCAGGATTCCGGAAAGTCCGCTGTGGCTGAAATAGCCGATGCCGATGGCCGCCGCGTTGAGCACGGCGAGCATGGGCAATTGCAGCAGCCAGTGATAGCGCTTGCCCAGATCGCGCGTGATGAGCCAGTAGCTCAGTCCGAAGGCGAGATAGCTCAGCCACCAACCGGCGATTTCGATGGCGGTATATCCGTCTTCGCTCTGCCAATAGCGGCGCAGCAGCGGAATGCCGACGCAGGCCCAGGTGAACAATCCCGCGTAACGCAGCAATTGAACGTGGTTGAACGAGGAAAAGCGCATGCGTGCATCATAAGCGCAGGCGTGCCGCGCGCAACCTGCGGGAAGTCACGCGGCCTTAACAAAAATTCCATCGCACGGACACAACGCGGCCGCGCAACGCATGCGATAATGGCACCCATACCAAGGCGTGGACGACGATTCGCGCCACGAAATGCCGGAGGGACGAAAAACATGACGCTGACCATCCGCGACGTGCAGGCGCAGGATCTGGACTCGGTGCTTGCGCTCAACAACGCCGCGGGCCCGACGATATTGCCGCTGGACATGGCGCAACTGCGCGCGCTGGAACGCGATGCCGCGTATTTCCGCGTCGCCGAAATCGACGGACATGCCGCCGGCTTCCTGATCGCCCTGCGCGAGGACGCCGATTACGCGAGCCCGAATTTCCGCTGGTTCCGCGAGCGCTATACGGAATTCCTCTACATCGACCGCATCGTCGTGGCCCGTCCCTACCGTGGCCTCGGCCTCGGCCGCATTTTCTACGCCGACGTCACCAGCTTCGCCGAAGTGCGCGTGCCGCTGCTCGTCTGCGAAGTCTTCCTCGAACCGCGCGACGACGTATCCGTGCTGTTCCACGGCACCTGGGGTTTCCAGGAAGCCGGCCAACAAGTGATGCCGGGCGTCGGCAAGCGCGTGTCCCTGCTGGTCAAGGAATTGTGCAGCTACCCGTTCGTGCGCGACGCCTATCTGCTCGGCGCCGCCGGCAAACTGCCTAACCAGCCATGGCTGAGCGAACGCGCCCACGGCGCCGCGTCCGCACCCGCGCGCACCGGCACGTCGCACTGAACTTCGCGTGCTGCGCCTCGCCGATCTGGCACCCGGCACTGCTGCGGCATTGCTGGATCGCTACGACCTGACGCTGCATCTCGTCGCCGATGGCGCGCCTATCCCCGGCAGCTACTGGGGCGAACCCGAAGCCGGCGTCATCGGCGCAACTGTGTACGCGCGCGCGGACACACCCGTGCATTCGCTGCTGCACGAAGCCTGTCACCTGATCGTCGCGCCGCCGGAAAAGCGTGGGACGATCCATACCGACGCATCCGAGTCGCAGACCGAGGAAGACGCGACCTGCTATTTGCAAATCGTCCTCGCCGAGGCCCTGCCCGGCGCCGGCCGCGAACGCATCATGGCCGACATGGATGCCTGGGGCTACACATTCCGCCTCGGCTCGACGCACGCATGGTTCGAGCGCGATGCCGAAGACGCGCGCGCGTGGCTGGCGCAGCAAAACCTGTTGCCGGCGCTTGCGCCGGACCCATTCCCGCACTAGCCTGCGCGCCAGAACGAGGAAAAACCCATGCAACGCTGGCTGAAACTCCCCGACGGCCGCTACATCGACGCCAACAGCATCGTCTATGTCGGCAAGGTGGAAACCTATCCACGCCTAGACGACGACGGCAACGAAGCCGGCCAGGGCTACGCGGTGAACATCGGCACCGGCATCCCGCGCGAGCATCATGTTTCGATAATGGGCACCAAGGAAGAAGTGCTGGCTCTGCTCAAGGCGCTTCTGGGTGGCGCAACGACCGCCTAGCCGTCACTTGACAGCTGCGCCGGCGACTGCGCTACCATCGCGGCGTCGCAAGGGAGATGGCATTCCTCCTGCCTCTCGGGGTGAACCGCCGCAAGGCTGATGATGCCTGCTTGAGTATCCGGAAACCGGATGCCCGCAGGCATCGCCACGAGTCAATCTCGCGACGTTCTCCGCGCGCAACCGCGAACTTCCGGATTGAATCGGCTCCGGGAGATTTATGAATTTCATTTCCGTTTTTTCGGTCGGCGTCGGCGGACTCATCGGCTCACTGCTGCGCTGGGGTGTCGGCGTCGCGCTCAATCCCGTATTTTCGACGCTGCCGCTGGGCACGCTCGCGGTGAACCTGATCGGCGGCTTCGCCATCGGCGTGGCGCTCGCGTTCTTCGATCACTACCACCAACTGCCGCCAGAATGGCGCTTGT